>Ga0302157_10001290_pt1 | contig 31157 bp, 17 predicted proteins | sample I_Bog_N3_3_FD_193502 | JGI IMG/M metagenome (GOLD analysis project Ga0302157, IMG submission 193502) | Peat permafrost microbial communities from Stordalen Mire near Abisko, Sweden - I_Bog_N3_3 | ecosystem: Environmental > Terrestrial > Soil > Wetlands > Peat | place: Sweden: Abisko, Stordalen...
GAAGATCGGCGGCCGCGACATGAAGGCTCAGGCAGCCTTCGTCGCTGAACTGTTCCAGTGCGCCGCCTGACCAAACCCCGCCGCAAGCCCACGCTCGGCTCTCCAGCTGAGTTTGCAACAGAACCCGTGCACCTGCGCCTTGCCGTCCGCTCCGGTCAGTTTCACCATGACGTGCCACTGCATCGGCCCACTCCGTCCTGACAACGGCTTGATATGGTTGCCATGATATCACATGCGGCAGCGGATCAGGTGCAGCGACCGGCTGCCGCTCTCTCTGTTGTGTGTACAATAGTGATGGGCGTCGGTATGCGGCCGGGGTACCCCCCAGGTATGCGACGGTCTCACTCGTACCAGAGGGGCAGTTCGTTAGTTGGAGCCACCATGGCCGACGACGATGCCGCCGCGCTGCTGTTCGAGGACGGGTTGCGCCGCTACCTGCACGACAAGCTTTCGGGCGACGCCGCCGCGGACGATCCGGTGGCGGCCCTGTTCCTGCACGGCGAGGAGCGGCCCGAGCATCTGGTCGAGCAACTGGCGGAGGCATTCCGGCGCTACCGCGGCGCCCGGGTGGATACCTACCCGGATGAAGCCGCGACCTGTGCCATCCTGCGCGACCGCGTTGCGGCGTTTCGTCGCTTCTTCGACGCGGCGCCATGTCAGGAACCGGAGACCGCCGCGATCGTGGCGGCGCTGGAGGCGATCGTCGCGGCGCTGCCGAGCGCGGGCGTGCCGCGCGTGTCGGCGCTGCTGCGGCTGATGCGGCTGGATGTGCCGGAGGTCTGCCGCACCAAGAGTGGATTTGCTGCCTACCAGAAGGTTGGCAAATGGCGAGCGGCGGCGCAGGGGCGTGCCAGCCAGGAGACGGCGAAGCGCCTGAATGACGAGGCCAAGCTTGCTTACGACAGCTGCCGCGATGCGCATGCCGCCGTTCGCGGCGCCGCCGCCGGTTGTCTGCTGGGGCTGCTCGGCACCGAGGTCGCGAAAATCGCCGAGGCGTTCCAGCAGGCCAAGCGGTCGTCCGCGCTGCTCGACTTCGACGACCTGCTGCACCAGGCCCGCGGCCTGCTGCTGCGCTCCCCGGAGGTGTGCACCGCGCTGGCGCAGCGGTTCCGCCATGTGCTGGTGGACGAGTTCCAGGACACCGATCCGCTGCAGGCCGAGATTCTCTGGCGCCTGTGCGGCGATCCGCCTGCCGGCGCGCCGGACGCGCCCTGGATCACCTGGCGGTTGCGCGACGGCGCGCTGTTCATGGTCGGCGACCCCAAGCAGGCCATCTATCGCTTCCGCCGCGCCGACGTGCAGACCTATCTGCGCGCCCGCGATGCCCTGCAAGCCGCCCGGCCCGCCGACGTACTGCGCATCAGCCGCAACTTCCGTTCGGTCGCGCCGATCCTCGAATGGGTGAACGCGCGCTTCGCTGCTCCCCTGTCCGCCGCGGGACAACCCGGTTTCACCGGGCTGTTCAGCGACCTGGCGGCTCCGGACGGGCGCGATAGCGTGCTCGCCCTCGACGTGGCGCCGGAGGACGATGCCGACGCCGAGGCGATCCGAGCCGCCGAGGCCACCGCGGTAGCCAGACTCTGCGCCCGGCTGATCGGCGCCTGGAAGGTGCGGGGGGCTGACGGCGCGCTGCGGCCCTGCCGCGCCGGCGACATCGCGCTGCTGGCCCCGACCGGCACCGGGCTGTGGCACTACGAACGCGCCCTGGAAGAGCGCGCCATTCCGGTGGCGACGCAGGCGGGCAAGGGCTTCTTCCGCCGTCAGGAGGTGCAGGACCTGATTGCGCTTGCGGCCACCCTGGCCGACGGGCGCGACACGCTTGCCCTCGGCGCTCTGCTGCGCGGGCCGCTGGTAGGGCTGACCGAGGCGGCGCTGCTCGATGCGCTGGCCCAGCTGCCGCCGCGCGAGGACAACGGTTCTGCCCGGCTCAACCTGTGGATGCCGGTCGGCGAAGGGCACGACCCGTTGCTGCGCGAGGTGATGGGCGTCCTGCAGGGCCTGGCGCAGCGGGCGCGGTCGGTCACGCCCTATGTGCTGCTGTCGCAGGCGGTCGAGGAGATGCGGGTGCGCCCGCTGCTGCGCCAGCGCGGCGGCCGCTCGGCGGAACGGGCCCTGGCCAATGCCGACGCCTTCCTGGCGATGTCGCGGGCCTATGAAACCCGCGGCCTGCGCGCTTTCGCCCGCGCCATGCGGGCGCAGTGGGAGGAAGCGACCCGGGCACCCGAAGCCCGCCCCGATGCCGGGGAACAGGCGGTGACCCTGATCACCATGCATTCGGCCAAGGGGCTGGAATGGCCGGTCGTCATTCCGGTCAACACCGCCGGCCAGCCGATGGCGACGCAACTGCCGGTGCTGGACCGCGAGCGGCTGGTGTTGCACGCGCGGCTGCTGGGCGGCACGCCGCCGGGCTGCGCCGAGGCGCTGGAAGCGGAAAGGGCGCAGGCGGCGCTGGAGCGGCAGCGCCTTTGGTATGTGGCGGCAACCCGCGCCCGCGACCTGCTGCTGCTGCCGCGCCTGTCGCGCGGCGTTTCGGACAAGAGTTGGGTGAAAGCGGTCGATCTGCGTCTGGACACGCTGGCCGCATTCGATCCGGACCGTTTGCCGCCGGCGCGTCTGCCGTCGGTTGACGAGGCATCGAACACGCAGGACCGTGCGGTGTTCGCCAGCGAAGCCGACCTGATCGCCTCCGGCGCGTTACGCCTGCGCCGCATCCTGCCGAGCCGCGCGGAAGCAAACGACACGCCCGGCCCGGCGGAGGTGTTGTCGCCATCGGATCTGCCCGACGCTCCGCCGCCGATGCCGGTCCAGGGCGGCCGGGGCCGTGGCCTGGTACTGCACAAGCTGATGGAGGAACTGCTGACCGGCGAGACGGCGGCGGCGGCGCTGGAACGGCGCGCCAGCGATCTCATGGCGACCTGCGAGTCCGATGCCGCGGGCTGCGACCCGGCCGAACTGGCGGCGACCGTGCGGCGCACCCTGGCGCTGCCCGACATCGCGGCGCTCTGGCCGCGCCTTGTCCCGGAACTGCCCGTGCATGCCGCCATTGAAGATGCCGAGGGCGAGCAGATCGTCAGTGGCGTCGCCGACGCCGTGGCGCTGGCGGCGGACGGCACGATATCCGCCGTCGTGGACTGGAAAAGCGACGTGGCACCGAAGCCGGAGACGATCGCCGGCTACGAGCGGCAGGTGCGAACCTACCTGCAGGCGACCGGGGCGGCGAGCGGGCTGATCGTGTTCATGACGACGGGGACGGTCGTGCGGGTCCGGGCCGGGACATAGGTGGGGAATGGGACTGTGAATACAGGAGAACAAAATGCTTGAGCCAAGTCCGGGAGATTTTCGAACGCTCTACGCCGCACCGAGCGGGTGCGATTCAACAGAGTCTGGTAATGCGAAGGACTTTTGCGACGTTTACGCTTCGCTTCCAGACCACGCTAAAAGTCCTTGCGATTGGGACAGGTTGCAATTCTGGCTTTTCTTGCAAGCGTTGCATCTATCGGGGATGTCTATTCATTACACAAAAGTCGCCGGGCGCGGAGGGAATGCTGACGTCCGCGATTTTGGCGCCGCCAAAGCCAACAAAACTTGGTTTTTCTTTAAGTCTGAAATAACTCCAAAAAATAACGTGCGCAAGCCAAAAATTACTATAAACGCTTCATTCTATAAAAATGGCACTGCTGACTTGGGCATAGCTAATCTGTTTCGTGAAAACCAAGCCGTCTTTATTATCGACAACACAATCATCAAAGAAATATACAAAATTCTTGTAGACAAATACTCAAGCCTAATAGATAGCTTCATTGCTGAAAAGCCTCTCGCGAGAGCAATCCCGGCGACGCTTCAAAAAGTTCTTACAAATTACACCGGGCCGAACAATCTCGATAAGTGGCTAAATTCAGAGTCATTCGATAGGGATGTTTACCTTTATAGGTACCTCCCATTCTTGCCAGGTTCCCATCCGGCGCCGCCTAGGGTGGCGGGTCAAAATGGCGAAGAGCCGCAGATCAAACCGGAAGAAACTAAAAATCAGCCGGAGAAACCTTCGATGAAGCTCAATACCATCCTCTATGGCCCTCCCGGCACAGGGAAGACCTTCAGCACGACGGCGCTCGCTCTCAATGTGTTCATTGACCGCGAACTAATGCACCTTGATGGAGCTAGTTTGAATAAGGCTCAATTGAGCGAACTACGAAATTCTGCTGCCAACATCGTGGGTGAGGGAGGCAATAGTCAGCCGGACGAGGAGACTTGGCGGGCCTGGACGCAGGCATTTCAGAAACTTCAGAACGACGGCAGGATCATCTTTACCACTTTTCATCAAAACTATTCGTATGAAGATTTTATTGAGGGCCTGCGCGCCGATACCAACGGTAACAACCTCAGCTACCGCTACGAGCGGGGGATTTTCAAACGCCTCTGCCTCCAGGCGTTGGATGCCTGGCTGAACAATCAGCATAACAAGATACTCTTCGATACCGACCAAACGGATAACGAGACTCTGAGAACACGGCTGAACAAAATCGCCGATGACGCCCAGTGTCGGATTAACGGTGCGGAAAAAAAATATCCGGGAAGTACTCTCCCTTATGTGCTGATCATCGACGAGATCAACCGTGGCAACATCGCGCGTATCTTCGGCGAACTCATCACCCTGATCGAGGAAAGCAAGCGCGCCTGCGCCGGCGGCGACATCACTTCCGGCAGGCAACCGCTGTGGGCCACGCTTCCCTACACTCGCGACAAGCTTATCGTTCCGCCCAACCTCTATCTGCTCGGCACGATGAACACCGCTGACCGCTCGCTCGTCGGCCTCGACGTGGCACTCCGGCGCCGCTTCTCCTTTATCGCGATGCGGCCGCAACATGAGTTGCTCCCGAAGGCAGTGAATGCCGACAATGGGGAACCGTCCGTCAACGTGGCCGATCTTCTGCGCGTCATCAACGACAGGATCGTGAAATACTACGACGAAGACCACGAGATCGGCCATGCCTACTTCCTTGGCGTCGATAAAATGTCAGACCTCAAGTCCACCATGCTGAACAAGGTGCTGCCCCAGCTGAGAGAGTATTTTCACGATGATCTGGACAAGATAGTTGCAATCCTTGCGACAGAAAATCACAACAGGAGCGCTCTTGTCAGCAACGATGGCAATCGGCTGCTGGTCGTTCCAGACGCATTCGAGAACCCGTATAATTACCGCAGCTTGATAGAACTTGGCTCGCCCCCAAATGGTCAGCGCCCTTGATCCCGCCGACGAGCAGCGACATGGCGGCTCGCTCGAGTGCCGATGGCGCTGACGGGTCGGATCGCAACACCGTGTCCGGCCTTCATCTCGTGCTGACCGAAGGTCAGGCCTGCCAGGAGGGCGCGCTGCCGGTAGAGGACGCGCAAGGTCAACGGGTGGCGTTGACACCGTCGCAGCAGCAAAGACTGGTGGACGAACTCCGCGCTTTGCGCGCGCCCCGAGATGCCACGCGGTTCTATCGTCAACCCGCCGAAGACGACTCCGCGGCGGATGATGATGACGAGGACGACCTTGAGCGCAAAAAGGGAAGCCTCGTCCTCCATGCCGTGCAGGGCCGCAAGGAAGCGTTCCGGGTCCGCCATCTGGTCGGCTCCGCCTGCCTGCCCTGCGGCATCACGCTGGAAGTGTTGCCGAAGATCATGGCAAACGGTGACGCGGATGCGCAGCGGCGCGCTCTGCGGCGGATGTGGAGCTTCGCCGCCGACCTCGCCACCCGTTCCGACAGGGCATCGGCAGATCTCGAGGCGGAGCGGCAGCCGCTGCACAAGTGGCTGGCGATGCGCTTCCTCGACGAACTCGACCTGCTGATTCGGCGCGGGCTGCGTGCTCACTATGTTGAGCACGAGGACAACCTGACCACCCTACGCGGCCGCCTGCTGGTGCAGCAGAACATGCGCGCCAACGCTCTTGCGCCCTATCGCTTCTTCTGCCGCCATGAACAGTTCTCGCTCGACCGTCCGGAAAACCGACTAATCCGGTCGGCGCTGCGCAAGCTGGCCGCGGTGGACGACGGCGACTGCCGTCGCCGTGCGGCCGGGCTGAGCGACCGGCTGCACGAAATCCCGTTTTCGCGAGATATTCCCGGCGATTTCGGTGCCTGGCGCGACGACCGCTGCATGATCGATTACCGCGAAATCCGCTCGACCGCGGAGTGGATACTCGGCCAGCTCGGTCCCGCGCCGGTTGCCGGCGGGACGCGGCTGTTCGGGCGGTTCGTGCGCATGAACGACGTGTTCGAGCGTTACGTCGCTCGCTGGCTGCAGGAGCGGCTGCCCAAGGGCTGGCAGGTGATCCTCCAGGCGGGCAGCCTGAGTGATAAAGGAAAGTTCGCCACCTATGCCGGAAAGACAAGGCAGTTGCATCCGGACATCGTGATCACGAATCTGGCTGGCGTGGCGGTGGCGGTGCTCGACACCAAGTGGAAGCACTGCCCCGAAGAGCTCGCCTATGCTGATCTGTATCAGCTTTACGCCTACGCGACCCATTTTCTTGACAATGCCCACCCTCGCCTTGCCGCGCTGGTATATCCCGCCGGAAACCACGACGATGGTGTTAACGAACCGGGATTCGCTTTTCCGCGTCTCACCTACATCGATGGGCGTCGGCTGCGTTTCTGCTTACAGGAACGGGAGAACGCAGCCGACACCACTTCGAGCGCGCCGACGGGTCGGCGTGAGGGTCTGGTGATGCCCCGTGGCAGTCCGCTCCCGTGCAGCTTCTTTGGCACGGACGATGTGTGGTTCCCAGGTGTAATGGCGGCCGATCCGTCGGCATCCCGTGCCGCGTGACAGACGAACCGTTAGCGGGATTGGACGCGATCCGGGCCCGCCCGACAAGCGAGCGGGGCCGTCACCTCAATCCGCAATCGTCTGTTCCGCATTCGACAGGACCTTATTGGTGCGACCGAACGAATTAGCCGTACGCCGACACCGACAAAAGTGGTGTCAGCACACGGTTAAACCGTTCAGCGGGTGTTTATCCAGATCAATGGCTTGCATGGCTCGCTAAATCGTTCAGCAAGGTTGACGATGGTCCCGGTGACTCGTTAATTTGTTCAGCAAGATGGCCGCAACCCTGCGCCTGTGCGCCACGACCGATTCAGGCTCGGACAGGACCGAGGAGGAACGCTATCAGGTGCGCATGCTGCACGATCCGCGCTTCAGGAGCCTGATCGGCATGACTGAGACGGTGCTGTAGAGCGAATTAACCGCGCGCCGACAGCTGATTGGTGCCGTCGAACGAGAATCAAATTTTTCTAACAAGCGAGAAGGTAGAGCGTTTTTGCTTGGCGGCGCGGCGCACGATTGCTGCCAGGGACGCAAGGTGGTTGGGGCCGCGCCGGTAAGCAAAAACCGCCTTGGGCTAAGCCGCGGCCCGCCGGCGTCTATGGGGATTGTAGCGACCCTGCCGTTCGGTCAGGTGCGTTGCGGGGCGGTTCGGCGGGATCATGCGGGCGCATTGACCGGCGCGATGACCTGCTGTCTGGTGCACCGGCATCGGATTGATCGGGTGCGCGACGACATTTGCCGGACTGGAGAACCTTTCTGCGGCGGACAGCGCGGCGCGCGGCCCGCGCCGGGAGGCGCCGTGTTCGGCGTTGCCTGGCAGGACAGAGCGGATCGGTGGCAACGGACGCTGGATCATGAACTGTTGCACCACAACGGCGGGCGCGGCGGCGGCTGTGGCCGCAGGGTGCCAAAGGGCAGCATCCGGCCACCGCAGCAGGGGCAAACCTCAATGTCCTGGCCGGTGAGTTCGCGCAGGCGGTCCTGCCAGCGCTGCGGCGACGGATCGTCCGGCGCTGGCGGCGGTGCGGCAAGCAGTTCGCGGCAGCGTGCGAGCTTCTCGGCGCGGTAGCGGTTGGCGAGGAAGCCGATGTGGCGGATGCGGTGGAAGCCGTCGGGCACGGTGTGCTGGAGGAAGCGGCGGATGAACTCGTCGGCCTCCAGCGTCATGACCTTGATCTTGCCGTCCTGGCGATAGTCCTTCCAGGTGAAGCTGACCTGGCCGTCCTCGAACCCGACCAGACGGCTGTTGGCGATGGCGACGCGGTGGGTGTAGCGGCCGAGATAGCCGAGCACCTGCTCGGGTCCGGCGAATGGAGGCTTGGCGTTGACCACCCATTCGATCTCAGCCACGGCATCGAGCCGGGCGGCGAAGGTGGCGGGGTCGGCCAGGGCGGCAAGAGAGGCGGGGAAGCGCAGTTCACCGTCGGCGAAGGCGGCGTGCATCTGGTGCACGAACAGATCGCGGAAGCGGCGGGAAAGCACGCGCACCGGCAGGAAGAAGCCCGGCGGACAGGCGACCCAGCGTGTCTGGTCCTGGGAGATTCCACCTCCCGGAACGATGTAATGAACGTGTGGGTGGTGATGGAGAGCCTGTCCCCAGGTATGCAGCACCGAGATCGCACCGATCTCGGCGCCGAGGTAGCGGCTGTCGGCGGCGACGTTACGCAGGGCTTCGGCCGAGGCACGGAACAGGATGCCGTAGACGATTTCCTTGTTGTGGAAAGCGATCTCGGCGACTTGCGCGGGCACGGTGAACACGACATGGAAGTACGGCACCGGCAGCAGTTCGGCCTGGCGCGCTTCGAGCCAGTCGGCGCGCGCCAGGGCCTGACACTTAGGACAGTGCCGATCACGGCAGGAGTTGTACGCGCAGCGAATCAGTCCGCAATCGGCACAGTGCTCGACATGGCCACCGAGCACCGGCGTCCGGCACGCCTCGATCACCGCCATCACGCGGCGCTCGGTGCCGCCGAGATGGTCGGCGTGGGCCTGCCGGTACGCCGGACCGTGGAGGCGGAAGATATCCGCCACCTCCAACTCGGGGCGCATCGCGCCGGCTCAGGCGGGTGTTGGGACGGCGATGGCAAGCGCAGCCGGCTGCAGAGCGTCCAGCGGGCTGGCGGTGGCGCATACCTTGCTGGTGGCGAGGTGGAGGTAGCGGACGGTGGTGGCCAGGTTGGCGTGACCGAGCAGCAACTGAATGGTGCGCAGGTCGGTGCCGGATTCGAGCAGGTGGACGGCGAAAGCGTGCCGCAGCGAATGCGGCGTGACCGGTTTGGTAATGTCGGCCTGACTGCTGCGTACCTGTCGGCAGACGTCTTCGACAGCGCTCGGCGAGATCGGTTGCCCGGGCAGATCGCCAGGGAACAGCCATCCCTTGGGTCGGGCTTTGCTCCAGTAGTCCCGCAGAATGTCCAGCAGCCGGGGCGAGAGCATGACGTAGCGGTCTTTCCGCCCCTTGCCCGCATCCACGCGGATGACCATGCGCTGGTTGTCGATCGCCTCCGGTCTCAGCCGGACCGCTTCGGAGATTCGCAGTCCGGCCGCATAGCAAACGGTCAGGATGACCCGATGCTTCAGGTTTTCGACGGCGCTGAGGAACTGGCTGACCTCTTCGCGGCTGAGGATGACGGGCAGCTTCTGCGGCTTGCGGCAGCCGGGAATGACTTCCTGGATGTCCCAGTCGCGCTTGAGGGTGACCTTGTACAGGAAACGAAGGGCTGCAACTGTCACCATGATTGAACTGGCCGAAAGTTGCTTTTCCCGAACCAGATAGACCTGATAGGCGCGAATTTCGTCTGGTCCCAACAGCTCTGGCGACTTGCCGAAGTGACGGGCGAACAAAGAGATATGTCCGAGATACGAGCGCTGTGTTTCCGGTGAGAGATTGCGGATCTGCATCTCTTCGAGCGTGCGCTGGCGAAGAGGGGTCATTGACGGCTCCTTGGCGAGATGAGGCGCGCGACATTGCGCAACCGCATGGTCTCGCAGGCAGAGCCGTCAGGGGATGGGAGATTGTAGCCTCGCCGATCCAGCCCGATCCACCGGGACGGCGGCTATTGCCGAGAAAATAGGTACCCCATCACTGACCTGCCGCGGTGGCCCAGGCCTCGGTACAAGTGATGACACAGTATGACGGAGCACATACGGAAACTGTCCACGGAGACAGGCAGAACAACAGCCTTTCAGATGGCTTACGTTCCATATAAATCAGTGATACGGGTACACATTGCCGAGAATACGCGCCGGCCGTCGGAGCGGGTTAGTCCAAGGAGCATTATCAATTCTTATATGTCGTGGTAGGTCTCCCCCATGACAGGTTCATTCACCGAAGCCGGCTCGCTATGGCACGTCGCGCATTGACGCCCGGATGGCGCGCTGCGGCCGCGAGAGAACATTCGCGACCACCTCTGGCACCGCGGTGCGTGCGACGATGACTGCCTCGGCTACACAGGGCGGCAGACAGAGGCCAAACTTCAGCGCCGCCCCCAGTTCCTCCGGCAAGGCAGGGCGCGCGGTTGCCGGGTCCACCTTTGCCAGTGCATGCCGGAGCGTCCGGGTATCCTCGGTCCGCGCCGTAACCGAGATGTCGTCCCAGCCGACCGTCGACACGCCGCTTTCGGCCAGTCCCCGCGCGATCGACGCGGAGGCGAGCCCCCCGGCGAACAGCCATGCGGTCGCGCGTCCCGCTCCGTCGAGCACCAGGGGAATTGAGTGTCCATCGACGAATTCCAATCGTTCGCGGATGACCGCCAGCTGCTCGACAGCGCGCCGGGAGAGTTGGCATCCCGGCTTAGTCCCGGCGACGATCCGCTCTTCCGTGCGGCAGATGGTGCAGGGTCGCGTGCGTCCGCCCCCGAGCCATCGCGAACGGCCGCCGCTCTCGGCGGGAACCACCGACACATGCCGCCGCGGCCAGTTCACATCGACGACTTTCCAGCTGCGCCCGGCCAGCAGCAGGACAGGCCCTGCCTCGCCCGCACGCCGGGCCAGGCTGGCCGGGTGCACCGTGCCGAGTTCCGACTGCCCGTGGCGGACGGTCAGCAGCAGCGGAGCGCTGAACGCCGCGACCAGGTCGGAAAAATGCCGGCGTCCGAACTCCCGCTCGCCGCGGGCGCCAAGCCCGATGATGCCGCCATCCTCGGCCAGGACATCGGTCTCCAGCATGTGCCGAAGGACCGCAGCACGGACTTCCGGCGGCACGGAATCGGCTGCGTCGCCCAGCCAAGCATCGAGGTCGGGGCGGGTGATGCCACCCTGCTGCAATGCCAGCGCCATCACCTGCTGCGCGTAGATGTGCGCGGGCAACCCGGGAGCCACGACCGACTCGACCTGGCCTTCGCGCCAGAGCGTGGTGATCGCGACCGCCGTCAGCAGTTCCTCGTCGTCGGTCGCCAGAAACAGGCAGTTGCGGACCGTGCCCGGCCGCCGCCCTGTCCTGCCCATTCGCTGCAGGAACGACGCGACCGATGGCGGCGCGCCGACCTGCACCACCCGGTCGAGGTCGCCGACATCAAGACCCAGCTCAAGGGTCGAGGTGGCGACGATGACGCAGTCCGTCTCATCCACGAACGCAGCCTCAGCCTGTCGTCGCTCATCGACCGAGAGGGATGCATGCGAGACGAAGGTCCGCACGCCGGCAGCGCGCAGTCCGCCGGCGATCTCCTCTACCCGCGAGCGGCTGTCAGCGAATACCAGTCGCCGCTCCCCCCGGTGCAGCCGGGAAAGCACCGTTACCGCATTCGCAACCGAGCCGACGTAGTCAACTTCTACGTCGCCGTCGGACGGAGGACGTGTAGGTCCGATCACCTTGCCGCCGCGCCCCGATGCGAGCCACACGAGCAGCTCCTCTGGGTTGCCAACGGTCGCGGACAGACCGATCCGCTGGATCCGCTGGCCTGTCAGCCGCTCCAGACGGGCGAGGAGAAAGCGGAGATGCCATCCCCGGTCATCACCGGCAAATGCATGCAGTTCGTCCACCACCACCGTTCGCACATTGCCAAAGATGGCGGCATGGTCGATGCGGGCCGAGATCATGATCGCCTCGATCGACTCCGGCGTGGTCAGGAGGATTTCCGGAGGATCGCGCAGCATGCGACGGCGCGCCGCATCGCCGACATCGCCATGCCAGAGGCCGACCCGAAGGCCGACGAAGGAAGCATAGCGCTGCAGCCGCGGCTCGAGATTGTTGAGCAGGGCCTTGAGCGGGCAGACGTACAACGCCGACACACCGCGCCAGCCCGCCGACGCGATGCGCGACAGCAACGGCAGGAAGGCCGCCTCGGTCTTGCCACCGGCGGTCGGCGCGAGCAGCAGCACATCCTGTCCCGACAGTACGGGCTGAATGGCATCGCGCTGGGTCGGACGGAGGTCGGTCCAGCCGAGCGTGTTGACGATGTGGTAGCGCAGCGCCGGATGCAGGTCGTCGAATTCGCTCACGCGTCCAGCTCGATGTCATCCACAGAGGCGGCCCCCGCTGCCGCGCGTTCCGCCGCACTCATCTCGCGTTCGTCGATGGTGGGCGCATAATGGCGGCGCGGATCGAAATCGGCGAACTGATCGACACGATCGAGCACCTCGGCGACGAGCTTGCGCAGATACAGCCGCGGCGCGACCCCGGCCTTGCCGCCGAGGCGGCCCGCGACCCCGCGCGCAAGGTCGGCAAGGTAGGCATCATCGACCACCGCCCGGATGCGGTCGGGGTCCGCCGCCTGCCCGGCGAACAAATCCCTGACTTTCGCCCCGGCCACCGCCAGTGCCGCGAGGTCAAACCCCTGAAGGCGAACCTGCACGGCCCGAGGGTTGTCGAACCGGACATCGGTCGCGAAGTCGGTATGCAGGCGCTGCGCCAGCGGCGGCAGGCGCTGGATGCCCTGAGGGCCATCAAAGAAACCCGCCGTGCCGGTCACCACAAGATACAGCCCCGGATATCGTCCGGCATCGATCTCGTCGAGCAGCTGCCGCAGCGCGTTCAGCCCCTTCTCCCGCGTGTCGGCGCGCATGCGCTGGAGGGTCTCGACCTCATCGAGCACCAGGACCAGCCCGGCCCGGCCGCTGTCGCGCAGGATGGTCAGCAGCCCGGCCAAGAAATGCATGGCACCGAACGGATCGAGGTCGCCCTTCACGCCCGCCGCCCGCTTCACGGAAGCCGCCACGTTCGGCTGACCGCCCAGCCAGGCGATCAACCCTTCCGCGAGTGCGGTATCCTCCGCCAGGAGGGCGCGACGGTAGGCCCGCAGCACCGCCGAAAAGGCCGGTGCTGTGCGGCCGATTTCCGCAAGCCGCCGCTCCATGAGTGCTTCGGTCGCGGCGGCGAGGGCCGCGCCGTCCGCCGCGTCGATCCGGCCCTCGGCGAGGACGTCCTCTTCCAGCGTGTAGAACCAGGAATCCACCGTCGGGCGCAGCGCCCCGTCCGGGGTGTCGGAGGTTGCGAGCCGTTCGACCAGCCGACGGTAAACGGCTTCCCAGCGGTGCAGCGGCGTTTCCGTCTCGGAGACCTGAACCTCGGCCGTCGCAAAGCCGGCGCCGCGGGCGCGCTCCTGAAGCCAGCGCGCGAAGAAGGTCTTGCCCGAGCCGTATTCGCCGCGGATGGCCTTGAAACCGCTTCGCCCGGAGGCGACGGCGGCGAGATCGAGGTCCACAGCCGCCTCGAACCGCTCCATGCCCACCGCGAACGCGCCAAGTCCCTCGCGCGGCACGGTGCCGCGACGGAGCGCATCCAGGATCGCGGCCAGCCTGTGGGGTCCGATCAAGGATCGGTCCCCAGGCCGAACTGAACGCGCAGCAGGCGCTCGTTGAGCACGACTTCGTCGCCGTCGATCGCCAGAACCTGCGCCTGGTCCAAGTTCAGCACGCGCCGCGCGGCGTTCACCAGCCCGCCGACGCGCAGCAGCGGTGCCGAAAGCGCCTGCGCGAGCCCGGCCTGCGACAGCTTCCCGCCGCGGGCCGCGACAGCGCAGAGCAGCGACCGGACCTGATCCTCCGCGGGAGCGCCGCGCCCCGCCAGGCGGCGCTGCGCCGCATACGCATCGGATGCCAGCAGCGCGATAATCCAGGGCGGGGTTGCGGGACCGCCAGCCGCCGCCTCGGTCTTGGCCGCCTTTGGCGGCGGCGGCGAAAAAAGCTCGGGTTGCCTGGCATCCAGGGGCGGTCGCCGCGCGGGTGATGTGCCGGACGGGACACCCGGCACCGACGGAACTGCCGCATGGGAAATTTCGGCCGCACTGCGCCACCAGAACGGCTCGGCAGGCGGTGCGGCATCCCAGCCGACGGGCGGCTGTCCGGTGCCGAGCACGACCACAGGGACCAGGACCTCCTGCGGGCTTGCTCCGCCATGATAGCCGCTGCGCCGGGCCGCATAGCGGAGCCGCTCGCTCCAGGCCGCCACCACCGCATGGCCGCCTTCGGGCGAGACGACGCGCGTCCCCGAAAGCGTGATCTCGCCTTCTCCCGCTGGGCCGGCCGCGCGCCACCGATCTCCGGCTCCGCCCGCGGCAAGCGTGGTCCCCTCCTCAACGATGTGACCATGGTCGCCTGTCACCACGACGATCCGGCCCGCGTCACGGGCAACGCGCAACAGGGCGGTCACCTGCCGCATACCTTCGGCCGTCCAAATCATCTCGATCTGGTCGGAGCCCGCGAGCTGCGCATCGACCGCGTTGTGGACAACGCCGACCACGCGCTGGTGGGGATCGGCGACCGCGTCCCGCACGGCCGCTTCCAGTTCGGGCCCCGGACCCAGCTCGGCCTTATGGAACAGGCGCGGCTTCAAGCGTGCCCCCGAAGCGGCCACCAGCCCCGGGTGGGCGCCAAAGCCCGCCCGCGCGGCGGACTGGTCGCCCCGCACCAGGGTTCCGCATAGGAGACTTGCGCGAGACACCTCGGTGACCGTCGGCAGCACCGCGGCCGCTACCGGGGGCGTGGTCCGCCCGTTCTTCCAGAATTCCACCCATCCCATCCGCAGGACGGTCTGCGCCAAGTCCCGCCAAACGGCGAAGCTCAGGCCGTCGAATACGAGAAGAAGCACTGGTGCGACCCGCGCAAGCGGCGCGACGATCACATCCAACAGCTTTTCGACCGGAAGCGGTTCGGTTCCCTGTGCTCCGCCCGCGATCCAGGAGCGCAGCACGGTCGCGAACGCACGGTTCTCCGCCTCTCGCCGAGCCGCCGCGGCCTCCCGCAGCCTCCCGTATGCGGCCGCGACCTCGGGCACCGCGTCGCCGGCCCGCAGCGCGTGACGGGCGCGATCGGCAAACCCGTTGTCGCCGGCATACGCGGAAGCGGCTTCCGTCATGCCCGATGGCGTGCCGGGTCTGCCTGTGGCCAGCCAGCTTGCCAAGCGTGCTGCCATCACCAGCCGATCCACCCGGGCGCGCTGGTCCGCGGCCCGGTCATGTGCCGTGGCGCACTGCATGAGATCCCATGCACGGATCGCGTCGTCGCGGCTGCCGGACGAGGCTGCCGCCGTGAGCGCCGCCGCAGTCTCCGTCATCCGTGCGTCGAGACCGATGTCGAGCGCAGGGCTGAGCGCGGCTGCTCCCTCGGCGCGGACCTCGGCGAGCAGTGCCCCGGCCCGGGCCTGGATGCCGCGGGCAGTCTCAGGGTCGGCGTTTCCAAGCCGCGCCAGTTCCCGCCGCGCGGCCTCGGCGAGTACCCGGCCTGCCTCCGGCGCCACCCGCATGCCCCCGGCCAGCGGCTCCAGCCGGACGGCGGCCTCGCGCAGGGTCGGCCGCGGCTCCGGCTCGCCAAAAACAACCCCGCACACAAGGCCGATCGGCAGCGCGTCGATGCCGCGTCCGGCCGCGGCCGCGCCCAGCACCAGCCCTGCGGCGGCACCGCCGGTTGAGGTCAGACGGTCCGCCACCGCCCGGCGCGCCTCCTCCGGCAGGCCGCCGAAGCGTTCCAGGCCCGCAAGGTCGAGCGTCCAGCCGAGCAGCGCCGTCGGGTCCGCGCGTCCCTCGGGCAGGCCGAGCACCTGTTCCAGCACCGCCCGCCATGCCGACTCAAGGTCCAGCATCCCGCCAGCCGCCGCCGGGTAGCCCGCCACCGGGGGACGCTCCAGCAGCAGATCCGCCAACCATCGGTGCGCGCGCAGCCTTGGGTCGACATCGCGGGCGCGGAAGGCGCTGCGCAGCGCCGCCCAGCGATCGCTCTGCTCGAGGCGCCCGCGCGGCAGCCGCGCAGCGACATCGCAACCGAGCGAGGCGGGATCGAGCGGTGTCAGCAGGACCAGACCCAGGCTGCCGTTCGCTTCGTCCAGCCGCTCCCTCACCTCAAGTTCGGACGTGCACCAGGCCAGGCGGAACCGCTGGCCGCGACGCTCAATGAGGTCCGGCCAGTTGCGCCGGGTTGGCGAGCGCATTCCCAGCACCCGCGCCTCGGGGTTGCGCTCAAGCAGCGCATCAACAGCCCGCTCGATTTGCGGCAGGTCTGGTGCGAGCAGAGCGCTCACGCACTCCCTCCGTTTTTCCGGCGGGTCAGCCGCCACTGTATCGTCAGCCGGGCGCCCGGAGTTGCGGCGACGCGCGCGCGCAGACCGTCTAGCAGTCCCTCGGCTTCGGTCGCGTCCAGCGCCGACCGTGCCCGCTCCTCGACAACCTCTTCGCCCGCAGGCAGCGGCAGAGGCGGAGGCGGCCCGGGCGGGATCAACGGGCCGCCCGGAAGCGGCGGCGGAGACGGAGGCTGAACCGTATCGGCCAGCAGGTGCGAGGCCCGCGTCTGCACGTCGCGCAGCACCGGCCTGAGCGGCAGGCCATGCTCGTCCGCCTCCAGCGCCTCGGCCAGCCGTGCGCGCAGTCCCTCCGCCGCGCCGCGGCGCTGGTCGGTCAGGCTAACGGCGGTGTTGATGATCTCCCAGGCCGTGGCGGTCACGGCATCGCGCAACTCGGCGGCGGAGCCAAGACAGCGGCTCACCGCCGCCTCGCTGGTCGCCAGGTCTGCGCCGGCAAATGACGTGACGACGGCCAGCGCATCCCCCGGTTCGGAGAGGCCGGCCACCAGCGCCTGCGCGGATCGCAGGGTGACCAGCCGGGCCGCCGATGTCGGGAGGCAGAGATCGTCCATATGCGGCTTCAGTGCCTGTGCGAGCCCAGCCAGCACGGACCGCTTCTCGGTCGCCTTCGCCTTCAGGTCCTCGGCCAGCTTCGCCAGCGTAGTGCCCTTGCGGACCTCTCCCGGTGTCAGACCAAACAACGCGCCGGCGCGCTCCCGTGCCCTCGCCCAGGTGGTCTCGTCGGGCAGTGGCTGCTCCCGCAGTTCCACCGCGTCGTCGATCCGTTCCAGCGAGACCTGCGCCGGGCCGCCGTTGCGCAGCAGGGTGCGGTCCGCCTGCGCCGCGAAGGCCAGCACAACGAGGTTCTGCACCTCCGGGGTCAGCCCCATCGGCCGCGGCAGGTCCATCCACTCGCGCAGGCGACCGACCGTGAACGCGCCGCCGTTGGCCTGCGCGTGCATCCGGGCGAAGTGTTCGGCCCAGGCGTTCGACAGCACGAAATGCGTCTGCCCCATGGTGCCGAGCCGGAGCGGCCCGGCCAGCGCCAGCAGATGACGCCGGTCGGAGGCATCCTCGACGAACAGCCGCTGATCGGGCTGTTGCGCCGCCGACTGCACGCGGTCGAGCACCCGGCGCAGCGTGGCCGTCTTCACCTCCTGCTCGAACACCGGGTGCGCCGGGTAGCGGTATTCAAACAGGCGGTCCAGCAGCGCCGTCACCGCGTCCTTCATCGTCGCACCGACCGGCATCTGCGGCCGGAACGTATCCAGCGACACCAGCTTGTCCTCGGCCGCAACCGCCGTGCCCACGCACTGGTCGGTGTCCGGACGGATGCCGTAGGCGGTTTCCAGACAGGCCCGCAGGCGCTGGTGCAGGGCGCTCTGCTGGCTTTTCAGCACCGCCCTGGCCTGCTCGCGCTCGCTGGCGGCGTACATCCGCGCCGCGTCATTCAGTCGGTCTCCGGCCAGCACGTAGTCGATGCGCACCAGCGTGCCGAGATCCCGCATGGCGCGGTCGCTCAGGTAAGAGGGCTGCCAGACCACGCCGCCCGAGGCGTTATCGTCATTGAAGTCGGCGGCATGGGCGAGGTGATCCACCGGCGCCCTTCCCCTGGGATCGAACGGCATGCCGAGCACCAGCACCGGAGCACCCGGGCGCCCGCGCAGGCGGTCGTAGCTGAGATCGCGCACCGCCTCGAAATACAAATCCACCGGGCGACGGGTGCCCCGCCAGGGATGTTCGTGCTGCACGAACGGCTGGGCACCGAGCAGCGACGTGTCGTCGGCGATTCCCAGGGCCTCGAACAGAATCTTCTGCACCCGAGTCCTGCGGGTGCCGTCGTTGTCGCTCTGCGCCGCATTGGCCAGGATCGGCTCGATGTCCACCCCGGTGATCTGCAACGACACGGTAGGCACCGCGTCGTCGCTGATGCGGATTTCGCCGACCCGCGCCGCCCAGTTGCGCAGCTTCTGCAGCACCAGCCCGCCTTCGCGGCCCTGCACCGGCGAGACCACCGAGCCGTGGTTGAGCGCGGCCAGGCGCGGTGCCGTCAGCGCCCGCAGCGTCGGCACCTCGGGCACCAGGGCGGCCAGCAGCAGAGTCTTCAGCAGCCTTGCATCGTTCTCGAAGTTGCGGGCGGTCTGCGGGTCCGCGCGCCCGTCGTTCAGCTCCTGCCAGGTGATGCCGTGTACCTGCTCCAGCATCACCAGCAGCTTCTGGGTCCACAGCTTCTTGGCGTTGTCGAACTGGATGCGCAGCCCGTCTGAAAACGGCTGGTCGCCCGTGGCGATTTCATCCCACAGATCGCCGACCGGGATCAGATTGCCCAGCCGCAGTTCGTTGCGCCGCTTCACCAGCAGCGTCAGCATCAGCTTGAGCGCGGTCCGCTCGCGTTGCAGCACCGAGGAGGCCGCGATCAGCGCCTGCACCAGAGCGGGGCTGAACGGGTAGGTCATGCGGAACAGCGCCCGCTCGCCGTCCGAGCCCAGCAGCATCTCCAGCACGGTGCGGTGACGCCCGGCGAATTCCTCGAAGGCTGCGTCCATCTCCTGCTTCGCCGTCTCGGACACCGGCTTCAGCAGCCGCTTCTCGGCAATGACGGGCAGGTTGCGGTCTTCCAGCGTGACGCGGTCGAACCTTGCCTCGAAATACTTCAGCGCGTCGGCGAACTGCAGTTGCAGCGCGCCGGCCTGGTGGTCGCCGACCAGTTCGCGCAGGTCGCGCTGGCGAGCCACGAAGGAGACGATCGGGATCGGCCGGTTGGCGTGCTGCGCCTCCACCAGCTTCGCCAGTTTCGCCCCCTCCGAGGAGACGAAATTGACATCGGCCGCCCGTGTGGCGAGCCAGAGAATCAGCTCGTCGAGGAACAGCACCACCGCGTCGTAGCCCAGCGCCTTTGCGTGGCGGCTCATGATGGCCAGCCCGGCATCGAGATCGACGAAGGCCTCGCCGCGCGTTGCTGCAACATCGCCGTAGGCGCGGAAGAAAGTGCCGATCAGGTCGCCGACCAGCCTTGTTCGCTCGTCGCCCTCCGGCGGCTCCAGCATGGCCGCCGCGAAATTATCGGCATCCCAGGCGGCACCCAGGTCGCCCCAGCCGTCGCCGCCGCCTTCCTTGCCCGCATTGAGCTGGACGAAGAACGCGTCATCCCCCATGCGCGCGCGCAGCCCATTGGCATCCTCGAACAGCCGCTCGCCGAGGTAGAAGCCGGGGGTCGGGGCCGTCGGATGCATCCGCCGCACATGCTCGGCATAGCCGCCGAGGATGGCGCTCTCCAGGTCGCGCGCGCCGATCATGTGGTACGGCACCATCAGGAACCGCTTGCCGGCGAGCCAGGGGTCATGCGCATTGACCACCGCGGTCAGTTCCGGCAGGCCGCGGGCCTTGGAATTTCCCGCCAGCAGCAGGTCCAGCACCGCCATGAAGTGGCTCTTGCCCGAGCCGAACGAGCCGTGCAGGTAGCAGGCGGCGCTGCTGCGTCCCTCCACCGCCCCCTGGATGAAGCGGAGTGTCTGGTCGAACGCCTTCGCCAACTGCGGGGTGACGATGTAGCTGCTGATGGTCGCCGCGGCGCGTTCGTCGCTCACGCCTTCCGACAGCTTCAGGACAAAATCGCTGGTCTGGACCCGCTCGGGGATGTGGATCAGATCGCGCAGCAGCGGGCGGACATCGCTCATGCCGAAGCTCCGGTGTTCTGACCTGCCGCAGCTTCGGTTTCCGCTTCGGCGTACTTGCCGACGACCCAGATGAAGCTCTGCACGTCTATGTTGTCGCGGGGCACGAGTCCGGCGCGGGTGATCTCCTGCGTGGTTCTGGTCACAAGATCCAGCAGGCTGCGATAAACCGCGATACCCAGAGCGGTTTCGTACTGATGCGCGAAGGCGTGACCGACCCGTGTGGCGAAGTCCCTGGTCACTTCAGGCTTGAGGAACATGTGGCGGTCGGGGCGCCACAGGAACGGCAGGTACGTCGCGATGGTCCATTTCGCGATGTCGTGTTTCCGCAGGATGCTGCGGACATCCAGCAGAGCCGCTTCGGTGCCATCGGCGGCGAACCGCGCCGCCGCGAGAATCAAGGCATCTGCGTCGGCGCCACGCAGGACCTTCGGCAGCAGCATCTTCTCGGGCGGAGCCAGCAGATTGGTGGCATGGTAGGCCTGCAAGGCCGCTTCGCCCAGGCCCGTGCGACCGTCGAGCACCGCCGCCAGGGGCAGATTTCGGTCGAAGGCCGCCCGGGCCTTGTCCTTGTATGCGCGCTCCTCGGCGACGTGGAGCGGGTCGTCGAAACCTGCCGGGCAGTACGTGCGGAAGCGTGCGATCGCGCCATCGAATCCGAAATAGTCTGGACTGGCCTGCCCGGCGGCATCGAACAGACGCCGCCACACCTCGTCGGCGTTGTCGCCGTCAATCCGCGCAACCTGACCTCCGGCCAGGCGGTTCACCACGCCCGCGTAGCCGACTTTCATGCGGACCAGCCGGAACTCGAACTTGCCGTGTTTTTCCGTCCTGATCGTGTCCATCACAGCCTCACAGGGCTTGGCCGCTCTGCCGCGGGCACCAGCGGCAAATCCCCCTGGTCCCCCTCGCGCCGGGCGCACCCTGCCGACACGAGCCGAAACCTCCGACCGTCATCCCCGTGCCTCTGCACGCTGCGACCCGCGCCGCGCCCGCCGCACCGGTGTCGGCGGCGTCCATGCGCGCAGATCGGCGAGCGTCAGGCCGAGGCCGCGGGCTTCCTCATCGACGAACTCGGCGAAATACGCGCCCATGCGCAGCCCCGTTCCCGGATCGATGTCGTTGTGCCATTGAATCAGCCAGGGCACGAGTTCCAGCAGCCCGGCGAGCAACGGCGTGAGGCGCGGCGCCGCCCAGCCGTCGGTGTCCTTGCGATCGACATACCAGGCGGCGAGCGCCTTCGCGCGGGCCAGATGGTCGTGCCCGGCCCACAGCACGGGCAGCGCGGGATCGGCATCGCGGGCGGCGTGCGGGAAGGAGACGAAGCGCTCCTTCGGCACGTCCAGCCCGCCGCGTAGGCGCCAGAAATCCTGGCTGAGGAAATCGGGCGTGCGGTATTTCGGCGGCACAGCGATGTCGCCAACCTCCTCGCGCTTGCGGCGCTTCGCCTCGGCGGCGATGGCGGCATCGGCGGCCTTCTGCACATCTCCATCGCCGCGCCCGGCCGCCATGCGGGCGGCATAGGCTTCCGGCGTTTCGGTCTCGCCGCGGGGGTTCCGACGCGCCCAGGCGGCGCTGACGAATTCGTCCCGGCGGGCGGCGAGGTCGGCATCGATCGCGTCCTCGGCACGTTGTTTCTGCCAGGTGGCTTCCCAATCGGCGCGCTTGCGCAGTCCGGTCTCGCTGTAGCGCTGCCTAGCGAGGAAGGGCACGGACTCCCGGGCCACGAGGTCGGCCACCAGCGCCTCAAGATCGAATGCGTCGCGACCGACATAGAGCGCGGCCAGCGACAGGAAGTCTGCATCGCGCCGAGCGCTATCGGCGAGGGTGTTGGTGGAGAGGATGCGCGGGTCGTCACGCGGCCAGTGGCGTGCATCTTCCAGTCGGTCGAGCAGCCAGGCTCGCAGCGCTTCTTGCTCCATCTCCTCCCAGGTCGGAGCCGACCAGCGACGTTTGTAATCGGGACGCTCCAACACACCGATGAATGGATCACTTTCAATGAGTTCGATTCGGCGCTCAACCACATCTCGGTATTCCTGCGGCCAGCCTTCTGGAATCGTCTCTACAGGAGTCGCATTATGTCGGATGAACCACTCGGTGTCTGCTTCATCATTTTTCTGTCGACGCGCTAGTATAATTTCAAACGCACGCTCCCCAAAGCGAATAGAAGGAGCCTCAGCATGGACCTGAGATCCTTCGCAAATTCCATAACTCCTATACGAGGCCCAGTCTATTTCTTCCTGTACGGAGATCAACTGATTCCGAACATTCTCAGCTTGCTGACGTGCTTGCGCTAAGGACTCCTGCGTTGGTATCGAGTGCCGAAGGCACGATTCTGGAAGCAGTGCAAGATAGCGCTCGGCCAATGACACAGCCTTTCGGCTAAGTTCTTCGATGGCCAATGAAGCGGCGACAGGAAACATAGCAATCCCAGTGCACGAAAACTCATAACGTTCGTCCCATGGCGACTTATTTACTCGCGCGCCTTCCTGCCCAACGTGATCTCCGCCCTTAGGATAAAATACCGACTTCATCCAGAAGCACGCCGTTGAGCTATTTAGAATGCCCGCCAAGTGATACACTTCTCTCTTATCTCTCAATACAAGCACTGGCGATGAATGATTCATAAGTATCGTCCCAATAGATGGCACGAAGTGATTGTGCGTTGCCACCAGAGGAAAGGCAATTTTTGGGGTCGCGGCTCTCCGCTCCGGATAGTATTCGGAAAAGGCCCTCCAGTCCCCTCTTATGTCGACTATGGACCTTCCAAACAGCTTCCTAGCTCTGAGTGAAGCACGGAATGGCCAAAATACTCTTTCATCGCCATTTTCTGTGCACCCGGCGGAAACAGGAGTTCCAGAAATTGCAGCGAAGGAATGGAGCGGGTGGCCTTCGAACCAATCCCTGCAGTTATCACCCTTCGAAAAGGGCATGACAAACGAGTTATTGCGCAGCCAATTAGGTGCCTTATCAAGAAAAAAGAAATCATCCTCGCCGGAGGCCATTACCCTACCAGAATCCGCAAGATATTCCGAAAGTGGCAGCCACTTCGAAGACCTCAATAGCTCAACGAGCCGCATCTCAGCGGATGCGCCTAGGAACACTGGATGCTTGAAAAATCGCCTTCGCTCATAATCCATAGATTCGGCGTAAACACCCAACGTTCCAGGCAGATCTATGGCCTTTGTTATTCCTTGCCACACTGGAGCTTGCGATGGATCTTGCGGAACGCCCTTCTCCCCCCGAAGGCTAACAACAAGTCGAACAAGTTCGCATAACGCACGACGGTTTCGGCCAAAAATAATAATTGTGGGCGTGCCGTGTCCAGGTATATAGGCACGTGAACAATCAACAATGCACGATACGTCAATATTAGTCAGAACATTTTCAACAAGTTTCTCGCCAAATTCGCGACGAAGAAAGCTGTTCGATACGATGAGTCCAACAAATCCTGCGCTATTGCTGCGCTCTATCAACGCAAGTTCGAAAAACCGCTCCACAAATGGGGCCACAAGAGAATAATTCATGTGACAGCTGCCGTATATGCCACGATAAGCATCACGCAAGGCTGCGTCCTTTGGCGTAATATACGGCGGGTTCCCAACTACGGCGTGATATTGTTTGCCTAGTATACGACCGAGTTCGGCCCCGTCTTCTGTGCCAAAATAGTGGGGTAACACGTGCCCGAAGCCTTCGGCAGTGCCGCCGAATTCGCCTCGAGAAAAATGGGTGCCGTGAATCAGACTATCGCCCACCGCGAGGTTCATGCGGAAATCTGGTGAGGCAGCCAGTCGTGTTTCCCCAGCCGCTCGCAGCGCAGCCAGCAGCAGCCGAAACCGTGCAATTTCCACCGCGAACGGGTTCAAATCCACTCCCGCCACCGCGTCGAGTGCCTTCTGTGCCTGCGCTGCCGACGGCATGTCCGGCGCATGGCGCTGCCACTCCGCCAGCATCCGGGCAAAGCCGCCGAGCAGGAAATGCCCCGAGCCGCAGGTCGGGTCGATCATCCGAGCATGCTCATAACCAAACTCGCCAATGGCAGGGTCGAGCGTGCGCGAAAGAATCCACTCCTCCACGAAGTCGGGCGTCTGTAGCAGCGCGTATCGCTTCTTCGCGTCGTCCGACAAATCCTGGTAGAGGTCGCCGAGGAAGCGCGTGGTCCAGTCCGGGTCGGTGAAGTCGTGCATCAGTTCGCCCGTGTCCGGCGCGCGCGCCCGGAAGAAGGCGAGCAGCACCATCGCCCCGTCGCCCGAGAGGGGCAGGCGGAACAGCGGATTGTGCGCCGAGTCATACAGACCCGCGAGGCCGGGCAGCTTCGCCGCAGCGTCGAAGGTGGCCTGCAGGTATTCGGTATCGCTGTCGTGCGGGCGGGCGCGGAAGAACTCCCGCTGCCGCAGTTCCGCCAATTCCAGCCGCTCCCCGGGGCCGGAGAGCAGCGGCCGATCGAGCAGGGAATTGTCCTCCAGGAAGCGCAAAAACACCAGCGCCAGCAGCCAGTGCACCGCCGCCTGATCGAGGGCGGCCGACCAGAAGGTTTCGAACGTGTCGGCGGTGCGCTTCGCATCGAACGCCTCCCGCCACTCCGCCTCGACGGCGGCGCGCCCCGGAGAGGCCCGGTGGTGCCGACGGAGGTCGTCCTCGGTCTGCTTGCGCAGCTTCTTCAGATCGGCGAGCAGAAGTTTCGTGTCAACCATGATGCAGCGAGTCTCCGGTGGCCGTCAGCGCAGGATTGCGTCCGCCGTCACGCGCGGGCGGTGCCGGGCACGTCGCGCGGCGCGACCTCGGCGCGGATGCGTGCGCCCGCCTCGCGCTCGGCCTGTTCCAGCTCATAGGATTTTTGCAGGTTAAGCCAGAAGCCCGGACTGGTGCCGAAATGACGGGCCAGACGGAGGGCGGATTCCGCCGTGACGGCGCGCTGCCCGGCGAGGATGGCGGTGATGCGGTTCGGCGGCACCCGCAGCGCCAGGGCAAGCGCATGCGGCGTCAGGCCCAGCGGGTCGAGGAAGTCGTGGCGCAGCACATCCCCCGGATGCACCGGCGGCAGACGCTCGCCGCCCCCTTCCTCCGAGAGGTCCACGCGGCCCGCATCGAGGTCGTCCCGCGCAATAAGCTGTCGTGCCGCCATGGTTCCGATCCCTCAGTGGTAATCGACGATCTCGACTTCATGGGCACCATCGTCCCGCCAGACGAAGGCGATGCGCCACTGGCCGTTGATCCGGATCGAGTGCTGCCCCGCTCTGTCCCCGCGCAGGGCCTCCAGCCGGTTGCCCGGCGGCACCCGAAGGTCCTCAAGCCGTTCGGCGGCATCGAGCGCCACCAGCTTGCGCCGCGCCGCAAGGGCAAGCTCCCGCGACATGCCGCGCGGCAGGGTGCCCTGGAAGACCAGCGCCGTCGGCTTATCACGGAAGCTCCGGATCACAGGTTTACGTGCCTCATAATCCGGGGCGCGTCAAGTATCGAGGCACTCATGCAGCCCAACGCTCGGCGGCGGTGGGAATTGGCGAAACAACCCTCGGTCAGCTGCGCTCAGTTGGAAGCGGCGGTCATGCGGCCTCAACGTAAGCCATGTGCGGCCGTCCAACGTCGGGCTGCGGCCGTCTGGTGAACTGGTTGTTTGCAAGCTAAACCACGCAGCACGTTCCATCGGAGAAACCGAATGCTATGCGAATTGGCCCATAATTTTCCACGGCTCATTGCAAACCTTTTGGAAAGGGATCGCCACCTAAAGCGAAATTTCCGCGAGGAGACTGTCACAGACTTGCTGATGGCAAGCCTTGTCGGGCTGGAGTCGTTTGGGATTCAGGTCAATTTACCTGATGAGCCAACCACGGGGGGCGATATGGACTGGATTTACGCTGCTCCTCTTGAAATCAAAGGCGGTCAGTATCTCCGTTTGATACTGCAAGCGAAGCGGGCGCAGTGCGCTGAACGTAAGAAGGGAAATTATTGGTTCTATCAGCATCTTGACCACGGCGTGCCCGCTGGGCAGCAAGTTAAAACGCTCATCCAATATGCGGCGACCTCTCCGGACGGAATGCCAACACTTCCGCTCTATATGTTCTATCATCCGGCTTCCGCGCTTAGACCAGCTGTTGGGTCGAAGCCGGCCGTCGAAGGAATTAACATCGTCTTCGCTTCCACGGTCGCAAATATTGTCAAGGGCCGCTGCGGACTTAAAGAGAAGAGGGTTGCTTATTGGCAAGATAATTTTTTGCCGCTCTCTGACCTTCTTTGCTGGCCGGTAATTGTCGAGCCAGCCGCTATGCCGCCGCCGTCGAACGCTACCGAGTTCCTGCTCGGACCGGGCACCGGATTTCTTTACCCGCTTTCCGGCGCATTTCACCCCGACCTGGTTGCCCGTCGCCTGCAAGGCAGGCGCGATCAGTCGCGAGCACGCATCGCGCCCGATGAACCAGAGCCACCGCCGATTGTGCCGACTGACGGTATTCCAGATGACATCCGACGCGCGATCGACGGCAAAATGACGGGTGAAGACCGGGAGCGGTTGAAGCGGCCTCGGGTGATCTTCACGACTCGGATGACCCGAGACAGCCCAAGCTTTCTGACGGCCGCCAAGGCCAGACGCTCCGGTCCTCGCCTTGGCTGAACCGTGGTTGCCGACACTCCACAGCAGAGCATCAGCCGTGTTGCCCGACTCGACCTGCACCTTCCAACCCCGTTCTCAGCTCGGATCCAGCAGCGGCACTGGTTGCACGGATCAGACGCAAATCGATGGGTTGAGCACGGCACCTGGGGGACCGCGCGGGTCACGCCACTGCCCGCCCGCCGGCACGGTGTGCATTGGCGAGCCACGCCTCGGTCAGCCGCGCCCAGTTGGAAGCAGCGATCACCGGCAGCACGGTGCCGTCCACGTGCGGCCGCCCCGGATCGGGCTGCGGCACCAGCACAAACAGGCCGGGCGGGCCGCCTGCGGCTCCTGATGCCTGCGACATCGCCACCAGCATGTCCATCAGGTCGTAGCGGGCCAGCAGGCCGGGGCGCGTCAGCAGCGCCGGGCTGCGCAGCGCAAGCACCTCGTCCCGCACACGGGGCGCGGCGCGCGCCGCCAGACGGAGCAGGTTGCGGAAGTCGGCGCTGTCGCGGGCGGCGGCATCGGCGGCCAGCGCCCTGGGCCACTGCACCCGCCGCGCCTCGGCCTCGGCGCGCATGGCATGCAGCATCAGCCGCTCCAGGCTGACCACCTCGCGCGGGAAGCGCCGAAGCAACTCGGCCTCGGCATCGCGGACCCGGCGCGGTTCGACCGTTAGGGCAAGGAAGGCCCCGGTGCGGGCAGCGTGGGCGATTTTCTCCTCCAGCGCCCGCGCATCCAGAACCTCGGGGGTGGTCTCGGGGGAGGCTGCGTGGGTGGGGTGGCGGATCGAGCCGACCGTTCCTGTGTCGGAATCCGGCACCGCACGGGCATAGTAGCCTGCCGGGCTGCCGGGCGGCGTGCGCCATTCCCGGTCGGCACCGACCTGGTCGAGCAGGGCATCCAGCGCGGGCCGGGGCGGCAGCGGCTCCGCCTCCGGAAAGCGGCCACGCACGCGGGCGCGAAGGTCGTCTTCCTTCAGCATGTCGGCGCCGGCAAGTGCGCCGAGGGCAAGCGAAAGCGCCTTCGCGATCGGCATGCCGCGCGGGTAGAGCTCAAGCCGGGTGGACAGCGCCGCCCGGGCCGAGGCGGCGGCGGCCAGCTTCAGCGTCCGCCCCGGCGGCAAAGCCACAACGCCCTCCGGCACGGGGACAAGCCCAAGCTCCTCATCGACGCGGCCGGGACTGGGGAGCGGGTCCTCCAGCGACAGCCGGTCAGCCGCCCGGCCGAGACGGCGGGCGTATTCCGCCAGTTCCGGGGAGACGGCGATGAGAGTCGGCCCGCCCTCCGGATAAGCGACGAAGCGCGTGTCGGAGACCGCCGCTTCCTGTTCCACCGAGGCGCGCACCACGGCCCGCGCCCTCCGGCTGCGCTCGCGCTCGTCGTCCTGCACGCTGCCGCGAACTGCCAGCAGCTGGGCCCCCAGTTCCTCGGCCGAAGCCACGCCTCCGGCGGTCTGCAGCAGGTTGTTGAGCTCCGCGCGAACAGCGTTGAGGTCCGCGCTCTTGTGCCAGCGGTCGCGGGCACCCTCGAGCGCATCGGCGACGCTGCTGCGTGCCGTTCCTACGGCGACGGCCACCTCGCCCGCGCCCGGCCAGGGCGGGGCGTCGTCGGGCTCGATGCCGAGATAGCGGGCAAGGATACGGTCCTCGGGCTTCTCATCCCCGGCCGGGCGGCGGGCGATCAGCTGCTCGGCCAGACGATCGACGCTGGCGCGGGTCGAGTCCTCGTCGGTGATGCCGCCGGGAACGAGGTCAGGCCGGAGCTGGGCGAGACGCTTCGCGCGCTCGCGGATTTCGCGCCGCACCTTGTCGCCGACCCGGCTGAGGTAGCGGAACTGCTGCCGCGGGACACCGAGGAGCTGGTAGACGGTGTAGATCTTCATGCCGTCCAGCACCGCCCGCGCTTCCACGCCATAGCCCAGTTCGGCGATGCTGCTGGTGCGGTCCAGCCGACGGGCCAACATTTCGATGCTGTCCGCCGGGATCTCGCTGCGCTCCAGCGGCGCGAAGGCCTGCCGCCAGGCCCGCAGCATTTCTTCCGCGTTGCCGAATCTTCCTTCCGGAGCACGACGCAGGGCGCGGGCGAAGAACCCGGCGAGTCCGTCCCGGAGCGCCGGATCGAAGCGCTCGACTGCGATGTTTGCTTCTTCATCAATGACCCCAGGGTCCGTCAGTCCATCGCCGAACCAGGGCGGGGTGCCGACGAGCATCTCGTGGAGGGTCACGGCGGCGGCGTAGCGCTCCGCCTGCAAATCCCATCGGGGCGGGGTCCGGTCGGCCAGGAAAGGGTCGAGGTACGGCTTCGTTCCCGCCTGGATATTCTCGGCCGGCGCCCGTGAGAGCGAGAAATCGAACAGCACGAGCCGATAGGCGCCGCCCCCGGCAATCCGTCCGATGCCGATGTTGTCCGGCTTGATGTCGCGATGAGCCACGCCTTGCTGTTCGAGGTGCTCCAGGGCCGAAAGCAGGTGCTCGCCGAAACGCCGCATCAGGTCCAGCGAGGGGGTCTCGCCGCCCCGGATCCATTGCGCCAGGGTCTGGTCGCCCGCTTTCTCCATCAGGATGGCCGGGCGTTCGCGCGCCGTGACCTCGGCGACGAAGCGGACGATATTCTGATGGTGCAGGCGGCGCAGAACCTCGGCCTCGGCGCGCACGCGGTCGGCATGCGCGGCATCGACGGCGACCTTGAGGACGAGCTCCTCCTCGGACTCGTCAGACTTGACGAGCAGGGCATCGGCGCTGCCGCCGCGGCCGAGGCGCTTGATCACCATGAACCCGCCGTCGAGCCGATCGCCTGGCCCGGCGGTGGCGGGATCGGCCAGCGGCGGCGGGGTCGGTTCGGGCGGGAGAGCCTCTTTCTCCGCCTCGGCCAGGTAGTCGAGGAATTCGCGCGCGTCGCGGGGGCGGTCACGGACGACCGGAGCGGTGGCGGCGCGCACCATCTCCTCCAGCCACCGTCCGACCCCGTTCACCGCTCCGGAAAGCCTCAGGCCGCCGCCTTCGCGCAGCAGTCCCGGCAGATCGAGCGGGCTGTCCGCCGGGGGGCGGCCGGCGAAGATGTGATAGGCGACGGCACCGAGGGAAAACACGTCGGCCTGCGCGGCCCCCTCCGCGCCGCCTGCTGTCGCTTCGGGTGCCAGGTAGAGCTTCGCCGGGTCGGAGAGGTGGTCCTCGACGTGCTGCGTGCCGGAGGTCATCAGGGCACCGCTGGTGCTGCCCTCGCCGCGGCTGGCGACCTGCCAGTTGGTGACCTGAAGGCGGGGTTCGTCGCCGTCGGGGTTGCGGACCAGCACGTTCTGCGGGGCAAGGCCGCGATGGTAGAGGCGCTTGCCGTGGGCGTAGGCCATCGCCTCGCCGATCTGGCGCACCAGCGCGAGCTTCTGAACGAAGGAAAGGGTCTGCTGCTTCTGCGCCAGGAAACGGTCGAGACGGAGCGCGGCTGGATCGTACTCGAAGATGAGCGCCGGTCCGAGTTCCGCCTCGCGGTAGTCGAGGACGCGCTGAATGCCGGGGTGTTCCACACCCTCCAGCACCCGGAACTCACGCTGTGCCGTGCGGGCGAGGCGGTCCCGGGCGTCCGGCGAGGCGGCGCGGGCGTAAGGGTAAATGCGCACCCGGCGGAAAACCGCAGTGGCGACGTGGCGGGCGGCAAAGTCCTGCCAGTTCTCGCCCTCGGTCAGCAGTTTCTCCAGCTCGTAGTCGCCGACGCGGCGCCCGCGCCCCGGAGGACGGATGCCAGCCTGCTCAATGGCTTTGCATATGGCCCGTGCCGCCGCTGCATCGACCGGGCCGCGTCTGCCGAGCCCGAGTTCCTCAGCACGGAGAAGGCAGCCGACGATCCCGCTATCCTCGGCGGTGCCGGGATTTCCCCGCAGCGCCACCCGGTTGGCGGTTCCGGGGTCGATGGCTGGCTTCTGCCGGATACCGGACAGAAAAATGAGGGGTTCAATCCAAGGCACTGCGCCTCGTGGCGCGCCCCTGCCAACGAACGCCTCCTGTCGGCGAAGCACTGAGGCGAGACGTTTGGCCTTCCGGTTCGCCAGCGGCAGCGGGTTGTCAGAGGTGACTGGGCGGCCGTCGGTCCTCCATGTCCAGGTGTGGGCATCACCGCTTACGGTGCCCGGGCGGGACTTGATTTCGACGAGCACGAGGCCTGCCGGAGTGAGGACAAGCAAGTCCACCTCGTTGACGCGGCCCTCGTCATCAATGAACTCAAAGTTCGACCAGGCCCGCCACGGGTCGTGGTCGGGCAGAGATCCGCGCACGTAGTCGAGCGCTTCCTGCTCCCACGGGAAGGAGGACTGGCTGACGGCGGTCCAGCGTGGCGGCTTCATCTGATCGATCGAAACTCCAACGGGCATCGATGCCAAGAATGCAAGGATTATGCAGTGTAACCGGCCGAGTGTCACCGTGCCTTGGTACTGCGCGGGCGACGAAGCGAGCGGCTTCTCAAAGAGAAACCTGATTACCCTCTTCCCTCAGCTGGTCTGCGAGACCGTCGCAAACCTGGGGGGTCAGGCGGCCCGGCGGTAGGGCCGCTTGGCCCGCCATTCGGCGGCGGCGTAATCGCGGTCGAACGTGCCGTTCAT
>Ga0302157_10001292_pt1 | contig 31095 bp, 28 predicted proteins | sample I_Bog_N3_3_FD_193502 | JGI IMG/M metagenome (GOLD analysis project Ga0302157, IMG submission 193502) | Peat permafrost microbial communities from Stordalen Mire near Abisko, Sweden - I_Bog_N3_3 | ecosystem: Environmental > Terrestrial > Soil > Wetlands > Peat | place: Sweden: Abisko, Stordalen...
CCCATTCACGCCACGATGTTCTCGATGCGGCCCGCGCGGATCGCGTACGGGCCGTTTTCGCGGGGGAAATGGCCCGGGCACGTGTATTGCTCAGCCATCACGGGGTGGCGACCAGCCACGACTCTTCACCCTCACGGAAAAGGTCCCCGCATGCTTTCCCCCTCGATCAAGATCTCGCTCTTCCTTGGCTCCGTCTTCCTCGTTTCCTCGCCCACGCTCGCCCGCGCCGACGAGCCCGCGGCTCCGGCGCGCTTCGGCGACTCCGGCCAGGTCGCTCTCCACCTCAACGACGGGGTGACGGCCAGCACCGGCGACCTCATCTCCGGCCCCCAGATCCAGCTCGACTACTTCGTCGCCGACCACGTCTCGCTCGGCCTGATGGCGGGCGCGAATTGGTACTCGAACTCCGCGCTCGGCAACGGGGCCGAGTCGTTCGTCTTCCGCGTTGGTCCGCGCGTCGGCTACGACATTCCCCTCTCGGCGCACGTCTCGTTCTGGCCACAGGTCGGCGTGGACTACCGGAGCGATCACGAGACGAGCACCGCCTCGTCGAGCGTCGGCGGGACGACCACCACCAGCAGCACGAGCACGACGGCGTCCTCGTTCGCGTTCGCAGCCGTCGCCCCCCTCGTCATCCACCCGACACCCGGTCTCTTCATCGGTGCCGGCCCTGCCTTCTATACGGAGCTCTCCAACAGCACGAGCAGCGGAGGCACCTCCGTGGACAACGGCAAGGTCACCTCGGTGGGGCTGATGGCGACGATCGGCGGAGCGTTCTGAGTCATTGAGCGCGGGCGGCGGCCTCGTTCGCGGTGAGGCCAGCCGGTTCACGCTAGGGTCTTGTTCTCGTCCCGCCGCGAACAAGACGACGAGGGAGCTTGCGCAATCCGCGCATTCCTCGCCCGACCTGCGCAGCCGATGCCCTTCATGATCGCGCAGACGTGCACACCGCAGGTATCCCGCAGCGGGAAACGCTGGTGGCACTCGCGTTGCAAACTCGATGCGATGAAGCGGGCGGCGAACGCTGCTCCGTCGATGACGAAAGCAAGGAACCTCCGATGAAGATCAAGACGAACCTCAAGGCCGGCCACGCAAGCACCCATGGCCGCGCCTCGATCATCTCTCCGCGCGATCCCCAGAGCGGCCTACCCACGGGCTGAGCTTTCGGATCTCACTTCGCCGCGGACTCTCCCGCGCGCCGCGCTACCGTTCCCCGCGTGCTCACCCGGGGACGTGCGTTCATCGTGATCGCCGCGCTCTCAGCGTGCGGACGCAGAACCTTCGTAGGCGCGCCGCCGCGCGAGCAGACGTCCGATGCTCGCCCTCCCCTCTCTGACTGGGAGAGCGCGCGCGAAGGTGCGCGAGCCGTGCTCGAGAGCCACTGCGGCGAGTGCCACGACCCCGGGAGCGGGCACGCGCTGCCCGGCGCCCTACGCGTCTTCGACCTCGGCGCCGCCGACTGGTCGGCGCGCATGTCCGGCGCGCAGCTCCGCGACGCCTACGGTCGACTCGGCGAACCGATCGTCCCCACGCAAGGCGACGCCGAAGCTGTCCCGATGAGCGTCAGTGCCACGGAGCGCGAAACGTTCCTTCGGTTCGTCGAGCTCGCCGAGCAGCGATCACGGCCGTAACGCTCGAGCGTGACGGACGCGTGAACCGCCTCGACCGCAGCGGCCGTTCGCAAGGAAGAACGCCTCGCACGCGCCGGTGCGGTACCGTGCAAACGGGGTTTCATGACGGATCGTCCGGGCGCAAATGACGGCGCGGAGGATGACGACGAGGAGCGCGACGGGGTCCGAACCGCACGCCAGATCGTCGTCACGGGGCAGTTCTTGGCATCGACGCCGCGCGTCCGCCTCACCCCCGAGGAGCTCAACGCGGCCGAGCTCGATCACCGCGAGTACTTCCTCATCTCGCTCCTCGACGGGCAGACCTCGATCGAGAGCCTCATCGACATCTGCGGGATGCCCTCCGAGGAGGCGATCGCGCTCCTCGACGGGCTCGTGCGCCGGGGAATCCTCGACCTCGGGTAGCGTGTGGGGGCGATGAACATCAAGAGTCGAGGGACCCCCTCAGCGGTCGCGCTGCTCGCGCTGCTGATGACGGGCTGCGCGCGAACGCCCGTCGCGCCGAGGAGCGACGCGCCGGTTCTGGGGACCGCGGGCTCACCGCACGCCAGGAACGTCGTCGTATCGATCGTGGTGGACCAGGAAGCGGCGTGGATCGCCGACGAACGCTGGCCACTGCTACCGGCCGACGGCGGCTTCGCGCGGCTGCGTCGCGAGGGGACGTACGCGCGCGAGGTGCGGTACGCGCACTCGGTCACCGACACGGCGCCGGGCCACGCTGCGCTGTACACGGGGCTCCCTCCGCGCGGCTCGGGAGTCTGGGGCAACGAGGTGCTGGACGAGAAAGGGGCGAAGGTCTCGATCCTCACGGACCCCGCGACGCACCTCGTGACGAGCGAGGGGATCACGGCGAAGGCCGGCTCGTCGCTGGCCCCGTCGTTCGCGCCCACCATCGCCGATCGTCTCCGCGACGCGCACGCCGACGCGCTCATCGCGAGCATCTCGATCAAGGACCGCGGAGCGATCTTCGCGGGCGGCAGGCACCCCACCGCGTCTATCTGGTTCAACAAGGGGCTCGATCGTTTCGTCACCGCCACGGTGTTCGCGCCGACGCTCCCGCCGTGGGTGAGCACGGTCGACGTGGCGAAGCTTCGCGCAAAGCCGTGGGACCTCCTCGAGGGGGCCTGGGTGAAGTCGCACGCGGCCACCCCCGATGAGCAACCGGGCGAGGGGGGGCTCGGCGGAATACCGATCACATTCCCGCACGACGTCGCGCATGCCACGGCCCCCGCGACGGCGTTCATCGGGTCGCCGTTCGCCGATGACGCGGTCTTCGCGCTGGCGCTTGCCGCGATCGACGCGGAGCACGCGGGCGATCGCCCGACCTTGATCGCGCTGTCGCTCTCCGCGAACGACTACATCGGTCACGCGTACGGCCCCGACTCCTGGGAAGCGTGGGACGAGCTCCGCCGGCTCGACGCGAGCCTCGCGCGTTTCTTCGCGCAGCTCGACGCGCGGTTCGGCGAGAGCGGCTGGTCGGCCATCCTCAGCGCCGACCACGGCGTCACGACGATGCCGGAGGTCGCCAACGGCGTACCGAGCGCCCGCCCGTGGTGCGCGCCGGACGCGAAGCCGGACCGCTGGGAACGGTCGTGCGAGCACGTGGGGCGCATCTTCAGCGAAGACCTCGCCCGCGAGCTCGGTCCCGACGTGCGCGGAATCATCGATCCGTACGTCTACCTGACGCCTGCCGCGCGCGCGCTCCCGGAGCCCGCCGCGACCAAGCTCCGCGCGACGCTCGCGGCCACGATCCTCCGTCATCCCGAGGTCGCCCGGGTCATCGACACCCGCACCATCCCCGCCTCGTGCCCCCCCGAATCCGACGCGAGCATCGATGCCCTGGTCTGTCGCTCCTTCGTCCCCGGGAAAGCGGGCGACCTCTACGTCGTCGCGAAGCGGGGGAGCTTCTTCGACCCCGACGTCGTCGTCGGCAAAGGGAGCAGCCACGGCTCGCCGTACCTCTTCGACCGCACCGTCCCGCTCCTGGTCCGCGCGCCGGGCAAGGTGACCGCAGGTCGCGTCATCGACGAGCCGCTCTCCTTTCGCACGTTCGCGCGTACGCTCTCCACCCTGCTGGGCGTCGAGCCACCCGACGCCGACGCCCCCCACGCCACCGATCTCGCGAGGCCTACACCATGACCCCCCCGACCGTCGCGCTGTACTGCGTCGTCTTCGCGTACTTCCTCGTCTACCTCCCGCACTTCATCGCCGGCAGTCAGCGCTTCAAGCAGCCGGGGGGGTTCGACAACAAGAACCCGCGCGAGCAAACGGCGCGGCTCGAGGGATGGGCCAAACGAGCGAGCGCGGCGCATCTCAACGGCCTCGAGACCTTCGCCCCGTTCGCCATCTCGATCGTGGTCGCCTGGGTGGGACACGGCAACCCGGGCACGCTGACGGCGCTCGCGCTGGCCTACGTGGCCATCCGGGTCCTCTACATCGGCGCCTACATCGGCGACCTCGCGCCGATCCGGTCGCTTCTCTGGACGGGCGGCTTCGCCGTGACGACCGCGCTGTTCCTGCTGCCGCTCTTTTCGTGAGCGGAGTGGTACTGTTGGGCGTGGGTTTCGAGCGGACGTGATGAATTCCCCCAGGTCCAGCTCGCCCTCGCTCGAAGGATCGATCGTCGGCGACAAGTACCGCGTCCTCGAGATGATCGGCTCGGGGGGCATGGGCACCGTCTGGTCGGGCGTGCACACGGCGCTCGGGACGGCGGTGGCGATCAAGTTCATCCGCCCGCAGTACGCGAGCATGGAAGACGCCCGCCTGCGCTTCGAGATCGAAGCGCGCGCCGCGGCGAAGCTCTCGACCGTGCACGCCGTGAAGGTGTTCGACTACGGCGTCACCGACGACGGGCTCCCGTACATCGTGATGGAGTACCTCGAAGGGGAGTCGCTCTCCGACGCGCTCGTGCGGCGCGGCGCGCTCCCCGCGGCAGAGGTGGCGCAGATCATCGGGCAGGCGGCGGCGGCGCTCGCGAAGGCGCACGAAGCGGGCGTCGTGCACCGTGATTTGAAGCCCGACAACATCTTCCTCGCCAAGAACGTGGAGAACCCGAAGGGGACCGATCTGCCGTACACGGTGAAGCTCGTCGACTTCGGCATCGCCAAGATGTTCGAGGCGCCGCGCGTCGCGGGGCTGGCGACGCCGCCTGCGATGGGGGGACCGACGCAGGAGGGGGCGGTCATCGGAACGCCGAACTTCATGGCCCCCGAGCAGCTCACGCTCGGCGGCGCACCGGGGCCGCTCACGGACCTGTGGTCGCTCGGCGCGTGCACGTTCGCGGCGATGACCGCGCGCATTCCGTTCGAGGGGGACGTGCTCGGCGACATCGTCATCAAGGTGTGCGCGTCGCCGTTGCCGGTGCCGTCGCAGATCGAGCCGAACGTGCCGCAAGGCTTCGACGCCTGGTTCGCGCGCGCGTGCTCGCGCGATCCGTCGAAGCGCTTTCAGAGCGCGACGGAGCTCGCCGAGTCGCTGGCCAACGTGTGCGGCGTCGGTCGCGTGCGGATGCAGTCGAACGACGACGAGAAGGTCCAGTACATGCTCAAACGGTCGCTTACGCCGTTGGAGTCGATACCGGTCCCGCCGCAGAGCATGTCGCCCAAGACGGCGATGCTCGCGGGCCTCGTGCTGGGCGTGACGATGATGGTGGGCGTCGCCGGCGCGCTGGCGTGGCGCGAGAAGGAGCAGTCGCAGGAGGCGGGCGCCGCCCAGGCGGCAAGCGCGGTGCGGCCGGACGCAGGAGCCGCGTCGAGCGCGGCCCCTCTCCTCGACGCAGGCCACGGGGCGGCGAGTCGCTGAGCGATCGCGGCAAACCCCATCCCCCGGCCCCTTCCCCGCAAGCGAGGAAGGGGTGTCGCGCGTCGGCCGAGATCCGCCGATGGCTCCCCTCCTCGCTTGCGGGGAGGGGCCGGGGGCGGGGTTCTCGCGAAGTTCGAGCGCGATCGCCGATTTAGGCCGCGACGCGGCGCTTCAGCTGAACGCGCATCAAATCGAAGCTGGGCGCGTCGAGCCCGCGCGCGCGGCGGAGCAAGAACAGCGCGTGGTGAACTTCCGCATCGTCAGGCGCCTCCGCCGAACCTCCGAGCTCGTTCCTGTGCGTCGCGAGTGCGAACGCCGCGCCGAGCTCATCACCGTTCGAAGCGTCGAGGTACGCAAGAGCCTCATCCAACGAAACCCGATCCAGGCTCTTGATCGCAGGAGTTCTCATCCAATCACCTCTTTGGCTGCTCGAAGTGCAGCTTCCGAACCACAATGCAAAAGCGACGTTGGGAAACCCGCCCCCCACGCCGATGGACCCAAAAGCGTCCGCCCCCTCAGTCGTATGCCAATGATTGTGACGCCTCTGCGTCGGTATCGAAAAAGCGATCTGCGCGGCCCGCTCGAGCCGTGCCTCCACGTCGAAGCCGAGCCGTAGCTGGACCGCACCCGGCAGGTGCGCGCGATCGATCGACACGCGCGGGGCGAACGGTCGCCCGCCGCCGAGGAAGCGCGAGCCGAGCGCCGCGATCGAGAGCGCGCCGCCGAGCGGGCGAACGCGCGTCAGAGGGATCCACTCGAGGTTCGTGGAGGCAGAGCGGGACGGCGTCCGAGACGCCGGCGCGAGGGGGTGGCGATTGATGAACTTCGGTGGACCGGCTGCGTTGCCGCGTGCGCGCGGCCTACTTCGACCGCTGTTCGCGTTTCGAGCGCCCCGTTCGCCACCGTCGTCCATCGCCCTCCCGAGGATGCTTCAAGCGACCCGAGATCGCCGCATCACAAGTTGAACGTAGCGCGGGATGGAGAGTGCACCAACTTTTTCGCCGCTTTTGTTGACGGGGGTCGACTGGATCTGCATGCGACGCGCGCCCACATGCCGCCGCGCGAACGCTCAGGGGTGAAGGAGGGCGGGCATCGCGGCCGCCCGAAGGAGCGCGCTCCCCGCGTGCTGAGCGAAGTCGATTCGCAGCTGCCAATCGCCTGCGCTGCCGGGAAAGGCTCCGTAGACGGCCGTGGGATCGGCGAACAAATGTGTCAATCCGGGGCGGAACTGCTGACGCAACAGCAATGCGAGCGAACGGCGGAGCTGTGCCGCGAGCGCGACTTGCTCGTCGGGGTCGGCGTTCGCACGCTTCATCGCTTCGAGCGTGGCGATGCCCGCTTCGCAACGGCTCGCGACCGGCGTCAGGCGCGGCGTGGGGATGGGACCGACGCCATACGAACCGTCCGCGTCGTACGGCGTGTCGTTGGGGCCGAACATCATCTTGCGGTCGTAGATCTGCCAGCGCTCGCAGAACGACAGCGCCTTCGCATCGGGCGCGACGTCCCAGAGGTCGGCGAGCGCCTGGCAGGTCCAGTGCTCCTCGCCGAAGTAGTACCGGTCGCCGAAGAAGCTCCATGCCGGCCCGACGATGTGCGCGAGACCCCGCGAGGCCGCGTCGCGGTCGGCCGTGTCGCCCGTGAGCGCGAAGGCGCGCGCGAGCGCGAGCGTCACTTCGCCCGAGTAGTAGATGCTCTGGGTGTCGACGGGCTTCTTCGCGCGGCGGTCGTAGTAGTGCATGAACTCGCCGTCGGGCCGCTGCTGCGAGCGCAGGAAGCTCGCCAGCTGCTCGACCTGCGCGCGGTAGCTCGGGTCGATTCCGGTGCGCGCGATCTCGTTCATCGCGATGAGCGCGAGCGCGGAGGAGCCGACGTCGACCAGCTCGCCCTGGCCGACGCACCTGTGCTCGCCGCAATCGAGCGTCGCGTGATCGCGCAGGTAGCCCGTCGTGCGGAGCGCCGCGTCGCGGAGGACGGGGTCGTGGGAGACGTCGGCGGCTTGCGCGAGGAAGTAGGCGGCGCCGGCGTGGCGGGGCCAGTCGTATCCGCTGAGCGAGCGATTGGTGGTCGCCTCGACCGTGTAGCGGAAGCGCCCCTCGCTCGAGACGCCACGCGCGAGGAAGCGAGCGGCGTCCACGGCTGCGCGACGAAGCATGTCGGGCGTGAGCGAATCGGGGGTCGTCGCCGCGAACGGCTGCAGCGCCGTGTTCCAGCGCGACGTGCGGATCCGGCGGAACGAAGCGCGTGCGAGGAGCTCCGGGACGCTCACGCCGAGGCGCTCGGCGAGCAGCGCCTCGATGAGCTGAACGTCGGCGCCGAGCCCCAGAGTCAGGCTCGGGATCCAGAACCAGCGGTCGTAGCCGTTGTGCGCGAGGATGTCGTCGGGGGTGACGTAGACCGTCTTGCCGGCGAGCGTCGCCTTCACGCCGTCGCGCGCCGAGACGAGCGAGAACGCGAAGACCACCTCCGGTCGCGTGACGAGCGGCCCCTCGGCGACGATCTTCTCGTCGACCGAGCGCACCCCGGCGTTCACGATCTCCGCCATCTTGCCGTTCACGATCCGGCTGATGCTCTCGCCCTTCTTCCAGGCGGTGGTGATCGTCTCTCCGTCGACCTCGCGAAGAGAGACCGCGCGGCGGACGACGACGCAGGTGACGACGAGGATCGCGAAGTACGCGAGCAGGAGCCGCGCGAGCCCGCGAGACGTCACGCGCGCTCTTCCTTCTCGCTCTCGCGTGCCGCGGGAGAGCCGCCGCCCCCAGGGGGGCCCAGCCAAAGCAGCTGCGACGCGGGCAACGCCACGAGGTACGCGAGCCCGAGCGCGGCGACGAGCGCCAGGATGACCGCCCCCCCCTGCCCGACCGGGCCGTAGATGCCGCTCAGGTAGCTCGCAGTGACGGCCAACGTCGCGACGAGCAGGAGCCCCAGGCCGAGCGCCACGATCGACGCCGCGCGCGCGAGCCGCTCCCCCCACCCCGCGCGGATCCACAAGCCGACCCCGGCCGCGACGTACAGCGCGGCGACGACGACCGCGGGCACATCGACGACCCACCAGCGCGCCGGGAGCCCCTTGAAGACGCCGAGCAGCACGACGAGGGCCGCGAGGAGGTCGAGGCTCCCGAAGATGCGCGGCAGCAACGCCGTGCGCTTTTCGTCGTAGGTGGAAGAGACCATGGCTGACCCGCGCATCGAGTACCACGAGTCCACGCGCGGTCGCGATCAGAACTGTCCGTACACGAACGGCTCGGCCTTCGCCGCCGCCACGCGGTGAATGGCGTACGCCGCCAGCGCCAGCACCACCCCTTGCGCGACGGCCGGCGTGACCACGAACCGCTCCCGCACCCCTTCGTACCAGCGCCGCGGGACGAAGTGCGCCAGCATCCCGACGGCGAGCGTGACGACGACCTGCGCCGGCAGGTTCACGTGCGAGAAGGTTCCGCGCGCGATGCGCGAGAGGAGCAAGGTGGCGTGACCGAAGCTCGGCGCGCGGAAGAACACCCACGCGAAGCAGACGTAGTGGAACGTGAGGACCACGCGGAGCCAGGCGAACCGCGGGTCACGCGGCCTGTGGGCCTGAGCGCGCTGCCACATGCGCGTCCCGGCGAGCGCGATGCCGTGCAGGAAGCCCCAGATGACGAAGTTCCACGAGGCGCCGTGCCACAGGCCGCCCAGGAGCATCGTGATCATCAGGTTGCGGTACGTGTTCCAGGCGCTGCCGCGCGAGCCGCCGAGCGGGACGTAGAGGTAGTCGCGCAACCAGGTCGAGAGCGAGATGTGCCAGCGGCGCCAGAAGTCCTGGAGGTCCTGGGCCGTGTACGGGGCGTTGAAGTTCTGCGGGAGCTCGTAGCCGAAGAGGGCGGCGCTCCCGATGGCGATGTCGGTGTAGCCGGAGAAGTCGCAGTAGATCTGGATGGCGTACGCGTAGACCGCGACGGCGCACTCCAGCGACGAGTACCGCTCGGGGCTGTCGAACACGCGCGAGACGAGGTTGAGGGCGAGCGCGTCGCCGATGCCGATCTTCTTCGCGAGCCCGAGCGCGATGAGCCACAAGCCGCGCGCCTGCATGTCGGCGTTCGCGACCGGCTCGCGTGCGAGCTGCGGGAGCATCTGGCGCGGACGGACGATGGGGCCGGCGACGAGGTGCGGGAAGAAGCAGACGAAGAGCAGGTAGTCGACGTAGCGATCGCACGGCTCGATGTCGCGCCGGTAGACGTCGATCGTGTAGCTCATCGTCTCGAACGTGAAGAACGAGATGCCGAACGGCAGGACGAGCCGCAGATGGGTGACGGTGACGTCGACGCCGAAGAGGGCGAACAGGTCGTGGAACGAGTCGACCGCGAAGTTGAAGTACTTGAAGAGGGAGAGAACGCCCAGGTAGTAGACGACCGAGACGAGCAGCAGCGCCTTCCGGTGCTTCGGGTCGGAGACGCGGCCGAGCGCGCGCCCCAGGTAGTAGTCGAGCGTGCTCCCCACGAAGATGATGCCGAGGCAGAGGACGCTCCAGCCGATGGGGCCGAACGGCACCGCTTGCTCGCGGGCCGCGTCCCACGTGCCGAACAGGTAGAAACCGTAGCTGGCGACGACGAGGAAGATCGACCGCGCGATCCGCGTTTTGCGGAGCGACCAGAAGACGACGAGCGCGGCGAGCAGGAACGCGCCGTAGAGGCTGCTGTTGAACAGCATGAGCGGGGTGCCCGAGGTGTAGAACGCGCACGCGCCTCGGCGCAAAAAAGCGCGCGTGTTCTTGGCGCTCGGGGGGGCCGCGGGCTTAAGTGGGGGCGAGCCTCGACGTGACGACGCACCTGCTGGCCAACAAGACGACGATCGCGCTCGGCACGATGCTCGCTGTTCTCGCGGTCCCGTACGTGACGCCGAAGCTGCACGCGCTGCGGGTGGCCCACGTGCCGTGGGAGCCGGACGAGGAGCCCGAGGGCGCGACGGACCCTCACGCGGCGCCGCAGGCGAGCTCGTTCGCGGTGGGGGACCAGAAGCTCTCGGCGACGGAGAACGAGGCGGTCGTCACCAACGCGCTCCCCGCGTCACACGCGAACGAGGCGCTCGACCCCGATGCGCTGGCGAAGACCAACGGCACGATCGCCATCGTGGACCCTACGTCGGACGATCCAGAGGATGCCGGTGCGAAAGGCGCGCACGCGCTCGACCCCTTCTACGCGAGCCTCGCCCGCACGCTCCGCAAGGAGCCGCACGCCCTCACGCGCGTCCTGCACTACGGCGACTCGGTCATCGCCGGGGATCTGATCAGCGGCACCATGCGGCGCCGCCTGCAGGAGCGCTTCGGCGACGCCGGGCACGGGTTCATCCTCATCGCGAACCCGTGGGAGTGGTACTTCCAGAACGACGTCGCCCACAGCGCGTCGGACGGGTGGAGCGCGAACAAGATCACCGGCCCGTGGCCCGACGACCACCGGTTCGGCCTCGGCGGCGTCAGCTTCCACACGGCGAGCACCGCGACCGCGTTCTTCTCCACGCGCGCCGACGGCGACTACGGGCGCAACGTGTCGCGGTTCGACCTCTACTACCTGGAGCAACCGCACGGCGGCAGCGTGATGCTGACCGCCACGGGCCACGATCCGGAGAAGCTCTCGACGCGGGGAGACGGGACGAGCGAGCGGGTGAAGTCGGTCGAGGTCGCCGACGGTCGCGCATCCTTGTCGATCCGCGCGCTCGGTGACGGCGACGTGCGGCTCTTCGGCGTGGCGCTGGAGCGGGACCGTCCCGGCGTCGTCTACGACGCGCTCGGTGCGCACGCCGCGCGCGCGTCGTTCTGGTCGGCCGAGGACGCGCACGACTGGGCCGACGTGATGAAGCTCCGCGGCCCCTCGCTCATCGTGCTCCAGTTCGGGACCAACGAGAGCGAGGACACGACCATCCGCGCCGACTCGTACGCGCCCGTGTTCGGGACGCTGATCGAAGAAGTTCAGAAGGCGGCGCCGGGGGTGCCCGTGCTCGTGGTGTCGCCGCTCGATCGCGCGATCAAGGGGAGCGACGGCGAGCTGAAGACGAGCCCGGTCATCGAGCGAATCATCGAAGGGCAACGCCAGGCGGCCAAGGCGCACGGCGTCGCGTTCTGGAGCACGTTCGACGCGATGGGGGGGCGCGGCACGATGGCCAAGTGGCGTCACACGCGCCCGCAGCTCGGGAACAACGACCTCTCGCACCCGACGCCCGCGGGCGCGGAGATCCTCGGCAACCTGTTCTCGGGGGCGATCTTCGCGGGGTACCAGGCGTACGCCTCGACGCACGCCGACGCGCCCCCCCTCCCGGCGGCGCAGATACCGCCGCCGTAGAGGAGCGCGCAGAGGGGAGGTCAGTGAGCGTTGATGTTGTTCGGCGTCGTCGCCGGCAGCGCCTTGCTCACGGTGAGCACCACGTTGCCGATCTGGCGGTAGTCGAGCAGGTCCGCGCTCGGCGTCTGCACGCCGTAGCCGGCGAACGTCATGCTGAGGTGCGTCGAGTCGATCTGCACGGCCGTCGGCGCGTAGAGACGCTCGGCGAACCAGTACTCGGTCGGGAAGACCGGCGGGTTCGCGGGGATCGTCACGGACGTAGCGTCGGACTGGTTGGTCGCCTTGACCGTGTTGATCGACGCGATGGGGCTGTTGATGTCGTTGTAGACGGTCCAGTGCATCCTGTCGGTCGACTCGGCATAGCCGATGAAGTGGAAGGCGTCCGAGTCGCCGTCGAGGCAGTTGCCGGCCGAGAAGTAGAGCCCCCAGCGGCTACCGTCGCCGTTGATGTCGATGAGCGTGCCGCGCGGGCTGACCCAGCGGGTCTTGTTGTAGTCGACCGTCGTCGGGTCGTTGAGCCCGCTCACGATCCCCTTGTCGACGAACGTGACGCCGTCGGTCGTCGTGGCGAGGCGCACGTTCGCGATGTCGTGGTTGATCTTGCCGCTGACCGGCGCCTTGGTGCACTGCTGCGCCGTCGGGAGCGCCGTCGAGCCGGTGTTGTCGCCGTTGAGGATCTTCTGGACGTACAGGACCGTGACCTCCGAGCCGGCGGCCGCGGAAGACGAGGTCGGGAACACGGCCATGATGCCGTCCGGGTTGAGGAGGCCGACCGAGTCCTGGACGACGACCGGAGACGAGCTCCCCGGCGTGTTGTCGAGCGCGCTGCTGATCGACTTGATGTCGTTCGCGCCCGCGTCGCTGTTGTTCGTGTTCCAGATCGGGAACTTCTCGCTCGGGCTCGTGAGGTGGATGACGTGAAGCGGTGCGTTGTCGACGACCGACACGGTGCCGCCGTCGATGTTCGCCGTGTTCCGGTCGAGCATGTAGAGGTACTGGCCCGAGGCGCCGCTCGCGCCCGGGAGCTGGATGATCGCCGCGTGTCCCCAGCCGTCGTCGGCGGTCGTGCCGTTGACCGAGACGTAGCTCGCGTTCGTGCCGGTGACGGCCGAGGGGCACCCGGTGCTCGTGGAGGTCCCGTAGCCGCCGCTGATCGGGTTCGTGTAGTCCGGGTTCAGCTCGAGAACGGTCTGCATGAAGTACCAGGTCTTGCCGAAGTCGTCGGACTCGGCCGCGACGAGCCCCTCGTCGATGTCCTTGGGGCGCCAGTCGAAGAGGCCGACGATGGGCGGGCTGCTGCCGAGGCCGTGGGGCGTGGTCGTGACCGTGCTCGTGTAGACGAGCGGGAAGTAGAACGGCGCCAGCGGCACCATGGGGTCCGTGCCCCCATCGAACTTCGCGCCCGTGACGTAGGAAACGCGCGTCGGAGTGCTGCCGTCGGGGTAGTCGCAGAAGCCCGCGGCCGTATCGGGAACGCTGCCCGTGCGATCGAATGGGTCGGCCGCGCTCACGACCGTCTCGGCGTTCTTCGAGTCGGCGAGAACGTTGAACAGCGTGGAAGGCGTCGCGCCGGTGCTCTCGCCGCCGCCGATGGCCGTCCCCTGGTTGATCGTGACCGCCGTAGCCGTGACGCCGCTCCCCACGGTGGTGACGAGCTGCTGGACGTCTCCGTCCGTCGCGCCGCCATCGGTCGGGTTGCCCGTAGAGCTCCCGTCGTTCGCGTTCGCGTCGCTCGGGCCGCCGCCGCTGTCGGTGGTGTGGTTGGTCGTCGCGTCGGTCGACGCGTCGCTGCCTCCGCCCGAAGCGGGGAGCGGGCTGTTCGTGTCGTCACCGCTGCAGGCGACGACGGACATGGAGAGAACGAGCGAGGAAAAGAGAAGCGCTGAGCGGGATCGCATGAAGGGCCTCCGGTTCGGTTTCAGACGGGGCGCGTATACCGAGCGCTCGACGTAGGTGACCGCGACGTTTGCGCAACGTGCTCGCATCGCCGACGCATCGGGACAAAGGGTCACGGGTTGCCCCGACCGCGGCGCGACTCCGTCACGTTGGTGACACGAAATCATTCAGCGACGCACGCCGTGCGTTCACCCGTGAACGGTCCCGCCGCCCGAGCCTTCCGCCGTGAGCTGAGCGCGCTACTGCGTGCCGAGGTTCGTGGCCTGCGGAGGACTCGGGTCGGGCGTCGCCGCAGCGGGGGTCGCGAGACCCGTCTCGGAGCGCCACGCGCCATAGCCGTGGATCAACCCCGTGGCGACCGCGTTCCCCAGCTGCACGTATCCCTCGCGCGCCAGGTGCACCCGGTCCCGCTGCGCGCGCGGCTGCGGCTCGTCGGCCCACTGCGCGATCGTCCCCGGGCCCCCCATCGCTTCGAGCTGGTCGAAGAAGGCGCATCCGGCCGCGTGGGCGACGCGGCGTTGCGTGGCGATGATGTCGAGCAGGCGCGGCACGGTCCCCCACCCGTCGTGGGTGTGCACCGCGCGGTCCGGGGGCCCGAGCAGCATGCACGAAGCGCTCGGCGCCGCGCGCGCGATGCGCCCGAGCAGATCGACGAGCTGACGCTCGTACGTCTCGATCGGGACGTCGGTGTCGCCGCTCTCGTTGGTGCCGTACGCGAGGACGACGAGGTCCGGCGAGCGGTGCCGGATCTGCTCCGCCATGTGCGCCTCGTCCCACGCGAGCACGTTGGTCACGCGCGCGCCGTTGATGCCGAGGGCGTCGTACATGACGCCGACCTGGTCGCGATCGAGGACGGTGCCGAAGAGGCGCACGTCGCCGTCGCCGGTGGCATCGACCTCGATGCGATGGGGGCCGTCGGGAGCGGCAAACGAGCGCCACGCCGAGCCACTCGCGCCGCGCGTGGACACGTGTCCCGCGCGCGCGCCGTCGATGTAGACGTCGAACGCCCCCCCGCGCGGCTGCTGCAGGTACGCCAGCTCGACGCGCGACGCCTTCGCCGTGAGATCCGCCCATGCGCGCGCGCCGGCGCTGCCCGTGTGGATCGCCACGCCGGCGAGCCCGTACTGCCCGTCGCCGCCGAGGCGCCCCTTGCCCCCCTTGATCGCGTGCGATCGCTCGGGTGACCAGTCGTGCGAGCTGCCGTTGCGCAGCCCTTCCTGCACGTAGTGCTTCCACGGCTCGCCGATGGCCACGAAGCCACGCCCCCCCTCGCCGAAGCGCGCCTGGAGGGCGCGGCGAATGGGGCCCGTCTCGTAGTCGGCCGCCGTGTGGGAGTCTCCAAAGTGAAGGACGGTGACGTCGTCGTGCGACTGGCCGGCGTCGACGCGGGCGAGCGCCTCGTAGAAGTGGCGGAGGGCGACGCCGTTCTCCATCGCCGCATCGACCCCGGCGCGAGCTCCGTCCCCCTGGGCCACGGCCGCGAAGACCTGGTGGGGTTCGGACGGGGCGACGGGCACCGCGGCGACCCCCGACGTCGTCTCGACGGAGCCGCGCGCGACGCGCGGGAGAACGGCCTCTTCCGCTGAGGCCGCTCGGGCCCGGACGGGGGTCGTGTCGCCGCAGGCCGACAGGATCAGTGGCAGCGCGATACCCATCAACTGCAGGGAAAACCGGGGTTCTGCCACGACAGGAGCGATCGTGGCACGCCAGCTTTGGGATCGCGAGTTTTGTTTGCAGAGCCGCGGCAACCGGGCGAGCCTCGCCCACCAACGCCATGCGCGCGAGCTCCGCACCGCCCGCACGAACCTCGAGGGCGCCGCTCGTCCCCTCCGCGCCGCTCGTCGTGGTCTTCGCGGTGGCCTGGTTCGCGCTCCAGGTGACGCTGGTGCTCACGGCCTCCCAGCGCTCCGACGCGGTCTTCGGGTTCCGCATGTTCGCCGAGTCCTCGACGATTCGCGCTCACCTCACGCGCGACGTGGAGGCGCCGAACGGGCACGGCACCGTCGAAGTGACCGTGAAGGACGGCGAGTGGACGGCGAAAGACAAGGACGGCACGCCGCATCTCGTGCGCTGGCGCGACCGGGTCATCGAGTCGAACCTTTCGACGTTCGACCGCGTCATGCACGCCTCGTACAGCGCCGCGGCCCAGGTCGAGCGCTGGGAAGGGGCGCTGAACGACGTGGCCGGTCACCTCGACGGAGACGCACAGACGCGGCGGCTACACCTCGAGCTGGTCGTCCGCAAGAACGGCCACGAGCCGGTCACGTATCACTTCGCGAGCGCGCCGCGCTGAATGGTCGCTCCTCTCACAAGCTTCGTCCGCCGCTGGATCGCCGAGACGGGAGACACCTACCTCCTCGGGCTCGTGCGCACGTGCATGGGGGCCATCCTCTTCTGGCACGCGCTCGGCGCGGCGCGCGAGCTGGAGACGCTCGGCTACTTCGGCGACGCGTACCACCTGCCGCTGATCCCGGAGGCGCTCGTCGCGCCACGCGCCGTGTACACGGTCATCGTGGCCGTGCGCCTTCTTTCGGCGGTGCTCGTGACGGTGGGCTCCTTCCCGCGCGCCGCGCTGCTCACGAGCGCCTTCCTCGGGACGTACACGCTGCTCTGCGATCGCATCGGCTATCACCACAACCGGTACGCGCTCGACTGCTACGCGTTCCTTCTCGCGTTCGCCCCCTGCAATCGCTCGTGGATCCTCCCCGGTCCGCCGAGCACGGCGGCGTCGCGCACCGGGTTCCTCTGGGCACAGCGGATGGCGCAGCTCCAGCTCTCGCTCGTGTACCTGGCCTCGGGCGGCTCCAAGCTGTTCGACGACGACTGGCGCGGCGGGCTCGTCATCGGCGACCGGTTCGCGCGGTACGGGTACCAGGCGCTCGAGCGGGGCGTCCCGCGATCGATCGTCGAGCTCCTGTCGCAGCCCGCCTCGACGAGCGCCCTCTCGAAGCTGGCCATCGCGACCGAGCTGTTCCTCGCCGTGGCGCTCTGGTCGAGTCGGACGCGCGTGTTCGCGCTCTGGTGGGGGACGTGGTTTCACCTGACGATCGAGATCACGTCGCCCGTGGAGACGTTCACCTGGCTGACGCTCGCGACGTACGCGCTGTTCGCGACGCCCGACGTCGGCGCGCGGAAGCTGTTCTTCGATCCGTCGCGCGGCAAGGGGGTCTTCTTCGCGGGGCTCGTCGCGTCGCTCGACTGGCTGGGAAGGTTCGACGTGCGCCGCTGGGAGCCCGACGCGCTGAAGACGGGGCACGTGATCGTGATCGTGCGTCGCGACGGGTCGCGCGCGACGGGTGTTCGCGCGCTGGCGATGGTCGCCCGGTGCGTGCCGGTGTTGTTCCCGCTGTGGGCGCCGCTGGCGCTCGTGGCGAGCTTCACCAAAGGGGGCGACGCGAGCGCGTCGGCCTAGGGGTACTCATGGGCCGAGAAGGTAGGCCCTCACCACGCCGCCGGCCGGGACCGAGCGCGCTGGCGGCGGCCAGCCCGCCCACCCACGCCGCCAGCGCGCTCGGTCCCGGCCGGCGGCTCACCGAGGCTTTCGACGATTGGGAACGGTCCTTTCGGTGCGGCGTGGGTGGGCGGGCTGGCCGCCGCCGTTGCCGCCGTCGCACGGCCCCCGCCCGCGGCGCCAGCGAAGGTCTGCTTCACCACTTGACCGGCCTTAGCGGCGTCTCTCCTCTAAGCGCTGCTCGCGATCGAGACGATCCGTGTTTCGGATTGGCCCGAATCTAGGGACAGCCCTAGCCGACGGGGCTAGTTGGGAGCGCGCACGCAGCGGAACCCGAGCGTCGGAGCGCGCGTCGCCGGGTCGTTCTTCTCGCGACGCGACGTGCGGAGATCGCGCGGCGCGTTCACGTAGCTGCCGCCGCGCGTGATGCGGCGAGGGTCGGCGATCGACACGCCTGCCATCAGCACCTGCACCGACGAGTCCGCGGTCCACTCGGCGACGTTCCCCGCCATGTCGAGCACGCCGAAGTTGCTCGCACCGCGCGGGAAGCTCCCGACGGGCGCGGTGAGCGCGAAGCCGTCCGGCTCCCCCTCCCCGTTCGCGAGCAGCTCGTTCGGCGACGCGCCCCACGGGTACGCGCTCACGTGCCCTTCGCTACCGCCACCCGCGGCGTACTCCCACTCGGCTTCCGTCGGCAGTCGGCCGCCGTTCCAGCGGCAGTAGGCGGCCGCCTCGTCCCAGGTCACGCAGTTGACGGGGTGGTCGAGCCTGTCGGCGTGCGGCGCGTTGCATTCGGGCGACGTCTGCTGCGACACGGCGACGAGCGACGGACACGAGCCGCTCGCCTCGCAAGCGCTCCACGCGCGCATGGTGGTCTCGACGGCGTCGATGTCGAACGCGTCGAGCATCACCTTCCGCGGCGCCGCGTCGTCTTCGGCGCGCGCGGCTCCCCCGACGAGGAAGCTCCCGGCCGGGACGCGCACGCGCTTCCACGGCTCCGCCTTCGCAGCGTCCGCCGCTTCGCGCTCGGCGCGCACCTGGATCGAGCCGGCGGTCACGCTCGTGATCGACGTAGCCTCGGGGTACGGCGCAGCCGCCGTCCATTCGCGGCGTGCGATGGCCAGCACCGTCGCCGCGGAGGCCGCGCTCACCACGAGGCCGAGGATCAGCGTGTCGGCGCTACGCGCGCGCGGCCGGACCACCGGCGCGGAGCGGACCGTTCCCGCGCTGGTATCGCGCTGCGCGCGCTTTTCCGCGAGCAGCGCGTTCCGCACACGATCGGCGTCGTCGCGGGTCGCGCGATGGTCGCTGTCGATCGAGCTCGGTTCCAAGCGACCCACGGACACCCTCCCTGGTTTCGACCGCCCGTCGCGGTCTCCTCGCGCTGAAGGCGGCACACCGTAGTCTCAGCTCGGAGGCGGTCACAAGGCGTTTCCGTCGCGCGCCGACGGGAGGTGCGACATGTGCGCACCCACGCGCGGTGCGTCAGTCTTCCCACTCGCGACGCTGCACGACCGGAAGCTGAAGCGCCCGCTCGCGCTCGAGGTCGAGATTGCCGACGTGGATGGAGATCGGCATCTGCACCCACTTGTAGATCGACGCGGAGAAGAGCTTCCCGAACTTGCGCGCCCAGGCCGCGAGAGCGTTCGGATCCTCGGTCGGGAACATCGCATGGAGTGCCTGGCGCACCTCGTGCTCGCTCATCTTCTCGCCGGCGTAGAGCGCGAAGCAGGCGTCGAGCACGGGGAAAGGCATGAGGTCCTTCTCGTCCTCCATCCCATCGGCCAGCTCTGCGCTCGCCGGCTTCTTCAGCGTGAGGCGAATCGCCTCGCGCTGCTCCTCGGGCAACGTCTCCAGCAGGTAATCGAGCAGATAGTTCACGACCGTCTTGGGGACGTTGGCGATGACCGAGAGCGCCCCCTCCATGTCGCCGCCGATCGTCGTGTAGCCGACCGCCTTCTCGCTCATGTTGCTCGTCTGCAGGAAGAGCCCCCCCGTGCTGTTCGCCCAGCCCCACATGCGCGCCGCACGGACGCGCGCCTGCACGTTCATGCGCGTGAGCGGCGTCATCGTTTCGCCGGGAGGGAGCATCTTCGCGACCTCCGCCGCCTCGCTCTCGAAGGCCGCGTCGATCGAGACGACCGTGTACGTCGCGTCGAAGTCGCGGGCGGCGCGAGCGGCGGCGGCGGTCGTCTCGGGGGACGAGAAGCGCGTAGGGAGGAAGAAGGCGCGAAGCATCTCCCTCGCCTTCGCGTGGCGCGCGACGTCGTCCAGGTTGGCGAAGCGACGGTCGATGTAGCGACGCGCCACGATGAGACACAGCAAGCTGTCGCGACCGCCGGAGAGCGCGACGCCGATCGATTTGAAGACGCCGGTCTTCTCGAAGTAGTCGCCGACCCCGAGGGCGAGCGCGTCGAGGAGGTCCTCGCAGAAGCGCTCACGGGGCGAGGGTGCCGCGTCGCGCGAAGGGAGGAAGAAGCTGCCGTGCGAGGGCGCCGGGTAGACGAGGGTGTCGCGCCGCGGGGTCGCTTCGCGAACGTGGATGCGCGTGACGTGCGGAGCGGTGGCGGCGAAAGCTGCCTGATCGGTGCGCCACGTGGAGTTCTCGACGCGGAGCCGGCGGGTCCGATCGAGGTCGACGTTCGTGCACGCAAACCCCTCGCGGAAGCGGGGGCCAAGGAGCAGCACGCGGCCGTTCTGCGCGACGATGCCCCCGCCGTCGAACACGAGACCGTCGTTCGCGCCGACGAGGTTCGCGTAGACGAGCGTGCACTCGTTGTCCGCGGCGCGCGTGGCGACCATCTCGCGACGGGTGTCGACGATGCCGAGACGGAACGGCGAGGCGGAGATGTTCACGACGATCTCGGCCCCCGCGTAGCAACGCCTCCGCATCGGGCCGTCGGGCGACCAGATGTCCTCGCACACCTCGACGGCCACGCGACCGAAGTCGAAGTCGAAGACGAGATCGCCGAACGGGATCGTGGCCTCACCGATGGTCACGTCGTCGCGAAGGCCGGCGACGCCGGCCGCGAGCGTGCGCGACTCGTAGAACACGTTGTAGAGCGGGAGCTTCTCCTTGGGGACGAGGCCGAGCACGCGCCCCGCGTGAACGACCGCCGCGCAGTTGTAGAGGTGCGGGCCGCGCGCGATGGTCACGCCGATCACCAGCGCGGCGTCGATGTCCGCGGTCTCGCGCGCGAAGCGGGCCAGCTCGGTCTGCTGTGCCTCGACGAAGCGGCGCCACTGGACGAGGTCCTCTTGCGGGTAGCCTCCGACGGTCTGCTCGGGGAGCGCCACGATCGACGCGCCATCGGACGCCGCCGCGCGCGCGACGAGGACGGCGCGGTCCACGTTCGACCGCACGGCACCGACGGTCGTGTTCACGCTGGCGACGGCGACGCGCAGGAGCCTCATGCGCCTACTGTAGGGCGAAAGCGGGCTCGTGACAGCCCGTGGAGAGCCGCCGCTACTCGTGGATGACGATGCGCGTCCCGTCCTTCGGCTCGCGCGCGAAGACCCCGTGCCACCCGCTGGGGAGGTGCGGCTCGGTCCACGCGAAGAGGGCGCGCGCGTCGGCGGGCGAGAGGTTCACGCAACCGTGGCTCATCTTGTAGCCGAAGTTCGCGTGCCAGAAGGCGCCGTGCAGCGCGTAGCTCCCGTCGAAGTACATGACCCACGGGACGTCCTCGATCGAGTACGGCGCGTCCGCGGCGATGTTGCCGTCCATCGTCGACGACACGTGCTTCGACTGGATGCGGAAGGTGCCGGTCGGCGTGGGGTGGTCCTTCGTCTTGTCGGTCGCGTCGCGCTTGCCCGACGAGACGAGCGTGGCGAAGACCGGGTGGGTCCCCTCGAAGGCCACCAGCGACTGGTGCGTGAGGTCCACGTCGATCCACTTCTCGTGCTCGCCCAGATCGCTCGGCACGGGGCTGGGGGTCGCCAGCTGGACGTCGTTCATCGACACCCAGGTGCCGCGCGTCGTCCGCCGGTAGGTGGCGCCGTTGGCCTCATAGGTCTCGTCGGTGAGCTCGACGACCGCGCGCCGCTCGAGGGCCGCGCCCCAGGCAACCTTCTTCTTTTCAGGATCGACGATGAGCGCGTGCGCGCTCGACGAGCGCACGAACCCGACTGCCGTTGCCTCGCCGGGCAGGTTCGCGCTCGCGTCGCCGTCGGACGCGTCGACCGCGATGCGCGCGCTCGTTGCGACGACGACGCCGGCGTCCCCGCCGAACGTGGCCTGCCCCTCGTCCTCGTGACCACCGAGCCACGCGCCCCGGAAGTCCGCCGGAGGATGAAACAGCGTGACGCGCTCGAACGGAGCCGCGAAGCCCGCGGTGGTCCTCCACCAGTGCGCGTGCGCCGCCTTGAAGTCGCGATCGAGCGCGAGCACGAAGCCGCGCACCATGCGGCGCACGAGCACGCCGTGGCCGTGCAGATCCTCGAGCGTGATCTCCTTGCTCCCGCCGTCCCGCAGGTACCAGGGAAGCGGGGCGGCGTCCGGGATCTCGGCAGGCGGCGCGCTGGCCGCCACGGCCCCGGCGTCGAGCGCGTCGCTCTCGTCCTCGCTCGTACCCCCGTCGACAACTGCGGGCCTCGGCGGCGCCGCGATGAGCCACGGCTCGTACTTCTTCCGGTCCTCGAGCGAGAGCACGCGCCGGTAGAGCGGCGTGCCGTTCGAGCGGTTCACTCCGTAGTCGTACGGGAGAGACCGCGACAGATCGGGCCCGTGGGGCGCGAGACGCACGCGCGGGTTCTTCGGATCGAGCGTCGCGTTCTTGCCGCACACGAAGCCCCCGGCGGCGAGCTCGAGCCACCCGTCGGGGCAGCTGTCGTTCACGATCGGATCGGGGATCACGGGCACGCGCGCGCCGTGGCGCAGGTAGCCGAGGCGAACGCTCTCCTGCCCGCCGTCGGCGTCCTCGGGCCACAAGGGGGCGCTGAGCACCGACGTGACGAAGTTCGTCGCGCCGAGCTTCGCCCCTTCCCAGGGCCCCGCGTCGAGCGCGGCGTGTGCCGCTTCGACCAGCGCGCGGTGGTGCGCGGCGTCTTCGGCGGCCTGCTCGGCGGCGAGATCGCGCGACGGCGCGGGGGCCGGGGCGGCAGCATGACCCGCGTCAGCGGGGGACGCATCGCGCTGACGCGCACACGCCGCGCTCGTGCACGCGAGCACGAGCGCCGCCGAAAGGGAGATCCGATACGGAAAAGTCACTTTCCCGGTTTCCCCCACGCGGGATCGCGCAGCAACCGCGCCACGCGGAGCCAGGCGCTCAGCGCGTGCTGCGGGTAGTCGATCCGTACGTCGCTGTTCATCAAGCTCTCGCGCACTCCACCCATCGCGCGCGACGGGTCCTTCACGAAGTAAACGCTCTCCGCGTCGAGTTGCTGCCCGCGCATGAAGCACGCAAGCTGCATCGACGCGGTCGCCAGCGGAGTCTCGTCGGTCCCCATGAAGCGCGCGAGCTGGAACGTCGAAGCCAGCGCCTCGAGCCGGGTCGAGGTCGGCGTCGTCTGCCCCTCGTCGTAGAAGGAGCCCACGTAGTCGGGGTACGGCGCGGTGTCCGGCTTGCGCTCGGCGAGGAGGATCGCGTCGGCGATCTTGTGCGCGTGCGCGGCGTACGACGGCTCGCGCGTGATCACGAAGAGGTCGTGCAGCGCGTACGAGAGCCAGTGGTCGTGGATCTGGTGCTTCAGGTCGTCGTGCGCGTCGCGCACGTTGACGATGTAGTCGGCCGATTTGCGCGCGGCGGCGAGCCACTTCGGATCGGGGTCGAGCGTGTAGAGGCGCGTGAGGCCGAGCGTGGCCTCGCCGGCGAAGTAGTAGATCTCCTTGTTGAGCCTCTTGCCGCGCGCGCGGTCGTCCTCGCGGGTCACGTCGGCGTTCTCGCGAAAGTGCCCGTCGTCGTACTGCTGGTGGACGATGAAGCGCGCGAGGTCGCGCATCGTCTCGAGATCGCTCGCGTCGCCTGTGGCCTGCGCGTACTTCACGAGCGCCACGATCGCGATCCCGCTCCCCCCGGACTTCCGCTGCTCTCCGTCGGGGTTGTCCGAGAGGAAGGCTCCGTCGGGCGAGTGCTGCAGCTGCTGCTTCAGGTAGCCGACGGCGCGCGCGGTGGCCTGCTCCCACTCGAGGACGTGCAGCTCCTCATAGGCCTCCATGAGCGCGTAGATGGCCCCCGCATGGCGGAGGATCGAGTAGCCGCCCGAACGCTGATCGTGGACGGGGTCGTACTGGTACGTGAACGCACCTCGACGATCGACGATGCGCGCGAGGTAGTCGGCCGCCGCGCGGACGGCAGCGAGGAGTGCGTCGGGCGTGAGCGTCGTGGGGTGCGGGGGCATCGTGCGGAAGAGGGGAACGGGCGCTCCCCCCGCGACGGCCGGCTCGACGCGCGCCGTGATCTCGAACTGCGCGGCGTTCATGCTCGCGATCACGGGCATCTCGACGTGCGCGCGCGCGGCGAGATCGGCGGCGAGCTTCTCGCTGTGGAGGGGCCGCGTCTCCCGGTCCTTCTCGGCGCCGCCGAGCTCGACGTCGCCGTCGAGCAGGATCTCGCTCGGGAGCACCCAGCCGATCCGCGCCGCGCCGTCGCTCACCGCGTACCCGTGCAGCCCCACGTCGAAAATGCGATCGCGCAGCCTGGAATCGAGCTTCACCGATTGCGCGGTCGTGAGCGCGTCGATCTCGACCCGCACGTTCGCCGACGCCGTCGCCGTCTTCGCGATCTCTTCGCTCGCCGCCACGACGCCGTCGAGGAGCGTCGCGCCGAGTCCGGTCGCTCGGACGGGGGGCTTGCCCGGCATCCACGCCGTCACGAACACGCGGTCCCCGGGAGCCGGCGGCGGGCTCGTCGCAGGGGGAGGCGCGTGCGCCACGAGCGCGTGTGCGATCGCCAGGTACGGCGCGAAGTCCACCGCGTCCACGTTCGCCATCGCTCCGAGCGCCGCGCGGTCGACGGGACCCGCGTGCCCGCACGACGAGCACCCGCTCAACGCGAGCGCGCTCGCGAGCGCCGCCGTCGCCAGCGCGCACGTTCGAGACGCCGCGTCCCAGGTCTCCCCTCGGCGCGATCCACGAGGGAGGCCCATCGGGGCGGGTCTTACTCGATCGCCTGGCTCGCTTCCACGGCGTCGGGGATCGTGCGGTAGCGATGGTAGTAGTGCGTCACCTTGGCGACGTAGCCGCGCGTCTCGGCGAACGGCGGAACGCCGCGGTACGTGCGAACGGCTTCGCCCCCGGCGTTGTACGCGGCGACCGTGAGCTCGAGATCGCCGTTGAAATCGTTGGCCAGGATGCGCAGAAAGCGCGTGCCGCCGAAGATGTTCTCGCGCGGATCGTCGATGTCGCGCACTTCGAGGCGCATGGCCGTGTCGGGCATCAGCTGCATGAGGCCGCGCGCGCCGGAGACGCTGACGGCGCGCGGGTCGTAGTCGCTCTCCACCTTGATGACGGCGCGGACCAGCTGCTCGGGGATCTGGTAGAGCGTCGCCGCCTCGCGGATCCACTCGTCGTAACGAACGAAGCGCGCGGCGTCGTGGTCCGACGGGGGGACGGCGATCCCGGCGCCTCCCGCGTACCCCGTGCCGCGCACGCGGTCCCCCTTCAGGTAGACGCGGTAGCGCGGGTCGTTGCGGACGTTGGTGAAGTGGATGACGCCGCTGCCGTCGACGTACTGGTAGATGTCCGCCGACGCGCCGACCGCGAAGCCGAGCACCGTGATCGCCGCCGCGAACGGAGCAAGGAGGCGGGCCGGGGAACGGGGGCGCATGGCTCTGGAGACGTGGATCGTGCCGGATCGCACGGGCGCGATCAATTACAGCGCGCCTGAGGGGGTCATTCCCCTGCCAGGACGACGTACGGTCTCGCACATGGCACGACGGCGGAACGCGGGTTCTGTTAACGTCCGCGCGCGATGCCCTGGAACGTTCCGCTCACGGTGGCTAGCGCCGTGTTCGTGCTCTTCCTCTTATGGAAGCTCCGCCCAAACATGGGGGGATCCGGCGCGTCCGGCCGCGGCGCGGCGCTCCGCGCAGCCAAAGCTCGCGTGGCGGCGGCGAAGGACGACGACGAGCGAGCTCTGGCGCTGTGCGACGCGGGGGAAGCGGCAGCCGCGGGGCTCGCGGGGAGCGAGAGCGCGATCGGGTACTACCTGCGCGCGATGAGAGTGAGCCCGCGGTCCGCGGAGCTGGTGACCCGCTCGGCCAAGGGGCTGGCGCGGAAGCCGCGGGCGCTGGAGTCGCTGCTGTGGCGGAGGCTGGGGGCGGAGCCGTGGCTCGGCGGGGGCGAGGCGGCGGCGAAGGTGGCGCTGAAGGAGCTCGTCCGGCTGTACGAGGGGCCGCTGCGGAGCCCGTCGAAGGCGCGGGCGATGGAGAACGCGCTCGCCGTGATGGCGCGGGGTGCGACGGGGACGGGGGGCTGAGAGCTGCTACGATTCACTCGATGGACGAGGCTGCTCGCCGCGCTGCCTGGGGCGCCTTCTTCGCGATCTTCCTCGCGCCCCCCCTCGTCGTCGCCATCACCGCCTCGTACCGCGCGACGTACGTCTTCGCCGGGATCCGTCGGATCGCCTCGCCCACGACGTCCAGCGCGAGGTTCTCGAGCTTCTTGAACCGCAAGCACGCCTTGCCCATGTCGAGCTTCTTCCCCGTGCGCGCCCACGCATCGCGGAACCACTTCATGTCGGCCGTCTCGCCGTCGGCCCCCTCGGCGCAGCCGCAGTAGACGCCCATCAGGTAGAGGGCCATGTGGTTCTTCTGCGACGCGAGCGCCGCGAACGGGAGCGGCTGCTTTGGATCCGTGTGGTAGCCGGCGGGGTATACGGAGTGCGGGACGTAGTAGCCGATCATCCCGTACTGAATCCCCTCCTCGTAGTGGCGGTCCAGGTTCGCGCGGATGACGTCGCGCACCGCGGAGATGGCAGCGCGGCGGTCGGCTGGGAGCCCTTCGAGGTACGCGGAAACGGACTTTGCGGCCGATTGCATGGTGGGAGAGTACCTGCCCGCCACGACCGTCATCCACGGCGGCGCGGGGCCTCAGACGGGGAAGAACAGTCGCCCCACCTCGAGCTGGACGGCATCGAACGGAGCGATGCGCGCGGTCGACTGATCGTCGTAGGCACCGATCTCGCGCCACTCGCGCGTCTCCATGTCGAGGCGCAGCGCCTCGAGTGTGCGCGCCTCGGGATCCACGATCCAGTAGTAGGGGACGCCGTGACTCGCGTAGAGGCGCCGCTTCGTCACGCGATCGTGAGCTGGTCGCGCGGGGGAGACGACCTCGCAGATCCAGTCGGGCACCGTCGTGACCGGGCGCTGCGCGCGCGGATCGGGCAAGCGGTCGCGGCGCCAGCCCGCCACGTCGGGACGGACGACCTCGTGCGCTGCGAGCTGGATGTCCACCTCGGTCATGATCCACCGGCCGCCGGGGCCGCCGCGACCGTCGTCATCGTCATAGGGACCTCCGACGAAAGCGCCGAGCGAACGCTGCACCCGCCCGTGCTCTGGAAGGGGGGGTGGCGTGACGACGATGGCGCCGTGAATGATCTCGGCGCGCACGTCCTCCGGCAGACGGAGAAGGTCGTCGTACGTCGCGAGCTTGAGGGCGGATCCCACGGGGAGAAAGATAGCATCGCTCCACGGGCCCGCCGCTGCACCGCTCGCAGGAAGCAGGCACGCTCGAACCGCGCGCGCGCCTCGAGCGTGCGACAATCGCCCGCGATGGCCGCCCAGGCGTGCACGAGGTGTGCAACCGCGCTCTCCGCGTCCGCGCGCTTCTGCGCGTCGTGCGGCCTCGCCGTAGGGGCGCCGAGCGCGACGCGCCTGGCGGACACCGAGGTCCCGTCGGACAGGGCCTCGCGCCTCCCGCCGATGCGCCTCCCGCCCGGCACGCGCCTGCAGGTCTAGCGCATCGAGTCGGTGGTCGGCGAAGGGGGGATGGGGGTCGTGTACCGCGCGCACGATGAGGCGCTCGACCGGACCGTCGCGCTCGAGTGCCTGCACACGAACCTCGCCGGCGATCCGGAGATCCGTCGCCGCTTCGCCCGCGAGGCCAAAGTGCTCCGGAGCTGGGAGCACCCGAACGTCGTGGCCGTGTACGACTTCGTCGAGCAGGAGCACATGCTCGCCATCGTGATGGAGTACGTCGCGGGCAAGAGCCTCGCCGAGCATGCGGACGTCCTACGCGCCGGAGTACCGGTTCGCCGCGGGCGGGTTCCGGTGCGCGAAGAACGCGTGAGCGGGCGTGAGCGCGCCAGACGCGGAACGCGCGGAAGTAACCCGCGGTTACACACGGGAGACTCTCGGACACACGCGTGTGGAGGCTGGTGTCGCCGGTGACACTCGCGGTGTCGCCGGTGTAGCGGGCGCACACATCGATGTATCCCGCTCTCCCATCGGTGTATCGGCTCGCCACATCGATGATTCCGTGCGACACGACGATGTGTCCGCTCGCCACAAACGTGGCACTCGCCGTTCCAGCGAGGATTCTCGCGGATACCCCGGTGTGACCGCCGGAGACAGCGACCAGGAGAACGACGTGGCGACGATTGAGGAACGCAGAACCCTCCAGGCCGCCCTCCGCGCGTGCCGCACCAGGCTCCGCGTCACGCAGGAAGAACTGGCCGATGCCCTCGGGATTTCTCGGAAGACCTATGTTCTTTTCGAGTCCTGTCGGTGGCTCCCCTCCGCGCGTGAGCGCGGACACTTCGTGAAGGAGCTGCACGGGCTGGATCCCGCGGCCGCAGCCGCGCTCGTCGCGGCCGTCGGCGAAACGCTCGAGGACCACGTCATGACGCTTCCGTCGGCGGCGGGCACCGTCGTCAAGCCGATCGACGCCAAGCAGGCGAAGCTCGTCTTCCACGCCGCGCTCTACGAGACCGCCGAGGAGCTGGAGATGGCTCCGAAGGACCTGCGACCGATCGCCGCCGGGTTGCTCGCGAAGCTCGCTGATTCGGGGATCACGCTCGCGCAGGCGGCGACGCTCGCGAAGAGCGCGGGCACGGCGCGTAAGAAGGAGTGACTCCCCTCACCCCCCGTGCGGCGGCCAGAACACCTTCGGCAGCGCATGCCGATGGAACAAGGACAGCCAGTCCATCAGCCCCGCCACCGTCACGTGCACCAGGAACCCCTGGTAGATGCTCTTGGTCTTCATGCTGAGCGACCCGAGCGCGATGCCGGCCACGATGGCGCCGTTCACCTCGAGGTAGGGCTTGCCGTAGTGGATCATGCAGTACGGCACGGCCATCGCGAAGATGGCGCCCGAGCCGAGCGTCGTCTTCAGCGCCCCCAGCCACCACCCGCGGAAGAACATCTCGAGCGCGAAGAACTGCGCGAAGTAGATCGCCTCCCACATGAGGAAGTCGAGCCAGCTGCGCGTCGCGTTTCGGTAGAACGGGTAATACGAGCCGAAGTCCGGCTGGTGGCTCACGAGGAACATCGCCGGGAGCACGAACGCCAGGAAGAGGAGGTAGATCCAGGCGTGGGCGAAGAACCCCTTGGTGCGCAGCCCCATGTCGAGGAGCGAATCGCGCGGGAAGAAGAGCTTCCAGAGCGGGAACGGGATGACGTAGCCGAAGATGCGCGCGAACGCCCACCACCCGAAGCCGAGCAGCTCGTCGAACTTGAAGAGGCCGTTGCCGAGCTTGCCGTGGAAGCGCACGTCGAGCTTCGTGAGCAGCGGGTGGATGTTCTCTTCGTAGAAGCCGCGACCGCCGTAATACTCCTGCAACGTCAGGATGACGGCGGCCATGGCCATCGCCACGAACGGGCGCAGGTCGCTCTTCCCTTCGGCGAGCGCTTCGCCGCGATGCCGGTGCGCATCCTCGTCGAGCTCGCGCCACGTCTGGCGGAAGAAGAGCCAGACGAGCGGCAAGATCACCAGCAAGGCCGGGATCGGGAGCAACGGGCTCAAGCGATCCATCCACACGGCGAAGGCGCCGGCGCGGGGCGGCGCGGTCGCGGCGATCGTGCCGAGATCGGGGGTTATCGACGCGAAGAGCGCCGCGAGCTCGAGGGTCACGTGACCGTCGATGCAAGCGCGAGAGCGCGCCCCTTGTCGAGCCGCGCGAGCGAATCTTGCCGACCGAGCACCTCGAGCACCTCGAACAGGCCCGGGCTCGCCGTGCGCCCGGTGAGCGCGACGCGCGCGGGCTGCGCGATGTCCTTGATCTGGAGCCCTTTGCCGGCAAGCCAGGCGTTCACGCGCTCCTCGAGCACCTTGGCGCTCCAGTCGCCGGCGTCACGGATGGCGCCGGCCAGCCCCTCGAGGCTCGGCGCGGCCGCGGGCACGAGGAACTTCGCGACCGCCTTCTCGTCCATCACGGGCGCGTCGCGGAAGAAGAAGTCGAGCTTGTCGGCCGCCTCGACGAACGTGGTCGCGCGCTCGCGCACCATCGAGAGCGCCTTCTGCAGCTTCGTCTCGTCGATGTTCGTGATCCCGCGCGCCGCGAGGAACGGCCGGACGCGCTTCTTGTACTCCTCGTCCGGCGTCAGCACGGGCGACTTCAGGTGCTCGTGGTCGATGGCGAGGAACTTCTTCGGATCGAACTTCCCGTCACCGCGCCCGCACGCCTCCCACGAGAAGGCGGCGATGAGCTCCGGCATCGAGAAGACCTCCTGGTCCCCGTGCGACCACCCGAAGCGCGCGAGGTAGTTGAGCACGGCGTGCGGCGAGTACCCCTGGTCGCGGTACTCCGACACGCTCACCGCGCCGTGCCGCTTCGACAGCTTCTCGCCGCTCGGCGCCAGCATCATCGGCAGGTGCGCGAACTCGGGGACCTTCGCGCCGAGCGCCTGGTAGAGGAGGATCTGCGGCGGCGTGTTCACCATGTGGTCGCGCCCGCGGGCGACGAGCGTGATCCCCATCGAGATGTCGTCCACGACCGCGCCGAAGTTGTAGAGCGGCACGCCGTCGCTGCGAATGAGGACGAAGTCCTGCTGCGCGTCGTTGGGCGTCGTCACCTCGCCGAACACCTTGTCGACGTACGTGACCGCGCCCCCCTCGGGCATCATGAAGCGGACGACGAACGGCTTGTCGGGCTGGTCGGCGCGGTTCCGGCACGTCCCCGGGTAGCGGAACTTCGCCTTCGGATCCTTCGCCTTCAGCGCCTCGCGCTGGGCGTCGAGCTCCTCCTTCGTACAGAAGCAGCGGAAGGCGGTCCGCTCGCGGATCATCCGCTCGGCCCACTCGCGGTAGATCGCGAGCCGCTCCATCTGCGTGTACGGCCCGAAGGCCCCGCCCACACCCGGCCCCTCGTCCCAGTCGATCTCCAGCCACGTGAGCGAGTCGAGGATGACCGCGCGGCTCTCCGGCGTGCTCCGCTCCTGATCGGTATCCTCGATGCGGAGGACGAACGTGCCGCCGGTCTTCCGGGCGTAGAGCCAGTTGAAGAGCGCCGTGCGGACCCCACCGATGTGGAGGTAGCCGGTGGGCGAGGGGGCGAATCGGACGCGCGGTTTCCCTTGGCTGGCTTGCATGGTTCGGAGCGCGCTGTTTACCACGGTGGCCCCGAACCGAGTGCAGGCCGACGCAGCGCCGCTCGCTGCGGGTTCCAGAGTGAAAGCGATCCGCTGACTTGCTTGCGACGCCGCGTCACGGCTGCTACATCGCGCCCCTCACCCAGCCGTGCGAGTTACCTCGCACACCCATTCGTCACAGAAGGAGAGAGCGCCATGGCCAAGAGCCCGCTTTCGATCGTCAAAGAGAAGTTCGAGACCAAAGAGAAGCTCGTCGCCGCCGTCGAGAAGTTCACGACCGACGACCTGTGGGTCGCGCGCACGAACAAGGACAAGGGCCTCGCGCACGTCTCCAACGCGAAGCTCATTCGCCTCCACGCGACGTTCAGCGCCGTGAAGGAGAAGTTCGGCACCCGCGCGAAGCTCATCGAGGCCATCTGCGAGCTCGAGAAGCGCGCGAAGGACGAGGGGTACAAGGCGCGCATCTCGGCCTACCCGGTCCCTCGCCTGTGGGACCTCTACAAGGCGTCGGCGAAGCGCAACGCCCCGAAGGCCGCTCCCGCGAAGA
>Ga0302157_10001295_pt1 | contig 31055 bp, 29 predicted proteins | sample I_Bog_N3_3_FD_193502 | JGI IMG/M metagenome (GOLD analysis project Ga0302157, IMG submission 193502) | Peat permafrost microbial communities from Stordalen Mire near Abisko, Sweden - I_Bog_N3_3 | ecosystem: Environmental > Terrestrial > Soil > Wetlands > Peat | place: Sweden: Abisko, Stordalen...
ATACCGTCAAGCAGCTGCTGGGCGACGTCAACGACAAGATCAACACCTCCGACCAGAACACCCGCGACCTGGCGACGGGCGCGACGAACGACATCCAAAAGGTCGTGACGTCGGTGGAAGAGGCCAACCTGGCCCTGTCCTACACCCTTGCTATCCGAAGCAAGCTGTTGGACGCCTACTCGGAAATCTCGCGCCTGAACGTGTAGCCTGAGCCCGGCCTAAAGTCCCTGGCCGGGGCGCCGATACCATAGTAGACGCGGCTGGACTACCCTCGCACGGTGGAAGCCGCGGCGGAACCCGATTGATTGACGGTTCCGTACGTCGCCCGGTAACGGCGACATCCTGGTGTGCGGAGGGTTTTTTCTTTTGATACGCGGGCTCTACACGTCGGCGGCCGGAGCGATGGTCGCGGAAGCCATGATCGATAACGTCGCGAATAATCTCGCGAACTCATCGACGAGCGGCTTCAAGCGCACGCTCCTGCAGATCGAATCGCAGCCGCAAACGCAGCTGTACCGGTTCCAGACCGATGCCGGTCAAGTGCCGGATAATCGCCTGCCCGGCGTGCCGGTGCAGGTTGCGATCGGCACGCTCGGTTCGGGTTCTGACACCTACGCGACGCCGACCAGCTTCGAACAAGGCCAGCTCTACGCCAACGGCAACACGTACTCGTTCGCGTTATCGGGTCCGGGCTTCTTCGCAACCCAGGATCCGGCGACCGGCCAGATCTCGTATACGCGCAGCGGTGCCTTCATGCGCGGCGCCAACGGCCTGCTCGCGACCGTCGACGGCGCGAACGTTCTCAGCGACGGCGGGCAGCCGATTCCGATGCCGCCGCTGGGCAAAGTCGAAGTCGATACCAAGGGCAACGTCAACGTCGACGGTGCCATCACCGCGCAAATCGGGACCTTCGAGTTCAACAACATTCAGGCGCTGCAGCCGCTGGGCGGCACGAACTACTCGGCACCGCTCTCGGCCGGCATTCACGCCGCGAACAACACGACGGTCCTGCAATACACGGAAGAAAAAAGCAACGGCGATGTGGTGAAGTCGATGGTCGACCTCATCAACGCCGAGCGTTGGTTCGACGCCAACGAAAAGAGCATTGCCACCCAAGACGAGGCGACGAATCAGGCGATCGCCACCGTCGGCCGCACGAGCTAGTAGGAGCCCACACCCGCCATGATGCGAGCACTCTTTACCGCTGCCAGCGGCATGATCGCCCAACAGTACAACATCGACACGATTTCCAACAACCTGGCGAACGTCAATACGACCGGCTTCCGGGCCAACTTGGCGCATTTCCAGGATTTGATCTATCAGCAGTTGCGCGCGCCCGGTACGCCGGTCGGAGCCTCGCAGATCGCCGTCGGTCAAGACGTCGGTCTCGGCACCAAGATCGGCGCCTCGGAAAAAGAGTTCACGCAAGGCGTGCTCCAGCAGACCGGCAACTCGCTCGATCTCGCGATCGAGGGCGACGGCTTCTTCCAGGTGACGCTGCCCGACGGGACCTCGGCCTACACGCGTGACGGTTCGTTCAAGAAAGACTCGAACGGCTCGATCGTTACCGCGGACGGCTACTTCCTCAGCCCGCAGATCACGATCCCGGCCAACGCGACGCAAGTCGCCGTCGGTCAGGACGGCACCGTGAGCGCGCTCTCACCGGGGCAGCTAGCGCCGACGCAACTCGGTCAGATCACGCTGGTCCGCTTCTCGAACCCGGCCGGCCTCTCGCCGCAAGGGCAGAACTTGTATCTCCAGACGGCTGCGTCGGGCGCGCCGCAGATCTCGGCTCCGGGACTCAACGGAACCGGTTCGGTTCAGGGCGGCTATCTCGAGCAGAGCAACGTTTCGGTCGTGACCGAGATCGTCAACCTCATCACCGCGCAGCGCGCCTTCGAAGCGAACTCGAAGGCCGTGTCGACCGCCGACCAGGTCCTCGGGACCGCCGTGAACACGAAGCAGTAATGATGCACCTGCGCCACCTCGTCGCCGTCGTGCTCGCTCCGCTCGTGGCTCTCGCCACGACGGCTGCGGCATGCGCGGCGACGACGGTTGCGTACGCGCCGGTTGCCGTGCAGACGGTCCCCGGCACGCAGATCGCTGCGCTCGCCGACAAGCTCGCGTTCGGGTCGATCAGCGATCCCGACCGTGCCGTCGTGCCGGCGTTCCGCCTGGCCGATCAGGCCGTGCCCCTCGGGCATGTCACGGTTGCGCCGCTGGTGCCGCTGGTCTACTCGACGTACATCGCGGTGCCGGTGCAAATCGCCGTCGACGGCCACGTCGTCAAAACGGTGACCGCCGGGTACCGCGTGCAGCAGTTCATCCACACGGCCGTTGCCGCGCGCGACCTGACGCCGGGCACAATCCTGGCGGCCGGCGACCTGACCCTGGCGCGCGTGCTCTCCAACGGCCGGGCGGCCGTCGACCTGGCGTCGTTGACCGGCCGCAAGCTGCGCGCCGCGACGCCGCACGGGGCGCAGATCTTCGTCGAGCAAACGACGGTCAACGAACTGGTCAAGGCCGGCTCGGGCGCGATCCTGATCGTGCGCGACGGCGGCGTTGCGCTGACGGCCGACGTGGTCGCGCGGACCGGCGGCGGCCTCGGCGAATCGGTCACCGTCTACAACGCGCAGACGAACCGGCTGCTTTCGGGGACCGTGACCGGTCCCGACCGCGTCGAACTCGTGCTCCCGGGAGGAGATGACTCCGAATGATCAAGCACACCTCGCTCGCGCTCGCAGTTCTGCTGGCGTTCGCGACGCCGGTCATGGCCGACACGCTCTACGTCTCGGGTCCGCCGGGAGCTGCCCCCGGGCATCCGATGCACCTCGGCGCCGATCATCGCGCGACGCAGGTCGGCGATCTCGTGCACATCGTCTTCAACTTCAACGGCAGCGCCAACAACTCGGACTCCGCCACGACCGCGAACACGTACTCGACGACGGCGACCGGCGGCTCGGGCCTCTTCAACCTGCCGATCCTGCGGCTGGGCGCCGGCCTCAACGGTAATAGCTCGACGGGTCTGTCGAAAACGCAGACCGTCGTGCAGACGTTCACGAGCTCGATGACCGCGGTCGTCACGAACGTGCTGCCCAGCGGCGCGCTCCAGGTCGCCGGCGATCAGAAGCTGACGATCAACGGGATTCCGCAGGCGCTCCACGTGACCGGAACGATCCGCCAAGAAGACCTCGACAACACCGACAGCGTGCTCTCTTCGAACGTCGCGAACATCGATGCGAAGTTCAGCGGCATCGATACGCAAGAACGGAACAAGGGCATCCTGCAGAAGATCGTCGGGTTCTTGTTCGGATGAAAACGATGAAGCGCAAACTCGCCGCCGGCCTGCTCTCGTTCGCGCTGCTCGCGGTGCTCGCGATCCCGCTGCGCGCGAGCGCGCAGGGCGTGCTGCTTAAGGACATCGCCAACGTTCAGGGCGTGACGGCAAACCAGTTGATCGGCTACGGCGTCGTCGTCGGCCTCAATCAGACCGGCGATTCGACCTCGGTGCTCTTCACGAGCAAGACGATTCAGAATATCTTGCAAACCTTCGGGCTCTCGACGAATTCGACCGACGTCCGCACGCGCGACGTGGCCGCCGTGATCGTCACCGCGAAGCTCCCGCCGTTCGCGCATTCCGGCGACAACGCCGACGTGCTCGTCTCGGCACTGGGCGACTCGACGACCTTGCAGGGCGGAACGCTGCTGCTCACCGAGCTGCGCGGACCGAACAACCTCGTGTACGCGACCGCGCAGGGCCCGATCTCGGTCGGCGGCTTCTCGGCCGACACCGGCACCGGCAACTCGATCGCGAAGAATTTCGTTACCGCCGGCCGCGTGCCGGGCGGCGCCGTGATCGCGCGTGACATGGTGACCAACCTGCAGCAAGATCCCAGCGGTTTTTCGTACGTGCTGAGCACGCCCGACTACAAGACCGCCGCGCATACGGTGGCGGCCCTCAACCACCGTTTCGGCAGCGGTACCGCGCACGCGCTCGATGCGGCGACGGTTCGCGTCAACCTGCCCGGCAAATACACGAACGATCCGGTGTCGTTTCTCGCCGACGCCGGCGATCTCTCGATCGACGCGGATCAGTTGGCCAAGGTCGTGATCAACGAGCGTACCGGGACGATCGTCATGGGCGGCGACATCCGGCTCGCGCCGGTCGCGATCGCACACGGCAACCTCTCGATCACGATCGGCACGACGAATCAAGCGGTGCCGGCGGGCCCGTTCACCAACGCGCCGACCGTCACCCAGACCAACACGACGGTCAAAACGTCCGAGAGCGGCCAGAAGCTGATCTACATCAATGGCGGGTCGTCGCTCACGCAAGTCGTCCGCGCGCTCAACACGATCGGCGTGTCGCCGCGCGATTTGATCGCAATCGTTCAGTCACTGCGCGAATCCGGTTCCCTCCAAGCCGATATCGATATCATCTGATGGATCCGATCAAAGCCCTCGGCTCGACCGCCCCGCTCAGCGCCGACCAGCAGGCCGCGCTCAAGAAGCTCCACGATGCTGCGACGCAGCTCGAGGGCGTCTTCGTCGGCATGCTGTTCAAAGAGATGCATAGCACGGTCCAGAGCGACGGGATCTTCGGACCGCAATCCAACGCGGATAAGACCTGGAACGACATGCTCGATGAGAAGCGGGCCGATGCGATCGCCAAGACCGGCTCCTTCGGCATCGCCAAGATGGTCGAGTCCCAGCTGCGCGCGAGCGTCCTTGGGACCCCGTCCTCGGCGCCATCGCTGCCTGCCTCGGTAAGCGGTTCAGCCGTGCCCCCCGCCCTGAGCGTCCCGCCGAATCCTCTCGCGCCCACCGAGGACGAAAAGCCATGACCCGGCTAAAGTCAACGGCACCTGGCTCCGACACTACCCTTAGCAAGGACGCAGTCCAGGGGGTGCTTTCGCGGCATGAATATCAGCCGGGCCGAGATCGAATCGGCGGTTTCCGCGTACCGGACGTCGCGCAAGCGCAAAGCGCAGGCGGCGCAGTCCGTGTCGTACGATACGAATCCCGTCGAGTACGTGAGCTCGACCGAAGCCATGAGCTTTGCCGAGATGGCTGCCAGCGTGACCGCCGAGCCGATGTATCGCGAGGCGTTGGTCAACGACTTGCAGCGCCGGATCGCGGAAGGCAAGTATTACGTTCCCGCGGAGCAGATCGTCGAGAAACTGCTCGGCCGCTTGGTGCTGGAGGCGCTGCCGGCCTAACCGCCCGGGTTCGCCCTCCGCAGAAGGGTGAATCCACATGAGCGCTGCCTCGTGGGACGCATTCCGGGCCTTGCTCCAGGAGGAAGGCCGCCTGCTCGGCGAGCTCAATACGGTCGCGCTCGCGATGACCGATGGGCTCGTGAAGAAGGACCTCGACAAGATTAACGCCAGCGAACGGCGGCTCGAAGGTCAACGCATCCTGCACCAGCAGGCGCGCAAAAAGCGGCTGCAGATGCAGAAGGCCGGTTTCGGCGATCTGACGCTCGAGCAGGTCTGCGCCTACGCGCCCGGACCGATGCGCCGCGCCTTCCAGCAACTCTCGCGCGAGATGTCGATCAAGGGCATCTCGCTCTCGATCACGATCGACAACAACAAGGCGCTGATCCTCGCCGGGATGGAGCGCCTGCAAAAGACGGTCGAACTGATCCACGAGGCGATGACCGAAACGACCGGTACCTACAAGCGCCGCGGCATCGTGTCGAAGGGAAACTCCAGCGTGATCGTGAGCCGCAAAGCATGAGGGCCTCCGGATGAGTTTCTTAGGCCTTCAGATCGCCGGTTCGGCGCTCCAGACGTTCCAAGAAGCCGAAAACGTCACCGCGCAAAACGTCGCCAATGTGGGGACGCCCGGTGCGTCGCGTCAGGTCGTCAACATCGGTCAGCTGCCGCCGATCGACGGCAATTCGGTGTATCCGGGCGGGCTGAGCCCCGGCACGCAGGGCACCGGTGTGCTCGTCTCGTCGATCCAGCGCATCCATCAGGATTCCTACGACGCGCTCTTCCGCGGCGCGACGTCGTCGCAGAATTTCTACAGCACCGAATCGCAGGTGCTGACCGCGCTCCAAGCGAGCATGGGCGAGCCGTCCAACGGCATCAACGCCGCGTTCACCAATTTCCAAACGGCCGTGCAGACGCTGGCGAACAACCCGCAGGGGAACGCCGAGCGCACCGGCCTGCTCACGTCGGCGCAAGGCCTCGTGACGTCGATCAATACCGCCGGCCAAGCGCTCACGACGTCGGAAACGCAAGTCCAGACCCAAGCCACCTCGCTGATCTCGACGATCAACTCGACGATGGATCAGATCGCGGCGCTCAACGGTCAGATTCGGGCGGCGAAGGCGGTCGGCGACAACCCGAACACCTACCAAGATCAGCGCGATCAACTGATCGATACGCTCTCGACCTACGTGCCGACGACGACCTCGATCCAGGCCGACGGCTCGACCTTGGTGACGGTCAACGGTCTGGCGCTCGTCAACGATACGGTCGCCTACCATTTGGCCGCGCCGATCGTCGGAACGAATCCGAACGGTACGCCGGCGCTTCAGGTCGACTTCGTCACGCCGCCCAACCCGATCAACCCGGCGGCCATCAACATCACCGGCGGTCAACTCGGCGGACTGCTCGACACCTATAACAACAAGCTGATCCCGTACAGCAATCAGCTCAACGACTTCGCCAACGCGCTGGCCACCGAATCCGACCGCATCTCGCAAGCCGGCTACGATATCACGGGCCAGGCCGGCGGACAGCTCTTCTCGCCCGTCGTGACGCAACTGCCGATCAGCGCCGGGAATATCCAAGTCGGGATCTCGACGCCATCGGAAGTGCCGGCGTCGCTCGCCACCACGGCTGCCGGCACCTTGGTGCAGCCGCTGAACGCGGGCAACGCGACCGTCGATACGACGGCCCTGATCACGGCCAACGGGACGCTTGAAAACCCGCCGGCTGCGGCATTGAATGGCAACCTGACCGTCGGCGTCGACGGCATCGTCCAGACGTACAGCTACAGCACGGTCGCGGCGTCGTCGACGATCACGGCGGCCGTCGGCCTGCCGCCCGGCAATAGCGTCACCGTCGTCAACAGCGCGGGCTTGGCGGCGGGCCAGGTCGTGGTCATCGGGACCGGCTCCGATCAGGAATCGGCGACGATCGCGAGCGTCGTCGGCAACACCGTGACGTTCACCGCGAACCTGGCGAACGCGCACGCGTCGGGCGAGTCGGTCGGCGGCAACGCCTCGACGATCGGCGGCTTCATCACCTCGTTCAACGCCGGCCAGTACGGCGTCACCGCATCGTTCGATTCGACCTCGCAGTCGATCGTGTTCTCGCGCGACCCCACGAACATCAGCCTCGTCCACCGGGCCGCCATGGTGGCCGCCGGCGGCTCGACGACGCCCGATTTCACGATTACGGACAGCAACCTCGCACCCGTCGGGCCGCCGCAGCCGGCGCTCGGCACGGCGGCGACGGCGCTGCTGACGGCGCTCGGCTCCAACGGCATCAACGGCGTCGCGCAAAACGCGTCGAACGCCTACGGCAACACCAGCGGCGCCAACGTGACCGCGCTGGCCTCACTGTTCTCGGCGTCGTTCGGAACGCCGGGTCTGCAGACGACGTCGCCGACCGCGATCGTCGCTGCGGGACTTACCACGATCAATCCGCCGGTCGCGAATCCCACGGCGTTCTCCCAGATTAACGTCGGCGACGTGCTGACGATCGACGCCGGCACCGGGAACCCGAACCAAGAGAACGTGACGGTGACGGCCGTGAACCGCAACACGGGCACGATTTCGTTCATCGCACAGAATCCGCACTTGGCGAACTTCACGATCGCCTCGGCCCAGACGCGTACCCTGCAGCAGAGTTACGCGAACCTCGTCGCGCAAGTCGGCCAGGACACGGCGGCTGCGAACACGGGCAACACCTCGCAGACCTCGCTTGCGAGCAACATCAATCAGGTCCGTCAGTCGACCGACGGCATCAACATCGACGAAGAAACCCAGAACCTCGTGAAGTTCCAGAACGCGTATGGGGCTGCCGCGCACGTCATCTCGATTTTGAGTTCGATGTTGAGCGACGCGATCAACCTCGGCACCGGAGCGACGTTCTAGCATGGAGGCAATCATCGGATGCGCATAGCGACAAGCACGATCTACAACAACCAGATCAGTTCGGTTGACAACCTGTCGGCCCAGTACCAAACGGTCGGGCAGCAACTCTCGACCGGGAAATCGCTCAACGTTCCGAGCGACGACCCCTCGCAGGTCGCGCAGGACCTCACGCTCACGACGACGATCGCGGCGGAGAATTCCGATGCATCGAACGCGACCGCGGCGCAGAACAAGCTGACCTTCACCGATTCGACGCTCTCGTCGCTGACGAGCTTGTTGCAGACGGCCCGTTCGCTGGCCGTGAGCGGCGCCAACGACATCATTCCCAACGGTTCGCAGCGGCCGCTGATCGGCAAACAAGTCGCGGGCCTGGTGACGCAGGCGCTGGCGCTGGCGAACTCCCAATACGGCTCGTCCTACCTCTTCGCCGGTTCGGGCAGCGCCACGACGCCGCCGATCACGGCGATCGGCGACCCGCCGAGCGGTGTGACCTTCACCGGTAACAACAACGCACCGACCGAGTTGATCAACGGCCAGCAGGTTGCGGTCGGGACGACGATGCAGGAAGCGTTCAATCAGGGCTCGACCAACGGCACGCCGAGCGTGTTCCAGCTGCTGACGACCTTGCGCGATAAGATGAACAAAGAGCCGGCCTCGATCCAGAGCCAGCAGGCGATCAACGTGACCGGGCAAGTGATCCAGGGTTCGGCGGCCGACGCGGCGCCGACGACCTTGGCGGCCCTGGCGGCCGCGGGCGGCCCGACCGACATCACCTTGCAGGGTGACAACTCGGCCCCGAGCGGGGCGGCGACGTTCAACGTCTCGATCTCGATCTCGGGCACCAACGCCATCGGCGGCTCGTCGTCACAGACGTTCACGTTCAACAGCACGGATACGATCCCGACGGTGCTCGCGCAGATCAACGCGGCGAGCGCCAATACGGGCGTCCAAGCCTCGTGGAACGACGCCTCGCAGCGGCTCCAACTCACCAGCGTCGCCCCGAACAGCCCGCCGTTCTCGGTCTACGACGTTCCGACGCCCACCGGCGGCGGTGTCCCGCCCGCCACAACCACCGCGACGAACGCCGGGAACTTCCTCGAAGTCTTCAAGATTCCGAACCAAGTAAGCGTAACCACGAACCTGTCGACCCAGATTGGGGATATCGACAACGTGATCAACCAGGTCCTGAGCGCTCGGGCCAATATCGGACAGCAGATCCAGAACCTGGCTGGGACGACGGCTCAAGTTCAGGCGCTGGCGAACGATAATACTACAACGAAGTCCTCGTACGAGGACACGAACGTCGCACAGGCAACCTCGCAGTTCACGCTAACCCAGACCGCACTGCAGGCGGCCTACGCCGTGACGTCGCGCCTCGAGGGCAAGACGCTCATCGACTACCTGTAAGATCCGAAGGAGCCCTATGGTGAACGCCCCGGCCGAAAGTGCCGTGAAAACCGTCGATCTGCCGCGATTCGGGACGTGTACGTTCAACGAATCCGAGATCTTTGTGTTTCCGTGGGGCCTGCCGGGGTTCGAGAACCTGCGGACCTTCATCGTGCTCCAGCTCGAGACGCAGGACCAGATCTTCTGGCTCCAGAGCCTCGACGACCTCAACGTCGCCCTGCCGGCCGGCGACCCGTGGGCGTTCTTCCCGGACTACGATCCCAAGCTGCCCAGCTTCGCCCGCCTCTCCCTCGACATCCAGGACACGGCCGACTTCACGCTGCTGGCCGTGATGGTTGGTACGGATGGCGGACCGACCTTCATGAACCTGATGGCCCCGATCGTCATGAACCTGAAGTCCCGGATCGGGCGTCAGGTGCCGCTCGAGACGAGCCGCTATACCGTGGCGATGGAGATCCCGGTGCCCGAGGCCGTCGCGCTGGCGCGGGCGGAAGCCGCTTCGGAATAGGCGAACAAGCGCCCATCCACAGCCAAGGAGGGCGCGGTTTTGCTGGTTCTCAGCCGGAAGCTCAACCAATCGATCGTCATCGGCGACGACATCCACATTGTCGTGGTATCGATCGATCGAGATACGGTCAAGCTGGGTATCCAAGCCCCGCGTGAGGTTCCCGTCCACCGCGCCGAGGTCTACGAAGAGATCCAGCGGGCCAACCGGGCCGCCGTGCCCGGTACCGTCGCCCAGCCGGCAAGCGCACCTGTGGCGCCCGTCACTCTAAAGTCCCGGCCACAACGGCCGAAAACATAAACAGCGGAGTCAGGATGGCTCCGGCTTTCTCACACGTGTGATCATGGAGGATTTTCATGCCTAATACCGTTGGTGGCATTTCGATTGCCACGAACCAACTCGCGAACCAGGCGCTGCTCAACTTAAACCGCAATCAGCAGAGCCTCGGTAAGCTGGTCAATCAACTCTCGAGCGGCCTGCGCGTCAACACCGCGGCCGACGATCCGTCGGGTCTGGCGATCGCCGTCAACCTGACCGATCAGGCCAAAGGCTTCGACACCGCCAACCTGAACGTCCAGGACGCGACCAACGCGGCGAACGTCGCCGACGGCGCGCTCGCGACGGTCACGAGCATTCTGCAGCGCATCCGTTCGCTGGCGATTGAAGCCGCGAACACGATCACGTCGGCGACGGATCGGAGCGCTCTGCAAGACGAAGTCACGCAGTTGCTGCAAGAAGTCAACCAGATTTCGAGCACGACGAACTTCAACGGCCAGAACCTGCTTGACGGCACGCATGCCGGCTTCCAGCCCGCGCAGAACGCGGCGGCGAACATCACGTCGAACGCGGCGATCGGTACGTACAACACGTTCCTCTCGTCGTCGGCGCTCGTCACCAGCGTCTCGATCAGCGCGACCAACACGGCGATCGTCGACGGCACGATCGAACTGCAAGTCGCCCAGATCAACGCGACCCAGCAGGGTATCGTTGTCAGCTTCTACACGAGCTCGACCTCGTCGTACTCGCAGTTCGGCACCGTGTACACCCTGGGCACCGCGAACGCGTCGTTCTTCTTCGACGGCGTGACGGTCAACTTCAACGCTTCGGCCGGTACGGTCGACGTGTCGGAGACCTCGTTCATCAAGGTCACCCAGTACGTCTCGGTCAACTCGAACCCCAACGGTCCGGCGTTCAACTTCCAGGCCGGTGCTTCCGAAGGCGCGACGATCGACGTCGGCCTCGTTTCGGTCAGCACCTCGGCGCTGCGTATCTCGAACGTCAACGTCGCGACGACCCAACTCGTCAACGGTAACCCGAGCTCGGCCGGTGCCGTCCTCGGCGCCCAAGACGCGATCGGTCAGATCGACTACGCGGTCACCCAGGTCAACGGTGCGCGCGCCGCGCTCGGCGCCGTCATCAGCCGCCTGCAGAACGCAGCCAACAACAACAACATCGCATCGGTCAACCTGACCGCGTCGGCGTCCGACATCACGGACCTCAACGTCGGCCAAGCGACCGCCGATTACAACAAGACCCAGATCCTCGTCCAGATCGGTACGACCGTGCTCGCACAGTCGAATACCAACGCTCAGACGGTTCTCGGTCTGTTCCGTTAATCGACGCGCTAGCGTTAGCAACGAGGGGGTCCGCTTCGGCGGGCCCCCTTTTGTTTTCTAAGATCGAGCGCCGGCGCGGCCGAAGTTAACAAGAGGGGTTTCTTGTATGCCGATCCAGATCGCCGACGCCTACCGTAATTCCGCATTCGCCCTGCGGCAAACCGGGCTGCTCTTCAATTTGCCGTTGCCCGATCCGGACCAGGAACAGCTGCCCGAGGGCATCAGCCTGTGCATGATCGTCAAGAACGAAGAGCGCTTCCTTGCCGAGTGCCTGGAGAGCGTCAAGGACGTCGTCGACGAGATCAACATCGTCGACACGGGTTCGACCGACCGCACGGTTGAGATCGCCCGTTCGTACGGCGCGAAGGTCGACTTTCGGGAGTGGCGCGGCGACTTCGCCTGGGCGCGCAACGAGGCGCTGGCGATGGCGACGAAGCGCTGGACGCTCGTCCTGGACGCCGACGAAGAACTGGAGCGTGAATCGCTCGGCCTCGTGAAGTCGCTGCGGACCATGCCGGCCGGCCTCTCCGCGGTCTACATCAACATCGTGAATCTGATCAACGACGCGACCGGCGACGGAACGATGTCGCATCGCCTGATCCGCATCTTCCCGACAAATCCGCTGCTGCGCTATAGCGGCTTCATTCACGAATCGCTCGCGCGCACCGACGGCGTCGAGATGGGCGCCGTGCTGAGCCCGATCGCGATCTTGCACAAGGGCTACACGTTCGAAATTCTGACCGGTCGCGATAAGGACGCGCGCAACAAGCCGCTCGTCTCGCGCGCCTACGAAGAGAACGGCGACGATGCGTTCGCGCTGTTCAATTTCGGCAATTCGGCGATTTGTTCGGGCAATTACGAAGTCGGCATCGCCGTACTCGAGCGCATGCTCGCCGAGAACCCGGTCGCGAAGCTGTATTTTCCGCTCGCGTATCTGATGCTCGCGCAAACGTACTGCGAATCGCTCGGCGAGAAGGAGAAGGCGCTCGAGATCATCGACGTCGGCATCGAGCGTTTCGAGCGCGACGCCGGGCTCGTCTTCACCAAGGGCCAGGTGCTGGTGAAGCTGGGCCGCATCGAAGAAGCCCGCGAACTGTTCGAAAAAGTGCTGACGATGCGCGAGCAGATGGCCTTCACGGTAATGACCGACGAAGAGATCTTCGAGTGGAAGATTTTCTACGCGATGGCCGGCACGTACGAGCGCGAGCGCAACTTCGACAAAGCGATCGAGTGCATCGACTTGGCGCTGGCGAATAAGCCGGACGCCTACCACCTGCAGCGCGCAAAGGCCGGCTTGCTCGAGAACATCGGCCGCTACTACGACGCCGAGATCGCCTACCGCCGGATCGCCGACTTCGACAAGCGCGGCCAGCTGGAGCTGGTGAACTATCTGTTGCGGCGTAGCCGGTTCGCGCAAGCGATCGCGATCGTCGAAAATCAGGACGACTCGACCAACGGCGACATGATCTCGTTGCTGAACGTTTCCGCGGCGCGCGCCGCCATGCAGTCCGGGCACGGCGATCCGCTGCCGTTCCTCGAGGCGGCGCTGCGTTCGGCGCCCGGAAACGGCGTCGCGCTGGCGTTGACCGAACGCGTGCTGACCGAGCGCGGCGACGTCGCGCGCCTCGAACGCCTGCACCGTGAGGAACTGCTCGCCGACTGCGTGCGCCCCGAAGACTTCGCGCGCCGGTCGTTTCGCTTGCTGGCGCTGGGTCGCAACGAAGACGCCCAGGCAGCGGCCGACGCGGGCCTGAAGATCGACCCGCGCAACGCCGAATTGCGCTTCAATACGGCCCTGGCCGCGTTGCGGCTGAGCGATCACGTGCGCGCCGCGCACGAGTTCTCGCGCGTCGAGCGCGACGCCGCGCCGATCTACGCCGAAGCGAACCGCTTTCGCGCGGCCTTGTCGTTGCACCGGGGCGACCTCGCCACGGCCGTCGCGTCGGTCCGGGAACGCATCGCGACCTTGCCGGGCGATGTCGAGGCGATCCTCGAAGGCGCGCGCATGCTCGCCGGCGGCGGCGGGCGGGCCGAAGCGCGCGCGCTGCTCGAGGAGCACGTTGCCGAAGACGGGCGCATTTCGCTCGAGCTGGCATCGCTGCTGTTGCAAGACGGCGACGTGGCCGGTGCCGGGCGTGTCGCCGCTGCCCGTCTGACGTAGGCGCGTTTGCGAAACGTCGTCCTCACGCCGCCCGCGACGCGTTCGCGCGCGCGCGCCGCACTGGTGCGCGCCGTCGAGCGTTTCAGCGCGCAGATCGAAGACGTCGCACGCGAGGGGCGCGCGCAGCGTTTACGGGAACTTGCCGCCGACCCCGACGTCGATTGGATTGCCGTCGTCGATGCCGATGCGGTGCTCTCACCCGAGGCCTTCGGTGCCTTTCGGCGCGCGATCGGCGAACGGACGGCGATCGCCGGCGGCCGCGCGCTGATCGGCGCGGCGCAGCGGCTGGGTGGGATGTTCGGACCGTCGCGCTCGGGCCCGAATCCGTTCGACCTCGTGCCGCTGATCGGACCGCAGAACGACCGCCAATTTACCGAACTCGTGCGCGGGCCGGTCGACGTGCCGGAGCGCGGCGCCTACGCGGTGTCGGCGGAATTCGTGCGCGAGCTCGGCGAGGTCGACCTCGACCCGGTGACCTTACACCTCGATCTCGCGGTGCACGCGCGCGCGCTCGGCTACGCCGTCGTGTGCGAGCCGGGTCTGAGCTTCACGGCATCGGAAGATCCGCTGGATTTGCGGAGTGCCCTCGTCGACGTTCGGCGCTATGCGGCGATCGGGACCTGGGATCCGCAGCTCTTGCACCGCGATCCGCCGCGCATGCGCGCTGCGTGCGTGACGCGCGAAGTGCGCGTGATGGGCAACATCCGTGGGTACGCGCGGCGGCCGGTGCCGGCGCTCGATGTACTCGCCGTTGCCGGCGATGAAGTCGCTCGTGCCCGGGCGCAGCGCAACGCCGGCGCGCTGGCCGGCGGCGGCACGGTCGTTACGTGCGCGCCGGCCGACGGCGACGTGCTGCGCGGCGCGCTCGCGCGGACCGGCGACCGCTATCTGCTTTTGACCGATGCAAACGCGCTGCCGGACTCGTCCCGGGTGCAAACGCTGATCGAACGGCTCGAGCGCAGCGCGCGCATCGCGGTCGCCTTTGAGAATGTCGGCCCGCCGTTCGGCGCCGCGCTCTTGCACTGCGGACGCATCGTCAACGCGCAGGCGCTCGGGGGCGAGAGCGTCGCACAGGTTGCGGAGGCGTTGCTGCAGTCGTTGCCCGAGCGGCGGCTCTTTGCGGCGACGCCCGCGGGCGAGATCGTCCCCGAGCAGTTGCCGGTGCTGCCGGGTCTGCAGCGGCTCGACGCCGTGTTCGTCGCCGCAGCGAAGCCGGTGGTCACGCAACAGACGGTCACGGCCCTCATGGCGGAGCCGATCGCGGGATCGCTTGCGGCGGTGTATCCGGCCGGAGCGACGACGGCCGAGCGACTGCTGAACGTGTATTCGGGCCTGCGCTTGATGCCGGACGATTCCGACGTTCACCTCGCGGTCGGCTTGAATCGCGCGCTCGGCGCGTCGACGGGTGACGGCGTGCTGATCGTCCGCGACGACGCGCAAATCCCGCACGGCTTAGTCGCGCGCTTGGCGGATGCGTTCCGGCGCATCCCGCGGCTCGGCGTCGCCGTCCCCCGGTTGGGCGGCACCGACCGGCCCGAATCGCTGCCCGATTTGGGCTATCGGAATTCGGCCGAAATGCAGGCGCTCTACGACCGGCGTGCCGAGGCCTACGCGCGCGAAGCCAACCTGCTCGAGGTCGCGACGTCGCCCGTGCTGATCGTCAGCCGCGAAGCGCTCCAACTCGTCGGCGGGTTCGACGAACGTTTCGGTTTCTCGCGGCTGGGCGTCGAGGACTTCACCCGGCGCGTGCGGGCGGCGAATTTTCTGATCGCCTGCTGCGACGATGCGTACGTCCATCTGTTTCCGCGCGAAGATGCGGCCTCGTTCGTCGGTAACCTCGATGCCGAACCGTTTCTGCGCGATATCTACGTGCAGCGCTGGTCGGTGCCGCGCGGCTTCGATCCGGCCGTCGACCGCGTGCCCTTACGCACGGATGCGGCGCCGGCGGCGGTCGCGCCGGCTCAGCGGACGCTGCGTATCCTGCTCCCGCTGCGCGACGACGCGGAATGGACCCACGTGCGGCCGATTCTCGCCGACCTCGCGGCGGCATTTCGGGTACACGATCCGGTGACGGTGTTCGTCGGTATCGACGGCACGTTTCCGCTCAACGGTGCCCTGAGCGGGCTGCGCGAGATCCTGCTCGCATCGTCGGTGCCGATGGAAGAGACGTTGAACGTGAACATCGATTTCGTCGCCGACGTCGGCGTCTGGCGCGCGGCCGGCGAACACAACGTGCGCATCGCCGGCATCGAGCGCGAGGCGTTGGCCGATCTGCCGGCGATCGACGGCGCGGCCGCCGTACGTGCGCTGCTGGCGGACCCGGCCGTATGAGGACGCATCGCGTCTTCCCGGCGCTCCAACCGTGGCTGTGGCGCGCCTCGTTGCTGCGCGAACTCGTCGCGGTAGAGCATCTGGTCGCCGCGCGAATCGAGCCCGTCACGCGTGGCCGCGAACCCTCGGCGTTCGTCGATCTGCATTTTGCCGACGGTGGGCGCTGCGTCACGATTCCGCTGGTCTATCTGGATCTCGCGCAACTCGAGCTACGCGAGTCCGATCCGCTGGTCTTCCCGCACGGGATCCTCGGCATCGTTCCGGACGCGCGCGCGCGCGATGTCGTCGAACTGCTGTTTCCGCGCCTCGAGCGGCAAGCGATGACCGGCGGATTCTGGGCCGAACAGATTCTGCGCTTCGGGAACGCCGAGACGTTCGACGCGGCGCGGGCACGCGGGTTCTTCGGCGCGGCACCGCTGGCCGGCACGTTGCCGCGCATCGCCGCCGCCGCCTACGCGCGACGCTTCGCCGCCGGCAAGCATGTGATGGCGTACGGCTACGTGGCCGCCGAAGCGGCGGCGTTTCTCGCGGGCGTCGCGACCTCGTGCTCGATCATCGGTCCGGACGATGCGGAAGCCCGTGCCTGGTACGGTGAGTTCGATTCGGCCGGCCTCGACGTCACCTACGACCTTGCCGTCGGCGACGCGCCCGAACCGGTGAACGCGACCGTCGTCGTGCGCACCGACCCCGGGGCACCCGGGACGCCCGTCCGCGTCGCGACGCCGGTTCCGGCCGACGTCATGCTCGATTTCGCCCCGGCCGGCGCCGCCGCAGGGTCGTTCACCGTGCAGGCGACGCGCGAACCCTTCGGCCGCCCGGCGACGGTCCCGGTAGCTCCGCTGGTCGCCGCCGGTTCCTCGGGACGCATCGCGATCGTAGTCCGCCCGGATGCGGCCGAGTCGCCCGATACCGATACCGACGAAGCGGCCGGTCTCGCGCAGGCGCTGCGTGCCGAGGGCTTCACGGCCGAGGTCGTGGTGGGTGAAGACGCGCTGGCGGCATTTGCGCCCGACCTGGTTCATCTGTACGGCGTGCGACCCGGTGGCTACGCGCGCCGGATCGCGGAGTGGGCCAGCGAAGCGCGCAAGCCGCTCGCGGTTCAGGCGCTCTACGAATCCCCGGCCGCCGGCGGCTACTGGGGCGCAACGGTCTCGCCCTATTGTTTCAGCTATTCCGGCGACGACCGCAGCGTCGGGACGTACGTCGAGATGCTCGCCCGCCGCGCCGTGGAGGTCGATGGCATTGCCGCCGGCACGCCGTACGCCCCCGCGATCGCCGGCTTGGCCGACGCCGAGCGCGTCCTCGCGCTGGCCGACGTCGTGCTGGTGAACTCGGAGCAGGAGCGGGCGCTCGTCGATGCGCTGCGCCCGCGGCGGCCGACCTACGTCGTGCCCCCGGTACCGCCCGCCACGGGCGCCCAAGAGGCGGTCGGCGCGCGAGTTGGGAGCGACCCCTTCGTGCTCGTCCACGCCCCGATTTGGCCCGAAGCCAACCAACTGCTGTTGGCCCGCGCGGCGCTGGATATCGGTGCGCCGCTGGTCTTGGCGGGACCCGTTGCCGACCCCATCTATGCCGAGCGCCTGCGGGAGTTCGCTCCCGACAACGTCTTGCTTATCGACGAGCCCGGGCCGCACGCCGCCGCTGCGCTCTACCGCGCCGCCGCCGTGGTCGCCGATGCCGCGTGGATGACGCGCGGCCACGGCCGCTTGCTTGCCGCAGCCGCCGCCGGTGCGGCGGTCGTCAGCTCACAGGCGCGCTGGCTGGACCTGCCCGAGGACGACTTTTGGCGCGTCGATCCGGCCGATTTTCGCAGTATCGGGCGCGGGATCGGCGAAGCCTGGGATGCGGCGATCCGGAGCGACTCGAGGGTGCGGTCGGCGGCGGCTTTTGCCCGTGAACGGATCGCTTCTGCGGCCGCGGGCATCGTCGCGACATATGCTAAGATCGTGCAAGCGATCTAAAGAAAACGCCCCCCGGGCCGATAGTTTACCGTAGGAGGTTATCGAACATGGACGTTCAGGCCGCAGCCGCAACCGCGACGAGCTTGCTTCCCGGATTCGCGCAGGTCGTGCCCGCGCAGACGCCGTCGAGCGGGGGTAGCGCGCCTGCTTCGCCGTCCGTGCCCGCCGCTGCCGCGGTGGCTCCAGCCGGCAGTCCGGACACCGGTTCGAATACCTCCAACGGTTCTGCGAACCCCGGCGCCTCGAGCGGTAGTACGAATTCGACGATCGGACCGACGCCGGGCCTTGCGATTTTGCCCGCCGGTCCGCCGGACGGATCGAAGAAGGGCAGCGCGACCGATACGACGCTCGCGAGCGGCGTTGCAAAATTGTACAACGTCCAAGAGCAGAATATTTCGGTCTCGTTTCAGATCGAGCAAAACCCCAACGAAATCGTGACCGTCTTCACGGATAAGCAAACCGGTAAGGTCATCGTGCAGTTCCCCAGCGAAACGTTGATTGCGCTTGCGAAGTTTTTCGACAAGCTCGACGGCAGCGTCATCAACAAGAAGGTATAATTCGTGTCATCAACCTCGGGCGTCAGTTCCAGCAGTTCGGCCACGTCCGGAACGCTCGGCAACGCTGCACCGGTCTCGTTCCCCGGCATCTCTTCGGGCATCGACTACAACTCGATCATCGAGAAGTATACGGCCGACACGCTGCAGCAAGAGAAGCCGACGATCGCGCAAGTCAACAATCTGAACTCGCAAAATGCGGCGATCCTGAAGATCAAGAATTTGATCGGCGGCGTGCAAGATTCGTTGACGGCGCTCTCCAACCCGACGACGTTCAACGCTTTCAAGGCGACGGCCGCAAACACGGCATCCGGCTCGCCCGCGGCGACCGCGACGCAGATCAACGGCCAGACGCCGATCGCCGGAACGTACACGATCAACGCGCAGACCATCGCCACCGCGACGACCGTTACGAACAACACGTTGACGGCCAACGCCGCCGTCAACGCCAACGTTCCACTCGCCGCTGCAGGCACGTCGATCACCCCGACCAACGGCACGGGTACGAGCGGCTTGTTCACGATCAACGGCGTTCAGATCAAGTACGACGTCACCACGAACTCGCTGAACACGATCGTCAACAAGATTCAGGCTGCCCTCACGGCAACGACGGGCGGTACGGCGACGTTACTGCCCAACGGGGAACTCCAGTTGACGGGCGTCCAATCGCTCGGCAGCGGCGGCGATAGCGGTAACCTCGAGCAAGTGCTCAAACTCGACACTGCGCAGTTGGATAGCCTCAACCTGAACGGCACCCTCGCCAGCCAGAATGTACTGACGCCGATCAATTTCGCCGGCACGCCGGGTATCACGATCACGACCGGTAGCGGCCCGACGACGGTCAATTATACGGCGGGCGAGACGCTGCAGCAGTTGGTGACCGCCATCAACGCCGTCCCGGGCGCAACGGCGACCGCCTCGGCCACCGGCATTACGATCAGCGGCGCAACGTCGATTGCCGACGCGGGCGGCGGCAACCTGATCGAAGCCCTGGGCTTGACCACGCCGGATACGTCGACGAGCGCCCAACTGACCGGTCTCGACCCGACGGCATTGCTGAGCGCGGACACGCAACTCTCTGTTCCGGTTACCGCAGGCACCCTGACCGTCACTACCACCTCCGGTCCGAGCTCGTTCGCATATAACCCCGCCACCGATTCGCTCAACACGGTCATCGGTCAGCTCAACGCCATCGCGGGCGTGCATGCGGCGTTCACCAACGGCCAATTGACGATCACGGGCGTGACCGCCCTGGCCGATAGCGGCGGCGGCAATCTGACGACGGCCCTCGGCCTGAGCACCCCGACGAGCACCGCGACGGCGCAACTGTCTTCGGTAACGAGTTCTGCTCCGGTCGGCGGCATCAACGAGTACAGCACGTTGGCATCGACCGGGAATGGCTTTGCGACGGCCGTGACGGCCGGCACGTTCACGATCAACGGCGTACAATTCACCATCAATCCGACGACGGATTCGCTCAGCGACGTGATCGGCAAGATCAACGCGTCGACGGCCGGCGTGACCGCAACGTACAATCAAGAAACCTCGCAAATCCAGCTGACCAGCTCGACGGCGGGACCGCAGTCGATTCTGCTCGGCGCGACCGGCGACGTCAGCAATTTTCTCACCGCTGCCGGGCTGACCACGGCCGCCGGCGCGACGACCACCTCCGGCACGCAGGCCTCGCTGACGTACACGAATTCGCAAGGCACGAAAACGGTCTACAGCGCGACCAACGACTTCACGTCGGTGATCCCCGGCATCGATCTCAATATCAACGCGTCGTCGCCGGCGTCGCTGGCGCCCGGCTCGACCTATTACACGGTGAACGTTACCGCCGATCCGACGCAGGCCGAAGCGGCGATCGGGAAGTTCATCACCGCCTACAATGCCGCGATCACCGAGTTAAACAAGGACACCGTCGCGCCGACCGTCACGGCCGGGAGCGACGCGTCGACCGGGTCGTCGCAATCGAGCTCCTCGGGCGGCGGCATTCTCTACGGCAACTTCCAGATCTCGGGTCTGCGCGATCAGCTCGTCCAACTCGTGAGCGGCTTCGTGCCGTCGGGTTCGAGTGCGTACAACTCGTTGCAGTCGGTCGGCATCCTGCTCGACACCAATTCGCAGTCGGTCGGCACCGCGTCGGACTCGAACGACTCGAGCACCAGCTCCTCGGATACGGCCGGTGCGAACAATAGCCTCACCGTCAACGCGACGAGCGGACAGTTGCAGGCCCTCGACACGACGACGTTCGAAGCGGCCTACGCCGCCAACACATCCGCCATCCAAGCGCTTTTCACGGCGACGCCGAAGCTGACGGGGGGCAATAATCCGCAGCCGGTTGCCGGCTCTCTCTACGGTTTCTCGTATCAGCTCGGATCGCAACTCGCGAACATCGACGGTCTGACGACGTTCCTCCAAAACAGCGTCGTGACGCCGGATAACCTGAGCAACGTGCTGTTGTCGACGATTACGGATTCGAACAACCAGCAGATCGATTCGCTCGAGCAGCAGATTGCGATTATCAACCAGGAAGCAACGCAGCAGGCCGACTCGCTCCGCTCGCAGTTTACGGCGAGCGAAACGCAGATCGCCCAGTTGCAGGCCCTGCAGTCGCAAATCGCCGCGATCGGACACTGACGCGATCGTGAGCGGCACCTCACCGACCTTGAAATATTTGGAAGCCTCGATCACCACGGCTTCCAAAGAAGATCTGATGGTCAAGATCTTCGATGCGATCGTCATGTTCACGCGCCGCGCCGTCGAGCGGATGAAGACCGAGCCCAACGATATCCAGGGACGGCACAATTTGTTACGTTCGGCCCAGCGCGCATGCGGCGCGGCGATCGACGCGATCGACTTCGAACTCGGCGGCGAACTGGCGCAGAGCAACGCCGCGCTCTATCAGTTCTGGTACCGCGAACTCGTGCAAGCGAATATGGAAGGCGACGTGACGCGCGCCGAGGGCGTGCTCCCGCAGATGCTCATGATCCGCAACGCCTGGGCCGAAGCCGTCCGCCGCTACAAGGTCGAGTTTGCAAGCTCCGACCCGCGTCAAGACGTCGCCGTGGTATGATCCGGCGGCCGGTCGACCTGCTCGTGGCGCTCGAACGCGAGTGCTTGACGGTTGACGGCGCGATCAATCAGCGCGCGTGGGACGCGTGCGAAGAGTCGTGGCGCCGCCAGCGCCTCTTGACCCACGAACTCGACATCTCGCTGCGCGAAAGCACGTTGACGCCCGAGGAATCGAAGGCCATCAAGCTCCGCATCGATCGCCTGACGGCCTATCGCGACGGTCAGCTCAAGCGCTTAAAAACATTTAACGAAAACTGCGCGAAGCGCCTCACGACGATCGGCCGCTTCCGCAAGTACTCCAAGACCGTGACCACCGAACGGCATCCTTCGCTGCTCGACGTCACGCAGTAGGGTCGACGCTCCGGCTTTTCAGTCGACGCTGATGTAGACGACGTTCGCGGCGACATGCCGCTCCGTGACGCGGGGTGCGGACTCATCGAGCGGCACGAGCCGCGTGCCGCCGAGTTCCGCGACGATCATGCGCGCGCCGTCGGTTTCGGCATCGGATTCCCAGCGCTGCGGCGCCGTCGAGTCGCTCTCGCGGTCGTAGTGCCCGCACCGCACGCGCGCGTCGAGCCTCACCAGCCCGCCGGCCATGCGCACGCGTTCGCAGTAGAGATAATCCTCGTTGCACAGGCGCGCGCGCCGCGCCGAGCGCTCGATATAGATGTGCGCCGGAAAGTATGGCGGCGTCAGCGCGGCGAGCGCCGAGACGCGTAAGAGGGCGCAGCCGAAACCGATGCCGTCGACGATCCCGGTCGAGCTGGCGCTGAAAGCCGGGATGTGGGCCGTCGACGTATCCTCCGAGCTCCAACCGGCCACGGCCATCGGCCGGGCAGAATCGCGGCTGTAGTAGAGGCCGCCCACGACGGCGGTGCGCGGATCGGCTTCGGCCGTTTCCAGCAGCCGTTCGAGCCCATCCTCGGGCAGCACGATGTCGTCGTCGACGAAGAAGAGGTAGTCGAATCCGTCGCTCACGGCGTCGCCGGCGATCATTTCGCGCTGCGCGGGGACGAAGTTGCCGACCGCGACGCTGCGGCGCAGCGGCGCCACGTTGCGCGGTAGCCGCAGGTGCGCGAGCGCGGCCAGAAACGGCGCCGCGGGCTTGCCGCCGGACGCGATGCCGAGCAGCACGCGGAGTTCGTTCACGACGTCAGTGCGAGGCGCAAAACCGCGACCAGCCGCCGGCCCGCGTCGTCGACGTTCGCGGGCGGGTTCGGGATAACGAACTCGGTGTTGCCGGCAGAAGCGACGCAGAGCGGCACGAGCCAGGCCAGCACCGACGAGCGATAGGTGGCAAGCGCGGCCAGGCACTCGTCCGTGGTCCGCCGCTCGACGCCGTCGATGGTGGCGCCGGCGAGCGCCAACAGCGCGATTCGGGCGCGCAAGGTGGCGTCGCGCTCCGAGGGCTGCATGAGGCCGCCGATCGCGGTCCACTCGGCTTTGCGCAAGTCGCGGCGCAGCCGGCGCGGCGGCGGGAACGCTTGCGGCAGAACCTGCCAGGTCATCGAGAGGCTGTCGAGGTCGGCTTGGGCGATGCGGTACTGGGGTGCCTTCCCCATCCGCGCGTGCACGAGCGCGCGCCCGAGCAATTCGATGTCGCGCTTCAAGAAGTCGGCATAGCCGCCGGAGTCGTCGCCGCTGACCGGCTCGCAGCACGCGATGCTCGAGATCATGACGTAGTGCGCGATGATCCCGGGTACCGGCGCTGCGAACAGGCGCTCGAGCAAGGCGATGTCGCTGCCGCCCAGCGTGCGGTAACGGATCATGCGCTCTTCGGGCGCGCTGACCGTCCCGAGCGGCGCCTTCGGCACGACCGGCGCCGGTTGGGGTGGAGGCGGGGCCATGACTGCGGCGGCGGGAGCGGGCTCGGGCTCGGGCTCGCGCTCCGGCTTCGGCGGCGACGGCGACACGACGGGTTCGGGTGCGGCCGGGGCGCGTTCGGGCCGCGGCTTCGGCGCAGGTTTGGTTCGCGCCACCGGCTTGGGTGCGGGCGCTTCGGGCGGCGCCGGCGGAGGCGGCGGGATGACCGGGGGGAGGATCGCTTCGGTCGCATCGCTCACCGGCAGCGCCGCGATTTCGTCGTCCTCGAGTTCGTAGAACGGCTTCGGCGGATCGGCCGGGGCAGCCGTACTCGTACCGCGCTTGATCGAGATGCCTGCGGTCCCGACGACGGGCACGCCGTTCGCCTGCAGCCGAGGCTGCAAATAGAGCGTGTTCACGCCCGGCAGCACCGCCAGTTGGAAGGTGACCTTCGACGACGTTCCGCCCGGCAGCCGCGCGATCGGAAGGCCCTGGATGAAGAGTTGTTCGGGCGCCTGGACCTCGCGGCCGTCGATGCGCAGCGTCCCGCTGCGGAACTCCGCTTCGGGCGGGACCGACAGCAGCAGCTTCGCTTCCGGTGCCGGCGCGTTGCCGTCGTTGAAGATGTCGATGGCGACCCCGACGACGGCGCCCGGGATGACGCCCGCTTGCGGCGCCGCGGCGATCGCTACGCGTAGGCTCGGCGCCTTTTCGGCGGCGGCGTCAGGGGGCTCGGCGAGGATCGATTCGGCGCCGAAACTCGTCGTGGTGCGCTTCTGCTGCGGCTGGCCTTTGCCCGGCTCGGTGTTCCGGAACTCGAGCAGCCGCATATCGGCGTTCCGTTCGAACAGGTCCTCGATCGAGCGCTGATCCACGCTTAGCGGCGCACGCTACGGGAACCGGAAGGCGAGCCAGGGCCAACGGCGCGTCTTCTCGGGCTCGCTGACCGTACGCTCTTCGGCTTCCGGCGCCGCTGAGGGCGTCTTCATGCCACGGCTGCGGATCGCGACTTCGGCATCGACGTTGAGGGCCCGCGGGTGGCCGCGTAGGGCCGCCTCTTCGAGCGTCGCGTGGGCCAGGGTCAGGAGTCGCCGGGGCGTGCCGAGCGAGGCTTCGATGATCAGATCGAGGGCGTCGGCTGCGAACATCATGCTCAGGTCGCCGCCGCCGCCGGCGCGCGCGAGCCGGTGCGCCAGCAGCGCGCGGATATCGGCCGGGCCCAGCGCCGCGAGGTCGACCCAGCCGGCGACGCGGTCGGCCAGGTTGCGGCGTTTGTTGACCTGGTCGCGGAATTCGCTCTGGCCGAACAGGACGATATTGAGCAACTTGCGCTCGGGGACGTCGAAGTTCAGCAGCAGGCGCAGCGTCTCGAGGTTCTCGTCGCTAAGGTTCTGGGCTTCGTCGATGAACAGCGCGACAGTCGAGTTCTCGACCACTGCGGCATCGTAGAAGAAATTCTTGAGCGCGTTCTTGAGTGCCGCCGGCGAGCGCGGCGGAAACGCTAGGCCAAACGCGCGGCCGATCGTGACCAGGAACTCGATGTCGCCCGCGAAGCTCGGATCGAGGATTTTGCCCAGGCGCACGTTGTCGCGGTTGAGCAGTTCGCGCTCGATCGCGCCCGCTAGGCTGGTCTTGCCCGTGCCGGGATCGCCGACGACGATCATCAAGCCGCGCGACTGTTCGATCGACTGCACGAGCCGATTCTTCGCGTGGGCGAGATTGCCGGTCGAACGATAAAAATGGGGGTCCGCGGTGTCGAGAAACGGATCCCGGTCCAGCCCGAAGTGCTGGTAGTACGGCATCATGGGCCTTCGTCTTTCGACGGCCTCTCACCGGGCGGCCTTTCGGGGTTACCGGAGGGGTGTCAACGTTCGGCTAAATCCCCGGGCCCCGCCGGACGACACCTTGGGGGATGAAAGCAGTGATCTTGGCCGGCGGGCGCGGCACGCGCATCAGCGAGGAGACGCTGCTGCGGCCCAAGCCGATGGTGGAGATCGGCGGCAAGCCGGTCCTCTGGCATATCATGAAGACCTACTCGTCCTGGGGCATTAACGACTTCGTGATTTGCCTGGGTTACAAGGGCTACTTGATCAAAGAGTTCTTTGCAAACTTGCACCTGCACTCATCCGATGTCACGATCGACTTCCGCAACCAGACGACGACAATCCATCATTCGGTTGCCGAACCGTGGAGCGTGACGCTCGTCGATACCGGCGAGGACACGATGACCGGCGGCCGGCTCGCGCGCGTGCGCAAGTACGTTGACGACGATCACTTTTGCTTCACCTACGGCGACGGCCTCACCGATGCGGATCTGACCGACGAGATCGCCTTTCATCACAAGCGCGGACTCCTCGCAACCGTGCTCGCGATCCAGCCGCCGGGGCGCTTCGGCCAACTCACCGTCGAGGATCAGCGCATCACGGGCTTCGATGAAAAGCCGCGCGGCGATGGGGCCTGGATCAACGGCGGCTACTTTGTGCTCTCGCCCGACGTGATCGACTACGTCACGGGCGATGAAATCGTCTGGGAACGCGAACCCGTCGAGCGGCTAGCGCGCGAAGGCCAGCTCTCAGCCTACCTGCACCGCGGCTTCTGGCAACCGATGGACACGTTACGCGACAAAGAGCTACTCGAGGGCCTGTGGACCGCCAACCGCGCCCCCTGGAAACGCTGGAGCTGAGCCTATCATCGAGAGCGGAGCGCGTCGCCCCCTGTCATCCCGAGCGTAGCGCCGCAGCGCGCAGTCGAGGGACAGCCGCAATCGTCGAGCTTGGCGATAGCGTTAGCCGCGCGTTGCGGTCATGACGGCGTTTTCGATGCCGAGGAGGGTCGCTAGTACTTCGACGGCTTTCATGTCGTCGGCGATTGCTGCGGCGCCGCTTTGGATGCGTTCGGCGATCGCTTGGAGATAGACGGCGCGGCGGGCGGCGAGCGGACTTCCGGGCTGCGCGGCATAGGCGTGATGCAGCGACTGCGCGATCGAGAGAAAGACCGGGTCGGGCAGAATGCGTTGCCGGATCACGCGCACGTCGATTGACGCCTCGGCGTTGAAGACGGGCGCGAAGCGGCGTAAGCGCAGCCAGTATTCCCAGACCTCGCAGGCCGGAATGTCGGCGCGAAACGAGCCGGTGTGTTCGACCGTCCCGGCGCGGTGCGCGATCGCATCGACCGGGACGGCCGGTGCGACGAAATCGCGTTCGTCGTCTTCGAGGCCGCGGAACAGTCCGGCGACCGGCGTTTCGCGCAGCAGCGTGTTGGGCGTCCCGTCGCGCGTTTCGTCGAGCAGCAGCCGTACGTTGCTGCGCACGACCTGCGCGCCCGCCTCGAAGAGCGCGGCGAGTTGGGCCAGGTGGTGCGGGCCGAACGTGTTTCCGGCTTCGAGATAGGTGATGATGCGGCCGGCCGCGAGGCGAATGCCGGCGTTGCGCGCGGCGCCCGCGTGACCGCGTTCGTCGAGCCGGACGAAGCGCACGCGATCGCCGTACGGGCGCGAGCGGAGCAGCGGCCCGAGATCGTTCCCGGCCTCGCCGACGACGACCGCTTCCCACGCCGGTGCGTTCTGCTGCGCGGCCAGCGATTCGAGCGAGACCAGGAGCTGCGGGATCGTCTCGACGCGCAGGACGACGCTGATCAGCGGCGCGCCCTGCAGATCGGCGGTGAGCGGTAACTGCGGGACCTCGGCGAGGCGCCGCGTGATGGCGTCGACCCGTTCGGCGATCGCTACGGGCGTCGGGGCACCGCTCGATTGGCGGAAGAAATCGGCGCGCCACGCGACGTGACGTGCGATCGCGTTCGTGAAGCCCTGCAGCCGGCCCGCGTTCTCCGGCACGACGTACTTCTCGAGGATCGCGAGGTAGTCGGTGAGGTCGCCGCCTTCGGCGACGTACGACGTGCCGCTCGCTTGCGGACCGTGAAGGCGGATGCTCACCGACGGCGTGCGCACATAGCCGAAGCGTTTGCCGGCGGCGGCCCAGCGCACGGTGATCTCGTAGTCGGCGGCGGTCAGCAACTCGAGCGGACCGAGTTCGTCGAACAGCCGGCGGCGCGCGAGCATGCTCGGCCAGGGCACGTAACAGCCCTCGGCGAGCTGCGCCGCGAATTCGTTGCGGCCGCCGTCGTAGTCGACGGGCAACTGGCCCGACATGTTGCGCACGCCGAACGGCCGGCTCTGCGCGTCCATGAAGACCACGCCGCCGTAGACCATGTCGATGTCCGGATGGGCCTGCAAGTAGTCGTACGATCGGCGCAGGTGGCCGGGCAACAGGCCATCGTCGGCCGAGCAAAAGACGATGTAGTCGCCGCGCGCGAACGAGAGGCCGCGGTTGTGATTGGGCGTGAGCCCGATGTTCGTCTCGTTCTTGATGTAGCGCAGCCGCGGATCGGCCGCAAAGCCGGCGACCACCTCATCGGTGTTGTCGGTCGACGCGTTATCCACGACGATCAGTTCGAGCTGCGGAAAATCCTGGCTGAGGACGCTCGCGATTGCCTCGCCGATGTAGTGCGCGTAGTTGTACGACGTGACGATGACGCTGACGAGCGGCCGCTCCGGGGCGCCCGAATCCGGGTTCATATCAGGCAGATCATCGGCCGGGCGAGAAAGGACCTTTAGGCCCGGCGCGCGATGGAAGGTCGTGAGCATGGACTTCCAGCCACTTCCGCTCGCCGGAGCGTTCCTGATCCGCCTGCAGGCGCACGCCGATCACCGCGGCTTTTTCGCCCGGACATTCTGCGTCGATGAGTTCGCCGCGGCCGGATTGCCGGCGCAGTTTCCGCAGCAGAACCTCGCCCGCAGCGAGCGGGCCGGTACGCTGCGCGGCATGCACCTCCAGCTCGCCCCCCACGCCGAAGACAAACTCGTGCGCTGCGTGCGCGGGCGCATCTTCGATGCGATCGTGGACTTGCGCGACGATTCGCCGACCTACCGGCGCAGCTGCGCGGTGACGCTCGACGATCGCGGAGGCGACGCGTTGTTCGTCCCGGCCGGCTTCGCGCATGGCTACCAGACCCTCGTCGACGATACCGACGTGCTCTACGCGATGTCATCCCGCTACGCGCCCGCCGCCGCGCGCTCGATTCGCTACAACGATCCGGCACTGCGTATCGACTGGCCGCTGCCGGCGCCGATCCTTTCCGATACCGATCGCGACGCGCCGGGGCTCGAGGCGTTGCTGGCGGAGCTTACGGCGCGCCGGGGCGCCACTTAACGAAGCGCGCCGGCGCACCGAAGTTGATCGAGAACGGCGCGAGCTCGCCGCTCACGACCGAGTTCGCGCCGACGATGCAGCCGCGCCGCAGGATCGCACCGTCGAGGATCACCGAGTTCGCGCCGATCCAAACGTCGTCTTCGACGAGAATGCCGCCGCGGCTGGGCATGAACCGTTGACGGATCATCGGCACGTCGCGCCGTTCGAAGGCGTGGTTGGTCGGCGCGAACGTGCAGTTCGAGGCGACCATTACGTACTTGCCCAAGGTGATGCCGTTGCCCGAGTAGAGCACCGTCCCGGCGTTGAGATAGGACTCTTCACCGATGACGATATCGCCGCTGCCGCCGACGAACTTGATCGCCACGAAGGCATCGACGAACGCCTTATCGGCGACGACGAGGCGCGAACCGCGCGTCGATTCTTCGATCAGCGCGAGCGGCGAGATGCGGGCGCCGGACGCGATTTCGCTGGGCATCAGGCGTGCGCTGCGGCGAAGTGCGCGGCGAACTGCTCGAACAACTGCGGCAGCAATGCCGGCAACGATTCGCGCGACGGCCCGAACTCCGCGTGCAGGCGGCGCACGTCGATCGGCGGCGTGAGGACGGTTGCCGCGCCCGGTGCGATTTCGATCTCGATTCCACGCGCCGCAAGGGCGTCGTAGATCGTGCCGTTCGCGACGTTTTCGCCCTGGGCGACGTTATAGAGCCGTTCGCGTCCGCCGCGCGCGATCGCGATGAGGTAGCGGCAGGCCTCGCCGAGCGGGATGTAGTCCTTGGCCGATTCGCGCGTGGTTCGCACCGCGACGCGCCGCTCGCGTACGGCCTGGCGCAGCACGTCGCTCAGGAACAGCGGCGAAGCGAAGTTCGCGCCGCTCACGTTGGAGAGCCGCGCTACGCGGACGGCCGGCGCGGCGTGCGCGAGGCACAGCGCTTCACCCGCGAGTTTGGTGATCCGGTAGAGATCGCGCCCCTCCGCGGGCCGCACGGCGGGAGCGGTGTCCTCGCTGGTCGCGGTCGCGCCGTCGTAAACGCGCGTCGACGATAAGTAGAGCAGCGAGTCGAACGCGCCGGCATCGAGAATCCGGCGCACCCCTTCGACGTGGGCGGCGTATGCATACGAGGCGTCCTCGGCCGTGCTGGCCGATACGCCCGATGCGTAGATCACGTGGCCGAGCGGCACGCCGTACGGTACGTCGCGGTGCGTCGCGCTGACGACGTCGTTGCCGCCGGCATGCAAGGCCGCGCACAGCGCGCTGCCGATAAAGCCGCGTCCGCCGACGACCGTGAAACGGTCCACCATGCGCGCAATCTTTGGCCCGACGATGGAATAGTCCCCGCGCGGGAGAAACCCAGCGCGATGAGCGAGGCCCCGACCGATCCGAACGATCCGCGCGATGCCCGGCGCAGCGCGGCGATGGCCGCCGATCCCGAGGTCGTCGCGGCGGTCCGTACGCTCAACGCCAAGGCCTTCGAATATAAGTACTACCTGAACTTTCGCTGGCTCGGGCGGCCGATCGTCCAGTACCCGCAGGACGTCGTCGCGCTGCAAGAGATCGTGTGGGAGACGCGGCCGACCTTGATCGTGGAGACGGGCGTCGCGCACGGCGGCTCGCTGATCCTCTACGCGTCGCTGTTCGAGCTGATGAAGCTGCCGGGCGAGGTCGTGGGCGTGGAGATCGAGCTGCGCCCGCACAACGAGGCGGCGATCCAAGCGCACCCGATGAGCGACCGCATCCGGGTCGTCAAGGGCTCCTCGGTCGACCCGGCCGTCGTCGCAACCGTCGCGGAGATCGCCCGCGGCCACGAGCGCGTGATGGTCGTACTCGATTCTCACCACGCCCACGAGCACGTCGCCGCGGAACTGGAGGCCTACGCGCCGCTGGTGACCTCGGGCAACTACCTGGTCGTCTTCGGGACGGCCGTCGGCGACCTGCCCGCGAGCCTCGACATCCAGCGCCCCTGGAACCACGAGCGCAACCCGCGCACCGCCATGGAAGCTTGGCTTGCTACCGGACCCCCCTTCGACGTCGACCGGGGCCTCTCGGAGCGCCTGATCCTCAGCGACGGCCCCGGCGGCTACCTCCGCCGCCGCTAACCCCCTCCGCCGCCGCTAACCCCCTCCCCGATCTCGGCGAGCGCCGCCCCCACCCTGTCATTCCGAGCGTAGCGCCGCCCCCACCCTGTCATTCCGAGCGCAGCGCCGCCCCCACCCTGTCATTCCGAGCGTAGCGCCGCCCCCACCCTGTCATTCCGAGCGTAGCGCCGCCCCCACCCTGTCATTCCGAGCGTAGCGCCGCAGCGCGCAGTCGAGGAACAGCGACCA
>Ga0302157_10001305_pt1 | contig 30985 bp, 29 predicted proteins | sample I_Bog_N3_3_FD_193502 | JGI IMG/M metagenome (GOLD analysis project Ga0302157, IMG submission 193502) | Peat permafrost microbial communities from Stordalen Mire near Abisko, Sweden - I_Bog_N3_3 | ecosystem: Environmental > Terrestrial > Soil > Wetlands > Peat | place: Sweden: Abisko, Stordalen...
TGTCCGGCCGGGACAGCGGGCAAATCCGGCCAAATCCGGATTGACAAGGCGAAATCCCCCGACTATCCCCTGCGCCTCACCTGATGCCCAGGTGGCGGAATTGGTAGACGCGCTAGATTCAGGTTCTAGTGGGGGAAACCTCGTGGAAGTTCGAGTCTTCTCCTGGGCACCATCCTAACCGAGCGGCCCCGCGCGGGTGCCGCCCGGCCCCCCGCGGAAAACATGGCCGACATCACCCAGTTCACGCCGAACGGCGCCATCCACCTGCACCGGCACGACCTGCCGCCCGACCTGTCGCTCGGGCCGGTGGTGGCGGTGGATACCGAGACGATGGGCCTCAATCCGCACCGCGACCGGCTGTGCCTGGTCCAGCTTTCGGCCGGGGACGGGGTGGCGCATCTGGTGCAGATCGTGCCGGAGCGGCTGGGCGGGCACGGCGCCGACTGCCCCAATCTCCGCCGCCTGCTGGCCGATGGCGCGGTCGTGAAGCTGATGCATTTCGCCCGTTTCGACGTGGGCATCCTGCAGCACGCGCTCGGCATCGAGGTGGCGCCGGTTCGCTGCACCAAGATCGCCGCCCGGCTGACCCGCACCTTCACCGACCGGCACGGGCTGAAGGATCTGTGCAAGGAATTGCTGGGCGTTGACCTGTCCAAGCAGCAGCAGACCAGTGACTGGGGGGCGGCGGACCTGACCGCCGAGCAACTCGCCTACGCGGCTTCCGACGTGCTGCACCTGCACGCGCTGTGGCGCCGGCTGGAGGCGTTGCTGCTGCGCGAGGGGCGGCTGGGGCTGGCCGAGGCCTGCTTCGCTTTCCTGCCCGCCCGCGCCCGGCTGGATCTGCTGGGCTACGGCGACCCCGACATCTTTTCGCACTGACGCCTTTCACCCCCTCGCTTTCCCGCCCCTCGCTTCCCCGCGTGGCCGGCCGGCCGGTGCGGCGCTCCGGGCAATTGTTGACCCGGAACGCGCCAGTGCCTACAGCCCTAGCCTCGCAGTCGCCGCATGGAGTCCGTGCCGCCAGCATGAGCGCGTCCCGCCATCCCGCCGGGACCCAACCGGTTCCCGCACCCGCCGACCCCGACCTCGATGTGGCCCGCGCCGTGCTTGGCACCGAGGCGGCCGGCCTGTTGGCGCTTGCCGCGGCGCTCGATGGCGGGTTTGCCCGCGCCGTGGGTCTGCTGGAAGCCGCCACCGGCCGGGTGGTGGTGTCCGGCATGGGCAAGTCCGGCCATATCGGCCGCAAGATCGCCGCCACCTTCGCTTCCACCGGCACGCCCTCGCTGTTCGTCCACCCGGCCGAGGCGTCGCACGGCGATCTGGGCATGATCGTGCCCGGTGATGCGGTGCTGGCGCTGTCCAATTCCGGCGAGACCGCCGAACTGGCGGACCTGATCGCCCATGCGCGCCGGTTCGCCCTGCCGCTGGTGGCGATCACCGGGGGCCATGGCAGCACGCTGGCCCGCGCCGCCGACATCGCCCTGGTGCTGCCGGCCGTCCCCGAGGCCGGCCCGATGGGGCTGGCGCCGACCACCAGCACCACCATGCAACTGGCCCTGGGCGACGCGCTGGCGGTGGCGCTGCTGACCCGGCGCGGCTTCGGCGCGTCCGACTTCCAGGAATTTCATCCGGGCGGCCGGCTGGGCGCGCGGCTGAAGCGGGTGCGCGACCTCATGCACGGCGGCGCCGAGTTGCCGCTCGCTGCGCCCGACACCCGGATGGACGCGGCCCTGCTGCTGATGACCGCGAAGCGGTTCGGCTGCCTCGGCGTGATCGCCCCCGATGGCAGGCTGGCCGGCATCGTCACCGACGGCGACCTGCGCCGCGCCATGGGACCGGCGCTGCTGGGCCGCCGGGTCGGCGAGATCATGACCTCGGCACCGCGCACCATCGGCCCCGAGGCGCTGGCGGCGGAGGCGCTGCATGTGATGAATGCCGGCGGGCGGCCGGTGACGGTGCTGTTCGTGGTCGATGCGCAGGGCCTGCCGGTGGGTGTGCTGCATGTGCACGACCTGCTGCGGGCCGGGCTGGCATGAGAGCGGGACCGGGCATGACCATCGCCAAGCTGCCCCTGCCGCCGCAACCGCCACGCGCCGAACGGCTGGTCGGGTCGGGACCGCGGCGGCTGCCGGCAGACATTGCCCGCCGGCGCTATGCGGTGGGCCTGACCAAGCGGCTGCTGCCGGTGGTCGCGCTGGTGCTGTTGTCGCTGGTGGCGCTGTGGCCGGAAATCGGCCCGGACGGGCGCAGCCGGTTCAAATACCGTGCGCACGGGCTGGTGCCCGAGAGCGGCCAGCTGACCGGGGTGCATTACAACGGCGTGGACGACCGCGACCGGCCCTACACCATGACCGCCACCAGCGCCCATCAGGTGTCGCCCGAGCGGATCGATCTGGTCGAGCCGAAGGGCGACATCAATCTGGAGTCCGGCGGCTGGCTGATGGCGCAATCGCACCAGGGCGTTTACGGCCCGCATACCGGGCTGCTCGATCTGTCCGGCGACGTGGTGCTCTACCGCGACGACGGGATGACCCTGGTGACCGACGTGGCGACGCTGGACCTCAAGGCCGGGGTCGCCGGCAGCGTCGAGCGGGTCCATGTCGAGGGGCCGTTCGGCCACCTGGATGCGCAGGGCTTTTCGATGACCGACCGCGGCACGGTGTTGCAGTTCACCGGCCCGGGCCGGCTGCTGCTGAACGGGCGCTCGAAATGAGGCGCGCCGCCGGCGCTTTGGTGTCGCTGCTGGCCGGCCTGGCCATGCCGCCGGCCTGGGCGCAGCAGATCGACCTGTCCAAGGGCGGCCCGATCGACGTGACCGCGCGCGACGGGTTCGAGTGGCACCAGACCGAGCAGACCATCACCGCCAACGGCGACGCCCGGGCGGTGCGCGAACAGGTCACCGTGCTGGCCGACCAGCTGGTGGCGCATTACCGCAAGAAGGCCGCCGACACCCCGGCCACCCCGGCGGCGGCCACCCCGGCGTCCGCCACCCAGGCGCCCGCCACCCCGGCGCCGGCCGCCACCTCCGACATCGACAACGGCAGCAGCGAGATTTACCGGCTGGATGCGATCGGCCATGTCCGCATCGTCACCCCCACCGATGAGGCGGTCGGCGACAAGGCGGTCTATGACATCGATCAGGCGGTGCTGGTGATGACCGGCAAGGGGTTGCGGCTGACCACGCCGCAATACGTCATGACCGCCCGTGACAGCATGGAATACTGGTCGCAGCGCCATATGGCGGTGGGCCGCGGCAACGCGCTGGTGGTGGCCACCGACGGGCGGCGGCTGTCGGGCGATGTGTTGGTCGGCTTCACCTCGGACGCGGGCAAGCCTGAAGCGGGCAAGCCGGACGCGGGCAAGCCGGATAGCGCCAGGACCGCGGCCGCCACGCCGGGGAGCGTTGAATCCACCGGCAAGCTCGAGCGCGTCGAGGCCTACGGCAATGTCGAAGTGCGCACGCAGACCGATGTCGTGCGTGGCGAGCGCGGCGTCTATGTGCCCGATACCGGCGTGGCACGGGTGTTCGGCAACGTGCGCGTCATCCATAACCAGAACGTGGTGACCGGCGCCGCGGCGGACGTGAACATGAAAACCGGCATTGCCCATGTGGTCAGCGACCCGTCGCGCCGGGTGCGGGGGCTGATCGTGCCCAACGATGCCCAGGGCCAGGCCAAAGGGCAGGGCGCGCCCCCGCCGGCAGGCCCCCCACTTGCAGGCCAGGCGCGGTGACCGACCTGCGGGTTCTGCCCGCCCGCGCGGCCCAGGCCGCCGCCGGCCCGGGCCTGGTGGCCGCCGGCGTCGGCAAGACCTACAAGAAACGTCCGGTGGTGCGGAACGTGTCGATCTCGGTGCGGCGCGGCGAGGCGGTCGGGCTGCTCGGCCCCAACGGCGCCGGCAAGACCACCACTTTCTACATGATCGTCGGCCTGGTCCGCCCCGACACCGGCTCGATCAGCCTGGAGGGGCACGACATCACCCTGCTGCCGATGTACCGGCGCGCCCGCCTGGGCATCGGCTACCTGCCGCAGGAGGCCAGCGTGTTCCGCGGCCTGAACGTCGAGCAGAACATCATGGCGGCGCTGGAGGTGGTGGAAGCCGACCCCGACCGCCGCGACCAGATGCTGGACGAGTTGCTGGCCGAGTTCGGCATCGGCCATCTGCGCCGCACCCCGGCGCTGGCGCTGTCCGGCGGCGAGCGGCGGCGGGTCGAGATTGCCCGCGCCTTGGCCACCCAGCCAGGCTACATCCTGCTCGACGAGCCGCTGGCCGGCATCGACCCGATCGCGGTGGGCGAAATCCGCGACCTGGTCGGCCATCTGAAGGACCGCGGCATCGGCGTGCTGATCACCGACCACAACGTGCGCGAGACGCTGGAGATCATCGACCGCGCCTACATCATGCATGACGGCCAGGTGCTGATGGAGGGCCGCCCACAGGAAGTCGTGGCGCATGAGGACGTCCGCAGGGTCTATCTGGGCGAGCGGTTCAGCCTGTAGGACGATGCCGGCCCGGTCCTCGCGGAAAAATGAGACCGGGCGTCTTTCGTCAGGATGAAAACGCTTTAGCACGTTTCAGGACGTTGTTCCGCGGCCCTGCGCCGTGCTAGAAGCAGGCGCGCCCGGCATGGTCAGCACGATTCTTGCTTGCATCTCTCCGGCCGTCGCGCTGCACTGCGGCATGGTGGGGCCGGCGGAGTGCCCCGAATTCGGTGACCTCATTCTTGTCCTTCGCCATCGGCCCTCGCCTCGACCTTCGCCAGACCCAGTCACTGGTCATGACGCCGCAGCTGCGGCAGGCGATCAAGTTGTTGCAGTTCACCAATATCGAGGCCACCGCCTTCGTCGAGGAGGAGCTGGAGCGCAACCCGCTGCTGGAGCGCGACGAGGCGGGGGAGGCGGGCGTGCCGGAACGCCCGGCCCCCGATCAGGTGGTGACACCCGGCCCCGGCCCGGCTGATTCCGCCGAGGCGGCGCTGTCCGACCGTCTGCCCAGCGAATCGCCGCTGGAGGCCCCCGACTACGCTGAAACCTACGACCCGGGCGGTGCCGGCGACGGGGTGATGACCGGGCGCGGCGGCAGCGTCGCCTTCGAGGACGACGACCGCACCATCGATGACTACGCCGCCCCCGCCCATACGCTGCGCGAGCATCTGGCCGAGCAGCTGCGGCTGTCCTTCAACGATCCGTCCGAGCGGCTGATCGGCGCCTCGATGATCGCCCTGCTGGAGCCGTCGGGCCGGCTTTCGGTGGATACCGCCGCGATCGCCGCGGCGATGGGCGCCGATCCGGCGGTGGTCGAGCAGGTGCGCCAGCGGCTGCTGCGCTTCGACCCGACCGGCATGTTCGCCCGCGACCTGAAGGAATGCCTGGCGGTTCAGCTGGCCGAGAAAAACCGGCTGGATCCGGCCATGCAGGCGCTGCTGGAAAACCTCGAGCTGCTGGCCAGGCGTGACCACAAGCGGCTGATGGCCGTGTGCGAGGTGGATGCGGCCGACCTCAACGACATGATCGCCGAGCTGCGGCGGCTGGACCCCAAGCCCGGCGCCAGCTTCGATGCCGTGCCGCCGCTGACGGTGGTGCCTGACGTGCTGATGCGCCCGGACCCGGAAGGCGGCTGGGTGCTGGAGCTGAACCCCGAGACGATGCCGCGGGTGCTGGTCAACCAGGGCTTCACCGCCCGGGCGCTGACCCGTGCCAGCCGCGAGGACCGCGCCTTCCTGGTTGAAAAGCTGCAAACGGCGAACTGGCTGGTCAAGTCGTTGCAGCAGCGTGCGCAGACCATCCTCAAGGTGGCGTCGGAAATCGTCCGCCAGCAGGATGCGTTTTTCCGGCGCGGCGTCGGCTATCTGCGCCCGCTGATCCTGCGCGACGTCGCCGCCGCGGTGGAGATGCACGAGAGCACCGTCAGCCGGGTGACCGCGAACAAGTTCATCGCCACGCCGCGCGGCATTTTCGAGATCAAGTATTTCTTCACCACCGCCATCGCCGGCACCGGCGGCGGCGAAAGCCACAGCGCCGAGGCCGTGCGCCATCGCATCAAGGGCATGGTGGAGACCGAGCCAGCCGACGGAATCCTTTCCGATGATGCGATCGTGGCAATCCTGAGACGGGAAGGCGTGGACATTGCCCGCCGGACCGTGGCCAAATACCGCGAGGCGCTGCGCATACCGAGTTCGGTGCAGCGCAAACGGGAGAAGGCCCAGTCAGCCTGAACGTCCGCGCTTCCGCAGCCGTGGAAGCGCGCCGCGCCGGCCAGGGGGCGGTCCCGAACTTTGTCGGTGTGGGGATGAACGTATGCAGATCACGGTCTCTGGGAAGCAGGTCGAACTGTCCGACGCCCTGCGGACGCGGGTGGCCCAGCAGCTCGACACGATCGCAACCAAGTATTTCGACCAGGCCCAGGAGGCGTTTGTCACCTTCGGACGGGCGCGCAGCTTTTTCACCTGCGACATCAACGTGCATGCCGGCCGCGGCCTGACCCTGCGCGGCGAGGGCGAGGCGGCCGACGCCAACAGCGCCTTCGACGACGCCGCCGAGCACATCGCCAAGCGGTTGCGCCGCTACCGCCGGCGCGTCAACGAGCATGCCCGTGACCTTGCCCATCGCGAGCGTCCGCAGGCCGCCCGCCAGTATATTCTCCGCGAGGAGGAGGAGATTCAGCCGCCGGTCGAGCGGGACGGCGTTGCCCAGACCCCGGCCTATGCCACCGTCATCGCTGAGCAGCCGGCCGAGATCGCCCGGCTGTCGGTCAGCGACGCGGTGATGCGCATGGACCTCGCCGACCAGCAGGTCATGATGTTCCGCAACTCGGCGACCGGCGAACTCAACGTGGTGTATCGCCGCGGCGACGGCCATATCGGCTGGATCGACCCGACCGGAACCGGCTGAGCCGCCGGGCGCGCTTTCAGCGCCCAGCCGGCGGCCGGGTGCCGAGCACCGCCGCGATGTGGCCGACCAGCTCCGCGGCGGTGCGCCGCCAGGCCGCCTGTGGGTCCTCGCCCGGACCCGCCATGACGGGCGGGCTTTCCAGCAGGCCGCGCAGGGCCGCCGCCAGGCTCTCCGGCGCCGGGTCGCAGAGCCGTGCCAGCGTCTCGCCGCGCAACTGCTCGGCGAGTCCGCCCACCCGGGTTGCCACCACCCAGCGGCGGGCGGCGATCGCCGCCGCGGCGACGCCGCTCTGGCTCGCCTCGGTGTGTGACAGCACCATCGCGTCCGACCAGCCCAGCAGGGCACCGATCTCCTCCTCCGGCACCCAGCGGTTTTCCACCCGCACCCCCGGCAGGCCGCGCAGCGTCGCCAGGGCCGCCGATTCCGGGCCGCTGCCCACCACCCGCACGTCCAGGTCCGGGCGCGGGCCGAGCTGGATCAGCGCCGCCGCCAGCAAATCCAGCCCCTTGTACGGCAGCAGCCGGCCGAACGAGAGCAGGCGCAACGGCCCGCCATGCGCCCGTGGCGGCGGCGGCCGGGGGGCGAACACGAAGGGCGGATGGGTGGCCAGGATCAGTGGCTTGCGGTCGGTCCCAGGCTGCGCCCGCAGCCGTCCGGCGACATGGCGGGTCAGCGCGATCATCCCGTCGGCGCGGCGGAGCAGGCGGCGTTGCAGGAATATCTGCGGCGGAAAATGATCGCCCGGGTGGGCCTGGGCATCATGCACCACCACCAGGAACGGCACGCCGGCGCGGCGTAGCGCCGCCGCCATCAGCAGGTCCAGCGCCGCCGGCATGCCGCACAAGGCGACATCGGGGGCCAAAGCGCGGATGCGGGCGGCCAGCGCGCCCACCTGGAACGGCGCCGCCGGCAGGCGCCGGAGCAGGCCGGCGAGGCCGGCATAGGTCGGAAACGGCAATTCGCAGCGTGGTGGCGCCGGTCCGGCCAGCAGTTCCGCCTGGGCCGACAGCGACAAGGCGGCGTCATGGCCGGGCAAGGCGCGCAGGGTTGCCGCCAGTTCAGCGGCAAAGCGCGGCCCGGCGCCGCGGCGGCCCCATTGCCAGACCAGTATTTTCATGCCCCCGGCACTTTCATGCCCCCTGTACTTTCATACCGGTAATTTCATACCGGCAGCAGCCCGAGCGCGCGCAGGGCCGCCGCCACCGGGGCGTCACCCAGCCGCGCTTGCGCTATTGCCTGCCCGCGTGCGCCCAGCGCCGCCCGGCCCGCCGGGTCGTCGGCCAGTCGGCGCAGGGCGTCGGCGGCCTGGCCCAGCTCGGGCTCGGCCCACACCGCGCCCGGCGCCTCGAACACGCCGCGCGGGTCGCGCGCCGGCACCAGACGGTAGCCGACCAGGGCGGCGCTGTCGGCGTCCATGAAGTCCATGTTGCCCGACCATCCGGTGGCCACCACCGGGCGCCCGAGCAGCATCGCCTCGGCCGGCACCAGGCCGAACCCCTCGCTGCGGTGCAGCGACAGGACGATGTCGGCGCAGCTGGTCAGGGCATGGCTGTCCGCGCGCGGCAGGGTGCGCGTTTCCAGCCGGATATTGGCGCAGCCGGCCACCGCTTCGCGCAAAGCGGCGAACTCGGCGGGAAAATGCCCGGGATTGCCGATCTTGAGCAGCAGAATTCGGTCGCCGCGGTCGCCGAAGGCGGCACGGAACGCCCGCACGGCCCCGAGCGGGTTCTTGCGCACGTTGCTGGAGGCCAGGCTGAACGACACCAGCACCACCACCGCCGCCGCCGGCAGGCCGAAGGCGGCGCGGTCCAGCGCCGAGGGAACCGGCGGCGCCACCGCCACCGGATTCGGCACGACCCGGACTGGAATGCCCGCCCCCTCCGGCAGCCAGGCGCGGAATGCTTCGGCGGTGAAATGCGATGGCGCCCAGATCTCATGCACGAAGCCCAGCCCGACCCGCCAGGCCTCCGGCACCACCGGCAGTTCCCACGCCCAGTTGCCGATCACCCGCCGCCCGTGCACCAGCCCGCGCGGCAGCCGCAGCAGCGCCCAGGGCAGCACCGGCGCGTTGGCGGCCAGCAGCAGCGGCGCCCCGCCGGGCACGCCCATGGGCGGCGGCGCCGGCGTCTCGCCGGGCAAGGCGGAACCGGTGTCGGCCTGCCAGGTTGCCACGCCGAGGCCGGCGATGGCCCGTTCCATCAGGCGGGCGGCCTCGCCCAGCCCGGAGGCGCGGGTCAGTTCGCCGGCCACCACCATGCCGGCGCGCGGTGGCGGTGGCTCGCGGTCCGGGCGCGGGGCGAGCAGGGCGGTGCCCTTCGCCAGCAGCGCCCGCCGCCGCTGGGCGGGCAGCAGGCGCCACAGCCTGTGCAGCGGGCGCAGCGGAGGGGGCGACTCGGTGATCGGCATGCGGGCGGACCGTGCCGCCTGCGGCGTTGCGCGGCAAGGGGCGTGATCCGGCCACGCCGCGGCGGCCGGGGGCGCGGCCCGGCGGTGGACAAAGCGGGCGAGAAAGTTACTAAAGAATAAAAGGTAGCGTTGGTTTCATTTGAACTTAACTGTTCAGATGCGGCGTGCTCACGAAAAATAATTGGCCAGGCAGGTGAAAGCGAGCGAATTTGATTGATCACGTCCGCGTGAGCGATTATGTTCACGTCCGCGTGATAAGGGCTTTCCCCATGAACACCGACCTCACCGGCGTCATCACCAGCAAGGTCATCGCGGCCATCCGGAACTCGCTGTTCCTGCCGTCGGCACCGATCGCCGGCAGTACCCGCATGCTGGAGGATTTGGGCGTTGACAGTCTTGATCTGGTCGAAACCTTCATGGACCTGGAGGAAGATTTCGGCGTGGAATTTCCCAACGACGCCGCGGATCGCTTCCGCACGGTGGGGAATGTGGTCGCGTTCCTGCGCGCCGGCCCCGCTGGCGCCTGAACAATCCGCCCCTGAAAAACCCGCCACGGCATCCGCGACCCGTTTAACAGCTTCGGGTCGCGACGTCTGAGTTCTGTACCGGCATATTCCCGGCATTGCGCGCGGAACATGCAACCATGCCATCCCTTCCGGTTGCCGGTTGCCCGGGCGCGTATAGACTGCGCCCCATGGATGACCAGAACAGGGATGACCGGAACGGTAATTACCGGAACCGGCCTGCCGCCCCGGCCCGCCGGCCCGCCGCGAGACCGGCGTGAACGGGTCGATGGAAACGGGAACGGCCACGCAGCCGCCACTGCCGCGGTTCGACGTGAAACTGCGCCCGCCCGATCTCGCCCGCCGGACCGCCGGCAATACCGGCATCCCCGGCTTCCACAGCTTTACCGCCGATGCCGCGGGGCCGCATGTGCTGCTGCTCGCTGTGGTGCACGGCAATGAAATCGCCGGCGCGATCGCGCTCGACCGGCTGCTGGCGGCCGGCCTGCGGCCACAGCGGGGCCGGCTCAGCTTGGGCTTCGTCAACCTCGCCGCCTATGCGCGCTTCGACCCCCACCATCCCACCGCCAGCCGGTTCATCGACGAAGACCTGAACCGGGTGTGGGACGCCGCCGTGCTGGATGGGCGGCGCCGTTCGGTGGAACTGGACCGCGCCCGCGAAATCCGCCCGATGATCGAAAGCGCCGATCTGCTGCTCGACCTGCACTCGATGCTGTGGCCCTCCGACCCGCTGATGCTCTGTGGGCCGACCCCCAAGGGCCGCGCTTTGGCCTGCGCGGTCGGCGTGCCCGGCCTGGTGGTGGCCGACAGCGGCCATTCCAGCGGGCGCCGGATCATCGACCATGTGCGTTTTGCCGAGCCCAACGGCGGACCGGCCGCCCTGCTGGTCGAGGCAGGGCAGCATTGGGCGGAACCCACGGTCGCGACGATGCTCGGCGCTATCGGCGGGTTGCTGCGCCATGCCGGCGTGGTGGAATCGCATCCCGCCCTGCCCGTCCACCCGGCCACCGCCAGGCCGCGGGTGGCGCAGGTGACGATGACCGTGCAGGCAACCACGTCCGGCTTTGCCTTCGTGCAGCCCTGGCGCGGCGGCGACGTGGTGGCGCATCGCAACACGCTGATCGCGCTCGACGGCACCATCGAGGTCCGCACCCCGCATGACGACTGCCTGCTGGTGATGCCCAGCCTGCGGGCGAGCCGCGGCCATACCGCTGTCAGGCTCGCGCAGTTCCTGCCGGATTGACGTCAGCGCCGCCGCAGGCGCCCCCCAAGGTGACGGCGGATGCTGACGAACCGGCGGACCGGCAGCGATGCCGGACCGTCCAGAACTCCCCGCGCCCAGGTTGCCAGCGGTGCCCAGCGTGCCCGTGCCCAGAGGCCCGCCCGGCGAATCCAGTCCACCATGGCGGCGAACCAGCGGACGCTCAGCAGCGCCGGCTGGCAGGCCTTGTAGATGAACACCGCCACCGTCAACGCCACCACGCGCACGCCGACATATACCCACACGGCCGCGGCGATACGGCCCTGCAGCAGCAGCGCCGTCGCCCACAGCTCGCCCAGCTTGCCAACGGCCTCGGGCACCAGGAACAGCGGCAATGCCGCCTGGCCCGGCAGCCGGCCGAGCCAGGCGGCAAGCCGGATGAGCGGCGGCAGGTCGGCCAGCCAGCGCAGCATCGCCAGCAGGCCGGCCCAGAGCACTTCCTCCAGCACCACCAGCACCAGCGCCAATGGCAGCAGCAGCGCGTCCAGGACGCGGCGCAGGATGGACTCCATCACCGGGCGACCGGACAGGGGGCGACCGGACGGGCCCGACGGCCCTGGCGGCGGCTGTTCAGGCATGGGCATCGGGTGGTCGGCATCAGGTTCAGGCAATCCCCTGGTGAGGCAGGCAGCCTGAATGAGGCAGGCAGCGGGGCGGACCGCATAGCCGACGGCGCACCGCGCTGTCACGGTCTGTTCGCGCCGCGCCGCCCGGCGGCGGCGAACACGCGGATGTGCTTTGCCGCGTCCCGCCGCTTTGGCCATTACGGAAAGCCATGCGGAACCCGAAGATCCTTGTCGTCGAGGACGAAGACCTGATCCGCCTGACGCTGGCCGAAGCGTTGGCCGATGCGGGATTCGACGTTGTCGAGGCCGGCTCGGGCGACGAGGCGCTGCTGCTCCTGCAGGCGCAGAACGGGTTCCGCCTGCTGCTCACCGATATCCACCTGCCCGGCCTGTTGGACGGGCTGGCGCTGGCTGAGGAAGTGCGCCGGAGCGAACCCGCCATGCCGGTGATCTACATGACCGGCCGCCCGGATTGCGCGGTCCTGGGGCCGCGCGACGGGGTGGACAGGCTGATTGCCAAGCCATACCGGCTTGCCGAGGTGTGCGCCGCGGCGCGCCGGATGACCGGCGGCTGACAACCGGGGGCCGGTCAGGCGCCCAGCCTTTCCAGCAGGCCGGCGTGCTGGTGCGTCACCACATGCCGGCGCACCTTCTGGGTCGCGGTGAGCATGCCGTTGTCCAGGGTGAACGGCGCCACGATGGCATGGCGGCGGATGCGTTCGGTCACCGACAGGCGCTTGTTGACGTTGCTGACGGCGGTTGCCACCGCCACATCGTCGCAACCCTCGGCGGCCACCACCAGCGCGGTCAGCCCCGGCCGGCCTTCGCCCAGCACCACCGCCTGGGCGATTTCCGGCTCGGCGATCAGCAGCCCCTCGATGCGGGCCGGCGATACGTTCTCGCCGCCGGACAGCACGATCATGTCCTTCTTGCGATCGGTGATGCGCAGATAGCCGTCGGCATCCAGTTCGCCGATGTCGCCGGTGTGCAGCCAGCCGTCGCGAATCGCCGCCGCGGTTTCCTCCGGCCGGCCCCAGTAGCCCAGCATCACCAGTTCGCCGCGCACCAGGATCTCGCCGTCCGCGGCGATCCGCAGTTCGACGCCGGTGAGCGGGCGGCCGACGGTGTGGATGCGGATGGCGCCCGGCGCGTTGGCCGAGATGACCGGCCCGGCCTCGGTCTGGCCGTAGCCCTGCAGCAGCGCCACGCCGATGCCGAGGAAGAAGCGCCCCACCTCCGGCTCCAGCCGCGCGCCGCCGGAAATGGCCGCCCGCAGCCGGCCGCCGAAGCGGGCGCGCACCTTGCGGCGCACCAGGCGCTCCAGCAGCCGGTCCTCCAGCCGCTCCGGCAGCGACAGGCGCTCGCCGTCGGCGCGCCGGCGGCCGAGGGTGATCGCCCGGTCGAACAGCCGGCGCCGCCACGCCGGCTCGCGCGCCAGCTGGGCGAGGATGCGGCCGCGGATCACCTCCAGCACGCGCGGCACCATGGTCATGATGGTCGGCCGCACCGTCAGCATGTCGGCGGCCAGGGTCTCGACGCCGCGGGCATAGACCACCTCGGCGCCGGCGCTGAGCAGGAAGAACTGGCCGGCGGTGTGCTCGTAGCTGTGCGACAGCGGCAGGAAGGACAGATACACCTCGTGCTGGCGCGGCGGCAGCGCCGCCAGCAGTTCGGCGGCGCCGCGACAATTCGACATGATGGCGCGGTGCGGCAGCATCACCCCCTTGGGGGCGCCCCCGGTGCCGGAGGTGTAGATCAGGCAGGCCAGCGCGTCGGGGGAGATCATCGCCGCCTCGGCCGCCACGTCGCCGGGGTTGCGATCGTCGGCGATCAGCGCCGACCACGCAAGCACGCGCAGGCCCGGAAAGGTGAACGGCTCCATCGCCACCAGCAGGTCGAGCGGCCCGGCCAGCGCCACCTGGCCGGCCAGGGCGGCGGTGGAAACCACCGCCACGCGGGCGCCGGAATCGCGCAGGATATGGGCGTGGTCGGCGATCGTGTTGGTGATGTAGGTGGGCACCGGCACGGCGCGGATGGCCATCAGCGCGGTTTCGACGATCGGGTATTCGGGCCGGTTCTCCGACACGATCACCACCCGGTCGCCCGGCGCCACCCCGGCCGCGCGCAGCGCCCGCGCCACGCTGGCGGTCTGGCGGGCAAACGTGCTCCAGGTCATGCGTTGCCACGCGCCGTTGCGCCAGGAGCGCAGCATTGCCCGGTTCGGCCAGGTGCGCGCCCGGTCGAACATCATCGCCGCCAGATTCGGCCACCGCTGATAGCTGTCCAAGTCGTGATCCCCGCCCGATCCTCGCCCTTCACCGCGGCCACGCGCTCCCCTATGTCGTCGTGACCCTTTGACGTCTCAACGACATAACTTATGTCTGGTGGCCCGACCAGATGGACAGGACGAAGCAATCGCATGCCCCAAGCAAATGCCGGCGCCGCCGCGCTGCCTCCAGCCGTGGCCGCCTCGTCCGAACTGCCCAGCTGGGATCTGCGCGACCTGTACGCATCGCCCGACAGCCCCGAGATCGCCGCTGACCTGGACCGCGCCGACGCCGATGCGCGCGCCTTCGCCGCCGCCCATGCCGGGCGCCTGGCCGGCCATTCCGGCGCCGTCCTGGCCGGCGCCATCGCCGAGTATGAACGGATCGAGGAAGGGCTCGGCCGGGCGATGTCCTATGCCCAGCTGCTGTTCAGCGGCGATTCGAACGATCCGGCGGTCGGGCGCTTCTACCAGTCGATGACCGAGCGGGTCACCGCCATTTCGACCCATCTGCTGTTCTTCACCCTGGAGCTGAACCGGCTGGACGAGGCGGTGCTGGAGCGCAAGCTGGCCGACCCGGCGCTGGCGCGCTGGCGGCCGTGGCTGCGCGACCTGCTGGTGTTCCGCCCGCATCAGCTCTCCGACGAGGTGGAGAAGCTGCTGCACGAAAAGGAAGTGACCGGCCGCGCCGCCTGGTCGCGGCTGTTCGACGAAACCATCGCCGCCATGCGCATTCCCGTGCGCGGCGAGGAACTGACCGTCAGCGCCGCGCTCAACCTGCTGTCCGACCACAACCGCGACGTGCGGGAGAGCGCCGGCCACGCCATCGGCGCGGCGTTCGGCGGCAATGTGCGGCTGTTCTCGCTGATCACCAACACGCTCGCCAAGGACAAGGAGATCATCGACGACTGGCGGCGCTACCCGCGCCCCGGCAGCTACCGCAACCGCGCCAACATGGTCGAGGACGAAGTGGTGGACGCGCTGGTCGCCGCGGTGACCGGCGACTATCCGCGGCTGGCGCACCGCTACTACGCGCTGAAGGCGAAGTGGCTGGGGCTGGCGAAGTTGCAGCACTGGGACCGCAACGCCCCGCTGCCCGGCGATGATGACCGGCAGGTGTCCTGGCCGGAGGCGCGCGAGCGGGTGCTGGGCGCCTACGCGGCGTTCTCGCCCGAACTGGCCGAGGTCGGCAAGCGCTTCTTCGAGCGGCCGTGGATCGATGCGGCGCTGCGGCCGGGCAAGTCCGGCGGTGCCTTCGCCCACCCGACGGTGCCGAACGTGCATCCCTATCTGCTGCTCAACTATCACGGCCGCACCCATGACGTGATGACGCTGGCGCATGAGCTCGGCCATGGGGTGCATCAGGTGCTGGCGGGAAAGCAGGGCTACCTGATGGCCGGCACCCCGCTGACCCTGGCCGAAACCGCCAGCGTGTTCGGCGAGATGCTCACCTTCCGCGCCCTGCTCGACGCCGAGACTGACCCCGCCCGCCGCCGCATCATGCTGGCCTCCAAGGTGGAGGACATGCTGAACACCGTGGTGCGGCAGGTGGCGTTCTATCGTTTCGAGACGCTGCTGCACGACGAGCGGCGGTCCGGCGAGCTGGTGGCCGAGCGGATCGGCGAGCTGTGGTTGCAGGTGCAGACCGAGAGCCTGGGACCGGCCTTCGAGTTCACCCCGGAATACCAAGTGTTCTGGGCCTATGTGCCGCATTTCGTGCACACGCCGTTCTATGTCTATGCCTATGCCTTCGGCGATTGTCTGGTGAATGCGCTGTACGGGGTGTTCCAGTCCGGCCATCCGGGCTTCCAGGCCAAATATCTCGACATGCTGCGCGCCGGCGGCACCCGGCGGCACCGGGAATTGCTGGCGCCGTTCGGGCTGGATGCGTCCGATCCCGGCTTCTGGCGGCGCGGCCTCGATGTGATCTCCGGCTTTATCGACGAGCTTGAGGCGACCGCCTGATGGCCGCCACGGAGGATCGCTCGACCCTGTTCGGCGAAATGCGGCGCATGGTGCGCACCTCGGGCGCGGTCGGCGGGATGGCGGCCCGCATGGTCGGCGCCCGCGCGTTCGGGGTGAAGACCGACCGCTCGGCGCAGGCGGAGGATCTCAAGGTCATCCTCGGCGGGCTGAAGGGGCCGCTGATGAAGGTGGCGCAGTTCCTGTCCACCGTGCCGGACGCGCTGCCGGATGAATACGCCGCCGAGCTGGCGCAGTTGCAGTCGAACGCCCCGCCGATGGGCTGGGCTTTCGTGCGGCGGCGCATGCAGGGGGAGCTGGGGGCGGACTGGCAGTCGAAATTCGCCGAGTTCAGCCATGAGGCGGCGGCGGCGGCCTCGCTGGGGCAGGTGCACCGGGCACGGCTGAAGGACGGCACCGCGGTCGCCTGCAAGCTCCAGTATCCCGACATGCACAGCACGGTGGAGGCCGACCTGCGGCAGGTGCGGCTGGCCATGGCGGTGTATCACCGCATGGACGGCGCCATCCGCCAGGATGAAATCCTCAAGGAGTTGTCCGACCGCCTGCGCGAGGAACTCGACTACCTGCGCGAGGCCGCGCAGATGCGGCTGTACGGCCAGATGCTGGCGCATGAGCCGATGGTGCATGTGCCCACCCCGGTCGAGGGCTTCTGCACCAAGCGGCTGCTGACCATGACCTGGATGGAAGGGCGCCCGCTGCTGCGCCGGCTGGAGGAGGAGCCTTCCCAGGAGGAACGCAACCGCATCGCCGAGGCGCTGTTCCGCGCCTGGTATGTGCCGATGTACCGTTACGGCATCCTGCACGGCGACCCGCACATGGGCAACTACCAGGTGCGGCCGGACGGCACCCTTAACCTGCTGGATTTCGGCGTGATCCGGGTGTTCGGCGCCAGCTTCGTCGGTGCCGTGATCGAGCTGTTCGAGGCGGTGCGCGACAACGACATGGACAAGGCGCACCATGCCTACGCCACCTGGGGCTTCGTCAATCTGGGCCGCGAACAGATGGAGGTGCTGAACGAGTGGGCGCGCTTCCTGTATGAGCCGCTGCTGGACGACCGGGTGCGCCGCATCCAGCCGACCGACGACCCCAATTACGGCCGCGCCATCGCCGCCAGGGTGCATGACGGGCTTAAGCGCACCGGCGGGGTAACGCCGCCACGCGAATTCGTGCTGATGGACCGCAGCGCCATCGGCCTGGGCAGCGTGTTCCTGCGGCTGAAGGCGGAACTGAACTGGAGCCGGCTGTTCGGCGATCTGGTGGCCGATTTCAAGGAGCCGGTGCTGGCGGCGCGACAGGCGGCGGCGCTGGCGGCGGCCGGGGTGCCGGCGACGGTGCGGCAGGTTTGAGGCGGGAGGACCGGATTTTGCGCTTTACCAGCACGGATCGCTATATCGCCTCGCGCGACCTGGAGGTGGCGGTGAACGCCGCGGTGACCCTGCAACGGCCGCTGCTGGTGAAGGGCGAGCCCGGCACCGGCAAGACCGTGCTGGCGCAGGAAGTGGCGCAGGCGCTCGGCCACCGGCTGATCGAGTGGCACGTCAAGTCCACCACCAAGGCGCAGCAGGGGCTGTACGAATACGACGCCGTCTCCCGCCTGCGCGACGGCCAGCTGGGCGACCCGCGGGTGCACGACATCGGCAACTACATCCTGCGCGGCAAGCTGTGGGACGCCTTCGACAGCGACGAGCCGGTGGTGGTGTTGATCGACGAGGTCGACAAGGCGGATATCGAGTTCCCCAACGACCTGCTGCTGGAACTCGACCGCATGCAGTTCTTCGTCTACGAGACCCGGCAGACGGTGGCGGCGAAACGGCGGCCGGTGGTGATCATCACCAGCAACAACGAGAAGGAACTGCCCGATGCGTTCCTGCGCCGTTGCTTCTTTCACTACATCCGCTTCCCCGACCGCGAAACGATGCAACGGATCGTGCATACGCATTATCCCGACATCCGCCAGGACCTCGCCCGCGAGGCGCTGGAGGTGTTCTTCAAGGTCCGCGACGTGCCGGGCCTGAAGAAGAAGCCGGCGACCTCGGAACTGCTGGACTGGCTGAAGCTGCTGATGGTGGAAGACCTGCCGGCCGAGGCGCTGCGCTCGCGCGAGACGCATGTGGTGATCCCGCCGCTGCACGGGGCGCTGCTGAAGAACGAGCAGGACGTGCATCTGTTCGAGCGGCTGGCATTTCTGTCGCGCCGCAACGGATAGAAAGATGTTCGCGCCGTTCATTCTGGCGCTGCGGCAGGCCGGTATTCCCGCATCGGTCACCGAGTATCTGGCGCTGCTGGGGGCGATGCAGGCGGGGGTGGCGGAGTACAGCGTCGAGGATTTCTATTTCCTCAGCCGCACCGCCCTGGTGAAGCACGAACGGTACCTGGACCGCTTCGACCGGGTGTTCGGGGAATATTTCCGGGCGCTGGAGGCGCCGGAAGGTCCGGCGCCGCGCGCGTTGCCGGAGGAATGGCTGCGCCGTCTGGCGGAAAAGCTGCTGACACCGGCCGAAATGGCGCGGATCGAGGCGCTCGGCGGGTTCGACAGGCTGATGGACACGCTGCGCCAGCGTCTGGCCGAGCAGCAGAGCCGGCACCAGGGCGGGTCGAAATGGATCGGCACCGCCGGCACCTCGCCGTTCGGCGCGTATGGCTATAATCCCGAGGGGGTGCGCATCGGTCAGGCGGAAAGCCGCCATCGCCGGGCGGTGAAGGTGTGGGACAGGCGCGAATTCCGCGACCTCGATGACGAGGTGGAGCTTGGCACCCGCGGCATCAAGCTGGCGCTGCGCCGGCTGCGCCGCTTCGCCCGCCAGGGGGCGGCGACCGAACTCGATCTGGCCGACACGGTGCGCTGCACGGCGAACAATGCCGGGCATCTGGACCTCAAACTGGTGGCGGAGCGGCACAACGCGGTGAAGGTGCTGCTGCTGCTGGACATCGGCGGCTCGATGGACGAGCACGTGCGGGAATGCGAGGAACTGTTCTCGGCGGCGCGCAGCGAGTTCAAGCACCTGGAACACTATTACTTCCACAACTGCCCGTATGAGCGGCTGTGGCGCAGCAACCACCGGCGCAACGACAACGCGGTGGCGACCGATCAGGTGCTGCGGACCTATGGGCCGGACTACAAGCTGATCTTGGTCGGCGACGCCAGCATGAGCCCGTACGAAGTCACCCAGCCCGGCGGCAGCGTGGAGCACTGGAACGAGGAGGCGGGCGGGGTGTGGCTGCAACGCCTGACCGGGCATTACCGCCGCTCGGCCTGGCTCAATCCGCTGGACCCGCGACGCTGGGGGCACAGTTTGTCGGTGGCGATGCTGCGCCAGTTGATGGCAGGCCGGATGTTCCCGATGACGCTGGCGGGGATTGAGGAGATGACCCGCGAACTGGCGAAGTAATGGGTTCCAAGGGCCTCACGGCCCTTGGCGGGTCCAGGGCAGAGCCCTGGCCTTACTTATCCGCCCCCGAACCGCGCCAGCGCATCGGGCGCAAGCTCAATTCCCAGCCCCGGCCCGGCGGGCACCTCCAGCATGCCGCCGTGCAGGCGCAACGGTTCGGCCAGCAACTCGTCGCGCAGCGGATTGGAGCCGAAATCGTACTCGACCAAAGGCGGGTAGGGGACGCTGGCGGCATGCGGATAGGTGGACAGCGAGGCCACCCAGTGCAGCGCGGCGGCCAGCCCCACGCCGGTGCCCCAGCAACGCGGCGATACGCGCAGATGCTCCGCCGCCGCCAGCATGGCGACCGCGCGCGCCGTTTCGAACCCGCCGCACAGCGACAGGTCGGGTTGCAGCAGCGCGGCCAGGCGGCCGTCCACCATGCGGCGGAAGTCGAACACGGAGCTGAGCGCCTCGCCCGCCGCCACCGGGATGGGCGCGCGGCGGGCGAGGTCGGCGTAGCCGCCCCAGTCCTGCGCGGCCAGCGGTTCGCCGAACCAGTGCACGGCGAAGGGCGCGATGCGGCGCATGCTCTCCAGCGCGGCGTCGGCGGTGTAGGTGCCGCCGGCGTCCACCGCCAGCAGCTTGCCCTCGCCCACTAGGCGGCGGGCCATGCGCACGCGCCACAAATCCTCCTCCGGCGCGCGGCCGATCCTGATCTTGAACGCCGCGAAGGCGCTGCCGTGCAGCGGCTCGATCTGCGCCGCCAGCGCCGATTCCTGGTCGTCGGCGGCGGTGAAATAGCCGCCCGAGGCATAAACCGGCACCCGCTCGCGCTGCCGCCCGCCGATCAGGTCGGCCACCGATACGCCGAGCAGCCTGCCCATGGCATCATGGGCGGCGATGTCGATGCCGCCGAGCAGCGCCGTCAGCCCACCCTGGATGCCCAGCCTGGCCAGGATGGTCTGCGCCACGCCGCGCTGGGCGAACACGCTGGTGCCGATGAACAGCGGTCTGACGATGTCCAGCCAGGCGCGGGTGACGCCGGCCGGCCCGCCTGCCTCGCCAAGCCCCTGCACGCCGTCCTCGGTTTGCAGCAGCACCAGGCCCGCGCCGCGTGCCGGCGTCAGGCCGCGCGCGGTGCCATAGGGCTGCTCCAGGGTATGGCACACCGGCACCACGGCGATGTCGCGGATGCGGGACATGGTCTTTTTCCTTGCCTCAGGCCGGGAAGGATAGGAAGCGAGGCGGCGGAGCACAACCGTGACGGAGGCCACCCGCATGAGCGACGCACCGCAGGAGGCGCGCCTCCGCCTGCCCGAAGGCGAGCTGGAAGCCGCCTGGTGGGGACCGCCCGCCGAGGAGGCACCGACGCTGGTGCTGCTGCATGAGGGGCTGGGCTGCGTGGCGCTGTGGCGGGATTTTCCGGCCTGGCTGGCAGCCAATACCGGCTGCGGCGTGTTCGCCTGGTCGCGGCTGGGCTATGGCAGGTCGGACGGCAAACCACCCCCCTGGCCGCTCGACTACCTGCGCCGCGAGGCCACCCAGGCGTTGCCGCTTGTGCTGGCGGCGGCGGGCATCCGGCGGGCGGTGCTGCTCGGCCATTCCGATGGCGGCTCCATCGCGGCGCTGCACGGCGCCAACGTCGCCGATTTGCGGATTGCCGGGCTGGTGCTGATCGCGCCGCATTTCTTCACCGAGCCAGTCGCTCTGGCGGCGATCGCCCGGACGCGCGACGCCTACCAGGAAGGCGAGTTCCGCACCAAGCTGGCGCGCTATCACGACCATGTGGACCATGCGTTCTGGGGCTGGAACCGCGCCTGGCTCGATCCCGCGTTCGAGACGGGTTTCGACCTGACCGGCGACCTGACGCGGCTGAACCTGCCGACTTTGGTGGTGCAGGGCGCGGACGATCCTTACGGCACCGCGGTGCACGGCGAGGCGGCGGCGCGGCTGGCGCCGGGGCCGGTGGAACTGCTGCTGGTGCTCGGGGCGCGGCATGCGCCGCATCTGGAGGCGCCGGATATCGTGCGTCCGGCGATTGCTGATTTCGCCGCGCGGGTGCTGGTGGCGGGCGGCTGAAACCGGCGGTTCGGATCGCCGGTGGGATGAGCGAATTGTCATCCGCCGGCGGCACCGGGGTGCCATCACCAGCGCCGTCCTGTCGGCACCGGTCAGGCGGGCGCGAACAGCCACAGCAGCAGAATCGCCAGCCCGCCGGTCAAATAGAGCGCAAGGGCGGCGATCCGCAGCCGGGTTGAGTGCGGTCGCAGGACTGGCACCGCGGTCGGTGCGATCAGCAACGCCATGCACATCAGGCCGAGCACCTGCAACTGGCGGAAAGCGTCCATGGCGTTCCCTCCATCCGGTGAAAAAACCTTCGGGCAAAAACGTTCAGGCTTCCACCAGCGCCGCCCGCAGCGCCGTGGCCGGGCCGGCTTCCCGCATCGCCTCCGCCACGCCAGGTGTCCGCAGCCGCCGCGCCACCGCGGCCAGCGCCTTCAGATGCGCCGCGTCCGCCGCCGGGCTGAGCAGCAGAAACACCAAATCCACCGGCCGGCCGTCCACCGCGTCCCACGCCATCGGCCGGTCCAGCCGGGCGAGGAACCCGGTCGGCGCGGCCAGCCCGTCCAGCCGCGCATGCGGCAGGGCGATGCCGCCGCCGGTGCCGGTGGAACCCAGCGCCTCGCGCGCCGCCAGCGCCGCGGCGACCGGCGCCGGCGGCACGCCGAGGGGCGGGGCGGCCAGCCGCGCCAGCACGCTCAGCAGCGCCGGCTTGTCGGCCGCCCGCAGCCGGTCGAAAACATGGTCGGCGGGGATCAACTCGGCGAGCGTCATGGCGGGGTCTCTTGCTCGGCGAGGCGATAGCCCACGCCGGTCTCGGTGAGGATATGGCGCGGCCGCTCGGGTTCGGCCTCGATCTTCTGGCGGATCTGACGCACATACACCCGCAACTGCTGCACGTCGCCCCCGGCGCCCCACAGGCGGCCGAGAATGAAACGGTGGGTGAGCACCCGGCCGGCATGCGCCACCATCAGGGTCAGGATGTCCCACTCGCGCGGCGACAGTTTTATCTCCGCGCCGCGCACCCGCACGTAGCGGCGGACCAGGTCCACCTCCAGGTCGCCGCTGCGGAAGATCGCCGCCGCGCCGTCCTGCGCCAGCCGGTGGCGCAGCGCGGTGCGCAGCCGGGCCATCAGCTCGTCCATGCCGAACGGCTTGGTCACGTAGTCGTCGGCGCCGAGGTCGAGGGCGGCGACCTTGGCCTGCTCGGCCTCCCGCGAGGTCAGCACCACGATCGGCACGGTGTTGCCCGCCCGCACGGCGCGGATGACGTCCAGCCCGTCGCGGTCGGGCAGGCCGAGGTCGAGGATGACCACGTCCGGCCGGTCGGCGGCGATGCGGGCCAGGGCGTCGGCGGCGGTGGCGGCCTCCAGCGTGCGGTAGCCCTGCGCGCCCAGGCTGGTGCGCAGCAGCCGGCGGATCGGCGGCTCGTCATCGACGATCAGCACGCATGGGCCGGTCATGCCGGCGCCATGGTGGTGGCGGGGCGGGCGGGCAGGGTGACGGTGAACACCGCGCCGGAGCGGTCGCGCCGGTTGGCGGCGGTGACGGTGCCGTCCATCGCCTCGACGAAGCCGCGGCAGATCGCCAGGCCCAGCCCGGTGCCGGCGCGCTGGCGGTCGCCGGCGGGGACGCGCTGGAACTTGTCGAAGATGCGTTCCAGCGCGTCCTCGGGCAGTCCCGCCCCTTCGTCGATCACCTGAAGCCGCACCACGCCCGCATCCGCCCTGCCCGGCATGGTCTCGTGCCAGGCGCGCAGGCGTACGGTGCTGCCCTCGGGGGCGTATTTGGCGGCGTTGTCCAGCAGGTTGAACAGCACCTGCTCGAACAGCACCGGGTCGATCTTCAGCAGCGGAAGATCGGGGGCGAGGTCCATTTCCACCCGGTGGTCGGCCAGCACGCGGCCGGCGCGGGCCAGGGCCGCGCCCACCATCTCGCCGAGATCGACCGCTTCCAGCCGGGGGGCGAGCGCCCCGGATTCCAGTCTGGTCATGTCGAGCAGATTGCCGACGAAGCGGTTCAGCCGCTCGGCCTCGTCGCGGATGGTGCCCAGCAGATCGGCCCGCCCGGCGTCGTCCAGCAGCGCGTGGTAGCTCTCCAGCCCGCTGGCGGCGCCCAGGATGGCGGCCAGCGGCGTGCGCAAATCGTGCGAGATGGAGGTGAGCAGGGCCGAACGCAGCCGCTCGGTCTCGGCCAGCAGGCGCGAGCGGTCCACGTCGGCGGCGAGGTTCACCCGCTCGATCGCCACCGCCGCCTGATCGGCCAGCGCGTCCAGCAGGCGGCGCTGGCTGGGGGCGAGCAGGGGGCGGAGGGCCTCGGTTTCGGGCGCGTCGCGGTCGATGCCCAGCACGCCCACCGGCCCGCGGGAGGTATGCAGCGGCAGAAACAGCCGGCGCGCGCCGGGCAGCGTGTCGGCGCCGCGGCCAGCCTCGCGGTTGTTCTTCCAGCACCACATGGCGGCGGCCAGGTCGGCGGCGTCGAGCTGGTCCTCCGGCGGATAGCCGGCGCGCACGTCGATGCCTTCGGCTGCCGGCAGCAGCAGCACCACCCGCACCTTCAGCATGGTGGCGACCTGATAGGCGGTGGCCCAGAGCAGATCGTCCATGTCGAGGATGCCGGCGAGTTTGCGGCTGAAGCGGTACAACTCATCGGTGGTGCGCGCCTGCCCGCGCGCCGCCAGCGCCTGCGCGCGCATGCCGGCGGCCAGGTTGCCGGCGATCAGCGCGGTCACCAGGAAGAAGAACAGCGCCACCACGTTCTCGGGGTCGGCGATGGTGAAGGTGTAGAGCGGCGGCAGGAAGAAGAAATTGTAGGCCAGCACGCTGATTAGGCAGGCATACAGCGACGGCCACAGGCCGAACGCCGCCGCCGCCACCAGCACCGCGGTCAGGAACACCAGCGAAATGCTGCCGATCGCCGCCACGCGCTGCAACCCGATACCCACCAGCAGCGCCGCGGCGACGATGCCGGTGCTGGCGATATACGGCCCGGGCCGCGGCCGGAACGGGGCGGACGCGGCGCGGGCCGGCGGCTCCGGGGCACCGCCCACCACATGCACCGGAATCTCGCCGGCGCGGGCGATCAGTTCGGTGGTGATGTTGCCGCGCAGCCGGGCGAGCAGGCCCTGCCTGGCCGGCTGGCCGACCACCAGATGGACGAAATTATGCTCGCGCGCGTAGGCCAGGATGTCGCCGGGCACGTCGCGGCCGGGAATGGTCACCGCTTCGGCGCCCAGCCGCTCGGCCAGACGCAGGGCGTCGGTGATGCGGTTGCCGGTGGTTTCGGCCAGGGTGGCCTCGGCCAGGGCGGCGGGTTGGGCGGTTTCGACATGCAGCGCCGTCCAGGGCGCGCGCAGCCGCTCGGCCAGGCGGCGGCCATAGCGCACCACCGCCGCCGCCGAGCCGCTGCCGGTGACGCAGACCAGCACCCGCTCGCCGGCCGGCCAGGGGCCGCTGATGGCGTGCGCCTGCATGTGGTCGAGCAGTTGCGCGTCCACCCGCTGGGCGGTGCGGCGCAGCGCCAGTTCGCGCAGGGCGGTGAGGTTGCCGGAGGAGAAATAATGGTCCAGCGCCCGCGACGCGGTGGCCGGCACATACACCTTGCCTTCGCGCAGCCGCTGCATCAGGTCGTCGGGGGTGATGTCCACCACCTCGATTTCGTCGGCGCGGTCCAGCAGGCCGTCCGGCACCGTCTCGCGCACGCGGATGCGGGTGATGCGCGCCACCGCGTCGTTGAGGCTCTCGACATGCTGGATGTTCAGCGTGGTCCAGACATCGATGCCGGCGGCGAGCAACTCGTCCACGTCCATGTAGCGCTTGGGGTGGCGGCTGCCGGGGGCGTTGCTGTGCGCCAGTTCGTCCACCAAAGCGAGCGCCGGGTGGCGGGCCAGCAGGCCGTCGAGGTCCATTTCCGCCAGGCTGTGGCCCTTGTACTCGATGGCCCGGCGCGGCAGCACCTCCAGCCCCTCCAGCAAGGCGGCGGTTTCGGCGCGGCCATGGGTTTCCGCCACGCCGACGACGATGTCGGCGCCCTCGCGCCGGCGTGCCTGGGCGCTGGCCAGCATTTCGTAGGTCTTGCCCACGCCGGGGGCGGCGCCGAGGAAAATCTTCAGCCGCCCGCGACCGGAGTCGCGGGCGGCATGCTTCAGCAGGGCTTCCGGCGAAGGACGGTTTTCGCGGTCCGACATCGCCTATTGCAACGCATCCAGCGCCAGATTCAGCGCCAGCACGTTGACATGCGGCTCGCCCAGCACGCCGAGGGTGCGGTCCTGGGTGGATTGCTCGACCAGCGCCCGCACCTGCACTTCCGGCAGGCCGCGCGCCGCCGCGACCCGCCTGACCTGCAACAGCGCCGCCGCCGGGGAGATGTCGGGGTCCAGCCCGCTGGCGGAGGTTGTGACCAGATCGGCCGGGACCGGCCCGCCGCCGGCTTTAAGCGCCGCCACGTCGGCCTGCACCCGATCGACCAGCGCCTTGGCGGTCGGCGCCAGATTGGAGCCGCCGGAGTTGGCCGCGTTGTAGGGGGCCGGGATGGTTTTGCTGGCATCGTTCGGGTCGGTGTCGGTGGTCGCCGAGGGGCGGCCGTGGAAATAGCGCGGCGTGGAAAAATTCTGGCCGATCAGGGCCGAGCCGATCACCTGGCCGTCGCGTTGCACCAGGCTGCCATTGGCCTGCCAGGGAAAGGCGAACCGGGCGATGCCGGTGATCGCCAGCGGGTAGGCAAGCCCGGTGATGACGATCAGCGCCAGCATGATGACGAAAGCGGGACGCAACTCGCGAAGCATGTGCGGATCTCCTGAATTGGTATTTACGCCAGCCCGAGGGTGCTGACGATCATGTCGATGGCCTTGATGCCGGCGAACGGGGCGAGAATGCCGCCGACGCCGTAGATCAGCAGGTTGCGCCGCAGCAGCGCCGCCGCCCCGATGGCCCGGTAGCGCACCCCCTTCAGCGACAGCGGGATCAGCGCCACGATGATCAGCGCGTTGAAGATGATGGCCGACAGGATGGCGCTTTCCGGGGTGGCCAGATGCATCACGTTCAGCGCCTGCAACTGCGGATAGAAGGCCAGGAACATCGCCGGGATGATGGCGAAATACTTGGCCACGTCGTTGGCGATGCTGAAGGTGGTCAGCGCGCCGCGGGTCATCAGCAGCTGCTTGCCGATTTCGACGATCTCGATCAGCTTGGTGGGGTCGCTGTCCAGGTCCACCATGTTGCCGGCCTCGCGGGCGGCCATGGTGCCGGTGTTCATCGCCACCCCGACATCGGCCTGCGCCAGCGCCGGCGCGTCGTTGGTGCCGTCGCCGCACATGGCCACCAGCTTGCCCTGCGCCTGCTCGCTGCGGATCAGGCCCAGCTTGGCTTCCGGCGTGGCCTGGGCGAGGAAATCGTCCACCCCCGCCTCGGCGGCGATGGCGGCGGCGGTCAGCGGGTTGTCGCCGGTGATCATCACCGTGCGGATGCCCATGCGGCGCAGCTCGGCGAAGCGCTCGCGGATGCCGCCCTTGACGATGTCCTTGAGGTGGACAACGCCGAGCAGCCGCCGCCCGTCGGCGACCGCCAGCGGGGTGCCGCCCTCGTTGGCGATGCGGTCGGCAATGCCGCGCAGGTCGGCCAGGCTGGCCTCGGATACCGGCCGCGCCGCCGCCGAGGCGGCGGTGACATGGGCGATAATGGCATCCACCGCGCCCTTGCGGATGCCGCGCCCCTCCACATCCACGCCGCTCATGCGGGTATGCGCGGTGAACGGCACGAACACCGCGTGCAGCGATGCCATGTCGCGCCCGCGCAGCCCGAACCTCTCCTTGGCCAGCACCACGATGGAGCGGCCTTCCGGGGTTTCGTCGGACAGCGAGGCGAGCTGGGCGGCGTCGGCCAGTTCGCGCGGGTCGATGCCGGGCAGCGGCAGGAAGTCGCTGGCCTGGCGGTTGCCCAGGGTGATCGTGCCGGTCTTGTCCAGCAGCAGCGTGTCCACGTCGCCGGCCGCTTCCACCGCGCGGCCGGACATGGCCAGCACGTTGAAGCGCACCAGCCGGTCCATGCCGGCGATGCCGATCGCCGACAGCAGGGCGCCGATGGTGGTCGGGATCAACGTGACGAACAGCGCCACCAGCACCAGCACCGACAGCGATCCGCCGGCATAGGCGGCGAAGCTGGGGATGGTGGCGACGGCAAGGACGAAGATCAGCGTCATGCCGGCCAGCAGGATGTTCAGGGCGATCTCGTTCGGCGTCTTCTGGCGGGAGGCGCCCTCGACCAGCGCGATCATGCGGTCGAGGAAGGTGCTGCCGGGAGCGGCGGTGATGCGCACGCGGACCCAGTCCGACAGCACCTGGGTGCCGCCGGTGACCGCCGAGCGGTCGCCGCCGCTCTCGCGGATCACCGGCGCGGACTCGCCGGTGATCGCCGCCTCGTTGACGCTGGCCACCCCCTCGATCACCTCGCCGTCGGAAGGGATGATGTCGCCGGCCTCGACCAGCACGATGTCGCCCGGCCGCAGGTCGGGCGCGGCCACCGGCTCGAACAGGCCGGTGCGTTCGTACAGGCCCGAGGAGCCGGGCAGCAGGCGCTTGGCGGGGGTTTCGGTGCGGGCGCGCCGCAGCGTCGCCGCCTGGGCGCGGCCACGGCCTTCGGCCACCGCCTCGGCGAAGTTGGCGAACAGCACGGTGAACCACAGCCAGATGTTGATCTGCACGGCGAAGCCGAGGCCGGGGCGCCCGGTCACCACGTCACGCACCAGCAGGATGGTGGTGAGGACGGAGACGATCTCGACGACGAACATCACCGGGTTGTGCCACTGGATGCGCGGGTCGAGCTTGCGGAGGGCCTGGCCGAGCGCGGGCCACAGGATGGCCGGGTCGAGCAGGCTGACGACACTGCGGGTGCTGCGGGTCGCCGGCGTTGTGGAAAGCGTCATATGGGGGGTCATGGGCGCGGCCTCAGTAGGTCGTGCCGGCGGCCATCGCGAAGTGCTCGACGATGGGGCCCAGCGCGAGGGAGGGGAAGAAGGTCAGGCCGCCGACGATGACGATGACGCCGACGGCGAGGCCGACGAACAGCGGCCCGCTGGTGGGGAAGGTGCCGGCCGAGGGCGGCACGGTCTTCTTGGCCGCCAGCGACCCGGCGATCGCCAGCGCCGGAATGATGACGAAGAACCGGCCGATCAGCATGCCGAAGGCCAGCGTGGTGTTCCACCACGGCGTGTTGGCCGACAGCCCGGCGAAGGCGCTGCCGTTGTTGGCCGCGACCGAGACATAGGCATACAGCGCCTCGGTGAAGCCATGCGGCCCGCTGGCCGAAATCGCCGACACCGGCCCCGGCAGCACCACCGCCACCGCGGTGAAGCCGAGCATGGCCAGCGGCAGGCAGAGAATGGCCAGCATGGTCATCTTCACCTCCTTCGCCTCGATCTTCTTGCCCAGATATTCCGGGGTGCGCCCGACCATCAGCCCGGCGACGAACACGGCGACGATGGCGAACAGCAGGAAGCCGTACAGGCCCGAGCCGACGCCGCCATAGATGATCTCGCCCAGCATCATGTTGACCAGCGGCACCGCGCCGCCGAGCGGCAGGAAACTCTCGTGCATGGAACTGACCGCGCCGCAGGAGGCGTCGGTGGTGACGGTGGCGTACAGCGCGGAGAGCGCGGCGCCGAAGCGGACCTCCTTGCCCTCCATGTTGCCGAGCGCCGGATCGACGCCGAGCGCCGTCAGCAGCGGGTTGCCCTGGGCTTCCGACCAGTACAGCACCGCAACGCCGGCGAGGAACAGCAGCCCCATGGCGGCGAACACCGCCCAGCCCTGCCGCCGGTCGCCGACCATGCGCCCGAACATCGAGGTCAGGCCGGCGCCGATGGTGAAGATGGAGACCATCTGGATCAGGTTGGTCAGCGCGGTCGGGTTCTCGAACGGGTGCGCCGAGTTGGCGTTGAAGAAGCCGCCGCCGTTGGTGCCGAGGATTTTGATCGCCTCCTGCGAGGCGACCGGGCCGAGGGCGATGGTCTGTTTCGCCCCTTCCAGGGTGGTGGCGTCCACATACGGACCCAGCGTCTGCGGCATGCCCTGCCACACATACACCAGGGCGATGACGAGGCTGAGCGGCAGCAGCACATACAGCGTGACCCGCACCACGTCGGCCCAGTAATTGCCGATGCTGCCGGCCGACCGGCGGGCGAAACCGCGCACGAAGGCGAAGGCGATGGCGATGCCGGCGGCGGCGGAGGCGAAGTTCTGCACCGTCAGGCCGGCCATCTGCGAGAAATACGACATCGTCGTTTCGCCGCCGTAGCTCTGCCAGTTGGTGTTGGTCAGGAAGCTGATCGCGGTGTTGAACGACAGGTCGGGCGGCACCGCGGTTTGGCCGGCCGGGTTGAACGGCAGCCAGTCCTGCAGCCGCAACAGCGCGTACAGCAGCACGAAGCCGGCCGCCTTGAACGCCAGCATGGCAACCGCGTAGCCGGCCCAGCTTTGCTCACGCCGCGGATCGATGCCGCCGAGCCGGTACAGGCCGCGCTCCACCGGCCCGAGCACAGGGGTGAGGAAAACCCGCCGCCCTTCGGCGATGGCGGCCAGATAGGCGCCGACCGGGGCGGTGAGGGCGATGATGATCGCGGCGAACAGGGCGATCTGGATCCAGCCGTTGATTGTCATCGGCGCGGCCTCAGAACCGCTCGGGGCGCAGCAGCGCCCAGACCAGGTAGGCGAACAGTCCGGCGGTCACCAGGAAGCCGAGAACATAATCGAAGGTCATGGCCGACACCTCAGAGCCGTTCGCAGAGTTGAACGTAGGCCAGGCAAAGGCCGAGGAAGGCCAGTCCGGCGGCCGGAAAGACGATGTCGAGCATGTCTGCCCCCTGCGGAGTTGTGACGTGAAGGGGAATGGTCGCCGCGCCGGCATAGGAAAGCGAGGGAGCCAGCCCGGCCGGGGCATAGGAATCCCATAGGGGTCCGGGTCACGTTGCGGTGACCGGCGACGCCGGTTTGCGTCCGGGTGGTGAGTACAGGCGGCGAGGGCCTGCGTCTCAGCTGCCCAAATTTGTTACTGGTGGTTCTAAATTGCCTGGTTTGCAGGCAATTGTTGCAAGCCGGTGTCGGTCCCGGCGGCCTGTCCTGCCCCCCTGGCGGTGGCACGGGATTTGTATCAAGATCGGCCGTCCCCGCGAGGAGGATGCGTTCAGGCGTGCCCTCCTCGCGGAGGTCGACACCTTAGCAAAAGGGTCCGACATGAAGCTGATATTGGCCATCATCAAGCCTTTCAAGCTCGACGACGTGCGCGAGGCGCTGACGCCGCTGGGCGTGCAGGGGCTCACCGTCTCCGAGGTGAAGGGATTCGGCCGGCAGAAGGGACAGACCGAGATTTACCGCGGCGCCGAATACCACGTGAACTTCATCCCCAAGGTGAAGATCGAGGTGGCGGTGCCCGCCGACCGCGTCGAGCAGGTGGTGGAGGCCATTACCAAGGCGGCCCGCACCGACAAGATCGGCGACGGCAAGATCTTCGTCCTGGATGTCGAACGTGTGGTGCGTATCCGCACCGGTGAAACCAACCTCGACGCGTTGTAACCAAGGATAAGACCCGTATGAAAACGTTGTTGCAGCGCGCCTGTTGGGCGCTACCGCTACTGCTGTGTACTTTTCCGGCCTTCGCCGATGACGCG
>Ga0302157_10001308_pt1 | contig 30966 bp, 28 predicted proteins | sample I_Bog_N3_3_FD_193502 | JGI IMG/M metagenome (GOLD analysis project Ga0302157, IMG submission 193502) | Peat permafrost microbial communities from Stordalen Mire near Abisko, Sweden - I_Bog_N3_3 | ecosystem: Environmental > Terrestrial > Soil > Wetlands > Peat | place: Sweden: Abisko, Stordalen...
CTCGGCATCGCGCAATATCAAATATTTCGAATCTGACTTCGGATCGGCCACGATCTTTCGACCCAGCGACCTTTCGAGGTCACCGGCGCCTCGATGCTTGAAAATGAGCACTCGGTCTTGCAGGGCAAGTTTTCGTGCGACCGCGCGAACGACCTCGTAAGCGGAGGGCTCTTCCACAAAGACGAGAATATCTCTGTCAGCCACTTGGCGCCAACCCTTCGAATGCGCCTTGCCGCCAGAGGTAACCTGGATGATCGCCCGCGGCGACGAAAGCTTTCAGGCGTTCGTTGTCGCGCGCGCGATGAACGGTCGTCGTCCCCCCCTGCTTGCGCAGCCAAAAAATCGAATCTAGATCGACGTCGTTAAGGAAATCGGGCGAATGCGTGGAAACGAAAACTTGTCCGCCCTTGCGCGAGTAGGCGGCGAACTCTTCGGCTAGATTTCCCAACAAGTCCGGGTATAACTGGTTTTCCGGCTCTTCCACGCATAGCAGCGGGTGCGCTTTGGGATCGTGAAGCAACACGAGATACGCGAACATCTTGATCGTGCCGTCGGAAACGTAGCGCGCGATGAACGGATCCTTGAAACTCCCATCGGTGAAGCGAAGTACAATCCGCCCATCGGTGGTTTCGTCGGCCTGCACGCTCGTGACGCCCGGGACCCGCTCCTCCATCGCCCTGAGAATCTCATCGAATATGGGCCGATGGTTCTCGTACAGAAATCTCGTGACCAGCGGCAGGTTTTCACCTTGAGTCGAAAGGTGGTCCGCGAATCCCGCGTCCTGCACGGTTCTGGCCGCGTCGATGTGAAAATCTGAAACGTGCCAGTTCTCGATCAATGCGCGCAACGCGCTGGCCGCCTCGAAGCGCTGAAATTGTCCCAACCCTTTGATCGCCAATATGTCGGGAGAGTCGAGACGCTGAGGTTGCCGGTTGGCGGACTGGCCGCGATCGACGATGTCGGTCTCGTTCTGGATCGCCTCGCCGACGCCATTTTCGAACCTGATGAAATGGAAAGGCTGTCCGCCGCCGAACCTAGTGTAGCGCAAATCCTCCTTGGCGACGCGGACTTCCCCCTTTGTCGATCCGATCTCGATTTGATAGGTGACGGTGCGGTCGCTACTCCTGTCGCCTATTTTGAGCGGCATTCGTATTTTGAGTTCAATCTCTATCGTTTCGTCCAGATGACCGCGCGTGACAACCTCGCGAAAGCCGCCGCGCTTAGCGAGAGCGGACCGAACATTGTCGCGCAAACAATCGCGAAGAAACCCGAAAACATCGAACAAAGTCGACTTACCCGACCCATTCGCACCGACAAAAACGGTGAATGGCTGAAGGTCCTTCAAAACCACATCTTGAAAGACCTTGAAATTCTTCAGGCGTATCTGCTCGATGCGCAATGGGGGCCCCTGGCGATCGGATGCGGCGAGTTTGGGCCCGACGATCCTGCCCCCGCGCCACCGGCGAAAGTGGCTCAGGGAGTGAATGAGGGCAAGAAGAAATCTCGGGTCCTCACCGCAACCCTCTCCCGCAAGCGGGTGAGGGAGTCAAATCCGGCGATGCGCGCCAGGGGAGCACGGCGCCACGGCCGACTTCATGCCGGGACTTTCAGGGCTGCAAGCCATCAGCGCCATCCCCTCCAGGCCTTCGCGCCGAAAACGCCGGCGATGAGGTCGAGCGCGAACACTTGCCGATCGCCGACCTCGGCTAGCGCCCCCTACACGTCGGCGCAGCCGATTCCGACGACCCGAACGACCCCGCGCCCCGGCAACACGCGGGCTCTACTTGCGCTCGCCGATCTTCTCGATCTCGTACGGCGCCGTCTGATAGATTTCGTTGATCCAGTTGGAGATCAGCAAATGGCCATGCGCGCGCCAGCGGTTGGGCGGGCGCCGGGTCGTGTCGTCGTTGGGGAAATAGCCGTGCGGCAGTTTGATCGGCACGTTCGACTTGACGTCGCGAAAATATTCGTCCGCCAGCGATTCCGCGTCGTATTCGAGATGATCGAGCACATAGAGGCGATGGCCGCGCCCCTCTTCGACGATTGAAGCGCCCTTGTCCGAATGGGAGAGCAACGAAAGTTCTGAGAGCCCGCGCAGATCCTCGACCCGGATCTCCGCCCAGCGCGAGACCGGAATGGAGAAGTCGTCGGAGAAACCGGCGAGATAGTGCGAAGTCGGCTTCAGCACCGTCTGCTTGTAGACGCCGAACGCCTTCTCCGGCAGCACGTGCTTGGGCACGCCATGAAAATGATAGAGCGCGGCCATCGCGCCCCAGCAGACGTTCATCGTCGAATGGACGTTGGTCACCGTCCAATCGAAGATGCGCCGCATCTCGTCCCAATAGGAAACCTCTTCGTAGTCGATCGTCTCCAGCGGCGTGCCGGTAACGAGGAAGCCGTCGAACTTGCGATATTTGGCCTCCTCCCAGGATTGGTAGAAGGTCATCATGTGATCTTCGGAGGTGTGCTTGGTCTTGTGGCCGCCCAGACGGATCAGCGTCAGATCGACTTGCAAAGGCGAGGCGCCGAGCAGGCGCGCCATCTGCAACTCGGTCTTGATCTTGTTCGGCATCAGGTTGAGCAGGCCGATTTGCAGCGGGCGGATGTCCTGGCGGATCGCGGCCGCCTCGGTCATCACGCGCACGCCCTCCTGCACGAGCGCGTCGAACGCGGGCAGTCCGTCGGGAATTTTTATCGGCATCGCGGTCACCAATAACGAACGCACATCAAAAGGATGCAAATCGCTAGGGGGTCCGCAAGCGGCCCTTTAGCAATTTATTTAACGTGGCTGCAAGCCGGCCGGCCAAATCACCACGACCCCCCCTTATAGGGGAGAAGGCAAGCGTTTGTCATCCCCCGTATTCGGAGGTTCAGCCCTCCGACAATTCCCTGGCCATATCCCGCAAAAAGCCGAGGCAGGCCTCGAGTTGCGTTACGGCGAGGAATTCGTCGGGCTTGTGCGCCTGGTCGATCGAACCGGGTCCGCAGACGACCGTCGGCAAGCGGGCGAGCTGGAAATTACCGGCCTCCGTCGCGTAGGAGACCGCGATCGTTCGGTTGGAGCGGGTGAGCCGCAGCGCCGTCGTCGCGGCCAGCGAATCCGGCATGGCGGCGAGGCCGGGCACGTCGATCTCCATCACGGTCTCGATCGTCGGCGCCTGCGTGTAGCGGCGCAGGCGCGGCAAAGCGACGCGGTCGACGAAATCCTGCACCTTGCGCAACGCTTCCGGCGCGGTCGCGTTGGGCAGGCCGCGGAATTCCCAGCCGAACTGACATTCTCGCGCCAGGATGTTGCGCGCCGTGCCGCCCCGCACCGTGCCGACATGATAAGTCGAGTAGGGCGGATCGAAGCGGGCGTCCTGCTTTTCCGGCGCCTCGCATTCCCGGGCGAGCCGGTCGATCTCGGTGACGATCTCGGCCGCGGCGGAAATCGCATTGGCGCCCTTGGTCGGATTGGCGGAATGGGCCTCGACTCCCAGCACCCGCGTCACGAACGTCGCCACGCCCTTGTGAGCGTCCGCCACTTCCATCATCGTCGGCTCGCCGACGATGACGAAGCCCGGCCGCGGAAGATCGACGCCAAATCGGGCGATGGCGTCGACCGAGCCGAGGCAGGTCGTCTCCTCGTCGTAGCTGAGCACGATGTGAATGGGCCGGCGCAAGTCGGCGGCGAGAAACGCCGGAACCATCGCCAGCGTAGCCGCGCCAAAGCCCTTCATGTCGCAGGCGCCGCGTCCGTAGAGCCGCCCGTCGATCTCGCGCATCGTGAAAGGATCGCCGGTCCACGGCTGATCGGCTGCCGGCACGACGTCGGTATGGCCGGAGAGCACCGCGCCGCCGTCGACTCGCGGGCCGAGGGTCGCCAGCAGCGCGGCCTTGTCGCCAGCCGCGTTGGGCAGCCGCTGAGTCTCGACGCCCAGCGTGTTGAGATATTGCTCGACGAATTCGATGAGCCGCAGATTCGACCTATCGCTCACCGTGGGGAACGAAATGAGACGGCTCAGCAGCGATTTCGCGCTCGACAGGGTCTCGCTGTTCATCGGCGTGTCCAAGCTCCCATTGCGCGATTCGGGCCAAGCTTCATGCCCGGGGTTGGCCGGAGACTCGGGACCGGATACACTTCGCTCATGTACTCCGCCGTCACCCACGACATTCGCGTCTCCGTCACCCCGGAATATTCGGAAGAGCGCTCCGAGCCCGGCCAGAACAGGTATTTCTGGCTCTACACGATCGAGATCCTGAACCTCGGTCGCGCCGCCGTGCAACTCACCCACCGCCATTGGCGTATCACCGACGCGCGCGGAAAACTCGAGGAAGTGCGCGGGCCCGGCGTGGTGGGCGAACAGCCCATGTTAGAGCCGGGCCAATCGTTCCGCTACACGTCCGGCTGTCCTTTGACAACGCCGAGCGGCATCATGGTCGGCGCGTATCGCATGGTCGACGGCGGCGGCCGCGCGTTCGACGTGGCGATTCCGGCCTTTTCGCTGGATAGCCCGCACGCGAAGCGGGTGCTGAACTGAGGGGTCGCGGATATATGGCATGGTCGCGGAAGTGGGGAACTCTCAGTCTGTTCCCGGCGGCATATGGCGCTCGATGTTCATCGAATCGTGCAGAATTCTGATGATTTCGATCGTTTGGCCGTCGTCGGCGCGAAAGGCCAGCAGGTGCCTGCCGCGCCGGCCCTTTCGAGCAATATGAAGGACGCGCAATCCACGCCGGACTTCGTCGAGCGCCCGGCTGCCTAGAACCTCTGGACCGAACTCGAGCCGCTTTATGGCCTCACGCAGTGTCGCGCGGTAAATTTCCACCTGGCGAGGACCGAAATTGTCTCTGGTGTCGGTCAGGATTCGGGCAAAATCCTTTTCCGCTTCGGCGCTGAAGCGAACTCGCCAGCGTTTCGGTTTCACTTGGTCCCAGGATCGGAAAGAATGGCGTCCGCCAGCGTATCGAGATAAGCGATCAGCCCTGCCGTGTCCGCGAACTCCTTGTAGTCGCCGCGATCCAAAGCGTCAGTTCCCAGCTGGATGGCCGCGCGCAGACCATCGAGTTTGGCCGATTGTTCGAGTTCGCGGTCTTCGATCAGCCGAAGCCCTTCACGCATGACCTCACTGGCGTTTTGGTATCGGCCGCTACTAACGAGCGACTCGATGAGCGCCTCTTGTCGTTCTGTCAGGACAACATTCCGCGTCGGCATCGGCCGCCTCATTTTCTGGCAAGGGTAGGCCATTATGGCATAGTATGCCAACAGCCCTCAACCCCTCACTTCCCCGTCGCGTCCGACGGCTTGAGCAGCGCGCCGAGCACGGCCGCCGGGCCCTCCAGGCCGCTGCCGCCGGCGACGAAGGTCTGTGGCAGGTGCAGGTTGGCGAGCACTTCGGGGTGAGCGGCGAGCAGGTCGAGGACCAGCTTGAGCTGCTGCAACTTCAGCACGTTGTCCTTGCCGAGCACTTCGGCCTGCGCGGTCTGGCCGGCGGCCTGTTCTTCGAGATAGAGTCGCTCGCCGTGACCTTCCGCCTGCCGCTTCTCCTGCAAAAGCTTGGCGGTCTGGACGGCGATCTGGGCGGTGACGAGTTCGCCCTGCTGGTCGGCGGTGGAGCGCGCCTGCTCGGTCTTCTGGCGCTGTTCCTGGGCGATCTGCTCCTGAACGAAAGCCGCGCGCAACTGGCCGGCGAGTTGTTCGCGCTGGCGCGCCAGCAGCAACTCGGGCGGGATCACGGATTCGCCGAGGCGGATTTCCTTGATGTCGACGCCGGCGCGGCGTCCGTCGATCTGAGCGCGCTCCAGAATGGCCTGCTCGAGCACCGCGCGGTTCTCGATCGTGTCGAGCACCCGCGTCGGGCGCGTAAGGGTGACGGATTTGCCGGCGGCGTCCGGTTCGGTGACCGTGATGTTGCCGCCATAGACGTTGCGCACCAGGGAGCGGATCGAGGGCACGACGATGCGTTGGTCGACTTCCTGCTGTCCGCCGACCGCGGCGACGACGATCGGCGCGTTTTCCGGGGTGATCTGCACGATCGCGCGCAGCTCCTGCGGAATTTCCCAGCCTTCGATCTTGGTGTTGATCGCGTTGTCGGCCGCCTCCGCGGGAACGGGAAACGACGCCGTCCGCTCGGTCTGGGTGAAATCGCCGTGGGCGTCGACTTTCAGGTCGATGTAGCGGCGCGAGAACCCGCCCTTGAATTCCAGCGTGGTCACGCGCGTGGAAACGAGCGTCACGTCGAAGGCGTCGCGGTTGAGGTAATAGTCGTTGGGCGGCAGCGAAATTTCCCAGACGCCCTTGCAAAATTGCGGCACGAGTTCGGCGGTGAGCCCGTCATTGTCGGTGCGGGCGGTGCGCGCCTTGCAATCGACGCCGTGGCTTTGGACCGACGAGCGGACGACGCCGACCATGCCGGCGGGCACTCGGGTGATCGAAGTGTCGAGCGGCGTCTGCTCCACCGTCCGGCCGCGCAGATCGTAGACGTCGTCGCTATCGGCGACGATGTCGCGGCCGTTGCGGATGTAGCCGATCTTCACCTGGAACAAGGCGAGGTTCATCGGATAGACGCCCGGCTTCAACACGCTGAGCTGCAGGCCCTTCTGGCCGCCGTGAGTCATGAAATATTCGGCGTCGAGAAAGTTTTGCGCCTGATCGTCGGGCCAGGCGTCCGCCATGATCTGTCCCGCGGGCAGCGACTCGCCGTCGCTGGCGACGATGCGGCCATAGAAGCCCTGAGGCACGACGACGATCGGCAGCAGATCCACCTGATTGAGAACGTTGAAGAAAATCGAAATGCGGAACGTGCCCGGCGGGATGATCTCGGCCTGATATCCGGTCTCGCCCTTGGTCGCGACGATATGCCCCGGCGCAAGGTTGGCGACCCCATATACTTTGCGCACCACGCCGACCTCGCTGGCGGGGATCGAAACGATGCTGGTGGAGAGGATTTCGTATATTGTGACGGCGATCAGCGCCGCTCGCAGGACGCCGATCGCGAGGGCGCGTCGCCAGCCGGAGAGCAGGTCGGGCATGATCCGGCCGGCGAACAGGGCGGCGAACGCGGCGACGAAAGCGATGACTATCTCTGACAAAGCTGGGCCCCGGAGCACTGCCATTGGGAAATCGGAAATGAAAACCGACTCACCCTACCATGGGTCAAGACCGTGTTTACATGCGGAAACCAAATTTGAACCCGTTCATGCCTAATTTCAGATAGTGAGATCGCGGAAGATGTTACGTTTGGCGGCCGCAGGAGCTTTACATGGCGCGTAAGTATTTCGGCACCGACGGCATCCGCGGGCGCGCGAATTCCAAAATCACGGCGGATCTCGCGCTCAAGGTCGGCCAGGCCGCGGGCCTCATCTTTCAGCGCGGCGATCATCGGCATCGCGTCGTCATCGGCAAGGACACACGGCTTTCCAGCTACATGATCGAATACGCCATGGTCGCCGGTTTCACCTCGGTCGGCATGGACGTGCTGCTGCTGGGCCCGGTTCCGACGCCGGCGGTCGCAATGCTGACGCGCTCGATGCGTTGCGATCTCGGCGTGATGATCTCGGCGTCTCACAACCTGTTTGAGGACAATGGCATCAAGCTGTTCGGCCCGGATGGTTTCAAGTTGTCCGATGAAATCGAGCAGCGCATCGAGCGCCTGATCGACGCCGACATTGGGCCGCAGCTTTCGCGCGCGCCTGATCTCGGCCGGGCGCGGCGCGTCGACGACGTGCAGGCGCGCTATATAGAATACGCCAAGCGCACCTTGCCGCGCGACGTTTCCTTCGAGGGCATGCGCATCGTCGTCGATTGCGCCAATGGCGCGGCCTATAAAGTCGCGCCCGAAGCGCTGTGGGAACTCGGCGCCGAAGTCATCAAGATCGGCGTCGAGCCCAACGGCGTCAATATCAATCTCGACGTCGGCTCCACTTCGCCCGAGACATTGGCGAGCAAGGTGCGCGAGCTGCGCGCCGACATCGGCATCGCGCTCGACGGCGACGCCGACCGCATGATCGTCGTCGACGAGAAGGGGCATGTCATAGACGGCGACCAGATCCTGGCGGTCATCGCCGAAAGCTGGCGGGCGGACGGGCGGCTGTCCAAGCCCGGGATCGTCGCGACCGTGATGTCCAATCTCGGATTGGAACGATATCTCGGCGGTCAGGGCCTGACGCTGGAACGGACCGCGGTCGGAGACCGCTACGTGCTGGAGCGCATGGTCGAAAAGGGCATCAACGTCGGCGGCGAGCAGTCCGGGCACATGATCCTGACCGATTATTCGACGACGGGAGACGGTCTGGTTGCGGCCATGCAGGTGATCGCGATGGTCAAGAAGCTCAACCGGCCGGCGAGCGAGGTTTGCCGGCGCTTCGAGCCGCTGCCGCAGATCCTGCGCAACGTGCGGTTCAAGAGCGGTCGGCCGCTCGAGGACGAGCGCGTGGTGAGGGCGATCCGCGCCGCGCGCGAGCGGCTCGGGCAGCGCGGGCGCCTCGTCATTCGGCCCTCGGGCACCGAGCCGGTCATCCGAGTGATGGCGGAGGCGGAAGATTCGGAATTGGTCGACAGTCTGGTCAGTGAAGTCTGCGAGGCGGTCGCCTTGGCAGCCGCTTGATTACCATTAATGCAAAATGTTCACGAGATAGGCGGTGAGTTGAAATTCCGGGCTTCCAATTTTCGCGAATCGTCGTATCCTGGTTATGTCGTCAACAACCGAAAGGAGGTGATCCAGTGTCTCATTGTCTCTCGCCTAGCGAGATCTCCCAGGCCTGGAACATTATCCGCGCGGAAGGTTTTCGCGGATAGCAGAGGTTATGCAGTTCCAGGTTGATTGCGATCTCTGCTTGGTCGCGACAATGGAAGGACCGTTGCCATAAAGGCAGCGGTCCTTCTCTTTTGTGGCGGTGACGACAGACTGCGACCCTGCGACGCGGACGTTCCGGGGGAACGCGCGCGGCGCTCGGCGGATGAACTGAACCCAGGCCAGGGCGCCTTCAGGCCTTAACCCGAGCGGCGTCGCGTAAAGGATGCGCCGCCTTTGCCGCTATGGCGGAGTTCGCGGGCGCTGGCGTCTTTGCGACGTGTTGCGCGTGATCACATAAGCGCCCTGCGGCGAATTTCAGAGGGTTTCGCTAGGAGCAACATTGCACGCCAATCGTTCCCGTGCGCGGCGCCAGATAGAGGCTGTCGGTGATCGGAAATGCCGCCATCGGCAGAAAGATCTGGAGCGGGGCGAAATTGTAGCTCGCCGCGCCGAGGATCAAATAACCTGACGTCGTGATGTTGGAAGGCACCGTGACGGAGGAGCCGACCGACAGCGCCGTGCCGTTGCCGTTTGCCTGGCTCCACACAACTGTTCCCGATCCGCTGCCATTCGCCGAGACCTCGGAAAGCACCAGCGAGAGTTGCGTCGAATCGTAGGGGGCGATGACGAGCGAAGCCGCGCTAAGAATTTGCGTCGCCGTGTAGGTTCCCGCGGGAATGGTCGTGCCTGAAACGGTGACGGAAGTGCTCTTGAGGTTCTGCTGCTGCGAAGCCAGATCGGCGAGCGTTCGCACGACCATGGTGACTTTGCGGTTGACCTCGAACCCCTCGCCGCCAGCGACGATGAGCGCGAGCATCGAAAGAATGACCGGAGCCAACAGGACGAATTCTATGGTCGCCGCGGCGCCCAAATCGCGGCGAAACAGCGAACAGGCTCGTTTCAACGAAGCGTCTGCCTGAAAGTAAGATTTGCGCCAGCTGAACATCAGATCACTCGTTGACGAATACGGCGGTGGAAATGAGGAGATCCGAGCCATTGGCTTGCGACGCGAGATTGAACATCATGCCGCTGACCATCGGGTATTGATACATGATCTGCAGCACCATGATCGAGCCGGCGCTGCCGAATTGGGTATTCCAGGTATTCGTCACATTGCCGCCGGCATTGTAAGTGAGCGTTGGCGTGGACGTGCTCATCGATGCGAGCGAAGTATATGAAGTCAGATTGACCATCAAACTGCTGCAGTTGATTATGCCGCCGATGTAATTGCACAGCTGCGTTTGCAAGGCGGCGGCCGTGGTGACCTGACGCGTCATGACGAGACGGGAGACGCGCTCGGTCGCATAGTCCAATTCTGACTTCGCCATGAAGACGATTCCAACCAAGGTGGCCACGAAGATCAGGGCGATGAACAGCGGCGACAGCACCGCGAATTCGACCGCGGCTGCCCCGCCGTCGCCGCGAAAATCCGCGAGCGCCTTGGCAAGCGAGCGTTTCCAGGATTTGATCATCGCCTTCGGGGCTCTCGGGTTGCAAGACGCAATGGGATTGTGTCATGAGGCCATTATCCCAATCCCCCGTTGATTAATCCTTTCGGTCGATGCGGAAAATCCGGGGCATTTGTCGTATTCGGGGTAAAATTTCTGTTAACCGCTCTGCGTGTGATTGTCGTAACGTAAAGCTTTGGCGCCAATACAAGGTTTGGCGGACGTTCGGGCGCTTCCCCTAACGTCATTAAGTAACTCGTATTAGCGCCCGACTGTCACGATATTTGGCTGAAGAACGGACATGTCGGCTATTGCGCCGCGCGCACGCTCGCAAACGCGACTTCGACCAGCGTTCCCTGCTCTTTGCGGCTCTTGATCGAAAAGTCGGCGTGATTGGCCTCGACCAGGGCTTTGGTCAGCGGCAGGCCCAAACCGGTTCCCTCGACCCCCTTGCCGCCCTCGGCGCGTCGGAAGGGCTCGAGCGCCAGGCCAAGCTCGCTTTCGCTCATGCCGACGCCGGTGTCGCGAACGCGGATCACGACGATTCCGGCGTCGTCGAGGGCGGTGGAGACGATCACCTGGCCGCCGGGCTCGTTGAACTTCACCGCATTGGACATCAGGTTGATCATGATCTGCCGCAGGGATCGCTGGTCGGCCATCACGTTGGGCAACCGGTCGGACAGCGATATACGCATTATGATGCGCTCGCGCGCCGCCTGAGGCTGCATCAGCGCTATGCAATCGCGGATGATCTGGTTGGCGTCGACTGGCTCGAACACCAGCTCCATCTTGCCGGATTCGATCTTGGCGAGGTCGATCAGGTCGTTGGCCAAACTGATCACATGCCGTCCCGAGGCGAAAATGTCCTTGATATAGTCCTTGTAGCGCTCGTTGCCGATCGGCCCGAACCGTTCCTCGATCATGACTTCGGCAAAGCCGAGAATAGCCTGCAGCGGGGTGCGGATCTCATGGCTCACCACCGCGAGGAATTCCGTCTTGCGCTCGTTGGTCTTCAACGCCGCGTCGCGAGCGGCCTGGACTTCACGCAGCGCCGCGCTCGCGGTGTCGCGGTCGTGAATGACGAAGAACGCCTCCGGTTGATCAGACCCCAGGAGACGCCCGAACACCAAGCCGGCCGCGAAGACTCGCCCGCTCGAGGTCCGCGCCTGCGCCTCGACCTCCGAATACGCCTCCTGGCCGAACTCGCCGCCCATCGCCTCCCAGAAGGCGGCCAGACCCGTCGCCTGACTTTGCGGAGTCAGCAGCGTCAGGAAATTCGCGCCCGCCGTCTCTTTCTGATCGTAGCCGAACAGGATTTCCGCGCGGGGGCTCATCGACAGGATACGGCCGCTGGCGTCGAGGCGCACGAAGCCGTCGCAGGCGGCGTCGAGCGCGACGAGGTGATCGCGCGCGACATGGGCATGGGCGCGCGAATCGGCCTCGAGCGCCAGGACGCGTTCCTGGTGCTCCACTTCGCGCGACCGCCGCATCGAAATCAGCGTCGCCGGTTCGCCGCCCCAGAGGATCGTCGCGGCTTGCGCGTGAACCGTCGTCAACTCGCCGTTGGCGGCGACGACGGGCGCGTCCGCGCCGGCCGCGAGCAGCGTTTCGGGATTGCGACCGCGGAACATCGTGGCCAGCGCGCCGGAGGCGCGAAAGGAGTCGAGCGATTCCTGGTCGACGAAGTCGAGCAAGGCGCGGTTGGCGAACAAAGCTTCGCCGTCGCGACACACCAGCGCGCCAATCGGCAGCGCGTCGATCAGCGTCGCCAATTCGGCGTTGGGGGCCGCCTGTTGGAAGTGTCCAGCTTCGTCGTCGGACAACGCAATCTCTGCGCGATCGTCGTCCTCCTCTTCGCGCGATCGCGCGCCGAGAGCGCGCGCGATTTCACGAAACGCGTCGCGTTCATGGGTGCTCAGTTCCACGCTGCCTTCCGGGTCCACCCGGCCGCCGAAGTCAGCCGGGGCCGTCAGGACGTTGAGCGCGACCGGGCGGATCGGCACGACATTGTGGTTGGCGGCGGCGCCGGGCCGCAACACGAAAATTTCCGCGCCGGGCCGGAACGGCGCCTCGAGGGCCGCGGGCGGCGGCGCTTGCGCGGCTTCGACGGCTTCGACGGGTTCGGAAGTCTGAACCGGCTCGGCCGGCGCTTCCACGGCCGGCTCGGGCTCGACAAACCTCTCCACGGCCTCGCCGGTGAAAACGCCAAATCCCAGGAAACCGGCATAGGCGCGCGCCCGATCCCAACTGGGCGCGCCCGACAACTTCACCACGCGAGCGCGCGCAGAATAGGATTCGGGCCATTCGAGACGCAATCCGGAAAAGGTCTTCCGGGCGCCCACCATGTCGGACCAGGCGGCGTCCAGGCCGACTCGCGCCAACAGCGCCGAAAGCGGCTCGTCGAGGGCGGGAGCGTTGGCCCCAAGATGCGCCGCGAGCACCGGATCCGGGGCGAGGAAGCGCCCCTCGGCGTCGAGCGACCAAAGGAAACGCACCGGGCCGTCGAGCGGCGGAGCGACGAAGGGCGCCGGCGCGGCTGCGGGCTCGGGCTCGGGCGCGAAGGCGGGCGCCTCCTCGACCGGCGGCGGGGCCGGGACCTGAGCGGCAGGCGTCGCCGCTGCCAGAACCAGCCACGGTTCGCCGTCAGGCCCTTCGAGCCGCGCGGCGAACATACCCAGCGTCATCGGCGCGCCGGGTCCGTAAAATCGCAATTGTTCGAGCCGAGGGGCGCCAGGACCGCCTGGCGTCGCCGCGATGCGCCTGAGGCGCCGAGCGCCCGGACTTTCGGCCGTGACGAGCAAAGCGTTCAGCGCTTCGAGCGTCGTCGTTTCGAAAAGCGTCAGCGCGGCAGGGCTCGCGTACCGGGCGCGCGCCGGGGCCCCGGCGACGACGACGAGCGGCGCGCCCGTCGCCACCGCGACGCGGAAGGCGCCGTCGGCGAGCGCCGCGGCGATTTCCGCCTGGGGATAGGGTTCGGTCGCGTCGTCCATCGAATCCCAGATCTCACCAACACCGAGTCTCGGCCGATCCGCATTCACGGCCGACCCGAACGGAGGACGCCAACCGCGATTCGCGGCCGACGCTTCATCCGTCGCTCGCATGCTTACCAAATCCTTAAGGCTTTTGCTTGCTTTTGGCGGATCCCGCCGCGTCCGTCTGCGAACAGGGTTAAGTTTCGTGGTGCGCCGCAAAAAAAAGATGTTGCACTGCAACAAACTTTTCGCTATATGGAGTCAAGTTCGCAACAACATTCCCAGGCGAAGGCAACGTTCCATGACCAGCAGTCCATTTGAAGTCCCCGCTGACCTCCGTGATTTCGCGGAAAAGAGCGTCGATCAGGCGAAAAAGGCCTTTGAAGGCTTTGTCACGGTGGCGCACAAGACGATCGGCGCCGTCGACGACGCCACAGCGTCGACCACGACCAGCGCAAAGTCGGTGAGTTCGCAAGTGCTTGGCTATGCCGAGCAGAATGTCAACGCCGCTTTCGAACTCGCCCATAAGCTCGTCAAGGCCAAGGACCCGCAGGAAGCGATCGCCATCCAGACCGAATTCCTCAAGGGCCAGATGGCCGCGATGCAGGAGCAGGCCAAAGCGATCGGCGGATTGATCCAGAGCGCCGCCATTCCCGCCAAGAAGTGATTGGGCGCGACCGCGCGAACAATCAAATCTGTTTGTAGATCAAGGGTGTGAATATCATGGCTAGCCCGAAGAAATCCTCGGCTGCGGCTGCCGCCGCCGCCTTTGCCGCCTCGGCTCCCGTCTTAGAGCCCGTGGTCGAAGCAACGCCAGTCGTCGAAGTCGCCCCTTACGAGGCCTCGGCGCCGATGGTCGAGACCTTCCCTGTCGTCGAACCGGCTCCTTTCGTGGAACCGGCTCCTTTCGTCGAACCGGCCCCGGTCGCCGATGCCGCCCCGGTCATGGAAGCCGCGCCCGTAGTGGTCGAAGCCGCTGCCGCTCCCAAGGCGGAAGCCGCCGTCGCGGCGCCACTCGCGGCTGTCAGCAAAATCCTGGAAGCGCCCATGGCTTCGTTGAGCGAAGCGCAAGGCAAGGTGCGCACGATGGTCGAGACCAGCTTGGCCGAGACGCATTCGAAGTATTCGCAGATGAAGAGCGCCGCCGGGGAGGCCGCACAGGCGATCGAGACCTCCTACGCGACCGTCAAGAACGGCGCGGTGCAGTTCAACGTCAAGGCCCTCGAGGCATTGACCGACACGGCCAACGCGAATTTCGCGTTCTTCAAGTCGATGTTCGCGGTGAAGTCGCCGTCCGACTACGTGACGCTGCAAACCGAATTCGCCCGCAAGCAGATCGAGATGATGACCGCGCAAACCAAGGCTTTCGGCGAACTCGCGCAGAAGGTTGCGGTCGACACGGTCGAGCCGATCAAGGCTCAAGTCGCGAAGACGCTCAACATCCACTAACTTCCCCGTTTACCTGCGCGACGTTTCTCCTCCCTAACGTCACGTGACCTGCGCCGTCCCTGTTCGGGACGGCGCTTTTTTTTTGCCTACGACGCCTTGGCCGCCGGGCGCCTCGTCCCGAGCGCGTCGAGGGACATGCTCAGAGCGTGTGAATGAATCGCATTTTGGCGAGCCTCATGTCAGCCCCCCGTGAACGCGGGGACCCAATGTGTGATGCGATGTCAAAAGGTTAGCGCAGGTGGGCGCCTCTGGTTTACCGCATTCGCGGGGATGACAAGGCAAGTGAACTCTTTCTTCGCAAGCTCTCACTATGTCGGCGGGGCCGGCGTATCACCTCTCCGCAAACTCCTCGCGCTTCAGCCCTTGCGCGTAAAGCAGCGCGGTCAGATCGGCATGATCTACGCGCGCGGCGGCGGCGGCGGCGACTTTGGGCTTGGCCCGATAGGCGATGCCGAGGCCGGACGCGCCGAGCATCGGCAAGTCGTTGGCGCCGTCGCCGACCCCCATCGTCTGATCGCGGGAAAGGCCCAGTTTCGCGGAAATGTCCTCGAGCGCCTCCAGCTTGGCGCTGGCGCCGAGGATCGGCTCGATCACCTTGCCGGTGAGCTTGTCGCCTTCGACGGCGAGAACGTTGGCGCGATGTTCGTGCGCGCCGAGGCGGCGGGCGATTTCGCCGGTGAACGGCGTGAAGCCGCCCGAAACGATGGCGACGTATCCGCCGCGCGCGCGCATCGTCGCCACCAACGTTTTCGCGCCCGCGTTGAGCGTGATCCGCTGGCCGAGCACTTCGTCGATCACCGACAGCGGCAAATTCGCCAGCAGCCCGACGCGTTCGCGAAGCGCGCCTTCGAATTCGATTTCGCCGCGCATGGCGCGTTCGGTGATGGCGGCGACATGCGGGCCGATACCGATCGCGGCGGCGAGTTCGTCAATGCATTCCTGCCCGATCAGTGTCGAATCCATGTCGGCGACGAGCAGTTTTTTGGCGCGCGTCACCAAGGGTTGGACAATGACGTCGGCTTGCGCCTCCCGCGCCAGCGCTTCGAGCCGCTCACGGACCGCTGCGATGTCGCCGTCGCTGAAGAAAAACAGATCGGCGGCGACGCCGGCGCCGAGCCAGCGCGTGCCCGTCGCGCCCGAAACTTGCGCCGCGCGCTGCAAGAAGGCATCGCTCAGCGTCGGACGCGACGCGGCGACGACGAAAGTGGCGACGAAGGCGGGCGAAGTCATTGCAGGCTTCCGCTTTGAGAGGAGACGGGGTTGAGTATTCGCGCGCTCCTCATTGCAGGCCCGACGGCGAGCGGCAAGTCCGCCGCCGCCTTGCAGCTTGCCGAGCGCTTCGGCGCGGAAATCGTCAACGCCGATTCGATGCAGGTCTACCGCGACCTCAGGGTGCTCACCGCCCGCCCCGACGAAGACGAAGTTTTACGCGCGCCGCATAGCTTGTTTGGCGAGATCGACGGCGCGGTCAATTTTTCCGTAGGGCGCTGGCTGGCGGCGGCGAAGGCGTTGCTCGAAGCGGCGAAAGGGCCGCTGATCTTCGTCGGCGGCACCGGGCTTTACTTTCGCGCTCTGACCGAGGGCCTGTCCGAAATCCCCCACGTCCCCGATGGGGTTCGCGAGGCTTTGCGTTCTGGCGCGCAAGGCGTCAACACGCCTGAATTGCACCTGCGGTTGGCGCGCGACGACCCCGAAATGGCGGCGCGGCTGCGCCCCAGCGATCGTCAGCGCATTTTACGCGCCCTCGAAGTCGTCGCGGCGACCGGCAAGTCGCTGCGCGAATTTCAGGGCGGACGCACGGCGCCAATGCTGGCGGAAGGCGAATGGCGCGGCCTGTTCCTCGCGCCCGACCGCGCCTGGCTCAACGCCCGGATCGCGGCGCGGTTCACGCTGATGCTGAGACAGGGCGCGCTCGACGAGGTGTCCGCCCTGGCGCGTCGCGGCCTCGATCCGGCGCTGCCGGTCATGCGCGCCCACGGCGCGCCGCATCTCATCGCTCATCTCGAAGGCCGGATGTCGCTGACTGAAGCCGAGGCGCTCTCGCTGCGCGACACGAGGCAATATTCCAAGCGCCAGTTCACCTGGGCGCGCCATCAAATGCCCGATTTCGTCTGGACGATTCCGGAGGAGGCGGCCGAGGTCGGCGCCGGGCTTTTGCGCGGCGGCGATCCGGATTAGAGTTACGCGCGAAAGCCGCCTCTCCCGTCCTGAGCTTGTCGAAGCGGCGGGAGCGGGGGACTCCCGCTTTCCGAGGAACGACTCCGATCGCCACCGCTTCGCCCAAAGCCCCCTCCCTCGCCGCCGCCCGCGCCGAACATGCCAGGCTCGGCGCCGAAATCGCCGAGCATGACCGGCGCTATCATGGCGAAGACGCGCCGACCGTTTCCGACGCCGAATACGATGCGTTGCGCCGCCGCTACGAAGCGCTGGAGGCCGCGCATCCCGAACTCGTCGACGCGCAGTCGCTGAGCCGCAAGGTCGGCGCGGCGCCATCGGAGAAATTCGCCAAGGTCAGGCATGCCGTGCCGATGCTTTCGCTCGGCAACATTTTCGCTGACGAGGAGGTCGAGGAGTTTTGCGCCCGCGTCAGGCGTTTCCTCGGGCTGCCGGACGAGGCGCCGCTGGCTTTCGTCGCCGAGCCGAAGATCGACGGGCTCTCCTGTTCATTGCGCTTTGAGGGCGGCGCATTCGTCCAGGCGGCGACGCGCGGCGACGGCTTCGAGGGCGAGGACGTAACGGCCAACGTGCGGACGATAGGCGCCATCCCGCAAACGCTTCACGGCGCGCCTGAAGTGCTGGAGGTGCGCGGCGAAGTCTACATGGCGCACGGGGATTTCGATGCGCTGAACGCGCGTCAGCTGGGCGCGGGCAAGCCGACCTTCGCCAATCCACGCAACGCCGCCGCCGGCTCGCTGCGCCAGTTGGACGCTGACATCACCGCCGGGCGGCCGTTGCGCTTCTTCGCCTATGCATGGGGCGAGACCAGCGCGCCGCTGGCGCCGACCCAGCTCGGCGTCATCCAGGCCTTCGGCAAGCTCGGCCTGCCGGTGAATCCGCTCACCACACTCTGCCATTCCGCGGCCGAAATGCTCGCGCATTTCCGTTCCATCGAGGCTCAGCGCGCGACGCTCGGCTATGACATCGACGGCGTCGTCTACAAGGTCGACGACCTCGCGCTTCAGCAGCGGCTCGGCTTCGTCTCGCGTTCGCCCCGCTGGGCGGTGGCGCACAAATTCCCGGCCGAGCGGGCGACGACGATCGTGCAGGCGATCGAGATTCAGGTCGGCCGCACCGGCGCGTTGACGCCGGTGGCGAAGCTACAGCCGGTGACTGTCGGCGGCGTGGTGGTGTCGAACGCCAGCCTGCACAACAAGGACGAAATCGAGCGCAAGGACGTGCGCGTCGGCGACACCGTCATCGTCCAGCGCGCCGGCGACGTGATCCCGCAAATCCTCGGCGTGGTCGCTGACAAGCGGCCCGAGGACAGTCCGCCCTTTGTTTTCCCGAACGTTTGCCCGGTCTGCGGCTCGGCGGCGTTGCGCGAGATCGACGAGAAGACCGGCGAGGCCGATGTCGTCACCCGCTGCACCGGCCGCCTCGTCTGTCCGGCGCAGGCGGTCGAAGGCCTGAAACACTTCTGTTCACGCCTCGCTTTCGACATCGAAGGCCTCGGCGACAAGCAAATCGAACTGTTTTTCGCTCGCGGCCGGGTCAAGACGGCCGCCGACATTTTCACGCTGCAAGCCCGCGACGGCGAAGGCGCGGAAAGACTCGAGGAATGGGACGGTTTCGGCAAGACCTCCGCCCGCAACCTGTTCGCGGCGATCGAGGCGCGGCGCAGGATCGGCTTCAACCGCTTCCTGTTCGCGCTGGGCATCCGCCACGTCGGCGAAACCAACGCCCGCCGCCTCGCCCGCCATTTCGGCGATCTCACGACGTTCCGCGCCGTCGCCGAGAGCGAGAACGGCGCGCAGGAGATATCCGACGTCGAGGGCATCGGCCCGGTGGTCGCCGAAGCGGTCGTCGATTTCTTCGCCGAACCGCACAATCGCGAAGCGCTCGACCGGCTCGTCGAGCAGGTCAAAATCGAGCCGATGGAGACGATCGCCGCCGGCCACCCGCTCGCCGGCAGGACAATCGTCTTCACCGGCACGCTGGAAAAAATGACCCGCGACGAAGCCAAGGCGCTGGCCGAGCGCTTGGGGGCCAAGGTGTCAGGGTCGATTTCCGCCAAGACCAGCTTGGTGGTCGCCGGGCCGGGCGCGGGGTCGAAGCTGAACAAGGCGAGGGATTTGGGGGTGGAGACGATCGACGAGGAGGAGTGGTTGAGACGGGTGGGGAGGTAGGGCTCTTAGTCGTTCCCGTGAAAACGGGAACCCGGAGCCGCATAGCCGCCATTTCCGGAAAGCCCCGCATCGCACGCTGGGCCCCCGTTTTCACGGGGGCGACAGTCGATCCCGTATCCCCTTCACCGCCCCCGCCACGTCCCCCGGTCCCGCGAGCAGCACATCCGCCCCGGCGTCGTGCAATTCGTCCCGCCCGCCATAACCCCACAGCGCGCCGATGGCGGCGAGGGCGCAATTGCGGGCGCCGATGATGTCGAACTTGCGGTCGCCGATCATCGCAATCGGGATTTGTCGCGGGTCCAGCGCGTGGGTGGAGAGCAGATGGCCGATAAGCTCCGTCTTGTCGGCGAGGCCGCCGTCTTCGCGGGCGCCGTGAATCGCCTCGAAACGCGTGTCGAGACCGAAATGCTGGAGTATGCGCACCGCGTCGGCCTCATTCTTTGAAGTCGCGACGAACAGCCGCGCCCCCGAGGCGAGAAGCGCGTCGAGCGCTTCCGGGATGCCGGCATAGACCTCGTTCTCGAACGCGCCGACGTTGCGGTAGCGCTCCCGGTAAAAGCCCATCAGCCTCTCGACATTTTCAGGCCCAGCGAGCTTGGCGAACGAATCGCGCAGCGGCGGTCCTACGATCCAGCCGAGGCGATCGTCGCTCGGCAACGCGATCTCGCGGCCGAGCGCCGCGCTCAGCTGCGCAAAAGCGCGCCGCGCCGTGCGGAAAATGCCGAGACGGGAATCGGTCAGCGTGCCGTCGAGATCGAACAGGACCGCGGGCGTCATTTCAGCAGCACGTAGATGTCCACCTGCAGGTTCGGGTCGTCGCTGGTCTTCACTTCGTTGAGATATTGTTCGACGAACACATCCTGCGCGTCGATGTTCTTCTCGTCGAGATAGGCGGTGATAGCCTCGTAGGTGGCGTCGATGTCGTCGTAGGCGCCACGATGCTCGAAGCGCATCGCCTTGCCGACCGGGGTGAGGCCGAGCTTGACCGCGGCAGAGAGTTCCGTCTTGCCCGCCGGCGCGGCGTCGATCGGGATTTCGGCGCGATAGCGGAATCCGTCATCGTCGGCCTGCAGGAAAACGCTGAGCGGCATACCCGCCGGCTTCAACCCGGCCTTGTCCAACTCGGCGCGAATCGTCGCCAGCGAACCCATGATCGAGGCATAGATCTCGTCGCGATTCGCCTTGGCCTCGAAATAGGCCGCCGGACGCGCCACGAGGTCGACCGCGGCGCCGGTCGCGGCGGCGGCGGGATTGGGCTGATCCGGATTGGGGGCTGCTTCCACGCTGGGCGAAGGGCTCGGAGTCATCGATTGCGCGAGCGCGAAACCGGCGTTCGACAGCGTCAACGCCAGCAACGCTCCGGCGAAGTTTTTCAAGACGGCAGATTTCATCTCAAACGCGTCTCCAGCCAACGCGCCATAATGCGTTTGTCTCGCCCGTGCGGCAAGGGCGCGGGCGCGCATTCATGAGGAGCGAGTATATTTGAGGATCGGCTGGCGCGCCGCGCGCGTCTCGTCGAGCCTTCGCCGTGGCGCGAGCGAGGGCGCGTTGACGAATCGCGCCTTCTCGCCGCCGAGCGCGCTGGAGGCGAGGTCGCGCAAGGTCATGATGAACAGGTCGAGGCTCGCTTTCGATTCGGATTCGGTCGGTTCGATCAGCATCGCGCCATGCACGACGAGCGGGAAATAGACGGTCATCGGGTGATAGCCCTCGTCGATCATCGCCTTGGCGAAATCGAGCGTCGTCAAGCCCGTTTCCTTCAGCCAATGGTCGTCGAACAGGGCTTCGTGCATGCAGGGCTGATCGCCGAACGGCGCGCTCATCAGATCTTTCAGCGAAGCGCGAATATAATTGGCCGACAGCACCGCGTCCTCGGAGGCCTGCTTCAGGCCATCGGCGCCATGCGAAAGGATGAACGCCAGCGCACGCACGAACATGCCCATCTGCCCGTGGAACGCGGTCATGCGCCCGAACGAAGCCGTCCCCGCCGCATGCTCGACGAGATCCAGCCCGCCGTGCCGGGCGACGATGAAGGGCACGGGCGCGAACGGCGCGAGCCGCTCGGACAGCACCACCGGGCCGGCGCCCGGACCGCCGCCGCCATGCGGCGTGGAAAACGTCTTGTGCAGATTGATGTGCATCGCGTCGACGCCGAGATCGCCCGGCCGCGTCTTGCCCATGATCGCGTTGAAATTGGCGCCGTCGGCGTAGAAATAGCCGCCCGCAGCATGCATCGCCTCGGCGATCTCGACGATCTCGCGCTCGAACAGGCCGCAGGTGTTGGGATTGGTGAGCATGATCGCGGCGACATCGGGCCGCAACGCTTCGCGAACCGCCGCCACGCTCACCGTGCCGTCGGGGCCGGCGGCCACCGAGCGCACCGAAAAGCCGACCAGCGCCGCCGTCGCCGGATTGGTGCCATGCGCGGATTCCGGCGCCAGGACGACATTTCGCGCCGTCGCCTCGCCGCGGGCGGCGACCGCCGCCTTGATCGCCATCATGCCGCATTGCTCGCCATGCGCGCCGGCCTTCGGCGACATCGCCACCGCGCTCATGCCGGTCATCGTCATCAGATAGCCGGCCAGCAGCTTGATGAGTTCGAGCGCGCCCTGCGCGGTGGAGACCGGCTGCAAGGGATGGACGTCGGCGAAACCGGCGAGCCGCGCCATTTTCTCGTTCAGCCGCGGATTGTGCTTCATCGTGCACGAGCCCAGCGGATAGAGCCCGCTGTCGATCGCGTAATTTTTCCGCGACAGCCGCACGTAATGCCTCACCGCCTCGGGCTCGGAAAGCCCCGGCAAGGCGACGGCGCCTTCCCGCGCCTGCGGGCCGAGCCGCGAGGCGAAAGGCGCGGGCTCCTCGATGTCGACGCCGCTGGACTCCAGGCGCCCGGACTCGAAAATCAGCGCCTCCTCCATGTCGAGGCCGCGATTGCCGGTGAAGGTTGTTTTCACCATCGGCGTCGCCTCGCCGGGCTGGGTGGGGCGTCCCTGGCGGTTCATGTGTGTCTCCGTGCGGAAGGGGGCGGCTTTGCTGTGAAGACGGCGCGCGAGATTCCTTGCGCTGATGTAGCGGTTTCAAGGCTTTGGGGCACGGAAAATCTGCCGGTCGATGGAATTGGCCGTAGCGATGGGCGCGCGCATGCAGGGCCGGCGAGTCGAAGGGGGCTGAGAAACGCGTCGCCGAAACTCGCGCTTGACCTCCGATACGAAAAGCGAGGGGCTCTAACTCCCTGCCAAGCCGTCGCGCGCCGAGGCGATCCGCAGCTTGCTCGTGAAGGCTCTCGCAAGCCGTGCTGATTAGGAATTGCCTTTCGACGCTCCGAATGCCATTTTAACGCCGTTGCCTTAGTATCCGAAGCCGAGGAGAGAAGTATGAACTTCACGGTTCTCGTAGGCTACGACGATGCTGAACATCGCTATTACGTTCTTTCATCGGACATTCCTGGCCTCCATATCGAGACCCAAACTTTCGAGGAGTTCGTTGAAATCGCTAAGGATTTCGTTCCCGAACTCATTGGCCACAGCGAGCCCGGGGCAAAGATCGAATTCAAGCGAGAAGTCGCGCTGGCCTAATGGGCGGGAACCTGTATCCCGAAATCGTCCGGCGACTGCGTGACCACGGCTGCGAATTTGTCAGGCTCGGCAAATGCTCTCACGAGCTTTGGCGCTCTCCGCGTACCGGGAAGCTGTTGGTTATACCGCGAAACACCGTAAAACGGCATACCGCGAACGAAGTCCTCAAGGACGCCGGGCTTCCCAAAGCGTTTTGATCGCGCTCCTCGCGCTCCAAGGAATTGGAGTTAGTTGGGCGCGCGGTGACGCTTTACTCAACCCCCGCAGGGCTGCGGTCGCCGACCCCGCAAACGCGGACCAAGGCTTTACAATTCCTATTCCTGCGCTCAACTCCGCGCTTTGTCTCAAACACACCCCCGCAGCCCCTCCGCATACCCCGCCCGATCCTCCGCCGTATTGACCTCCGTGCTCGCCACCACCAGCAGATCGTCGAGCCCCGCCCCCGGCAGCAGCCGCGACACCGGCAGGCCTCCGATGATCCCGCGCCGCGCCAGCGCTTCGACGAGTTCGGCCGCCGGACGCGGCGTGCGGATCGTGAATTCGTTGAAGAAATGGGCGTTCAGCACCTCGACGCCGGGAATCGCGGAAAACCGGCCGGCCAGATCGACCGCGTTGGCGTGGTTTACGCGCGCCAGTCGTTGCAAACCCGCGCCGCCGAGCAGCGTCATGTGGATCGAGAAGGCCAGGGCGCAGAGGCCGGAATTGGTGCAGATGTTGCTCGTCGCCTTCTCGCGGCGAATGTGCTGCTCGCGCGTCGAAAGCGTGAGCACGAAGCCTCGCCGCCCCTCGGCGTCGACCGTTTCGCCCGCCACCCGCCCGGGCATCTGCCGGACGTTTTTCAGCCGGGTGGCGAACAGCCCGACATAGGGCCCGCCGAAGCTCAGCGCATTGCCGATGGATTGGCCTTCGCCGACGACGATGTCGGCGCCCATCTCGCCGGGCGAGCGCAGCGCGCCCAGCGACACGACCTCGGTGAACACGGCGATCAGCAGCGCGCCCCTTTTGTGCGCGACCTCCGCGATGGCCGACAGGTCGCGCGGATTGCCGAAGAAATCCGGGCTCTGGACGATGACGCAGGAGGTTGAGGAATCGATCGCGGCGGAAAAATCCTCGACGCCGAGAGGATCGGGCGCCAGCCGGACGACTTCGTCGCCGGCCATATGCGCCAGCGTCTCAGCGACGTCGGCATATTGCGGATGCAGGCCGCCCGAAAGCACCGCCTTGTTGCGGCGGGTGAGGCGATGCGCCATCAGCATCGCTTCGCCGCAAGCGGTCGAGCCGTCGTACATCGAGGCATTGGCGACATCCATGCCGGTGAGCTCGGCGACCTGGGTCTGGAACTCGAACAGGACCTGCAGAGTCCCTTGAGAAATCTCGGGCTGATAGGGGGTGTAGCTGGTCAGGAATTCCGAGCGCTGAATCAGATGGTCGACGCTCGCCGGCACGTGATGGCGATAGGCGCCGGCGCCGAGAAAGAACGGCGCCGCGCCCGCCGTCAAGTTGCGCGCCGCCATGGAGCCAAGTTGCCGTTCCACCGCCATTTCGCTGGCCGCGAGCGGCAATTCGAGCAGGCCGTCGAAACGCCTGGCGGCGGGAATCGCGGCAAACAGCGCGTCGATGTCGGCAACGCCGATCTTTTGCAGCATGCCCTGCCGATCGGCCTCGTTGAGCGGAAGATAGCGCATTTTGGGCTCAGTCGAGCGTCTTGAGGAAATCGGCGTAAGTCTCGGCGTCCATCAGCGCCTCGACCTCCCCGGGGTCGCTCAGCTTGAGCTTGAACAGCCAGCCGCGGCCTTGCGCATCGTCGTTGATCAGCGAGGTCTCCGAGGTCACCGCGTCATTGACGGCGACGACCTCGCCGCCGACCGGGGAAAACACGTCGCTCGCCGCCTTGACGCTCTCCACCACGGCGGCGGCGGCGCCCTTGTCGAATTTCGTGCCGATTTCCGGCAATTCGACATAGACGACGTCGCCGAGCTGGCGCTGCGCATGATCGCTGATGCCGATCGTCGCGACGTCGCCGCTGACGTTCACATATTCATGGTCCGGTGTGAAACGCATATGGGGCTCCCTAAAGTAAGTGTCTCAGTTCAGCCGCGATGATAGGCATGTGGATGGAAGGGCAGCGCCGCGACGCGCGCCGGCAGCGTTTTGCCGCGCGCCACGAGGCCGACGGCGGCGCCGACTTTGGCGAATTCCGGCGGGACATAGCCCATCGCGATCGGCGCCCCGACGCCCGGCCCGAAGCCGCCCGAGGTGACGACGCCGATCTTCGTTCCGGAGGCATCCAGGATCTCCGCGCCGTCGCGCGCCGGGGCGCGGCCCTCCAACCTCACACCGACGCGACGGCGTTTCAAGTCGCCGGCGAGCGCCGCCTGAACCCGCGCCGCGCCAGGAAATCCCCCTCCCTCGCGCCGGCGCTTCGGCACGGACCACGCCAGGCCCGCCTCGATGGGGTCGGTCGATTCATCGAGTTCGTGGCCGTAGAGGCAAAGGCCCGCCTCCAGCCGCAACGTGTCGCGCGCCCCTAGGCCGACGGGCGCGACGCCGTCCTGGCGAAGCAGCAGACGGGCGAAGGCCTCCGCCTCGCTCGAGGGGAGCGAAATCTCGTAGCCGTCCTCGCCGGTATAGCCGGAGCGCGAAGCCTCGCAGGCGAAACCGCCGATCGTCAGCGGCCCGACGCTCATGAACGCCCAGGATTCGACGCCGGAACCGGGGGCCAAACGCGCCAGGGTCGCGGCCGCCAGCGGCCCCTGCAAGGAGATCAGCGCCGCCTCGTCGCGAATCGTCAGTTTTACGCCGCTCGGCAGATTTTTACGCAGATGCGCATAGTCGATGCCCTTGCGCGAGGCGTTGACGATCAGACCGAGCCGCCCGTCGGCGTCGCGCGGGCGGAAAACCATCAGGTCGTCGATCGTGCCGCCTTGCGGGTTGAGGAATTGCGTGTAGCGCTGTCGTCCCGGCGCGAGGCCGACGATGTCGGCCGGGCACAGCGCTTCCAGCGCCCGCGCGACCGTCTCGTGATCGGGACCATCGAGCCATGCCTGCCCCATATGCGAGACGTCGAACAAACCCGCCCGAGTTCGCGTGGAAGAATGTTCGGCGAGGATGCCCGAGGGGTACTGGATCGGCATCGCGTAGCCGGCGAACGGCGCCATTCGCGCCCCGAGTTCGACGTGCAGGGCATACAGGGGAGTGCGCGCGTCCGCGTCCGACATCCGTCACCTAACTCCAGAGACCAGCGATAATCTCAGACATCGCCGCATGCCGCGACGAATTCCGAGCCCTCGCCCCCTCTGTCCGGTGACCTGAGAGATTTCCCGCTGATGCGCGGTTACCCCCGTCGGTGGACGCCTTCGCGAACTGCGGGCGCCGCTTTCCAGAGTGTCATCACCCAACGGTCCTGTGGCCTGAGCGTTTCCGGGGCGGTTGCGCCTTCGGCGCCGGCCCGGCCCCTCGAGGGCTGAACCGGACTCTTCCGCTGGGTGTCTTGAACTGACGACCGGCAGGAAGCCCCAACCTCCGCGCTTTGTCAATCCGCTCAGCGCGCGCGTCAGGAATGCCGGCGCGGCTTCGGCGGCGCGGCGACCGAATTGCCGAAACCGACGGTGACCGTGTAGAGAGTGTCGAGATCGGTGCGGGTCAGCGGCAACAGGATGGGGTCGGCGACCAGTTCGAATGGAGCGCGCGCGCCGCCATTGGTGTTGGCCGTGATCTTGTAGGTTTTCTGGTAGACGGGCTTCTTGTCGGCGGCATTGGCGACGACGACCTTCAGGTCGGTCGACAGGACCCCGGGGGCGCCGGCGGGGCCGACGAGCGCCAGTCCGGAGATGCCGATCTTCAACGCGAACTGCGCGCCCTGCGGGACGCACTGGCGCGCCACGTCGGAAATGTCGAACTGGTAGCGCACCGCCTTGTTGTCGGCACCGCCGACGCGGAACGTCGCGCCGCCGTCGGCGATGTCGATGCTCGGGCAATCGAGATCCTCGGCGCTGAGCGGCAGAACCTTTATCTTGTCGGCGTCCGTGCCGGACGCCGAACGGGCTTGGATCACGCCCGCGTCCCTGGCGGACGACGATCCCGGGATTACCGCTCCGGTGGGCATGATCGACTCGATGTTGCCGCAGCCGGCCGTGAGCGCGGCTAACGCCATGGCCAGCATCGGCAGGACGGAAAACGTATTGCGGTTCATCGAGGCCGGCTCCCTGGGCGACAAGGCTCAAATAGGGGTTTGCAGCGCTTTCGCGAAGGTGGATTAAGGCCCGGGCGCGCTCAAGGCAACGCCTCGAAGCTCTCCTTGAAGCCCGCAAGGGTCATCGGCACGCCGATTCCTTCTTCCATCGTCTGATAGAGGACGAGCGCAGCGTTCGTTCCCCCCTCCAGTTTTCCCAGCAGCTTGTCGTCGAGAAACACTTCGGCGATGCAGCCGTTGGGCTGGCAGCGCATGAAGTTCATGCGACCCACGTCGTCGTTGTCGATGCGCAGGCCGATTCCGGTCGGCAGCAGCACGCCGAGCGGCGCGATGACCCGCAACAGCCGACTCTTGCGATCGGCGGTCTTCAACGCGATGACGACCAACGTGATGTTGGGCCGGTCGGCGTCGACGACGCTCTGAACTATAGCGCATTGTTCGTGCTGGGCCCCGGGCGGATTTTCGCACCGCGTTTCCCAGCCGCCGAGCTTGCCTTTCACCGCCGTCTGCGCCGCCGCGCGTTGCGCGACGACTGTCGTCGAGAGGCCCGCCGCGACCATCAAGGCCAAGGCCAAACCGCGCCGGGCGTCCCGGACTCTCCGATCAATCCAGTACATCGCTCAACTTTTCTCGTGGCGGAACGCGGGCCGGGCTAGCAAATGGGACGCGCCTGTCAAGCGCCGACCCGCGACGAAATGGCCGAAAGTGAATTGATTTCCGTCAATGATGGTCGAAGCGAGGATTGCATCGCGCGGCCATTTATGATCATTCAGGCTTCGAATTGTAGCGGCGCCGCAAGACGCCGCCGAGTCGCGTTTTCGTCCCTGGCGGCGAAACGTCATCAACAAGCCTGTAACGGCGAGGCGGACATGAAGGCTTTCGTGGGTGAGGAACGGCGCTCTGTCGCATGGCGACTCGGCGGAGGGGCTCGCGCCTTGGCTGGGGCGGCGATGGCGTTGGCTTTGACGTCGTCGGCTCGGGCTGACAATTACGGCCATGCTGAACCCGGGCAGATTGGCTTTCAGGCCCCCGTCACCGATCTCGCACGTTATCTGCAGTGGTTCCACAACGATATCCTGATGCCGCTGATCACGGTCATTTCGTTGTTCGTCCTGGCGCTGCTCGCCTATGTCGTTTGGCGCTTCAACGAGAAGGCCAATCCGGTTCCCTCGAAGACCACGCACAACACGCTGATCGAGGTCGTCTGGACGATCGCCCCCGTGATCATCCTGGTTTTCGTGGCCATTCCGTCGTTCCGCCTGTTGACGATGCAATTCACGTTCCCGCCCGCCGACCTCACGGTCAAGGTTGTGGCGTCCCAGTGGCATTGGAACTATGGCTATCCCAAGGACGCCGGCGGGTTCGCTTTCGATTCCTACATCAAGGACGACAAGGAGCTGAAGCCGGACGATCTCCGGTTGCTCGCCGTCGACAACGAAGCGGTGGTGCCTGTCAACAAAGTTGTACACTTGGAAGTGACATCCACGGATGTCATTCACTCCTTCATAGTTCAGTCTTTCGGCGTGCGCATCGACGCCGTGCCGGGCCGGTTGAACAAGATCTGGTTCAAGGCCGATCGCGAAGGCGTCTACTACGGCCAGTGCTCGAAAATCTGCGGCAAGGATCACGCGTTCATGCCGATCGCGTTCCGGGTCGTGAGCCAGGAGCAATATGACGCGTGGCTGCTCGACGCGAAGAAGAAATACGCGTCTGTTGAGAATCCCGTGCAGGTCGCCGACGACCAGGTGCGACATTAGGTCGCATCTACTCGATCGCAAACCCCTTGAAATAGATCAGATCTAGGACTTTGGAGCCTCAGTCATGGCAAGCGAAGCCGCCCATCCCTATGGCGAGGATGCCCACGGGCACCCCACCGGTTGGCGTCGATACATGTTTTCGACCAACCACAAAGACATCGGAACGCTTTATCTGATCTTCGCGGTCATCGCGGGTTTGATCGGATCGGCGTTCTCGGGCGCGGTCCGATTGGAGCTCTTGCGTCCCGGGATCCACATCTTCCCGATCATCTCGACGATTCTCGCCGGAGACGGTTCGATCGACGCCGCGAAGAACATGTACAACGTCTTCATCACCGCTCACGGCGTGATCATGATCTTCTTCCTGGTCATGCCCGCGCTGATCGGCGGCTTTGGCAATTGGTTCGTGCCGTTGATGATCGGGGCGCCCGACATGGCGTTCCCGCGCATGAACAACATCTCGTTCTGGCTGCTGCCGGCGTCGATCCTGCTGCTGATCCTGTCGATGTTCGTCGAAGGTTCGCCGGGCATGCACGGGTTCGGCGGCGGCTGGGTGCTCTATCCACCGTTCTCCTCGACCGTCGGCACTCCCGGCCCGGCGATGGATTTCGTCATCCTTTCGCTGCATATCGCCGGCGCTTCGTCGATCCTCGGCGCGATCAACTTCATCACCACCATATTCAACATGCGCGCTCCCGGCATGACGATGCATCGCATGCCATTGTTCGTCTGGTCGGTGCTGGTGACGGCGTTCCTGCTCGTGCTGTCGCTGCCGGTTCTCGCCGGCGCGCTGACCATGCTGCTGACGGATCGCAACTTCCACACCACGTTCTTCGATCCCGCCGGCGGCGGCGACCCGATCCTGTTCCAGCATCTGTTCTGGTTCTTTGGTCACCCCGAAGTGTACATCCTGATCCTGCCCGGCTTCGGCATCGTCAGCCAGATCGTTTCCACCTTCTCCCGCAAGCCGGTGTTTGGCTATCTCGGCATGGTCTACGCGATGGTGGCGATCGGCGCCGTCGGCTTCATCGTCTGGGCCCATCACATGTACACCGTCGGCCTGTCGCTCAACACGCAGCGCTATTTCGTGTTCGCGACCATGGTGATCGCGGTTCCGACGGGCGTGAAGATCTTTTCCTGGATCGCGACGATGTGGGGCGGGTCGATCTCGCTGCGCCCGCCGATGATCTGGGCGATCGGCTTCATCTTCCTGTTCACGGTCGGCGGCGTCACCGGCGTCGTGCTTGCCAACGCGGGCGTCGACCGCGCGCTGCACGAGACCTATTACGTCGTCGCCCACTTCCACTACACGATGTCGCTGGGCGCCGTGTTCGCCATCTTCGCGGGCTTCTACTATTGGTTCCCGAAGATGACAGGTTACATGTACGACGAGAAGCTCGCCACCCTGCACTTCTGGGTATTGTTCATCGGTGTGAACCTCGTGTTCTTCCCGCAACATTTCCTGGGGCTGGCCGGCATGCCGCGCCGCTACATCGACTATCCCGACGCCTATTGGGAATGGAACTTCGTCTCCTCGATCGGCGCGCTGGTCTCGTTCGCCGCGACGGTCATTTTCCTCTACACCGTCTACGACGCCTTCGCCAAGAAGCGCATCGCCGGCGACAATCCCTGGGGCGTGGGCGCCACGACCCTCGAATGGACGCTGCCTTCGCCGCCTCCGTTCCATCAGTACGAGACGCTGCCGCGCATCACCGGCGCCGATCACTGAACTCGAGTTCCGCCGCGGCGCTCAGGCGCCGCGGCGGGGCTATTTCCAATCGCCTGGATCGCATTAGATGAGTTTGGCCAACCCACAGACTTCGGAAGCCGGCCCTCTGGCCGCCATCGGAGAATACGCGGCGGGACCGAGGGAATATTTCGCGCTGTTGAAGCCGCGGGTGATGTCACTGGTCGTGCTGACCGCGCTCGCCGGCATGCTGGCCGCGCCGGGAAAGCTGCATCCGGTGGTCGGCTTCGCCTCGCTGCTGGCGATTGCTGTCGGCGCCGGGGCTTCGGGCGCGCTCAACATGTGGTGGGACGCCGACATCGACATTCAAATGGCGCGCACCCGCCTGCGTCCCGTGCCGGCCGGCGTGATCGCGCCCAACGACGCGCTCGCCTTCGGTCTGATCCTTTCGCTGCTTTCCGTGCTGACGCTTGCCGTGGTCGCCAATTTCCTCGCCGCCGGTCTGCTCGCCTTTACGATCTTCTTCTATCTCGTCATCTACACGATGTGGCTGAAGCGTTCGACGCCGCAGAACATCGTCATCGGCGGCGCCGCTGGCGCCCTACCGCCCATCGTCGGTTGTGCGGCGGCTTCGGGCCACGTGACCCTCGACGCCTTCGTGCTGTTCGCGATCATCTTCGTCTGGACGCCGCCGCATTTCTGGGCGCTGGCGCTGGTCAAGTGCCGCGATTATGAGCGCGCGGGCGTGCCGATGATGCCCAACGTC
>Ga0302157_10001309_pt1 | contig 30955 bp, 26 predicted proteins | sample I_Bog_N3_3_FD_193502 | JGI IMG/M metagenome (GOLD analysis project Ga0302157, IMG submission 193502) | Peat permafrost microbial communities from Stordalen Mire near Abisko, Sweden - I_Bog_N3_3 | ecosystem: Environmental > Terrestrial > Soil > Wetlands > Peat | place: Sweden: Abisko, Stordalen...
TGTCCGTTCTCCTTGAGGTAGCGAGTTTTGGAAACCTCGTTCTACTCCGACGAGGTCGCTAGGGCAGTCCCACATAGCATCTTCAGGGGTGAAAGGTGACGTCTACCCGCTTGTGCCGGGCGAGATCATCACGACTGGAACGATGACCAAGGCTTACCCCGTCGACGTCGGTGAGCGATGGGGAACTCGCTTCGAGCGCAACGAATTTCCAGCATTGACGATCGAATTTGCATAGGGCTCGGATGTGCAGCATCGGACGGAAGCGCTACGGACGGCGCGGCCGCCGACTGGCAGCGCCCGGCCCAGAGGGAGACCGTCGCGAACGGCTGCTTCGGAGGTGCCCATTGACACGACGGCGCCCGGGGGCGGGCAGGCCTAGAGACTGCCTTCCTCCGCCAGCAGGCGTTTTGGTCGGCCAATGCACCGAATTCAGGCCTCGGGACATCGTCGGCGGCGTCCGGGAGCGGAAGGGTCCTTCACCCCCACGTCCGAGGGAGTACACCGGCAATCGGCCGCCGTATGCTGCGCGCACTCCTTGACCGCGCGACCGCGCCGCAGCGCCCATGACCCGACGTGCCGACTACCGCCAACGTATCCCCGAGCTGCGCGCCCGCCTCAACGCGATGATCGTGACGAACGCGACCCACACGATCCCCCGCGGCCGCGCGCAGATAGATACCACCGGCAGCCGCTCGCAGACCCAGGGCTTCAAGACGCAGGAGGCCCGGCTGATGGCCTACGCGGAGCGCCGCTACACCAGCGTCGCCCGCGTGTGCGTGCTGCTCGCGCTGACACGTGACACGCCCGGGCTGTCGCTGAAAGACGCCGAGGTCGGCCACGCCGGTGCGTACTGGCAGGCGTTCAAGGGCAACGACGACTTCAACGCCTGCCACAGCTGCCCCGCCTTGCTCACCTTTGACGGCCAGCTGCCCACCGTGTTGACGACCAACCGCGGATTGCAACGCATGCTCGTCGTCGAGTTCGCCGACTGCATGCTGATGCCGAAGTCCATCAACGGCATCGACAAGCTCGTCGACGAACAGTTCGCCCGCGACGCCTTCGTCGCCGCTGCGCGCCACATCCTGCAGACGCCGGGCGCGGGCTGGGAGGACGGTCTTGGCGTCTTCGACGCGCAGATGGCCGACGTCTACGAGAACGCCCGCCAGATCTTGTTCGGCGCGCCCATCCAGCGCTCGCCGCGCCCGCCCGAACAGGAGGCGCTGCTCGACACGCTGTGTGCGTACTACGAGGGCATGGAGGCGAGCCGCCGCAATCGGCAAGCGATCGAGAACTTCCGGCGCGAGGCGATGCAAGAGATCGGGGTGACGTGACTTCGCGTTCCGGGCGCCTCGCCGGCGACCGTCGAAGGCAGCCGAGCTGCGCAAGGCGGCCAGACAATCAGTCGGGCCTCATCAGCGGATGCGGGCATTCGTGTACAGCCGCAACTCCTTCGCGCCCACGACCGTCGCCCTGTGGTCTGCCCAGTCCAAAAGCATTCGTCCGAAGCCGCGACCTTGAAAAGCGGGCCCGACCGCGATGCTGTAGACCGTCAGCCAGTCATCCCCTGGCTCCAGCACCAGGACGCCGGCGGCTGAATTTTCGTGGCTCAGAAGCCAGACCTGGCCGCGCTTGATGCGCTCGCTGTAGTCCTCGAGGGCGGGCTTTGGCACGATGCCGATGACCGGCACATAAGCTCGAACATAGGCATCCGCGCTGATGCGCTGAACGACCTCCGAGTCCGTGAGTTCGGCGAGACGGGGCGGCCAACAAGCGGGCGACAGTTTCATACTGCTGTCGATTGTCTGTTAGCCGGCACGGCCGATGGCCGAGCAGCCTCCTCGGTGAGGCGCTTGCCGGCGGGAACCGGCCTTCGCGCTCATCCGCTTCAGGCAAGATGGTGCGCCGTCCTCAAGTCAAAAGGATACTGATGAGCGCTGTTGCAGCCCACCCTCGCACATCCCAGGTCATTCGCACCGAGGCGCAACTCCGCGCCTTGATCGGTGAACCTGCCCAGCTGACCTGCGCCAAGATCAGTGATCGCCTGAACGCGATGACACGCTTGTTCATCGAGCGCTCGCCGTTCATTTGCATCGCCACCAGCGACTCATCCGGAAATTGTGACCTCAGCCCGCGTGGCGATCCGGTTGGCTTCGTACGCATCCTCGACGAGCGCACCTTGCTCATTCCCGAGCGCCCGGGGAACAGGATCGCCGATTCTCTGCGCAATATGCTGGCGAACCCGCACATCGGCCTGCTCTTCTTCGTGCCCGGGGTGACCGATACGTTTCGCGTGAATGGCCGCGCCATGCTCACCGTCGACGAAGAGTTGCTCTCACCTTGTGCCGTCGAGGGCAGAGCGCCGCTGCTGGGCATCCTGGTCGACATCGACGAGGCCTATACGCAGTGCTCGAAAGCATTTCTGCGTTCGCGCCTCTGGGACCCGCGCCTGCATGTCGACGCATCCAGCATGCCCACTGGCGGTGAGGTTCACCGCGCGATCCAAGGCGAACAGTTTGACGCTGAGCAGTACGACAAGGAGCGCAACGAGCGCTACCTTCGCCGAGCCGGCTTCTACTGAGCCGGCTCAGTCTGATGATCGGGGTTGAAGGACCAGTTTCCAAGCCGGCAGTCGACGAGGAGCGGGTTTGGGCGGTCGTCTGCTTCGACGCACGAACGCACCCTGACTTTGAAGCCATGCCCTGCGGCGTTCATCGCCGAATTTGATTTGAATTCGACTGCGGACATTGCCGGATTCCAGGCGTGCGCTGCAAAATCCGCTCATGGAGCGACTGTTCCTATTTCCCGCCGCAAGCCGCCGCGATCCCTCGGTCGAGGCGTGGTTCGATGTGCGCCCCGGCAAGCTGGGCTCGCTGGCGCGGCACTGGTTCGAGGTGGTGCGGGCTTGCGGCGACGATGTCAACGAAGTGCTACACGACGGCCAGCCCACCGCCTGCGTCGTCCAGGCCGCGTTCGCCTACGTCGACGCGTTCAGCACCTACGTCAACCTCGGCTTCTTCCATGGCAACGACCTTTCCGATCCGGCGGCGCTATTGCAGGGCGCCGGCAAGTTCATGCGGCATGTGAAGCTGGCGCCGGAGCGGGAGGTCGACGACGCAGCGCTGCGGCGATTGATCGCAGACGCGTACCGCGACATGCGGGTGCGGCTGCATCGGGGTTGACCTTTGTGTGGCGTGGCGGACTTCAAGCAGCCGTGAAGGGCTGCTTCGGGACTATCGGCATTCAACCGACGGTCGACCTGCGTTGCGCTACGAGAGTCACGACAGCGGTCGTGCGCTATGTCGTGTTCATGGCAGCCGTCGTGGTTGGCGTGGATTTTCTTTTCTTCAGGTCCCGTTTCTGGGAACGGCTGATGGCGAACGTCGGAATCGTCCGGGTCTTCGCCGCGTTTTACGTAAGGTTTCCGAGACAACCATGAGCGGGCGGCGGCGCGTTGCGGCCACGTCCGGCCGTTCGGGCGCGGCTGCTTTCGGGTACGCTGGCAGTTCACGGGTTTGCCGGTCACGAGGGGAGTCGCAGGTCATGGGAATCGAGTACAAAATCAAGTTCGCTGTGCCCAGCGACTACGACCCAGGCTCGTTGTTCAGGAAGCTGCCGAGCCCGATCGATCGACGTGCCATGACCGAGATTTACAACTACTCCGTCGAACCGGATGGCTTCTACTTCGCAGATCGCCTCGTGAATCGGGACATCGCCGCCGTAGCGCTGCAACGCTTCATCGATGAAGCCCTGCGCGTGGCGCGTTCCGTCGAGGTCGTCGAGGCATGAGTCGCCAACCTGACGTTGGCGGCGATATCGCGACCGTCCAGGAGCCGATGCTCATCGAAGGCCACTTGCCGGCAGCCCGCAGTTCGGGCCGAGAATGGCGGGCCGGTCGTCGTTCCAGTTGACCATGCCCCCGAACATGTGCGCGATCGCGTTCCTGACCTCCGATCCTCCTGAAGCTGCCGCGTGAACCAGTCCATCGCCTCCAATTCGCCCTCCCAGGCACGCTCAGTCATCTCGCCGTCAGCCCGCCGCTGGGTCATGTTCGCGCTGCTCGCCGGAGTGGCCATGGCCAGCCTTGACAGCGCGATCGCCAATATCGCGCTGCCCACGATCGCCACGGAACTGACGACGAGCGAGGCCGCCACTGTCTGGGTGGTCAACGCCTTCCAGCTTGGGGCGGCACTGTTCCTCTTGCCGGCCGCGGCCCTGGGCGAGATACGGGGTTTGAGACGCGTCTACGGATTCGGGCTCATCGCATTCGGCATCACGTCGCTGGGCTGCGCGCTGTCGCCAACGCTCGACGCGCTCGTGCTGTTCCGCCTGCTGCAAGGCGCCGCCGGTGCCTTCACCGCTGCGATCGCGCCCGCCATCATCCGCCGCATCCAGCCGCCCGAGCGAATGGGAAGCGCTCTGGCGCTCGTTGCCCTCACGGTTGCGTTCTCGGGGGCGGCTGGACCGTCCGTGGCCGCGGGCATCCTGATATTCGCGCGCTGGCCCTGGCTGTTCCTCGTCAACGTGCCGATCTGCATCGCTGCGGCGATCGCCTTCCTGCGCAACGCGCCTCCCAACGAGCCGCAGCCTCGCCCGTTCGATCGCGGCGGCGCGCTGTTGAGCGGCCTGGCGCTCGGCCTGATCGTGCTGGGCGTCGACACCCTGGGACTTCACGCCCGTACCGCAGCGACGGCGATCGCATGCGGCCTCGCGGCGTTCGCGTTGCTGGTACGGCATCAGTCCCGGCAGCCGGCGCCACTCGTTCCGCTCGACCTGATGCGGATCCCGCTGTTCTCGCTGTCGATCGTCACCTCGGTGTGCTCTTACGCCGCACAGATCCTGGCCTACGTCTCGCTGCCCTTCCTGTTCCAGACCGTGCAGCATCGCTCGCCGGTGGAGACGGGCCTGCTCGTGACGCCCTGGCCCCTGCTCGTGGTGGTGGCGGCACCCGTGGCGGGTAAGCTCATCGCGAAGCACCCCGCGGCGCTGCTGGGCAGCCTCGGGCTCGCCGCATTGGCTGCGGGCCTGGCTCTGCTGGCGGCGATGCCGGAATCGCCGTCTACGCTCGACATTGCGTGGCGCATGGCCTTGTGCGGCGTCGGCTTCGGTTTCTTCCAGACGCCCAACAACACGACCCTCATGACCGCCGGTCCAGCACACCGTTCGGGCGCCGCTGGCGGCATGCTGGCGCTCGCGCGCATATCCGGCTGGTGCCTGGGATCTGCGCTTGTCGCGGTGATGTTTGCGCTCGTGCATGAGCGCCCCACCGTCGCCTGCCTGGAATTGGCATGCGCTTTCGCAAGTTTCGGCGCGGTCGTCAGCGTTCTTCGATACCGGGCGAAGCCGGCCAGTACACACGGGTGAGCGCCTGCGTCCCGCGGTCGCGTGCAGGGGCGGGCTACCAGTCACTCATCGGATGCTGTCGCGTCTGGCGCAGGGATTCCTGCTCGGGTCGAAAACGTTGCGATCAACTCGGCAGCTCTCGGGCCGAAGCCGGCCACGACCGGTCGTCCACGAACGGCATCTCTGCGTGCGTACTCCGCTTCAGGACGGCAGTTCCCACGCCCGAAGCGCACGCGCTGCCCAGCGAAACCGCACGACGCGCCTGTCTTTCCAGTCGCAGTCCCAGGTCGCTCGGGTCCCTAGCCTTGGGGGGCATGGCACGCCACCGCGTGCATAGACTCAAGCAGCGGTTGCCATGCCATGGCAAACGCTGCCCCTCCACTGCTACTTGGAGAATTTATGGCTCACAGCAACTCGCACGACGGGAAGATCAAAGCCCTTGAAGGCCATCTGAAGCAATTGAGCGACAAGCTCGCCAGTTTCAGCAGCCACTCTCAACAAGTCAGCGAACTGATCCCGGTCATCCACCGACCGGGTTGGACGACGCTGGCTGAAGTGACTCTCGTCAACGGCCTGGTGGAGGCGATGATCAAACATACGGACGTCATCGCCGATCTGCACTCGACGCTGATTCGTGGTGCGCAAGCCGTCGGCAAGGAATGAAAGAGCCGTCGTGCATGAGCACCGAAAGCGGCTCGGCCGGTACCACCCGGTCTGAGCCGCACCAAGGCGCGACTCTGTTCTGAAGCACTCGGATCGCGACCACGTCGAGGTGACAGGCCCCCGCCCGGCCAGGATCCGGTCACTGCGACTGTCCGGATGTGCTGCCTCCAGGCAGGCCAGGCCGATGAGCCCGGGCTCGCCGCTCGACGGAATACATCCGCCAGATCAGAAATCCGCTCAACGGCCGGTTCTAGGGATACACCCGAGGATCGGCGAATCAATGCAGCGTCTGAAGATAGGCGACGACCGAACCCAACTCGGTCGCGGTGAGCGAGACGACCGGCATCTCGCTTCCCGGCTTGACCGCTTGCGTCTGCGAGATCCAGCGGCCGAGGTCGGCGGCGGTGTTCGGCAAGGTGCCGGCGGCGATCGTCTGGCGCGACATCAGATGGGTCAGGTCCGGCCCCGATTCGCCTTTGGCGTCTGTGCCGCGGACAGCGTGGCAACCCGCGCACTTGTCCAGGAACGCCTGCGCGCCGGTGGCCGCGTCGGCTGGCGGCGCCGCAACGGCGCGCTGGCGTGCGACCCATTGTGCGAATGCAGCAGGCGTGTCGACGTCGACGAACAGCGCCATGTGCGCATGCTCTGCTCCGCAGAATTCGCCGCACTGTCCGCGATACCGTCCCACTGTATTGCCCTGCAACCAGGTGACGTTGGTCTGGCCGGGCAGGACATCCATCTTTCCGCCAAGGCTGGGCACCCAGAACGAATGGATGACGTCGCCGCTGGTGAGCTGGAAGCGCACCGGCTCGCCGACCGGAATGTGAATCTCGTTGGCCGTGGTCAGCAGCACGGCGCCGCTCGCGTCGAGATAGCGCACCCGCCACCAGAATTGAAAGGCCCGCACCTCGATCACGACGCGCGGCTTGCTGCCAGGCGCCGCGATGGCGGCGAGCGTGGACAGCGTCCAGACCGCACAGGCGAACAGGACGGCGACCGAGATGCCCGTGCCCACATAGATCCACATCAGCCCGGCTCGTTCCCGCAACGGCATGAGTGAGTCGCCAGGCGCTCCTGATCGGCCGGCAGCGGCATGCCGCTTGCGAAAGACCGCCAGCACCAGCAGCGCGCCGACGATGATCACCACCGCGATCGACACCAGAGCGAGTCCCCAGCCCAGCCGCGTGACCGGATCGGCCGCGGGACCGGCGGTGTGGAGATAGGCGAGCGGAGTGTCGGAGCCGTTCATCGGGGCCAGTCGTTTGGTGTTAAAACAGCGGCCGGGGCTGCATGCTGCGTTGTCTCGTCGCCAACCTGGAATGCCCGATGCGCACTCGAACCCCGCGGACCTTGCACCCACCACACGCGGCGGTCGAGCGTCGAGGTCCCGCGCTGGTGGCGCTGCCCATCCTGCTCGCCTTGTCGGCGGCCGGTGTCGCGGGACAGCCCGGCGGCGCCTCGACAGGCGCTGCGCCCATCTCTTCTGACCAAGGCGAGATCGCTCGCGGCGCCTACCTGGCGCGCGCGGGCGACTGCGCCGCGTGCCACTCCGCGCCCGGCAGCCCCGCGTTCAGCGGTGGACTGCCCCTGCGCTCGCCGCTCGGAACCATCTACTCGACCAACATCACGCCCGACCGCGAGACGGGCATCGGCAACTATTCGTTCCAGGATTTCGAGCAGGCCTTGCGCAACGGAAAATCTCCTAGCCATCGCCTCTATCCGGCGATGCCTTACCCATCGTTTGCCAAGACCTCCGACGACGACCTGCGCGCACTCTACGGCTATTTCATGCACGAGGTTGTTCCCGTTCGTCGGATCCCGCCGAAAACGGATCTGCCCTTCCCTTTCGACCAACGGTGGGCAGTCAGCCTCTGGGACGTCGCGTTCCTGGATTCCGGCTCCTACCGCAACGACTCCACGCACGACGCTCGCTGGAACCGGGGCGCCTATCTCGTCCAGGGGCTCGGCCACTGCGGTGCCTGCCACACGCCACGCGGCATCGCCTATGAAGAGCACGGATACACGCAGCACTCGAGCAGGTACCTTACCGGCGGCGTCAACGATCACTGGCTCGCACCGAACCTCGCCGGCGCGCGCGCGACGGGGCTGGGCGACTGGAGCGAGGCCGACATCGTCAGCTTCCTCAAGACCGGGCATGCCTCCGGGCGGATGGCATTCGGACCGATGACCCAGGTCGTCACGGACAGCATGCGCTATCTCGACGACGCCGATCTCGAAGCCATCGCCGCCTACCTGAAGTCGCTCGCGCCGCATGGCGCGGACGGCTCGTTCCGCCCCGCGACGCAGGTCCGGGCGACCGAGAGCTGGCTCGCGACCGGCGACCTTCATGTGCCGGGCGGCGGCCTCTACAACAACTTCTGCGCGAAGTGCCACCAAGCCGATGGGCGCGGTGCCGCGGACAAGGCGCCCACGCTCGCCGGCAGTGCCGTGGCGCGCGCGCTCAATCCCGATTCGGTGATCCACATCATCCTGAGTGGCGGCAAGCCCGATCCGGTGTCCGGCATGGCAGCGGTCGATCCGATGCCGGCGTTCGCCGGGCAGTTCGACGACCGCGAGATCGCAGAAGTCGCGAGCTTCGTGCGACGCTCGTGGGGCAACAATGCGCCGCCCGTCACCACGCGGGACGTCCAGCAGATTCGTGCCGCCGTCGCCACCGAAGGCAAATAGGGTCGTCGCCCGGGCGAATGAGAATTGCTTCACGCCCGCGCACTCCTGCGTTGCGCACTCGCGAGCAAGGCCACGAACAGCAGGCACAGCGCGAGCAGGTCCACCGCGCCCGTGACGGCCCACATCAGCACGCCCGCGAGTTGCTGGTCCTCGAGCGGCGTCAGCCCGCTCCACGCGGGTGCCGACCGATGGACGCTGTACAAAACCTTTGGCGCGAAGATCAGGAGCGCGGCCAGCATCGCGTTCTCCATCGCGAAGGTGACGACGAAGATCATCGTGGCGCCGATCGACAACCGGCCGGTGCGCGGCCCGTCGATGACGGCGCGCCAGAACAGGATGGATGTCAGGAAGAACGACAGGTGCTCCGCCGCATGAACGGCCGGGATTCGAAACGCCAAACCGTAGGGCTGCGGCAGGTGCCAGAACCACAGTGCCGCACTGGCCGTCAGCCATGCCGTGAGCGGGGCCAGCAGGACATCGATCGCCGAACGCAGTCGACGGCTGCGCAACCACCAGGCGCCGACCGTGCGTCGCCCCGCGGCGGGCAGCGCCCAGAGTGCGACGATAAACGGACGGCCCAGCAACAGCAACGGCGGCGCGACCATCATCAACATCAGGTGTTGCGCCATATGGGCGGCGAACAGCTCGTCGCCCCAGGCGTCGAGCGGAGACAGCAGCGTCATGACCAGCACCAGCATGCCGGCACCGAACGCGGCGGCACGAGCAGCGGCGGACCGCGGCTGGCGCCGTTCCATCCACTGACGCGACGAGCCTGCAACATAGGCCGCGGCGACGACCAGGAGCAGGCCGCTCACGAACGGATCCACATCCCACTGCCAGGGAATGCGTGCGCCATCCAGGACGCCGGGCGCATTCATCATGGACCACAGCTCGGAACCCAGAGGATGCCGACGCTCGTGAACAGCAGCACGACGGCGAACAGCCCGCTGACGACGACGCCGCACAACGCCATGAAGCGTGGGCGGCCGTCGCCGGACTGGACGATCCGGTGCGGTTCGACGTTCGATTGCGGCCGCGTCGCCTTCCAGTTCGACCAGGCGATCGCCGCGCCGACGAAGAGCAGTAGCCACAGCGCGATCGATACACCCTCGACGACCGCGCGCAGATTGGACCAGGTCGGCGCGGCGAGCGCCACATCGGTCGGGTAGCAGGCATGCGCGGCGAGCGAGTATCCGATCAGGACTTCGAGCGCCCAGGCCAACGGTGCCAGCACCATGCCGGCGAACAACCTCGCCACGCCGGGCACGCGCGAATCCGGGGATTGTTGTTCGTCGCGCATGGGTGTGCTCGCAGACGTCCGATCAACTCAAGCGCGGGCTCAGGTAGAGCACGGCATAGACCGCCAGCCAGACGAGGTCGACGAAGTGCCAGTAGACGATGCCCACCGACACCTGCAAATGCCAGCCGCGCCTGAACCGCCCCATCAGGTTCCAGCCCAGCAGCGCCGCCAGCATCAGCAACCCGACGATGACATGCGCGCCGTGGAAGCCGGTAATGACGAAGTACAGCGAACTGTACGAATTCGAGGAGAACGCGAACGGGCGATTCGCCCATTCGTGGGCCTGGATCGTCATGAACACGATGCCCAGCAAGATCGTCACGACGAGGCCGATGGACAGGCGGCGTGCATTGCCGCTGTCGATGCCACGTTCGCCCCACCACGCGGCCGCGCTGCTCGAAAGCAGCAGCAGCGTGTTGATCGACGCGTTCTTCAGGTCCGGCGGCCCGCTTGGCGGCCAGGGCCCGGTGCTCTGCGAGGCGAGGTAGAAATAGCTGAAGAACAGGTACGCGAACAGCGACCCTTCCGTGAGGATCAGGAACGCCATGCCCCACCACGCTGTCGACTCCCAGTGCGTGCCGCGAACGGGGAGCGGACGCGCGACGAACGCCGTTTCACCCATGGGCCATCTCCGCCGCGCCCGCATCGGGCGCTGCCGGCCAGAGCCAGACCGCCAACGCGATTCCCAGTGCCACGGTGCCAAGCGCGGCAACCACCGCCGAGTGCAACAACAAGCCGACGAACGCCAACGCCAGTGTCAGGGCCGTGAACAGCGGCGCGAGCGAATCGCCCGGCATGTGCAGCACGACGTTCGGCTCCGCATCCAGCATCGTCGAGCCGATCGTCTCGCGCCCTCGATGAAGCAACGGGCCTTCGTGGACCGAGGAACGCCCCTTCTCGCCTTCGAGCCGGCCCTCCCACAGCGGATGGCGGCTGGCGACGATCGGGATCACCGCGAAGTTGTAGGCCGGCGGCGGCGAAGGCACTGACCATTCGAGGCTGGCGGCGTCCCACGGGTTCGGTCCCGCCGCCGGCCCCTTGTGCAGGCCGCGAAGGACGTCGATCACGAAGATGAGCACACCGATGGCGAACACGAACGAACCCACGGAGGTCACCATGTTGACCGTGTTCCAGCCGGCCTCCGGCGGATACGTGTAGACGCGACGCGGCATCCCGAGCAGGCCGGAGATGTGCATCGGAAAGAAGCCGACGTTGAAGCCGATGAACATCGTCCAGAAGGCCCAGCGGCCCAGGCGCTCGTTCAGCATCCTGCCCGTGAACTTCGGAAACCAGTAGTAGATGCCGCCGACGACCGGGAACACGTTGATGCCCAGCAGGACATAGTGCAGGTGCGCCACGACGAAGTAGGTGTCGGTCAACTGCCAATCGAGCGGCACTGCAGCCGTCATGAAGCCCGACACACCGCCGACCACGAACAGGAAGACGAAGCCGGCGAAGAAGAGGAACGGTGTCTTGAATACCGGCTTGCCGTACCAGATGGTGGCGATCCACGCGAACACAGCGACGGCGCTCGGGATGGCGATGACGAAGCTGGCCGAGCCGAAGAAGGACAGCGACAGCGGCGGCAAGCCCGTCGCGAACATGTGGTGCACCCAGACGCCGAAGCCCAGGATCATCGTCGAGATCGTCGACAGCGCCACCGCGGTGTAGCCGACCAGGGGACGCCGGCAGAAGGTCGGCAGCGCGTCGGAGACGATGCCCATCGCGGGCAGCACGATCGCATAGACCCAGGGGTGGCCGAACATCCAGAACAGGTGCTGCCACAGCAGCGGCTTGCCGCCCTGCGTGAAGTCGAAGAAGTGCGTGTCGAACTGACGATCGAGCCACAGCATCAGGAACGCGAGCGAGACGGCAGGGACGGCGAGCAGGTTGCCGACCGAGGCGGTGAGCGTGCCCCATACCAGTACGGGTACCCGGTTGATCGACATGCCCGGGGCGCGGGTGCGAAACAGCGAGACGACGAAGTTGATCGATCCGACCGTCGTCGACAGGCCCAGGAAGATCATGCCCAGCGCATACACGTCGATGTTGGGGCCCGGGTCGTAGGTCAGCGACGCCATCGGCACGTAGTTGAACCAGCCGGCGTTCGGCGCCTGGCCCAGCGGAAAGCTCGCGTAGAGGAAGACACCGGCGAACAGGAAGACCCAGTACGACAGCGCGTTCAGCCTGGGGAACGCCATATCGCGCGAACCCAGCAGCAGCGGCCACAGGAAGTTGCTGAAGCCCGACAGCACCGGCAGCGCGTACAGGAAGATCATCGTCACGCCGTGCATCGTGAACAGCTGGTTGTACTGTTCGGGCGTGAGCAGGGTCTGGTTCGGGCGGGCAAGCTGCACCCGCATGATCAGGGCCTCGATGCCGCCGATCAGCAGGAACAGGAACGCCGTCACCAGGTAGCGCTTGCCGATCTCCTTGTGGTCGACGGAGCCGAGCCAGCCGATCAGGCCGGGGCCCGTCTTCCACGTTTCCTCCAGGGCGGCAGCCTCGGCGGAATCCGGAGCAACGCGCCCTGTTTCCGGCGTCCGAAATCTGGCGCCGGATGCGCCGTCCAAGTCCTGGGCAACACTCGACGATCCGCTCAAGACGGCCACCGTCGATCCGGACGCGCCAGCGATCGACGAGCCGATTGCTCGCGGAGTGTCGGCCTGGATCCAGCGGACATGCCGGACGAGCAGACAACACGAGGCTCGAGGACGATCGATCGAAACATGACGCGCTTCCTGCTGGCTGAACCTTGCGCCGTGTGACGCGCGACGCGACTGGACGCTCACCCATCGTCGTCACCGGACCATCATCGCATGATCGCCAACGTGCACGAGCCGCATCGCGCGAGCCTTCGTTGTCGAGTCGACGCGCCGCGACGGCCTGCACGTTCGCGGCAGCTGGCCGACCGATTGCCCCGCACCGCGGGTGTCTCACTGCTTGGAACCGTCATGTCGCGCAACGTCTCTGATTTCGTCTGGAAGCGTCTGTCTGAATGGGGGCTGAACCGCGTGTATGGCTACCCGGGCGACGGCGCCGGCGGGCTCGATGTCGCGCTCGAAAAGGCGAAGGAATATATGGCGTACGTGCAGGTGCGTCACGAGGAGATGGCGGCGTTCATGGCCTCGGCGCACGCCAAGTTCACCGGACAGGTCGGTCTTTGCTACGCGACATCCGGCCCCGGCGCCATCCACTTGCTGACGGGTCTTTACGACGCCAAGGCGGATCACGTGCCCGTCGTGGCCATCGTCGGGCAGCAGGCGCGCAGCGCGCTCGGTGCAAGCTACCAACAGGAAGTCGATCTGCAGAACCTGTTCAAGGACGTCGCATCGGATTACGTGATGACCGCCAGCGTGCCGGAGCAGGTTCGCACCTTGATCGATCGCGCGGTTCGCATCGCACAAGCCAGGCGCGTGGTGACCTGCGTGATCCTGCCGAACGACCTGCAGGAACTCGACTACGTGGACCCGCCGATGGCGCACGGCGCGACGCACACAGGCACGGGATTTCCGGGTCAATCCACGCTGCCCGCGCACGACGCGCTGCAGCGTGCGGCGGACATCCTCAACCAGGGCAAGCGCGTTGCGATGCTGGTGGGTGCCGGCGCGCTCCACGCAAGCGACGAGGTCATCGCGGTGGCCAACCGGCTGAACGCCGGCGTCGCCAAGGCGTTGCTCGGAAAGGCCGCCCTGCCGGACGATCTTCCCTTCGTCACGGGGTCGCTGGGACTGCTCGGCACCAAGCCGAGCTGGGACCTGATGAAGGAGTGCGACACCTTCCTGATGGTGGGCTCGGCGTTCCCCTACAGCGAGTTCCTGCCCAAGCCCGGCGACGCGCGCGGCGTGCAGATCGACATCAACGGCGCGAATGTCAGCCTGCGCTACCCCATGGAGTATTCGCTCCTGGGCGACAGCAAGGAGACGCTGGCAGCGCTGCTGCCGCTGCTGCACCAGAACACGCACGACGACTGGCGAGCAGGCGTGGAGAAGAACGTCGCGTCCTGGTGGAAGACGCTCGAGGAGCGCGCCATGAAGGCGGCAGAACCCATCAACCCGCAGCGCATCTTCTGGGAACTCTCGCCGCTGCTGCCACAGGACGTGATCCTGACCGCGGACAGCGGTTCGGTCGCCAACTGGTACGCGCGCGACCTGAAGATCCGGCGCGGGATGATGGCCTCGTTGTCGGGCGGCCTGGCCTCGCTGGGCGCCGCCGCGCCCTATGCCGTGGCCGCGAAGATGGCCCACCCCGGCCGTCCGGTGATCGGCTTCGTGGGCGATGGCGCCATGCAGATGAACGGCCTGAACGTGATGATCACCGTCGGCAAGTATTGGCAGGAATGGGCCGATCCGCGATTCATCATCATGGTGCTGAACAACCAGGATCTGAATCAGGTGACGTGGGAAGAGCGCGTGCAGCTCGGCGACGGCAAGACGCCTTCGACGCAGAGCATCCCCAACTTCGCGTATCACAAGTACGCGGAACTGGTCGGAATGAAAGGCATCTTCTGCGACAACCCCGACGCGATCGCCGATGCGTGGAAGGAGGCTCTCGCCTCCGATCGTCCCGTCATCATCGAATTCAAGGCCGACCCCAACGTGCCGCCGCTGCCCCCGCACATCACGCTCAAGGACGCGAAGAACTTCATGACGATGATGGGTGACGAGCCCGAACTCGGCAGCGTGTTGGTCAACAGCGCCAAGCAACTCTTCGCGGGCTTGCTGCCCAGGAAGGACTGAGCGCGAACTCTTGCGCGGGACACGCCAGCAAGGCTTGGCGGATGAAGACGCTGACGCGCCAGGCGTCGCAACACGACGGGCACCCGCCACCAGCGTGACTTCGGCGCGGCGGCTCAATCGAGCCGCCGGCACGATCGACAGCGATGGCGCATTGCCGCGGCGAATTCCACAACAAGGCGATGTGGACGCCGTTGCTCGTCTCTTCGCTGTCCCTGGCCGCGCGACGATGCTGCCGTTTGCGGCGGGCCTGCTTGCGGCGGACGGCACTCGCCCCCCGTCGGCGTCGAGCGGCCGGCGTCAGCGCGCCGTTGGTGTCGGCGCGTTCGGCTCGATGAGCTTCTCCTGCTTCAGCTCGCTCCAGAAGTCCGCCGGAATCTTGGCCTGCATCGAATTCCAGCCCTCCTGGATCTGCTCGGCGCTGCCCGCGCCGACGACGAGCGCCACCGCCTCGGACGCGGCCGCCGAGAACTGCAGCGCGGCGGTCCGCAGGTCGACGCCGTGGCGCGCCGCCACGGCCCGCAGTTGCTCGCGCTTCTCGATCACCTCCGGCGGGATCCTGAAGTTCTTGTCGCCGTAGTTGTAGCGCGGGCTGCCCGAGATGAATCCGGCATTGAGCGACGAGCCGATGACCAGCGACACCTTCTTCGCGCGTACCGCCGGCATGACCTCGTTCAGCGCGTTGGCGTGATCGATCAGCGAGTACTGCCGCGCGCACAGGCAGACGTCGGGATCGGCGTCCTCGATCACCTTGAGGATTGCCATCGGCGTGTTCACGCCCACGCCCCAAGCGCGGATGGTGCCCTCGTCGCGCATCTTCGAAAGCGCCGGGAACGCGCCCTTGCGCGCGATCTTGTACTGCTCTTCCCAGCCGGTGGGAAACCAGGCGAAGTCGGGCGACAGGTCGTGGACGAAGACGACGTCGAGATGCGACACGCCGAGTCGCTGCAGGCTGTCCTCGATCGACCGGCGCACGCCGTCGGCCGTGTAGTCGATGACCAGGTCGTTCGGTGAATCCGAGAACGGGAACATTTTCGCGTGATGATTGTTCTTCGACGCCTTGAGCAGCTTGCCCACCTTCGACGACAGGAGGTACTCGCCGCGCGGCTGGTTGTGCAGGAAGCGGCCGAGGCGTCGCTCAGACAGGCCGAGGCCGTACCAAGGCGCGACGTCGTAGTAGCGCACGCCCATCGACCAGGCGGACTCGTAGGTGGCTTGCGCATCCTGGTCGGTGTGCTTGGCAAACTCGTTCCCGAGGGGGACGCCGCCCATGCCGAACCTGAACTCGGGCTTGAAGATCTGCTTGGCGCGGTTGGACATGACGGGGGTTCCGATCTGGTGAATGGGCGACGGAGCGTCGGCAATCGACATACCGCGGACTCGCTTCCTCCCGATCCGCCATGCCCGCCGCTCGGCTGCAGAGGCTCGACATTTGCCGCCCAGGTCGCCCGGCCGCCGTCCTGCTCGCGCGGGATCGCGCTGGCGGTGGCCTCCACCCCTGATGCGAGCTGCGAATGGCGCCCATGGCTTTGCTGAGGGTATCGGCGATCGGATGGTTCGCGACGGGACTGCTTGGGTTGAGCCAGCGATTCGGCAAGTCGGATACCCGTTCAACGCCGCGGCGCGGCCTCGCGTGCCAGCGTCGCGCGCAGGTAGCCGGCTGTGCGGCTGGTGCGATCGCACGCCACGTGCTGCGGCGTGCCGCAGGCGACGATGCGTCCACCTTCCTCACCGGCGCCCGGGCCCATGTCGATCACCCAGTCGCTGGCCGCGACGAGGCGCATCTCGTGCTCCACGACAACGACGGTGTTGCCCGCGTCGACCAGTCCCTGCAATTGCGCCATCAGCCGGTCGACGTCGGATGGATGCAGCCCCGTGCTCGGCTCGTCGAGCACATAGAGCGCGTCGCCGCGCTGCGGCCGTTGCAGCTCTGTCGCCAGCTTGATGCGCTGCGCCTCGCCGCCCGAGAGCTCCGTGGCCGGCTGCCCGAGACGCAAGTAGCCCAGCCCGATATCGCGCAGCAACGCGAGCGGCTTGCGCACCGCGGGCTCGTCAACGAAGAAGTCCCAGGCGTCATCGACGGTCATCGCGAGCACGTCGGCGATGTGGCGGCCGTTCCACGTGATCTTCAACGTGTCCTCGTTGTAGCGCGCGCCGTGGCAAGTCGGGCACGGCGCATAGACGCTGGGCATGAACAACAGCTCGACACTGACGAATCCCTCGCCCTCGCAGGTCTCGCAACGCCCCTTGGCGACGTTGAACGAGAAGTGCCCCGCGTCGTAACGGCGCTTGCGCGCGGCCGGCGTCGCGGCGTAGAGCTTGCGCACGGCATCGAACAGGCCGGTGTAGGTCGCGAGGTTGGAGCGCGGCGTGCGTCCGATCGGCTTCTGGTCGACGCGCACGAGCCGCCGGATCGCCTCGGCGCCCGCATGCAGTCGCCCGCGCGTGGGCAACACGACTTCGGGCGCCGCGTCGGCGGACTCGTCCTCGGGATGCTCGGGCTCGTGACCCAGGTGCGCGCAGACCAGCTCGACAAGTGCTTGACTGACGAGGCTGGACTTGCCCGAGCCCGACACGCCGGTGACGGCCGTGAACAGCCCGAGCGGAAAGCGCGCGTCGAGGTCGTGCAGGTTGTTGCGCGTGAGTCCGCGCAACTCCAGCCAGCGCGACGGCTCGCGCGGCGGCTTCGCGCGCGGCGTGGCCTCGGCGAACAGGTAGCGCGCGGTGTGCGAGGCCGCGACATCGCGCAGCCCTTCGGGCGGCCCGCTGAACAATACCTCGCCGCCCTTCTCGCCGGCGTCCGGGCCGACGTCGACCAGCCAGTCCGCGCGCCTCATCACCTCGAGATCGTGCTCGACGACGAACAGCGAGTTGCCTTGCGCCTTCAGCTGGGCCAATGCCTCGAGCAGCGCCTCGCCGTCGGCCGGATGCAGGCCGGCGGTGGGCTCGTCCAGCACGTAGACGACACCGAACAGGTTGGAGCGGATCTGCGTGGCCAGGCGCAACCGCTGCAGTTCGCCCGGCGACAGTGTCGGCGTGCTGCGCTCCATCGAGAGATAGCCGAGCCCGAGATCCTGCAACGTCGCGATGCGCGCACGGAGATCCTGCGCGATGCGTTGCGCGGCGATGCGCTTCTCCTCGGACAGGTTCGGCGTGCGCCGCACGTCGGGTGCTCCGGCATGGGATGAGCCGCCGGTAGCCACTCGGCGCGCGGTGTCGGCCTGGGCCTGCGCACGCGTCGGGGCGGCCGAGGCACGCGCGACGTCGTCGAAGCGCCCCGCGGCCGCCGGCGCCAGCAACGCGGCGACACGAGCCAACGACATCTGTCCCAGCGTGCCGATGTCGACGCCGGCGAACGTCACCGACAGCGCCTCGCGCTTGAGCCGCTTGCCGTCGCACATCGGGCACAGGCCGCCGATCATGTAGCGCGATACCCGCTTCTTCATCAACGCGCTCTGCGTGGTCGCGAACGTGTGCAGCACGTACTTGCGCGCACCCATGAAGGTGCCCTGGTAGCTCGGCTCCATCTTCGACTTCAGCGCCGCCCTGGTTTCGGCGGGCGTGAAGCCGGCGTAGACAGGGACGGTCGGCTGCTCCTCGGTGAACAGGATCCAGTCGCGATCCTTCTTCGGCAAGTCGCGCCACGGTTTGTCGACGTCGTAACCCAGCGTGACGAGGATGTCGCGCAGGTTCTGGCCGTGCCATGCGGGCGGCCACGACGCGATCGCGCGCTCGCGGATGGACAGCGACGGATCGGGCACCATCCTCTGCTCGGTGACCTCGAAGACGCGGCCCAAGCCGTGGCATGTCGGGCAGGCGCCCTGCGCGGTGTTGGGCGAGAAGTCCTCCGCGTACAACATGGGCTGCTTCGCCGGGTACGTGCCGGCGCGCGAATACATCATGCGCACGAGGCTGGACAGCTGCGAAACGCTGCCCACCGACGAGCGCGCGCCCGGCGTGCCGCGCGCCTGCTGCAGCGCGACGGCCGGCGGCAGGCCGGTGATCTCGTCGACGTCGGGCACGCCCACCTGGTCGATCAGGCGGCGTGCGTACGGCGCCACCGATTCGAAATAGCGCCGTTGCGCCTCCGCGTAGATCGTGCCGAACGCGAGTGACGACTTGCCAGAACCGGAAACGCCGGTGAACACGACCAAGGCATCGCGCGGGATCGCGACATCGACGTCCTTCAGGTTGTGCTCGCGCGCGCCCCGCACGCGCACGAAGCCATCGCGCCTGCCTGCCGCGGCCGGAGGAGCCTCGCTTGGCGCCACGTCAGGGCCTGATCACGCCGCTGGCGCTCAGTGCCTCGCACGCCAAGGCTGGCATCGGATGGATCGGCTCTTGTCGCGGCATGTCGTCCTCGAGATCGGTTCGATGCAACCCAAGGCAAGATGCATACCTCGGCCAGGGCGTTCGTCTTGAAGCATCGTGCGCCACGACCTGCGCTCGATCTGAAGCAGAGCTGGCACGCCCGCGCACAATCCTTGCTCGGCAGCGGCACCCACAGGGGCCCGCATATCGCCGTCCCGCGCACATCCCCGCCGCCGCTGCCGTTTCGTCGCGTCCGCTCGTCCTTGCCGCAACTTGTTCAGCGCCGCCCGATCGCGCCACAATCGCAGCCTGGCTGGTGTCAGGTCGTCCCCAGCCTCGCACTTCTGCGCCCTGGGACAGAGACACAGTGCGGCCTGCAGAAAACAGGGTTGCGAACGATACGAACGGTCGCAGGACTGCCATCGATACGTCACCCGGCCAGGCTGCCGGCCCAGGGGATGCATGTCGGCCACTACCAGTCGCTCGTGAAGGACAGCTTTCGGCGGCGACGCCAATTGGGAAAAAGATGCGGATCTCTGAGCCAAGTTTCATTGCCAGCTGCGAGCTGCTTTGGTTGAAGCCCGACGGCAGTGAAGTCACGATCACGGCCAGGGTAGGCAGTCCTTATCAGCCCGACGGCCAAGAGTATCGATGCCCCGTTGAGACCATTGGCTTGGATGGACGCTACCCTGACATCGGAGGGAAAGCTCTTTGCAGTCGCTCTGCCTCGCCATTCGGCTGCTCTCTACGCGGCTCGACGACCTACTGAAGAAAGGCGGACGCCTTGTCTACCCGAGCGATCGATCCTCGGAGTGGGATAGCGAGTCGCTGAAGAACATGCTCGGAAGGTAGTTCGCGGGCCATCACCCAACCCGACGCTCGAGGACAGAGGACAGAGGATGACTACTAGTGCGAGCGAGACAGTGCATCAGTTTTGGCGACTGATGGCGTCAAACGACTTTCAGTCGGTGACCGAGGTACTTTCCCCAGATTTCGTCTTGGAGTGGCCTCAGTCCAGCGAGATCATCCGCGGGCCCGAGCGCTTCGCTCGCATGAATTCGGAGTACCCCTCCCATGGACCTTGGTCATTCACGATCCACCGAGTGATCGTTGCCGACCAAGAGGCGGTCACCGATGTAACCGTCACCGACGGCGAGCAGACCGCCCGAGCAATCTCCTTCTTCACGGTTGATAGGGGCCTGATCACCCGACTGCGCGAGTTTTGGCCCGAACCCTACGATCCTCCCGCCAACCGAGCGCACCTCGTGGGGCCGTTGGTCGACTCGGAAGGTGAATGAATGAAATCCCGCAAGGCGTCGTGAGGCCTCTGGGTGAGCTGGGCGGCGGCCTGTCTTCGGGTTCCAAGGGCGCATGTCGGCCAACAGATGCGGTCGGTCGCGAACGTCCGGTGTCGGGCTGGTCGCCTATCGTCTGCCCGCTGTGAGCTCGCCGATAGAGCGGCACCGTATCGATGAAACGAGGGCATTGCTGAGTTGACTCGTCGCGCGGGCCTCGGCATCCGGCGCGGCGAATCGAGTTGCAAGCCAGCGGCCTTCAACGGCTGCTGGCAAGGTGCAGGCCCTGACGGTCTGCGGTCTGCCAGCGCAAGGCGGCTTGGTTCATGCATTGGTCGCGTGCCGAACGCGACGCTGCCTGGTCGCAGCTGGCGGACAGCGCGATGGCGTCCGGGGTATCGGGCAGCCAGGGGCTCGACGATGCCGCGCCGAACATCGCCACGAGCACACCAAGCACCGCGGCGCTGGCGCCGAAAGCAGCGCAGGCGCCTACGAGACGAGCGCGCGGTGTCAAGGTGACGGGGGCGTTGTGAAACTCTTGCATGATGATCTCCAGGTTTGGGGGTTGTATCGACCGTTCCTGCCTTCGGCTTCTTGCGGCTTCAGCGACTCGGCTTGGTTGCAAGGCTAGTTAGTGGGAGGGGGCCCGCCCATCGGCTTGCGACGGATCCGGCATTCGACAGCGCGACTCCCGCCCGTCAAGGCCCGAAGCCGCCGGGCACCGACGAATCCCCTTGTCGGCCACGTCGGGCCTGGACGTGCAGCAGCCGGGACGGTGACGTGGGCCGAGCACAGAAGGGATTTCGTCGGCCATGCGCCGGATTCACACCATGAATTCGCGGACTGGTCGCCGCGAAGACCTGATTCGTCGGTCGCAGCGGCACCATGGCGCCATGGTTGCCGCGAACAGGCAGATGACTTATGTTCAGGATGATGTCCATCGAAAGACTGCGGGCGATGCTGCGGCAACTGCGCTGGCAACCGCCATTGATGGTCGCCGGCGTCGCGCTGGCACTGGCTGGCGAGCCGCTCTTCCAGCCGCGGGTCTTCGACGACTACGGGGTCGCGCAGGTGGCACACGCGGTGGCGGTTCACTTTGTCGAGAACCTGATCGTGGGCCTGGCACTGCTGGCATCGATTGCGTGGACACGGCGCAAGCCGGTGGCCAGCGCCTGGGTCGAATCGGCGCGGCTGCTGGTCGCTGTCTGCGTCGCGACCGCGGGGGCCAATCTATGCCTGGCGATCGCCGACTTCGGACTGACCAGCGGCGTCTGGGTTCCTTTTGCCGTTGGCGAGACCGTCCGCTGGGCCGTCCTGGGCAGCTTCCTGGCGCTGGTGGACGCGTTGCGCCAGCGTCGCCAACGTGCGGCCGCGCGGGCACGAGAGGTGATCGTTGCCCAGGCCGCGCTGCGCGCGCAGACCGAGGTGGCGCAGATGCAGTTGCTCGAAGCCCAGATCGAGCCGCATTTCCTCTTCAACACCATCGCCAACCTGCGCCGCACCTGGAATGTGGATCCCGCGCTCGGCTTGCGCATGCACGACAACCTCTTGGTTTACCTGCGCGCTGCGCTGCCGCAGATGCGCTCGGCCGTGGGCGCGCTGGGCGAAGAGGCCGAGCTGGTGCGCGCCTATCTGGAACTCTTCTCGCTGCGCATGGGCGCGCGGCTGGCGTTCTCGATAGAAGTACCCAGCCCGTTGGCGACGCTCCCCTTTCCACGCGTGATGCTGATCACGCTGGCCGAGAACGCGATCAAGCACGGCCTGATGCCCAGCGATCACGGCGGCACGGTGCGCATCCAGGCCTGCGCCGAGCAGGGCCGACTGCTCGTCAGCGTCGTGGACGATGGCGTGGGCTTCGGGGTCGCAAAAACCGGTGGCACCGGTGTTGGCCTGGCCAACATTCGCGCGCGACTGGCCACCCAGTACGGCAGCGCTGCGCGCCTGCTGATCGAAAGCGCAATGACCGGCTCCGCGCCGATCGGCGTGCGCGTTTCGATCCACCTGCCGCTGGCCGGGGGCCCGTCGCTCGGCGATCCCGCTCCGGCCGCGGCGCGTTCGGCGAACGTCTCCGCGCCTGCAAATCCAGGTCTCGACAAGGAATGCCATGTCCTCGGTTGAAGCGGTCGCCGCGCCCGAAGCGTCCGGCTGGCGCCGCGTCGCCTGGCGCACCGCGGGCATCTGTGGCGCGGCCGAGGCGACCTTGCTGCCGCCCATTCTGCTGGTCGGTTGGCCGATGGCGCCCGCCGACGTTGCATCCCTCGTCGGGAGTCAAGTGATCGATTTCGTCTTTGTCGGGCTGATTATCTCGCTCACCCTGCACGCGTTGGAGCGCCTGGACAACTGGCCCCGGGGATGGCGCCACGCGCTGCTGGTTGCGGGGCTTGCAGCCGCCGTCGTCTTTCAGCTGACCGGGGGCGCGTTCAACGTCTTCCGTGGGCCGGGAATGCACGAGCGCCTGGAGCTCGCAGGCATCGCGGACGATCCGGAGGCCGTTCGACTCCACCTGACCTGGTTCACCGTGATTCTGGCTAGCGTCTCGGCCTTGTATCTGCTGCAGCGGCGGGAGTCGATCGAGGCCGAGCAGCGGCGCGTGCTCCTGGAGGAGCAGTGGCAGCAGGCCCGGCGCCGCGTGCGCATCCTGCGCGACGCAGCGGGTGCGGCCCGGCTGGATCCGCAGATCCTGTTCGACTGCATGGACCTCGCGCGCCGCGAATACCTGCGCGATGCACCGAGCGCCGACGCGCTGCTCGATCGGCTCATTGACTTCCTGCGCGGCTCGCTGTCGGCCACGCGCTCGGGCCCTCGCGCCCTGGGCTCGGAAGTCGATCATGCGCTGCGCTTTGCCGCCATCGGGGCCCAGGCCGGTGGCGTGCAGCTCGTCGACTCGGTGCCAGCGGCGCTGCGTCAGCTGAATGTCTGCCCGGGACTGCTGCTGCCCCTGGTGCAGCAATGGCTCGTGACTTGTGGCGTTTCATCGAGCGGCGGTGGTGGCCAGCCGCTCTACATGGACGCCTCGATCGAGGGCCCGACGCAGCGCCTGCTTTGCCTCCGATTGAGCGGCCCCGCCGTGCAGCCGGATGCCTTGCTGGCCGAGTCGCGCATCCGCCTGGTCGATCTGTATGGCAGCCAGGCTGCCGTGCATGCGGTGCTCAGCGGCACGGCCACGCCCACTCTGGACATCCGTTTCGAACTGCCCTTGGAGCCTGCCCATGACTGAGACGCTCTCATCCGACCGCCCCACGGCCCTGATCGCCGAGGACGAGCCGTTGCTGGCAGCCGAGCTGAGGGAGGCGCTGCAGGCGCTGTGGCCCCAGCTGCAGGTCACGGCCGTGGTGCACGACGGCATCGCGGCGCTGCACGCGGCCGAGCGCGAGCGCCCGTCCATCGCCTTTCTCGACATCGAGATGCCGCGCATGACGGGCCTCGAAGTCGCCAGCCGGATCGGTCGCCAGGCTCATGTCGTCTTCGTCACCGCCTACGACCAGCATGCTCTGCGGGCCTTCGATGCAGGGGCGCTTGACTATGTCCTCAAGCCCATCCAGATCGCCCGGCTGGCGGAAACCGTGGAGCGCCTGAAACAGCGGCTGGGCGCCGCGCCGCCTGACATGGACAGCGCGCTGGCCACGCTGTCGAACAGGTCTGCGCCCGCCGCTCAGGAGCCGCGGCATCTGCAGTGGATCAACGCATCGCAGGGCAATGCGGTCCGGCTCATCATGGTGGACGAGGTCTGCTACTTCAAGGCCGACAACAAGTACACGCTCGTGGTCACGCCCGATTCGGAGTCGCTGATTCGCAAGACCATCCGCGAACTGCAATCGGAACTGGATCCGACCCAGTTCCGCCAAGTGCACCGCTCGACTCTGGCGAATGTCGCTGCCATCGACCGTGTCTTACGCGACGGCAGCGGTGGCATGCAGATCAAGTTCAAGAGCCGTCCCGAACTGCTCGCCGTCAGCGAGCCCTACCACCCGCTGTTCCGTCAGATGTAGACCCCAGCCATCCCACACTCCAACGGAGATCCGTCATGAACGACTGCCAGCCTGCCCTCAACCGCCGCCAGCTCGCGGCCCTGCTCGGTGCATTTGGGTTGAGCCCTGAAGTGCTGCATGCGCAAGACGCTGCCAAGGTAGCGCCTCACCTCTACCGCGTCGTGCTCGAGAACGACAAGGTGCGCGTGCTCGAATACTCCAGCGAACCCGGCACAGGCGTCTGCGGCGTCGGCAAGCACTGGCATCCGGGACATGTGACGGTGCAGCTCACGCCGGTGAAAGTGCGGCTCACGCCCGAAGGCGGCAATCCCACCGAGATCGATGTCCCTGCCGGTGCCGTATTTTGGGAGCCCGCGGTGATGCACACCACCGAGAACATCGGACGCGGTTCCGCACACGCCTACATCATCGAGGTCAAGGATGCGAACTGGAAGCCCGCGACGGGCACCACATGATTTCGCCAGGATGGGCCGACCGTCTCGTTCGCACTCCAGGCCGAACTCATGCGAATGCGTGCCGGCACGAAGCAGGCGTCTGCTTTGCGGCTTGACAGCTGACGGGACGAAGCTCGGCTATGGGTGGGCACCAGCTGCCGAGCCGCCGGCGTCGACGGGCAGGTATGCTCCGGACAGCAGTCAGTCGTCCTGGATCGAACGCCGGTGACGTCTCGTTCGCCCAGGTCGGCAGCCTCCAGAGGCTCTTGTCGGCCAGGAGCGGGCAGTCGCCAACGTCCGCTCTCAGGCAGCGCATAGGGTCGTCAAATGTTGACGATACGTCACTTCGCGTGACGCGCGTGCAACGCGCGTCACGGGCGCGCGGCGGCGTCCGCGGGCGCGGTGCCCTTTCCTATCGTGCGTTCGAGCAACTCGAACACCGCGTCGTAGAAGTCCCGCTGGTTGTCGATGTGCCACAGCGAGTGGCCCTCGTTGTGGAATTCGATCCACTGGACGTCCTTGTGCAGGGTGCGCATCCGGTCATACATCTGCCTGCCCTGCGACAGCGGCACGCGCTCGTCGAGCTTGCCGTGCGCGAGCAGCAGCGGCGCCCTGATGAGCTCCGCGTGCTGCAGCGGCGACACACTGTCGAACGTGGTTTTCATCAGCGTCGGATCGCCGACCCTGCTGTTCGCGAACTCGCGCTGCACAGCGCTCTTGCTGATGTCGGAATCGACGCGCAGCTCCTTCTCAAGGTCGGACACCCCAGCCAGGCTGACGCCGCACTTGTACAGATCGGGCGTCTGCACCAGGCCCCACAGGGCCGCGTACCCGCCATAGCTGCCGCCGATGATGCAGATGCGGTCGGGGTCCGCGATCTTATGGTCGATCAGGTACCGCACGCCTGCAGTGATGTCCGCCTGCATCGCCTGCCCCCATTGGCCATAGCCAGCCTCCTCGAAGTGCTTGCCGAAGCCGCTCGAGCCGCGGAACTGCGGCTGGAACACCGCGTAGCCATGCGCGGCGAACAGTTGCACGTCCTGGTGCCAGCCCCAGTGGTCGCGCGCCTGCGGGCCGCCGTGGATCAGGACGATCGTCGGTACCGGCTTCGCAGGATGGCCGGGCAGCGTCAGGTAGGCCGGAATGGACAGGCCGTCGAAGGACGGATAGTGCAGCAGCTGCATCGGTTGCATGCGGGCGGGATCGATCTCGGGGCGCGCCGAGGCGATCTCCTTCAGCGTCATCTTCTTCGTGTCCAGCAGCAGGTACTTGCCGGGGTCCACGTCCGACGAGGTCGTCACCAGCATCTGCGTGCCCTCGGTGGCCTGGAGCGTGTTGAGGTGGCTGGGCAGCGCAGCGTCGATGGAGGCCTGCAGGCGCGCCATCCGCGCGTCGAACCAGACTGTCTGCGGCTTCAGGCCCTCGGTGGCTACCTGCTTGAATTCGCGCGTGCCGGCGTCCACGCCCACGGCGACGATGTCTTCCGACGGATGGGCCGCCGCGACGTCCACGAAGGCCTTGTGCTCGACGTCGTAGTTCCACATTGCCAGCAGGTCGCCGCCGTTGCGCGCCTGCACGACGACGCGATCCGGCTCCTGGGCGATGAAGACCGGCTCGATGAGGTCGTCCGTGATCGACTGGTCGATCACCTTGCGCCACTTGGTGTTCTCGCCGTCGCGGAACCAGGTCGACACCCGGCTGGCGTCCGCGTCCTTTTTGGTGTCGACGGTCTGCAGCACGCGCACCAGGCCCGATGAGTCGGTCAGCAGCCTGGCGATCGGGCCGCTGTCGATGTCGATCTTCAGCGGCGCGATCTCCTTGCTCCCGAGCGCGACCGTGCCGAGATCGTCCGCGTCGCTGTAGCGCATGACGAGGGCCACCTTGGCCTTGTCGCCATCGAGCCGGAGCATGCCCAGGAAGCGCGCGCCCAGCCAGCCCACGACGCCGCCGCCCGTCGCGATCTGTTCGGACGTCCTGTCGTTGAAGTCGACGGCCATGACGTCGTTGGACATCCACGCGACGCTGATCGGCTGGCGCATGTAATAACGGGCGCCCGGGTTGTCGGCGTCGGCCGTCGCCTTGGGGCGCCGGATCATGTGGCTCTCGGCGGTATCTGTGTCGACCAGGAGGAGGCAGGTGCTGATGTCGTCGTCGTCCGCGGCGATGCCGATCACCGCGAGGTGCGTGCCGTCGGGCGACAGCGACGCCTCACGCACTGTAGCGGGCTGCAGGAAGGCCTCGACGAGCTTGTCCTTGAAGAACCAGCCGGCGTGGGCCTGCGTGCCGGCCAGTGCCAGCATCGCCAGCACGAGCGTGCGGACGTGTCTTGCCATCTCTCTCCTCCCGGGTATCTGGCGATTTATTCGCTCGAGACTCATTGTGCGCGAGACGTCGCGCGGCGTCGCTCCGTGTCAGCCCGCGGCCCCGACCAGCATCCGCAACCGCCGCTGACCCCGGAATTCGTCGATGCTCAATCGATACGCGAGCCGCACACGTTCGGCCACCGGCTTCGCGTGGCCGAACTGGATTGCTTCGGGCAGCGTGCCCGCATAGTGCGTCTCTCGCCCCCGCAGACTGTCGAGGGCGAGGTCAGCAGCCGCCGCGGTTTTCCGGTTCGGTCGAGATCGCCGAACCGTGATCGATGGCGAGATTGGGCGCCCCGTCACATCGGCCAGAAGCGGTCAGTCACCAACGTCTGCTTCGGAGGGCAGGAGCCGCCCTGCAAGGACTCGGCGAGCGACGGATGTTTGAGATGGCAGGCGTCTAATTACCAGCCGCGTGCAGGACATCGTCGATCGCGTCGATGATCGCCTGAGGCTGCTCGACTTCGATGTTGTGGTTGGTCTCGGGAACGACGCGATGCACCCCATGCGTCGACAGCGCCGCCGTCTGCTCGTGCAGGCGCTGATCCGCGAAATTGGCCAATGCGGCGTATGCCCGGGAGGGCGAATCGATGCTGTGGCTCAGGACGACGAGTGGCATGTCCCCGAACACGTCAGGCGCGCCCAACGCGTTGGCATAGGCCGCGTCGAGCGCAGCGTTGGCGGGTAGCTGGTAGACGCTGTTCGCCATCTCCGAAGCTTGCGCCGCCTGATAGGCGCTTCGGACCTGGAGCACCTGGCGCTCTGCGGCGATGTCCACTCCCAACGGCGAACGCACTGGGTCCGTACAGTTCCTGTAGGACTTGGAGGTGGGCGACAGGTCGTGGCTCGCGGCCTCCTTGGCACAGGCGTTCAACGTCGCCACGAATTCGGTGACTTCCGCGTGATCGAGAGCAATGGCCTTGTCGACTGCAGCGTCGCCGAACCGGGCGCGCACGGCCGGGTCCACACGTACCTCGTCGCGCTCCTCCGCAGGATCGACCAGCACCATGCCGGCGATCTGCGAACGATACGTCGCCGCGTACAGCTTCATGTTGAAACCTCCCAGCGAATGGCCGACGAGCAGATACGGCGGCTGGATTCCGGCCGCCAAGAGCAGTTGGTGCAAGTCGGCGACGATGTTGGGCGGCGAACTGGGTCGACCGCTGACGTCGCTGTAGCCCATCCCCGCGCGGTCATAGGTACATGCGCGCGTGTGGGTGGCGACCGCCGGCTGTACCAGCGCCCAGATGCTCGACCAGTCGCTCAGGCCGGAATCGAAGATCACCGTGATTCGCCCTTGCCCGCGGCAGTACAGGTTCATCTTTCTGCCGCCGATGTCGACCAAGGTATGCGGATGGACATAGTCTTGACCGATCTGCGGCGCAAGTGGTGGCAGCACAGCTGGCCTGGCATTGGCAATCAACGACGCTCCGGCAAGAAGGGCTGCGACGACAAGCGAGTAGAGGTTCATGGCTTGGGGGTTGACTGAAGTTGACGACGTACTGACCACGACATGGAGCGCAGGCGCGATTAGGCAGTCTTGGGCTACAAAAGGCAACCACCGTCCGCAACAGGTCGAGCGGCCGCGTGCCTCGTCTGGGTGCCACCGTCGGCGATGCTGCGCACGGCGGTCGGACGCCCGTCAGCGCTGTACGGTGCGACTTGGCCTAAAGGTATCGAGGCGAGTAAATTCTGATCAATTCGGCGTGGACTTGCTTGCAGCTTAATGAACCCGCAGCACCTCAAACCGCTGTCGGATTGGAGCGCCCTGTATCGACACCTCATCACCCTCGCATTTACCCAGCATGGCCCTGCCCAACGGGGCTTCGCTGCTGATAACCTGAACGAACTGAGTGCCGCTGACCAACTTCATGCTGCCCCCATCCGGGCCGAGAAAGAGCTGTTGCTGCTTGTCGTCGGAATCGACCAGGCAGACCAGCGCGCCGAGCTGTATACCTTTGCTGGCGTCGTAGGGGCGCGGGCGGAATTGGCGCCAATTGGCCATCGCCTGGCGGATGGCGTCGGCGCGACGAGCTTGGCCGGTGGCCAGGTAGGTAGCTTCGAGACCCAATGTGTCGTATTTGTTTTCGGCGACGTTTTCTTCGTGAGTCGCCGTTTCATGGGCCGCCCGCGCTGCCTGTTCGGCTTGCAGCAGGTCTTCGGCGAGCCGTTCCAGCACCTGCTGCTGCAGCAAGAATTTATCCATGATGAAAGGTAGGCATCTCGAACAAGCGGGGGTGAGGTCTTGATTATGAAGGGCTCCACCAGCCTTCGACGCTTCTGCTCGCTGCAGGTTAACTTCAGCGATGGGCACTGTCCTGTCGCCATTTCGGCGCCTCGAACGGCAGGAACTGGCAGTGGCAGTTCGTCGACAGTGCCGACGGCTGGCTTTGGTTGGCGAGAGCTCTGGCAGCGAAGGTCATGTTCCCGGCACTGCCGCGTGCTCACGCTCCCGGCCAGGAGCCGTCCGTCGCGAACGTCGGGTTCCGGGTGGGCTACCCATGAACAAAGCATGGCAGCCGGCGAATCCTATGCCGTCCAAGGCGACACTCGATCAACGCATCCGTTGGCACGCGGAGCATGCACGCGCCTGCGCCTGCCGCCCAATCCCCGGCAACCGGCGCCAGGAATGCAGGTCCTCCTGTCCTCCGTTCAAGAAAAAGCGCATGGAACACGTACGAGCCACGCCTGAGAAGAAAACGGATACGCACAGCGCGGGCGGGCGCCACGGGCGCCTGCTCTACGTCGACAACCTGCGCTGGACGATGATCCTGCTGGTCATCAGCATGCACGCCGCCGATACGTATAGCCCCTTCGGTAACTGGTACTTCGTCGAACGCCCGCCCGTCACCGCGATCGAGACGCTCGTCTTCGGCGCGTGGCAAATGTACCTACAGTCGTTCTTCATGGGGCTGCTGTTCTTCGTTGCCGGATTCTTCGTGCCTGCTTCTTACGATCGCAAGGGTCCCGCCGCTTTCTTGCACGACCGCACGATCCGCCTTGGCGTCCCGGTTCTGCTCTACATGTTCCTGATCGGTCCAGTCACCGAGTACTACGTCGCCCACTCCTGGACGTCCACCCTGCCCACTTCGTTCGCGAACGAATGGGTCAAGCATATTCGCAACGGCGAGTTCCTTCAGGAGAACGGGCCTCTCTGGTTCTGCCTCGCCCTATTGATCTTTTGCCTGGTCTACGCGGCGTTTCGCTCGCTGAGCCGATCCAACGCGCGACCACTGGAAGACGCTGCGCCGCCTTCGACCGGCCATCTCGTTCGATTTGCACTGCTCATGGCCGCGCTGTCCTATTTCGTGCGAGCACTCGATCCCGGTTCGTTGCTGAACATGCACCTCGGGGATTTTCCGCAATACATCCTGCTCTTCACCGCAGGAGTCCTGTCCGCGCGCCGGGATTGGCTTCCGAAACTGGATCTCCAACGCGGCGTGCGCTGGTTTTCGATCGTCGTGCCGGTGGGAATGGTCGGATGGCTCGGCCTGATGATCGACGCAAAGCGGCATGGCGTCGATTTCTCCGGTGGGTGGAATTGGCAGAGTGCGGCATTCTGCCTCTGGGAGTCGGTCACGTGCATCGCAGTGTCGTTCGGGCTGCTCGTGATTTACCGCAGGTACTTCGATGCACAAGGAAGCCTGGCCCGATTTCTTTCGGACAATGCCTTCGGCGTATACGTATTCCATCCGCCGATCGTCATTGCGATCGCCCGCCTGATGTACCGGCTAGCCTGGCCGCCGTTGACCAAGTTCGCCCTACTTGCCGCGGCGAGCGCGTTTGTCTCATTCGCGATCTGCGCTTTGCTGTTGCGCAGACTGCCCCTGCTCCGC
>Ga0302157_10001313_pt1 | contig 30944 bp, 25 predicted proteins | sample I_Bog_N3_3_FD_193502 | JGI IMG/M metagenome (GOLD analysis project Ga0302157, IMG submission 193502) | Peat permafrost microbial communities from Stordalen Mire near Abisko, Sweden - I_Bog_N3_3 | ecosystem: Environmental > Terrestrial > Soil > Wetlands > Peat | place: Sweden: Abisko, Stordalen...
ATCCGGGCTCGGAATACGTCGCGCCGTTTACCTCGGCAAGACTGCGCAGGGCCAGGATTTTGTCGCGTGGAACGGTTTCAACGCGTTCCACAATGACAATCCGCTCTATTCCGCCACGCTCGATCCTGCAAGCATGACCGTGCAACCCTCCAATGCCGACTTTTCGGTGGAAGTAGGGTACGTTACCTCTGGAGACCTGAACGGCGACGGCATCGCCGATGTGGTGGGCATCGGGCCGTCCGGGTCCATCAGCGTATGGCTCGCGAACTCCGATGGGACGCTCGGTGCGCCCACCTCCTACGCGGTGCCGGCCGATACCACGGAAGCGGCGGTGGTCGCCGATGTCAATGGCGATGGCAAGCTGGACGTGATCGTCGCCACGCTCGACTCGTCAACCAATCATGAAATGATTTCGGTGCTGACGGGCAAAGGCGACGGTACGCTCAACGCCGCGCAGTCCACGGCTGTCACCACGCCGGGAAACATCGGGACGCTCTTTATCAAGAACCTTGTCGCGGCCGATATCCGTAACAACGGCAGCAACGACATCATCGCCTCGAACGGCATCGTACTGCTCAATTCCGGGACTGGCAGTTTCACGCAGGGTACGCCGGCTTTCTTACCCTCCACAGACCCCACGACACAAGCCTTGGGCTTTGGCGGCAATCTTGCGGTGGCCGATTTCAACAAGGACGGGAAGGCAGATCTGGCGGTAGACAACGGCCAGATGATCAGCATCTACCTCGGCCATGGCGACGGCACGTTCACGCTCGGCGACGCCTATGTCTCCGACACGGAGGTCGGCTATTTGACGGCGACCGATCTCGATGGCGACGGTAATGTCGACCTGTGGGTGGGTACGGCCAACAGCGGCGTATTCGGCGCGGATCAGTTCGACATCGGACAGGCGTACGCGCTCATGGGCAATGGCGACGGCAGCTTCCAGGGCGCACCGGTGGCACCGTTCGTCTACACCGGCACCAATCTTGCTCCGCTGAGCTCGGGCGGCGTCATCGACGCGGTCGCCCAGGTTGGGCAGTCATTCATCTCTTATCTGGGTGATGGCAAGGGCAATTTCACGGCCAAGGCCGCGCTGAATCTCCCCACCCAGAACGGGAATCCCGTGGACTCGTTTTACGTCTTTGCGATTGGCGACGTGACCGGCGATGGCAAAGCCGATCTGATCGGGCTGGGGCAGAACGAGGGGACTGTTCCGATCTCGAATGGAATCTTTGTCGCGGTCGGCGACGGGCAGGGCGATTTCGCCACGCCGACCTTCACGGCGTCGACTGGCTTCGTGCCGGCCGGCGACCCTGACTCCCCCCTCTTCGAGAATCTGCTGTTAGCCGACGTCAATGGCGATGGCAAGCTGGATGCGGTGTATCTCTACACCGACGAGGATTACACCACCAGCACCTACTACACCGGCATCGGCGTGCAGTTGGGTAACGGCGATGGCACTTTCCAGGCGCCGAAAACACTGGTTCTGTATAGCGGGGCGAGCGCCAGTACCGACACGTACTATTTGCAAACCAGCGCCGTACTGTCCGGGAATGGTTTTGCCGACCTCTTTATCTACAAGGACACACCGGTTCTCAATGCCAATGACCAGGTGACACTCAGCGTTGCGCTCAGCAATGGCGATGGCACCTTCAAGACACCGGTCAGCATCGTCACCAACGATATCAACGCCCCCGGGGGGGGAGGCCTGTATCAGACACCGCTGGCCATCGCCGACATGAATGGCGACGGGATTCCGGACCTGGTGACGCTCGGGGCATCCAGTCAAGGCACTCTTCAGATCGCGATCGCGCTGGGCAATGGCGACGGGACCTTCAAAGCTGCCAACAAGACCAATTTCAGCATCTCCTGCTGCGCCGAAAATCTGGTGGCCGCAGACTTCAACGGTGACGGCAAGCTCGACGTTGCGATCCTGGGCCCTTTCGGCTCAACCGATAGCGGCATCGTATTCGGCAGCGGCGATGGCACTCTGGCGCCGCTGACCGGCACCATCACTGGCAATGTGTTCAATCAGGTCCTGAATGTGCAGATGGGCCCGGGCTTTGGCGACGCGGGCTTGAGCGTCGTGGCGGATTTCAACGGCGACGGCAAGCCCGACATCCTGTCGGGCACCACCATTCTGCTGAATCAGTACTCGGCCGCGTCATCCACGCCCTCATTTGCGCTCACGGCCTCGAGCGCTGCGGCGACCGTTATCCCCGGGAAATCCGCGACGACCACGTTGACGCTGACACCGAGTGGTGGGTTCGATGCGAGCGTCTCATTCAGCTGCTCAGGGCTGCCCAGCGGCGCGACCTGTACATTCTCCCCGACAACCGCGACGGTCAATGGCAGTGCCGTCACCGACAAGCTCACCATCAGCACGACTGCCGCGACGGCCAGCGTATTGGCACCCTGGGCCAAAGGTGGAATGGTGTTGGCAGGTATTCTGCTGCCATTCGCTGCGCTGCGCCGGGCGCGCCCCATGTTAACGCAGGCATCGCGCTCACCGCTGATACGCTGCACGGTGCTCCTGCTTTGCGCCATGGTCCTGGGCAGCTGCGGCGGTGGCGGTGGTTCATCCAGCGGCGTGGCGAGCGGCAGCTCTTCGTCGGGTGGTGGCAGTTCGAGCTCGAGCAGCGGTGGCTCGTCCGGCACGGGGGCGGGCACGTACAAGGTGACGATCACGGCGACCGGCGGGTCGGTGACGCAGACTGTCGCCTTTACCTTGACAGTCAGCTGATCTGCAGCCACCAGTCGTAGGAATCCTGCGGCGACTGGCTGGGAGCCGCCGGTGTGAGCGTCAGCCGGTACGATCCCCTGGCAAGCATACGCACAGGCATCGTGACCTCGACAAATCGGTAGGGCCCGGACTGGCTGGGCGCGAGATGGTCCAGTGTCTGCACCGGCGAATCAGGCAAACCAGGCGAGGCAGCTTCACCAGCGATCACCAGTCGGTAGAATTTGTCCGCACTCGCGCCGGTAATCTCCAGCTGCAGTCGGATCTGTGAAGCACCAGGATTGATGTGGAGGGTGTGGATGCTGCGACTGCGTGTCGAGTCAGCCAGCAACGTGACGTTTTGCGTCGATGTCGCGGACGCATCGAGTGGCCCGATCCACTGCGACACGAGAGCCGGAGCCAGGTAGATGCCGGCGAGGCCAGCGGCCAGCAGTGCAGCTGTCGGAACTGCCCAACGCAGCAGCAGCCGACGATCGCTCCGGGGCGATCGCGTCAGATGGCCCAGGGCCTGCGCCGTGCGGGCCCGTTCACGCTGTGTCGTGCTGACCAGAAGATAACGTTCGACGGCGGCACGGTCTTCCGATGTCAGGCGTCCGCGCGCATAGTCTTCCAGCAGATCGCTTTCAACGTCCTGCAGCCGCTCGGCAAAATCTTCCTCCAGCAGGATCCGCTCGCTGTGCTTTGTCATGTCCCGCTCCGGCAACTGGTGCAACAGCAGCGCTCGCAAGGTGTCGTCGTCGGTCGTCATGACTGATTGCCTGACATGCTAGAAGTGTCGTCAATGGGCTTTTCATCACGCGATAAAGGTGCCGATGCGGCAATGCTCGACGGGTATGCTGCAAGGCAGCGCTCCAGCATGCCTCGCAGTCGCTGTGCCCTGTTACGCAGCGCATTGAGCGACAGGCCCAGCTGCGCCGCGAGGCGCTGGCGGGTGGCAATGCGGGCGCCGCCGTCTGCGGCGTAGTAGGTAAGAATGAGATGCGTCGCACCGTCGCCCAGTTTGGCAAGACAGCTGCGTAACCTTTGCACGCGCAGCGCGAGCAGGGCTTCTTCTTCCTCAAGATCACCGAGATCCAACGGCGTCGCGGGCGGCTCGATTGACGCCGCGCCGCGCTCCAGCGCGCGCTGCTCGCGGGATCGTTGCGAAAAGCTTTCCATCAGGAGCATCCGGCAAACGCCCAGTGTGAACTGCGACACGTTCTCGATCTGGGTAGACTCCATCAGTTTTCGGGCAACGCGGTCCAGTACACGGTCGGCCAGGGTTTCAGCCTCGATCGGCACATGCAATCGGAAAAACGTGATCAATCGACGTCGCAGCGACTCGTAATTTTGATCGGCGCTGCCGCCATCGCGGCCAAGCCGGGCCATCAGCGTGCGAAATGCCTCGGCCTCGACGGACTCGGGTGGTTTGACCACGGGTCAGCCCCAGTCTCCCTCGAGCACGAATCCGGCCCAATAATACGGTTGTGCCCAGCGTGGATCCCGGGCCACCTCACGCTGCGCTGACCGAAGCGCCTCACTGGCGCTCTGGCGCTCGACCAGCAGCGAGCGGTAAAAATCTTCCATCAGGGTGGCGGTAGCCCGGTCATCGACTGGCCACAGGCTCGCCAGTACGCGATGGCTGCCGGCATAGAAAAATGCACGCGCCAGCGATGCAGGACCTTCGGCACCGAGCTCCTGGCCCGATGCCGAATCGCATACGCTCAGCACAATCAGCTCCACCGGCATGCGCAGCTGATAGATGTCATGGATGCGCAGGAAACCGTCGATGGCGTGCCCATCGGGTGCATAGAGCGACAGCACGATGCCGGACAGCTCCGGGTGTCGTTCATTGAGCAGGGCGTGCGTGGCAAAGTGCACCAGCGAGAACCGGTCCCACGAGGTTTTTGTCGCCGATTCACGGCTGGCATCGAAGCCCTCCGCCAGCCACGAGACGGCGGCGTCGGCCGCGGCGAGCACGGCTTGTGCTTCCCGCCGGGTATAGGGCAGACGGCCTAGCTGCGCAATGACCGCGTCGCGCTGCGGCCAGTCACTGGGGTTGGTGGACAGGCGAGCGCCCAGGCGCTCGTCGTCGTAGCGATAGACCGGGTCGGCGAGAATCGCCACTGCGCCCGGCGGTGCATGCGTATGTGGTAAAGCCCTGAGGCTGCGCAGTGTCGTCAGCGACGGCAGGTAGACAAAAGTTGTCTGCCCGCCGGACGATTCCGGGAGCCCCAGCGCAGTAAACGGGACAGCCTGCAAAGCGCCGTCGGGCACCACGGCAACCGTAGGCGTCAGCAGTGAGCGCGCTGCCGCCGGCAGGATCAGATCGCCGAGAGCGCGGCCACTGGCCGCGATGGAGGAGAGTTCGGCCTGCGACCGGGATACGCGCTGCTCGATCGACAGGGATTCCGGTAGCGTCGCGGGGGCAATCAGTTGCTCGCGCAGCCGTGCGCAGGCGGCTTCCACCATGCCCCGCGCGGGCAACTCAAAACCAAGCAGATGATCGCCATTCAACACCCAGACATAGCTGCGCGACTCGCCCAGCCAGTACTCGAGCACGCTGACACCGGGATCCAGCAGCTGCGTGCGGATCTCCGTTGTGCTCAGGGCAACGGGATGAGTGAGTTCTGCGTAGCGCGGATTGACGGCGCGAATTCGTCCGCGTATCCGGTTCAGCGAACGCGTCGCAGCGTCGATTTGCATCTGCAAGGCGTTGCTGCGGGCCACCGCACTCGATGCGCTGGACCACTGATAGGCCAGCGTGCGCAGCCGATCCGCCGCAGCGCTTTCCTCGGACAGCAGCTGTGCGTCGATCTCGCGATCAGCCTGTGCTCCGATTGCACGTTCAGTTAGCCGCTCCTGCAGTTCACGCGCGCGTACCCGTTCGGCGGTGATCAGTCCCTGGGCGGCATACCCGTGGCCCGGTCTCTCCCGGTCCAGCCGCAACAACACGTCGATATAGAACTCATAATAAGAGCGCCGACCGCTGAAGTAGCTGGTGCGCAGGTCGGGGGCATCGATGCGATGGCGCTCGGATTCGATCAAGGCTACGGCCCGCACGATTTCCCTGCGGGCCGAGTCCAGTGCGCCGCTATCGCGTGCCAGGCGGGCGAGGCTGCCGTAGGCAACGACCGCCGCGGCCTGGTAGCCGGCATTGGTCGCGATCGTGAGCGCCTGGTGATAGGCGGTGCGCGCCGCCTCGACCTGGTTCTGGCGGACGTCGAGGTCACCGAGGAGGGAATAAACCAGCGATTCGTTGACACTATTGTGCAGACGATCGAATCTGCCGATCGCTTCATCGAACAGCGCACGGGCGTCAGCCCACTGACCTGCTCGCAGGGCACACAGACCCAGCCCACGCAGTGCCTCCGCGCGCTGCCGGTCAAAATGATGAGCCTGCGCAATGTCGCGCGCGTGCTCGTAGCTGGTCCTGGCCAGGGCGGCGTCGGACAGATAGTCGCCCCGGTCGACCGCCAGCTCAGCCAGGCAGACCCAGCACTGGGACTGCGTCCCCGCGGTCTCGGCGTGATCAAAGGCACTGAAGGATTGATCCAGGTCTCCCATCTCCGCGTAGGCGACGCCGAGATTGATCCAGGCGACTGCTTCGGCGGTGGCGTTGGGATGCTGTTTCAGGTTATCGAGGTTGAGCGAATACGCCTCGATGGCGAGCGCATATTCGCCCCGCGCGCTGTACGCGAGGGCTGCGTCATTGCGCAGCGACGCCAGCAGGCCGCTATCCCCGAGCTGTTGCGCTACAGCGATCGCCGCGCGCGTCGCCGTGAGGCCTGCGTTGACCTGGCCCGACTCCGTATCCGCAAGCCCAAGATTGCGCAGCGCCACCATTTGTTCGTTGATGTCTCCGGCTTGTCGCGACAACGTCACTGCCCGGGAACTGACGCGCGCCCCATTCGCGTAATCCCCGACATTGATGTAGCCACTGCCGAGCAATCGCGCCGCAAATGCCTGCTCGGACCGATCGGTCGTGCAAATCTGTTTCAGGGCTTCGATCGCCGCGCGCTGCTGCTCGACTGCGTTCCCAAGATCGTGCTCGAAGCTTGCGAGGGCGGTCCAGGTTCGCTGCGCTGCGCAGCTATCCCCGGCCTGTCCCCAGCGCGCCGCAGCGCGCCGATACTGCGCGCGTGTCTGGTCGATCGAAGGCGCGGGTTGTTGCCGCCGCATCGTCTCAGCCTGGGCAAACGCGTCGATGGCGGCGTCCCGCAGACGATCAGCCGCGGCGATCGGGTGAGCAGGCTCGAGAGCGACAGTGGCTCGCGCCGCGCGCGCGCCGTCAGCGGAGGAGACGGTGATGTCCCAGGCCTGCCCGCCGTGTGCCAGTAGCGGCACCTGCAGGCGGACACCGCGGCCGCCCTCCGTCAGCACCGACGTCGCCCTGGAAGACCCTGCGGCTGCCCAAGTCAGCCTGATGGGGGTGGTACCCGACTGACTGACAACCAGGTCCGCCGCCTCGCCTGACTTGAGATTGACACGGAAGGTCCGCTGCTGGTCGGGAGAGAGCTGCAGATCGCTGACGGCGCCATCGGCATTGAGTGCTTCCGCGACCGGTGCGGACACCGTATCCGCTTCCATCGCCGGTGCGCTGCTCGCGATCAGGCACGCGAGCACCCCTGCCAGGTGGGAATGGCCAGACGTTACGGCCGCTGGCAGGCGGTCGGGCCACACACGACTTATCTGGCGCCGTTGCAGGATATGGCTTACCGGGAGTGGAGGCGCGACTAATGTAGCGCGAGACTATGACGGACTCAATTCACTTGCCAGGAGACGGCTACTCCACCGTCACACTCTTCGCAAGATTCCGTGGCTGGTCGACGTCGGTACCCTTGAGGATCGCGACGTGGTAGGCGAGCAGCTGCAGCGGGATGGTGTAGACGATTGGGGCCTGGAAGTCGGCGACGTGGCGCGGCATCTGGATGACATGCACGCCATCGCTGGATTCGACGCCGGAATCCGGATCGGCGAACACATACAGCTCGCCGCCGCGGGCACGCACTTCCATGAGATTGGATTTGAGCTTTTCCAGCAGCTCGTTGTTCGGGGCCACCGCGACCACCGGCATGTCGGAGTCGACCAGCGCCAGCGGCCCGTGCTTGAGTTCGCCGGCGGCATAGGCCTCGGCGTGAATGTACGAGATCTCCTTGAGCTTGAGCGCGCCTTCCATTGCGATCGCGTGCATCGTGCCGCGGCCCAGGAACAGCGCGTGATGCCGGTCGGCGAAGCGCAGCGCCAGGCGGTGGATCACCGGGTCGAGTTCCAGGGTCTTCTCCAGCAGCGACGGCAGCTCGATCAGGCGCTGTACCAGCGTGCGCTCGCGCTCCGGATCGGAACCGTTGTGGCGCGCCAGCGCGATGGTCAGCATCGCCAGCGCGGTGAGCTGCGTGGTGAAAGCCTTGGTGGAGGCGACGCCGATCTCAGGACCTGCGCGCGTCAGCATCACCAGCTCGGATTCGCGCACCAGCGAGCTCTCCGGCGAGTTGCAGATCGCCAGCGCCGAAAGATAGCCATTGCGGGCCGCCATGCGCAGCGCGGCCAGCGTATCGGCGGTCTCGCCTGACTGCGAGATCGACACGAACAGCGCGTTCTTCGGCACCACCGGGTTGCGGTAGCGATACTCGCTGGCGATCTCCACGCGGCACGGCATGCGGCAGATCTGCTCGATCATGTAGCTGGCCACCACGCCGGCGTGATAGCTGGTGCCGCAGGCGACGATATGCACCGCCTCGACGCGTTCGAACACCGCGCTCGCCGCCGGTCCGAAGGCGGCCTCGAGGAGGCGGCCGTTCGCGACCCGCTCCTGCAGCGTGTTGCCGACCGCGCGCGGCTGCTCATGGATCTCCTTGAGCATGAAATGGCGGTACGGGCCTTTCTCGGCCGCATCGGCCGTGAGTTCGCTGTCCTTGATCGGCCGCTCGGCGGTGTTGCCCTCGCGATCGATCACGCGCACGCCGTGGCGCTGGATTTCTGCGACGTCGCCCTCGTCCAGGAACATGAACCGTCGCGTCACCGGCAGCAATGCGGCGACGTCGGAGGCGACGAAGTTCTCCTCGACGCCCAGTCCGAGCACCACCGGACAACCCATTCGTGCGACGATGATGCGGTCCGGATCGCTCTCGCTGACGATCGCGAGCGCATAGGCGCCTTCGAGTTCGGCGACCGTGGCGCGTACCGCCTTGAACAGGTCGCCGAGCTTCGCCAGGTTAAAATGTACGCGGTGCGCAACCACCTCGGTGTCGGTCTCGGAGCTGAACTGGTAGCCGGCGAGCTCCAGGTCCTCGCGCAGTTCCTCGTAGTTCTCGATGATGCCGTTGTGCACGATCGCCAGTCCGTCGCGTGACACGTGGGGATGGGCGTTCCGCTCGCTCGGCACGCCGTGCGTCGCCCAGCGCGTGTGCGCAATGCCGACGCGCCCGACGATCGGCATCTTCCCCAGCGCCTGTTCCAGCGCCAGCACCTTGCCAACGGTGCGCAGCCGCTGCAGGTGGCCGGCCGCATCGAGCACCGCGATGCCGGCGGAGTCATAGCCGCGATATTCCAGACGCCGCAGTCCCTCGATCAGGATCGGGACGATATTGCGATCGGTGACGCCGCCGACTATGCCACACATGGGCTTGCGTGCGAGCTGGGGGTATTAGTTGAGGTTTCTACCGCGACCATGGGCTTGCGTGCGAGCTTGGGGTATTCACTTGGGCGCGATCTTGCGCGGCCGCTGCCACTGATCGAGCGTGACCTGGCGCGATCGCGCCAGCGTCAGCCGCTCGGCCGGCGCATTCTCGGTGATGGTGGAGCCGGCGCCGATGGTTGCGTTCTCACCGATCTTCAGCGGCGCCACCAGCATCGAGCCGGAGCCGATGAAGGCGCCGTCGGCGATCTCGGTACGCCACTTGTTGGCGCCGTCGTAGTTGCAGGTGATCGAGCCGGCGCCGACGTTGACCGCGCTGCCGACCTGCGTGTCGCCGACATAGCTCAGGTGATTGACCTTGCTGCCCGGGCCGATGTCGCTGTTCTTGATCTCGACGAAATTGCCCAGGTGCACCCCATCGGCAATGCGCACCCGCGGACGCATGCGGGTGAAGGGCCCGATCTGGCAGTCGCTGCCGATCTGCGCATCCTGCAGCACGCAGTTCGCATACAGCACGGTGCGCGCCCCCACCGCGATGTTCTTGAGCACGCAGTTCGGTCCGATGCGCACGCCATCGGCCAATTCCACCGGGCCCTCCAGCACCACGTTGACATCGAGCAGCACGTCGCGGCCGACGCTGATGGGACCGCGCAGGTCGATGCGCGCCGGGTCGATCAGCGTCACCCCCTGCGCCATCAGCGCTCGCGCGCGCCGGCGGCGGTACTCGGCTTCGGCGAGCGCGAGCTGCAGCCGGTCGTTGACGCCCTGAATTTCTGCCGGGTCGCTCGCCGCGACGCTGACGATGTGCAGCTTCTGCTCCACCGCCATGCCGACAATATCGGTAAGGTAATACTCGTGCTGCGCGTTGCGAGGTTTGAGGCGCTTAAGGCTTTCCTTCAGGAACCCGGCGTCCGCCACCAGCATGCCGGTGTAGACCTCGCGGATCAGTCGTTGCCTGGCGCTGGCATCGCACTCCTCGACGATGCGCAACAGCCGCCCGCGCGCGTCGCGCACCACACGGCCGTAGCCCGTGGCATCGGCAAGCTGCGCGGTCAGCAGCGCAAGGTTGCGTTCGCCCGCATGCGCGAGCAGGCCGCGCAGGGTGTCGGCGAGCAGCAGCGGTACATCGCCATATAGCACCAGCACCTGGTGCGTGTCCGGTATCTGCGGCATCGCCTGCTGCAGGGCATCACCGGTGCCGAGCTGTTCGGATTGCAGCGCCCACTGCAGTTGGCCATCCTCGAACAGTTCGCGTACGCGCTCGCCGCCATGTCCGATGACCACGTGGATCGACGCGGGCGCGAGGCTTGATGCCACGTCCAGTACATGCGCGAGCATCGGCGTGCCGGCCAGCGGCTGCAGCACCTTGGGGATATCCGATTGCATGCGCTTGCCCTGGCCGGCCGCCAGGATCACGATCGACAGTGGCGCGGTGCTGGGTGTGGCGGCAGGCGCGGCGTCGGCGGCGATCTCGGGAGCGACCTCTGGCGCGATCTCTGGCGCGGTATCTGGCGCGGTCTGTGGCGCGGCTTTTTTTTGCGCGGTTCTTGTTGGCTTGCGCGACATTGTTAAATTGTAGCAGCTTGACCGCGAACGACGCGGCCTAGGCGCACCGGCGCGGTGCGGATGCGAGGGTGAAAGGATAGTGTGATGGACCGCTCAATTTGGCCCCGCGATGCATTGTTGATGGGCGGCAGCGCCGGACTGTAGCAGCGCGCGCTGGTTCAACCTTTGACTTTGCGCAACCTTTCGATCAATTTTATTTGCGCAATCGCACGCGCCAGCTCCGCCAGTGCTTCCGCCTGGGTGATCTTGTCCAGCTGCCCGGCGAGCGCCTGCTCGGCCCGCTGGCGTGCGGCGACTGCCGCCGCTTCGTCGAGGTCGCGCGCTCGTGCCGCGGTGTCCGCCAGCACCGTGACCTTGTTCGGCTGCACCTCGAGCGCCCCCCCGCCGACGTAGAACAGCAGCTCCTCGCCCTCGGGCGGCTGCACCCGCACTTCGCCGGGCTTGAGCAGCGTCAGCAACGGGGCATGCCGCGGCGTGACGCCGATTTCCCCCTCGGAGGCTGGCAAAAACACCATGCGCGCCTCGCCGGAGAAGATTTCCCCCTCGGCGCTGACGATGTCGACATGGATAGTGCTCATTACTGCAGGGTCTTGGCCTTCTCGACCGCCTCATCGATGGTGCCGACCATGTAGAAGGCCTGCTCCGGCAACGCATCGAACTCGCCGGCAATGATGCCGCGGAAGCCGCGGATGGTGTCCTTGAGCGGCACGATCTTGCCGTCCTGACCGGTGAACACCTTGGCGACGTTGAACGGCTGCGACAGGAAGCGCTGCACCTTGCGCGCCCGGTACACCGACAGCCGGTCCTCCTCGGACAGCTCGTCCATGCCGAGGATCGCGATGATGTCCTGCAGCTCCTTGTAGCGCTGCAGCACCGCCTGCACCGAGCGCGCGGTGTCGTAGTGCTCATCGCCGACCACCAGCGGATCGAGCTGGCGGCTGGTGGAGTCGAGCGGATTGACCGCCGGATAGATGCCGAGCGCCGCGATCTGCCGGTCCAGCACCACGGTGGCATCCAGGTGCGCGAACGTGGTCGCCGGTGACGGATCGGTCAGGTCATCGGCCGGCACGTACACCGCCTGGATCGAGGTGATCGAACCGGTCTTGGTGGAGGTGATGCGCTCCTGCAGCACACCCATTTCCTCGGCCAGCGTCGGCTGGTAGCCCACCGCGGACGGCATGCGCCCCAGCAGCGCCGACACTTCGGTGCCGGCGAGCGTGTAGCGGTAGATATTGTCGACGAAGAACAGGATGTCGCGGCCGCGGCCGTTGGCCTGCTTCTCGTCGCGAAAATACTCGGCCATCGTCAGTCCGGTGAGCGCGACGCGCAGGCGATTGCCCGGCGGCTCGTTCATCTGCCCGTAGACCATGGCCACCTTGGAGTTGCCGAGCGTGTCCTTGTCGATGACACCGGATTCGATCATCTCGTGATAAAAATCGTTGCCCTCGCGGGTGCGCTCGCCGACACCGGCGAACACCGACAGCCCGGAATACTGCTTGGCGATGTTGTTGATGAGCTCGAGCATGTTGACGGTCTTGCCAACGCCGGCGCCGCCGAACAGGCCGACCTTGCCGCCCTTGGCAAACGGCACCAGCAGGTCGATGACCTTGATGCCGGTGACCAGCAGGTCCTGGCCGCCGGCCTGCTCCTCGTAGCTGGGCGCCGGGCGATGAATCGGCCAGCGCTCCTTGCACAGCACCGGACCGCGGTTGTCCTGCGGTGCGCCCAGCACGTCCATGATGCGTCCGAGCGTGCCCTCGCCCACCGGCACCAGGATCGCCGCGCCGGTAGCCTCCACCGCAAGGCCGCGCTTCAGGCCTTCGGACGGGCCCATCGCGATGGTGCGCACCACGCCGTCGCCAAGCTGCTGCTGCACCTCGAGCGTCAGGTCGGTATCGACCAGCTTCAGCGCCTCATAGATCTTCGGTATCGCCTCGCGCGGAAACTCGACGTCGACGACCGCACCGATGATCTGCGTGATCTTGCCCGTAGCCATGTTCAGCATTCCTCATGCGCACCAGCGGTGCGCCGTTCGATCTTGCCTTGCAAATTAAATTGTCGCCGCGCCTGCACTGCCGCCGCGCCTAGACCGCCGCCGCGCCGCCGACGATTTCCGCCAGCTCCTTGGTGATCGCCGCCTGCCGCGCCTTGTTGTAGACCAGCTGCAGGTCGCCGATCAGCTTGCCGGCGTTGTCGGCGGCACTCTTCATCGCCACCATGCGCGCCGCCATCTCCGAGGCGACGTTTTCTACCGCCCCCTGGTAGACCTGCGATTCGATGTAGCGCATCAGCAGTCCATCCAGTATGGCGACCGCGTCCGGCTCATAGATATAGTCCCAGCGCTCCTGCAGCCCGGTGTCGTCCGGCGCGATCGCCGGGATCGGCAGCAGCTGCAGCGCCTGCGGCTTCTGCGACATGGTGTTGACGAACTGCGCGTGCACCAGGTACAGCCGGTCGATGCGGCCTTCGCGATAGGCGTCGAGCATCACCTTGACGGTGCCGATCAGCTCCTTGATATGCGGACGATCGCCGAGCGCGGTGACGCTCGCCAGCAGCGGCAGGTCCAGGCGCCGGAAAAACGCCAGCGCCTTGCTGCCGATTACACACACGCTGGCAGCGGCGCCGTTGCCCTGCCACTCGCGGATCAGCTGCATGGTGGCCTTGAAGACGTTGGCATTGAGCGCGCCGCACAGGCCGCGATCGGTCGACACGACGATGATGCCGATCGACTTGACCTCGCGCTGCAGCAGGAACGGATGGCGAAAGTCAGGGTTGGCTTCATTCAGATGGCTGATCACGGTGCGCGCCTTGGCCGCATACGGCCGCGCCATGCGCATGCGCTCCTGCGCGCGGCGCATCTTGCTGGCCGCGACCATCTCCATCGCCTTGGTGATCTTCTGCGTGCTCTTGACGCTGGCGATCTTGCTGCGGATTTCCTTCGTGCCGGGCATCGCGTGCGTCCGTCCTAGTAGGCGCCGGTGGCCGCAAAGTCTTCGCAGATCTTCTTCAGCGCCGCCTCGTGCTTCTTCAGCACCGGCTCGGCGTTGATGGCGTCGAGCGCCGCGCGGTGGCTGGAACGGGCGAAGTTCTGCAGCGCGGCCTCGAATTCCACCACCTTGTTGCGCGCGACCTTGTCCATGTAGCCGTTGTTCACCGAGTAGATCGACAGCGCCATCTCGGCCACCGACATAGGCGCGTACTGGCGCTGCTTCATCAGCTCGGTGACGCGCTGGCCACGCTCGAGCTGGCGCCGGGTGGCGTCGTCGAGGTCGGAGGCGAACTGCGAGAACGCCGCCAGCTCCCGGTACTGGGCCAGCGACAGGCGGATGCCGCCGCCGAGCCGCTTGATGATATCGGTCTGCGCTGCGCCGCCGACGCGCGACACCGAAATGCCGGCGTTCATCGCCGGGCGGATGCCGGCGTTGAAAAGATCGGACTCCAGGAAGATCTGCCCGTCGGTGATCGAGATCACGTTGGTCGGCACGAACGCGGTAACGTCGCCGGCCTGGGTCTCGATGATCGGCAGCCCGGTGAGCGAGCCGGTCTTGCCCTTGACGCGGCCCTTGCTGGCCTGCTCGACGTATTCCTCGTTGACGCGCGCCGAGCGCTCGAGCAGTCGCGAGTGCAGGTAGAACACGTCGCCGGGAAAAGCTTCGCGTCCCGGCGGCCGGCGCAGCAGCAGCGAAATCTGCCGGTAGGCGACCGCCTGCTTGGACAGGTCGTCGTAGATGATCAGCGCATCCTCGCCGTTGTCCATGAAGTACTCGCCCATGGTCACGCCGGCATAGGCCGACAGGTACTGCAGCGACGGCGGGGTCGAGGCGGAAGCGGCGACGACGATGGTGTGCGCCATCGCGCCGTGCTCCTCGAGCTTGCGCACCACGTTGGCAATCGAGGACTGCTTCTGCCCGATCGCGACGTAAATGCATTTAATGCCGGAGGATTTCTGGTTGATGATGGCGTCGATCGCCATCGCGGTCTTGCCGGTCTGCCGGTCGCCGATGATCAGCTCGCGTTGTCCGCGGCCGATCGGCACCATCGCATCCACCGCCTTGTAGCCGGTCTGCACCGGCTGGCTGACCGACTTGCGGTAGATCACGCCCGGCGCCACGCGCTCGATCGGCGAGGTCAGCTTGGCGTTGAGCGGCCCCTTGCCGTCGATCGGGGCGCCCAGTCCGTCAACCACGCGGCCGAGCAGCTCCGGTCCCACCGGCACCTCGAGAATGCGGCCGGTGGTCTTGACGGTGTCACCTTCCTTGATGCCCTTATAGTCGCCGAGCACCACCGCGCCGACGCTGTCCTGCTCGAGGTTCAGCGCCAGGCCGAACAGCGCGCCCGGGAACTCGATCATCTCGCCGTAGCGCACGTCCGCCAGCCCGTGGATGCGGCAGATGCCGTCGGTCACCGACACCACCGTGCCGACGTTGCGGGCCTCAGCGGCCGACTGGAAGCGCTCGATGCGCTGCTTGATGAGGTCGCTGATTTCGGATGGCTTGATCGACATAAGAAGTATCCTTGCGAATAAAATGTCAGGCGCCGGCCATCGCCGCGCCCAGGCGCTCGATGCGCCCGCGCAGCGAGCCGTCGACCACGAAATCGCCGTGGCGCACGATCGCGCCGCCGACCAGGCCCGGGTCCACCTGCGCGTGCAGCCGCACCGCCAGTCCCAGCCGGCGCTCGAGCGCCGCCTGAAGCGTCCTGGCCTGCTCGGCGGTGAGCTCGCGCGCCGAAATGACCTCGACATCGGCGATGCGCTCGGCCTGCGCGCGCAGCACCTCGAACTGTGCGGCGATCTCCGGCAGCAGCTTCAGGCGCCGGTTGTCGGCCAGCAGCTGCAGGAAATTGCGCTGCTGGGTGCCAGTCGGTGAGGTGGCCAGCGGCTGCTGGTCCATCGCCGCGGTGCTGCTGGCGATCTGCTGCAGGAAGTCCACCAGCTCCGATTGCGGCACGCGTGGATTGCCGATCAGCGGCTGCACCCGGGCATCCTGCACCGCGGCGGCGGCGCGGCCGATGAATGTGCTCCACTCGGCGACCTGCCCGGACGCGCTGGCGAACGCGGCGCGCGCATAAGGGCGTGCAGTGGTGGCGAGTTCAGCCACGGGCGATGTCGTCGGTCAGCCGCTCGAGCAGCTTCGCATGCGTTGCCGGGTCAATGTCGTGTTCGACCAGCTGCGCTGCGGCCTTGACCACCAGGGTTCCGAATTCGCGCCGCAGCGCCTCGCTGGCGCGGACGCTCTCGTTGCCGACCTCGGCCTGCGCGGCGGCCAGCAGGCGGGCGCCTTCGGCACGCGCCTGCTGCTTGGCGGCCTCGATGGTCTCGGTCGAACGGCGCTGCGCCTGGTCATCCACCTGCTTGGCACGCTCGCGCGCCTCGCGCACGATCTGCTCGGCGCTGGCGCCGGCCTCGCGCAGCTGCTTCTGGCCAGCGTCGGCTGCAGCCAGGCCGTCCGCGATCTTCGCGTAGCGCTCGTTGATTGGTTTCGCGATCATCGGCACCACCACCTTGGCGATGAACCAAAGCATGATCAGGAACACGACGATCTGGCCGATAAAGGTGGCGTTGATATCCATCAGCCACCCCTTTTAGCCATTCTTGGGAAGCAGCGGATTGGCGGTGGCGAAGAACAGCGCCAGGCCGACACCGATCAGGAAGGCCGCGTCGATCAGGCCGACCAGCAGGAACATGCTCTTCTGCAGCATGGGCGTCAGCTCGGGCTGGCGCGCGGAGGACTCGAGGAACTTCGAGCCCATGATACCGATGCCGATACAGGCGCCGGCAGCGCCCAGTCCGATCATCAGTCCGACACCCACCGCGGTGTGGGCCTGGATGAGAGCAATTGCGTCCATAGTCTTTTAGGTCTCCTGGTCAAATTCCCTGGTCAAATTTCGAAGAAAACGCGCTAGTGGTGCTCTTCCGCCATGGCTATGTAGACGATCGGCAGCACCATGAAGATGTAGGCTTGCAGCAGCACAATCAAGATGTGAAAGATCGCCCAGCCGGCGCCGAATATGACCTGCGCCAGAAACGCGATGCCGCTCCAGAAAGTCAATCCCGTGACCGCGAATCCCAGCAGCGCGATCAGGATGAACAGCAGCTCGCCAGCATACATGTTGCCGTACAGCCGCATGCCGAGCGATATCGGCTTCGAGAGCAATTCGATGAAGTTGAGCACGATGTTGAACGGGAACAGCCAGATGCCGAACGGCGCCGCGGCCCACTCGTGCAGGTAGCCGCCGATGCCCTTGGCGCGCACGGAAAAGATGATGATCATCGCCAGCACCACGATCGCCTCGGCGATGGTGCCGTTGAGATCGGAGGTCGGCAGCACGCGCCAGAATTTGGCGCCGAACACGCTGGCGAAGTGTCCCGGCAGGTCCACCGGCAGCAGGTCCATGGTGTTCATCGCCACCACCCAGCTGAACAGCGTCAGCGCCAGCGCGGTCATGAAGCGCCGGTCGCCCGGATAGATGCCGGCGACCTGCTGGTCGACCCAGTCGTAGATGAATTCGATGAACGCCGTGAGTCCGGTGGGGACCGCCTCGCTGCTGGCGCGACGCGCCGCGAGCCACAGGATGAAGCTCACCGCAATCGCCAGCAGCGACGACATGAACAGCGTGTCGACGTGCCAGCTCCAGAACCCCGAGCCCACTTTCAGGTGGGTGAGGTGATGCGCGATGTACTCGCTCGGCGATTCGCCGCTCTGAACAGCCATGAGGCGTTACGGTTCCCTGGGGCCTTCGCCCCCTTTTCCAATCCCCGGCCCAATCCCCGGCCCAATCCGCAGCCCAGTCTGCAGACGCTTACCTCGGTGCGCCCGTGCCCGAACGTGCGCCCGAGGCCGCTGTAAACGGCACCCACCAGAACACCACCAGCGTCGCCAGGTAGGCGATCAGCAGCGCCGGCCACGACACCTGCGGCATGCGCGCCGCCAGCATCAGCAGCGCCACCGTCAGCCCGACCTTGACCAGCTGTCCCAGGTACAGCTGCCCGAGCGCTCGCCGCGGCGTCCGTGCCGGCTGCAAAGCCCTGAAAGTCATGTACATGTTGGCGATGATGCCGGTGCCCGCACCTGCCAGCGCCGACAGGCACGCATACCGACCCCAGACCAGCAGACACACCAGCGCCACCGTGGCGCCCGCGCCGGTCTGAACGAGCAGGATGCGTACGCCTAAGGCCCGGGTGTCGGAATCGCGGCTGATGGGCACTGCGTGACTTCCGGACCGGTTTTACTTATCCGGCAACTAGTTAGAGTCCGCCGCGACAAGCGCGCGCGATTATAGAGACGAAGGCTGGCACCTTCAAGAAATGTGCTGGAAATGACTCAAAATGCCGTCGAGCTCATCCAGGCTGTGATAGCGGATCACGACCCTGCCGTGGCCAGCCCGTGCATGCTCGATGCTTACCGGCGCACCCAGCTTCTCGCCCAACTGGTCTTCAAGTTGCTGAATGTTGGGATCTAATGCAACTGGACGGTCGGCAGAGGTTCGGTCGGCAGAAGCCGTCTTCGCCGGCTCGATCATGCGTCGCACCAGGCTCTCGGCCTCACGTACCGACAGCGCCTTGCCGGCGACCAGCGCGGCGACTTCGACCTGCTGTTTTCGCTGCGGCAGCCCGAGCAGCGCTCGCGCATGGCCCATCTCCAGCTCGCGCTTCTCCAGCCGTTCGCATACTTCCGGCGGCAACTCCAGCAGCCGCAGCAGGTTGCTCACCGCGGCGCGCGAGCGCCCGACCGCATCGGCAGCCTGCTGGTGCGTGAGTCCGAATTCGGCGATCAGCCGCTGCAGCGCGCGCCCCTCCTCCAGCGGATTCAAGTCCTCGCGCTGGATGTTTTCGATCAGCGCCATCGCTATCGCCGCGTCGTCCGGGACCTGGCGGATGATCGCCGGAATCTCCTGCAGTCCTGCCTGCTGCGCCGCGCGCCAGCGCCGCTCGCCGGCGATGATCTCGTAGCGCTGCACGCCGCGCTCGTCGACCTCGCCGACCGGACGCACCACGATCGGCTGCACCACGCCCTGCGCGCGAATCGAATCCGCCAGCGCGCTCAGGGTCTCCGGACGCATGTCCACGCGTGGCTGGTAGCGGCCACGCTGCAACAAGTCCAGCGGCAGCCGCGCCAACTCGTGATCGGCACGCGCCTGCGCCGTCGCCCCGTCAGCGCTCGCATCCGCGGCCTTGGGCCGCGCCTGTCCGAGCAGGTCCGCCAAGCCGCGACCCAGCGTCGGCTTTTTTTGTGTCATGCACGGATTCCGGCGAAGCCGCCCAGTGCGCCGACAGCCCCGAGTCCGCCGGCGCCGCCCGGTCCCCCGGCGGTGCGGGAACTGGAGTGGCCGGCGGCGAAGCCGCCCTCTTCCCGCCGCAACATCTCGCCGGCGAGCGCCAGGTAGGCGAGCGCGCCACGCGAATCCGGATCGTGCAGCAGCACCGGCCTGCCAAAGCTGGGCGCTTCGGCCAGCTTGACGTTACGTGGCACCACGGTGCGGTACACCTTGTCGCCGAAGTGCATCATCAGTTGCGCGGCGACTTCCACCGCCAGGTTGTTACGCGCATCGAACATGGTGCGCAGAATGCCCTCGATCTCGAGCGCCGGATTGGCGCCAGTGCGGATCTGCTCGATGGTCGCGACCAGCGACGACAGGCCCTCGAGGGCGTAGTACTCGCATTGCATCGGGATCAGCACGCTGTCGGCCGCGACCAGCGCGTTGACGGTCAGCATGTTGAGCGCCGGCGGGCAATCGATCAGGATCAGGTCGTAGTCGGTGCGTATCGGCTCGAGCGCGGCGCGCAGCCGCTGCTCGCGGCCGCTCGGCATGCCGATCATGCGCACTTCGGCCGCGGTCAGGTCCTGGTTGGTCGGCAGGATCGAGAGCGGCGTGCGTTCCGGGTCTTCGCCGCTCGGGCCGACGCTGCGCACCGCTTGCGCGGCAGTGCATTCGCCCAGCAGCACTTCGCACGAGCCGCGTGCCAGCGCCGATTTATCCACGCCCAGGCCAGTGCTCGCATTGCCCTGCGGATCCAGGTCGATCAGCAGCACGCGGCGGCGCATGGCGGCAAACGATGCGGCCAGGTTCACGGCGGTCGTTGTCTTGCCCACCCCCCCTTTTTGATTCGCGACCGCGATGACACGCTTCATGGCGTCATTAGTCTAGCCCTTGGCGGCCCCGGACTACAGGTAAACTGTCGCGATGAAGTTGATCTCCGGAATTATCGTGGCCGCGGTGTTTGCGGTCATGACTTTCGGTGTGTGGGGGTACCTGAATCGTCCGGAGAGCGAGCCGCCATGGCCAGCGCACATCCAGGGCGTCGCGTTCTCGCCCTATGCCGCCGACCAGAATCCGTTTGGCAGCAAGGATATTCCGTCGGTGGAGCAGATCGACTCAGACCTGACGCTGCTCGCCAACAAGACCTATGCGGTGCGCACCTACTCGGTACTGGGCACCCTCGGGCGCATACCGGAGCTGGCGGCGAAGCACAACGTCAGCGTCGCGCTCGGCGTGCAGCTGAGCCGCGACAAGCTCGAGAGCGAAGAGGAGATGCGCACCGGGATCGCGCTCGCCAAGGCGAACCGCAATATCGTGCGTGTGATGGTCGGCAACGAGGTGCTGCTGCGCGGAGATCTTACGGTCGAGGAGCTGGCGGCTTACCTGGACCGGGCGCGCGCGGCGATCCGCCAGCCGGTCGGCTATGCCGATACCTGGGCCACCTGGCTGAAGAATCCCGAGATCGCCCGCCACGTGGATTTCATCGCGGTGCACCTGTTCCCTTATTGGGAAGGCGTCGACGTCGAGTCGGCGGTCGACTTCTGCTTCCGCGAACTGAAGGCAGTGCAGGCCGCTTTCCCGAAGAAGCCAGTGATCATCGGCGAGATCGGCTGGCCCTCGGAAGGCCGCATCCGCGCCGGCGCCGTGGCCTCGGTGTCGAATGAAGCGCTGTTCCTGCGCCGTTTCCTGGCGCGCGCCGACAAGGAAGGCGAGCGCTACTACATCATGGAGGCGTTCGACCAGCCGTGGAAAGCGCGCGACGAGGGGGCGGTCGGCGCCTACTGGGGCATCTACGATGTCGATCGGCAGCCGAAGTTCGAATTTATCGCGCCGATCGTGCGCATTCCCGAATGGCACATGCTGGCGGCGATCTCGGTAGCGCTGGCGCTGCTGATGCTGGGCGTGTTCTACATGCACAGCGGATCGCTGCGCACCCTCGGCCGCTCGCTGCTGGCGATCGTGGTGTACGCCGCGGCGACCATCACCGTGTGGGTGGTGTACGACTATACACAGCAGTACCTGACCCCGACCTCGCTGGTGGTCGGCTCGTTGCTGATCATAGGCATGCTCGGCGTGGTCGCGGTGCTGTTCGCGGAGGCACATGAATGGGCCGAGGCGCACTGGGCCGCCGACCACGTGCGCCTGTTCGACCCCAGGCGCTACGGCAGCTCCGCGACGCGCAAGGTGTCGGTGCACCTGCCCGCATACAACGAACCGCCGGACATGCTGATCGAGACGCTGGACGCGCTGGCGCGGCTGAACTACCCGAACTACGAAGTGCTGGTGATCGACAACAACACGCCCGACGAGGCCACCTGGCGGCCGGTCGAGGCGCATTGCGCCAGCCTCGGCGAGCGCTTCCGCTTCTTCCATGTCGCGCCGCTGGCCGGATTCAAGGCCGGCGCCCTCAACTTCGCGCTCTCCAAGACCGCGGCCGACGCCGAGGTGGTCGCCGTCATCGACAGCGACTACAAGGTCGACCCCAACTGGCTGCACGACCTGGTGCCGGCGTTCGACAACCCGCGCATCGCGATCGTGCAGGCACCGCAGGATTATCGCGACGAACACGACAATGCCTTCAAGGCCATGTGCTACTCCGAATACCGCGGCTTTTTCTTCATCGGCATGATCACGCGCAACGAGCGCAATGCGATCATCCAGCACGGCACCATGACGCTGGTGCGGCGCTTCGTGCTGTGGGCGGTCGGCGGCTGGTCCGAGTGGTGCATCACCGAGGATGCCGAGCTCGGCCTGCGGGTGTTCGAAGCCGGCTACGAGGCGGTGTACGTCGCGCGCAGCTACGGCCGCGGCGTCATGCCCGACACCTTCATCGACTACAAGCGCCAGCGCTTTCGCTGGGCCTATGGAGCGATGCAGATCCTGCGCCACCACGCGGTGGCGCTGCTACGGCCGGCTCAGAGCGCACTCACCGGCGGGCAGCGCTATCACTTCGTCGCCGGCTGGCTGCCGTGGCTCGCCGACGGCTTCAACCTGCTGTTCAACATCGCCGCCATCGGCTGGTCGATCGCGATGATCCTGGCGCCGCAGAAGGTCGATCCGCCGCTGCTGGTATTCTCGGTACTGCCGCTGTCGCTGTTCATGTTCAAGCTGGTGAAGCTGGTGCACCTGTACACGCACCGCGTCGGCATGAACATGCGCCAGACCGCGGCGGCGGCGATCTCCGGCCTGGCGCTCGCGCACACCATCGGCCTTGCAGTGCTCAAGGGCCTGCTGACGCGCAACGAGCCGTTCTTCCGCACGCCCAAGCACAGCCAGCCGCACCGCTTCCTGTCCGCGCTGTCCGCGGCGCGCGAGGAAACCCTGCTGATGATCGCGCTGTGGTGCTGCGCGATCGGCATCCGCACGATACCGAAGGAGATGGCCAGTCCGGATCTCACGGTATGGCTGGCGGCGCTGCTGATCCAGTCGATCCAATATGCAGCGGCGCTGCTGGTGTCGCTCGCCAGCGCGTTCAATATCCCCGCGTCGCTGCTGGGCGCGCGGCCGGCCGAGGTCACAAAGCCTGCGGCTCAAAGCTGAGGATGTGGCGTTCGGCGTCGAGTCCCGGGATGCGCAGCGCGCGCACCTGCGCCAGCCGCCAGCCCGGCGGCAGCTGCGCCAGCTCATCGGCGGGGTAGCGTCCCTTGAGCGCCAGCACGCGCGTTGCCGGACCGCACAGGTTCTGCACACTGTCCAGCAGGTCCGGCAGCGCCGCGTAGGCACGCGCGATCACGGTGTCGAACGGGCTGTCCGGCAGCAGCGACTCGACCCGCGACTGCAGCGGCGTGACATTGGCAAGTTGCAGCGTGCGCACCGCGTGGCTGACAAAGCGGATTTTCTTCGCCACCGAGTCGATCAGGGTGAAGGCGCGCTGCGGCGAGGCCAGTGCCAGCGGCAGGCCGGGGAACCCGGCTCCGGTACCGACATCGGCGATGGTCACACCGGCGAGCTCCGGCTGTGCGCTCAGGCTGTCGAGCAGGTGACCGCGAATCATGGACTCGCGCCCACTGATCGCGGTCAGGCTGTAAGTGCGGTTCCAGCTCGACAGCTCATCCAGCAACTGCAGCATCTGCTGCGCCTGGGCGCTGCTGAGCGTAACGCCGAGCTCGCCGGCATCGTCGATCAGTTGCTGCAGCTCAGGCAGCGGTCGGACCGATGCGCACCACGGTGCGGCCGACGACGCTGCCCTCCATGTACGACTCGAATGCCGCCGGCAGGTCGTTGAACTCGATGGTGCGGGTCACGATCCGGTCGAGGTGCCGCGGCTTGAGGTCCGTCGACAGCCGCGCCCAGACGGCGTCGCGCACCTCGCGCGTAGCACCCGATGAATTCACCCCCAGCAGGCTCACGCCGCGCAGGATGAATGGCATCACCGTGGTATTGAGCGCGCCGTCGGCGGCGAGCCCGATGCTGGCGACGTTGCCGGAGTCGCGCGTGGTGCGCAGCAGCCACGCCAGTATTTCGCCGCCGGCGTTATCGATCGCGCCGCCCCAGCGCGCAGTCTCCAGCGGCTGCTTCGCGGGCGTGGCAGACGCGCGCGGCAGCAGCTGCGAGGCGCCGAGCGCGCGCAGGTACTGCTCGGATTCCGGCTTGCCGGTGAGCGCGACCACCTCATAGCCCTTGGCCGCCAGCATGTCGATCGCCAGCGAACCGACACCGCCGGTCGCGCCAGTCACGACGATCGGCCCCATCGCCGGCGTCTGGCCGTTGATCTCCATGCGCATGATCGCGCGACCGGCGGCGAATCCGGCGGTGCCGAGCGCCATCGCCGACAGCGCGTCGAGTCCCGGCGGCATCGCGACCACGGCCGACGCCGGCACGCGCGCGAACTGCGTGTAGCCGCCGTCGCGCGTCTCCGACAGGCCGCAGCCGGTCACCAGCACGGCGGCACCGGCGCTATACGCCGGATCTGTCGACTGCTCGACCGTGCCCGCAAGATCGATGCCACCGACCAGTGGATAGCGCCGCAGGATGCGTCCGGCGCCGGTCGCCGCCAGCGCGTCCTTGTAGTTGATGCTGGAGTAGGCGACACGGATCACGACCTCGCCGGGCGACAGGTCATCGAGCGCCAGCTGCTCGAAGCGCGCGTCGACGCCCTCGCCACGCTGGTGGATCCGGTATGCATTGAAACGCTCTGGCATGGGATGCACCATACCAAGCGCATGAAGCATTTCAACTACGGCATCGCGATCGTCGCCCTGGCCGTGCTGCTGTGCGCCGCGGGCGCCGCCGCCGCACAATCGCCGCCGTTGACGCCGCCGCCGTTGACGCCGCCGCCGCTTCCGCTGCCATCGCTCTCACCTGCGGCGTCCCTGATGCGCGATGGCATACCGCCCCCCGACCCTGCGGTCAGCGCCACGCTGCCGCGCTACCTGGCGTCGCGCTCGGCCGGTTTCGTCGACTGGCTGCTGGATGGCAGCATGTTGATCACGACGCGCTTTGGCGAGGTCGAGCAGATTCATCAGCTGCGCGCGCCGCTGGCGATGCGCGAGCAGCTGACCTATGCCCCCGGCGGCGTGGTCGCCGGTGCCGCGCGGCCATACGCCAGCGACGCCCTCGTGTACCTGGCGGCGCTGCGCGGCGGCGCCAGCAGCCAGTTGTGGCTGCAGCGGATCACGACGCACGAGGCCACGGCGCTGACCGACGGCAGCCATCGCGAGCAGCGGCCGCTGTGGGCGCATGACGGCAAGCGCATCGCGTTCGCCAGCAACCGCCGCAATGGCGTCGACGACGATGTCTACGTGCTCGACACCACGGATGCCGGGGCGACGCCGCAGCTGGTGGTGGGCGGCGCGGGCAATCACTGGCGCGTGTTCGACTGGTCGATCGACGACAAGCGTCTGCTGCTCGGCCGCGATGTGCCGCCGGACAGCGAACTGTACGTGGCGCAGGTCGACGGCGGCGAACCCACCGCAGTCGTTTTTGCCGCCAGCGGCGGCAGCGGCAAACCCGTGCATGGAACCGGCAACGCGGCCGGGATCCCGGTGCACGACGCCAGGTTCGCCACCGATGGCCGCGGCATCCTGGTGCTGAGCCACTTTGCAGCGCTCGGCGCCGGCGCGGCGGCGGCGGCGGGCGCAAGCCGGACAGATGGCCCGTTCCAGCGGCTGGCCTATATCGACGTCGGCGGGCATGAGTGGCGCGAGCTGAGCACCGATGACCGCCATGACGTCGAGTGCTTCGACCGCAGCGTCGATGGCCGCTACATTGCCTACACTGTGAACGACGCCGGCAGCAGTCACCTGATGCTGATCGACCAGCAGCGCAAGCTCGACCTGACGGTCGCCACGCTGCCGCCCGGCGTCATCAGCGGCCTGGCCTTCGATGCCAGCGGCAAGCGCCTGGCATTGACGCTGGAATCGATCCGCTCGCCGCGCGATGTCTACGTGCTGGAGCCGGAAACCCAGGCGCTGACGCGCTGGACACAAAGCGAGGCCGGGCCGCTCGACACGCAGGCATTCGCCGCGCCGCAATTGCTGCATTACCCGACCTGGGATCGCGTCGACGGCCAGCCGCGGATGCTGACGGCGTTGGTTTATCGGCCGCTCGTGGCCCAGGCCGCGCCGCGCGCGGTGGTGCTACTGTTATGCGGCGGCGGCGGCCGCCAGTGCCGCCCGGGCTTCGACCCGTTCCTGCAGTGGCTGGTCAATCAGCTCGGAGTGGTGGTGGTGGCGCCGAACGTGCGCGGTACCGCGGGTCTGGGCCGGGCGCTGGCGGCGGCAGGCGAGGGCACGCTGCGCGACGATGCGGCGCGCGATATCGGCTCGCTGCTGGTGTGGATCGGGCTGCAGCGCGAGCTTGATCGCAATCGCGTGGCGCTGCTGGGCGAGGGCTACGGCGCCTACCTGGCGCTGCAATCGCTGGCCGACTACGGCGATCGGCTGAGCGGCGCGGTGGTGGCGTTTCCTCCGCCGCTGGCAGGTCTGAGCAACACCGCGGCGATCCGGCGGCCGGTGCTGCTGGTGCAGGGCCTGGACAATCCAGGGGTACCAGCCTACGCGCTGGAACAGCTGCGCTCGCGCCTGCGGGTCGATGGCGTTGACGCACAGTACCTGGCGGCCGCCGACGAGGGCGCGCGCTTCACGCGCCGCTCGACCGAAGACGCCTATCGCGATGCGGCCGGCAATTTCCTGGCGCAACTGCTGCGCTGACCGGCGGCGTGCGATGCTTCTGCGCAGCCGCGCGCGACGACGGCGGCCGGGAAAGTGGCGCTACTTCGACGACAGGATGGTGACGCGGCGCGACTCGGTACGCAGCGGCGGTTTTTGCCTGGAATAGTACTGCGCGATCTCCTCGATCTCGGCATCGCTGATGCCGGCCGCGAAGCCCGCCATGATCGCGTTCTTGCGATCGCCCTTCTTGTATTCCGTCAGCGCCCGCGCCAGGTAATCGGCATGCTGCCCGGCAAGTGTCGGAAAGTCGCCGGTGATGCCGACGCCGTCCGCGCCGTGGCAGGACGAGCACAATTGCGCAACCTTCGCCGGCGGCGTGCCGATCGTGGTGGTGCCGGGCTTGAGCACCGGCCCGGCCAGGTACAGCGCGATGTCATCGATATCCTGGTCGGACAGCGACATGGCCTGCATGTGCATGGTGATGTGCGAGCGTTCGCCGCTGCGGTATTCCTTCAGCGCCGCAGTCAGGTACTCCGGGTGCTGCCCGAGCAGCTCAGGGACGCTGTAGGTCGGGTAGACATTCTTGTAGCTTTCGATCCCGTGGCAGCCTAGGCAGGTGTAGGCCAGCACTTTGCCGCTCTCGGCATCGCCGGCCGCGTACGCCGCGCTGCCGCTGCCCAGCACCGCGACCATGAACAGGGCTCCCAGGGCACGACGTGACAACGTGGGCATACCGACTCCGGCCAACATTTGCGGAATAATAGCACCGCATGATCGCACTGATTCAGCGCGTCACCTCAGCCAGCGTGCAGGTCGACGGCCGCGTCACCGGGCAGGTTGGCGCCGGATTGCTGGCGTTGATCGGCGTGGTGCGCGGGGACGATGCGGCCGCGGCCGAGCGGCTGCTGCGGCGGCTGCTGGATTACCGCGTGTTTGCCGACGTCGACGGCCGCATGAACCTGAACCTGGCACAGCGCGCCGGCGGCCTGCTGCTGGTGCCGCAATTCACGCTGGCGGCCGACACCAGCAGCGGCAATCGTCCCGGATTCAGCCGCGCAGCGGACAAACCCCTCGCCGCCGCGCTGTTTGAGCACGCGGTGAACGTCGCGCGCGCCGCGCATCCGGACGTCGCCTGCGGCGTGTTCGGCGCGCACATGCAGGTGTCACTGGTCAACGACGGTCCGGTCACGTTCTGGCTGCAGAGCTGAACTTTACTGCTGCAGCACTACAGCCTGCGCGCAAAGCGTGACGCCGGGCCGGGAATTCCTTGGCCGCCAGTTACTTGTGCGGGCCCAAATGCCCTATCATTGAACGTTGTCGGCACCTGTTCGCCCTAAGCCTGACCGGAGCTTCCCATGGACCTGTTTGCACCCAAGCACCTGCTGCTCATCCTGCTGATCGTGCTGCTGGTGTTCGGCGGCAAGAAGATCAAGTCGCTCGGCTCCGACCTGGGCTCGGCTTTCCGCGGCTTCAAGAAAGCCATGAATGAAGGCGAGACCGAAGAGCCGGCCAAGCAGATCCAGGCACCGCCGGCAGCCAAGGACGCGGAGTTTCCCGAGGTCGCCTCGACCAAGCCCGCGGAAGCCAGCGACAGCAAGACCGCTCCGCGCGCCTGAGGGCGGGCCACCGGTTCGCCGCGCGCAATGTTCGGGATCGACTTCTCCGAAATACTGGTGATCTTCGGCATCGCGCTGGTCGTGCTCGGACCGGAGAAGCTGCCGCGGCTGGCGCGCACCATCGGGCACTGGGTCGGGCGCGCGCGCGGCATGGCGCGACAGTTCCGCGAGCAGCTGGAGCAGGAGTCCGACGCATTGCATCGCAGCGCCGATTTGCGCTCGGCCATGGGCGCGAACCCATCGCCCTCACCACCGCCACCACCTCCGTCACAGCCACGTCCTTCAGAGCCGCCGCCGCAGACGTCTTCGCAGCCACCTCCAGAGCCACCTCCGTCACAGCCGCCGCCGCAGGCGTCTTCGCAGCCACCTCCAGAGCCACCGCCGACAGCGGCGCCGACCATGGAGGGCACCGTGGGTCCGTATCCGGTACCCTCTGTCGCACCGACACCGGCGCCTGCAGCTTCGCCAACCCCCCCTACGCCGCCGACGGAAGCGAATGAGCGAACAGGATGATCCGCTGCCGGAAGGCACGCTGATCTCGCATCTGCTGGAACTGCGCACGCGGCTGCTCAAGGCATTCATCGCGGTGCTGATCGCATTCCTGCCGTGCGCCTACTACGCCAACCAGATCTTCGATTTCCTGTCCACGCCGCTGGTCGCGAAGCTGCCACCGGGCCAGAAGCTGATCGCCACCACGGTGACCGCCACCTTTACCGCGCCGCTGAAGCTCGCGTTCGTCGCCGGGCTGCTGATCGCGATGCCCTACGTGCTGTTCCAGATCTGGGCGTTCGTCGCCCCCGGCCTGTACCGGCGCGAGAAACGCTTCGCGGTACCGCTGCTGGTGTCGGCGATCCTGCTGTTCTACATGGGTGTCGCGTTTTCCTACTTCCTGGTGTTCCCGCTGGTGTTCCGCTTCTTTATCGCGACCACGCCGCACAATGTGATGCTGATGGCGGACATCTCGAATTACCTGAAATTCGCCCTGACGCTGTTCGTCGCATTCGGCGTGGCGTTCGAGACGCCGGTGGCCGTGGTGCTGCTGGTACTGACGAACCTGGTGCCGCTGGCCAAGCTGCGCTCGATGCGCGGCTATGTGCTGATCATCGTGTTCGTGATCGCGGCGATCCTGACGCCGCCGGATGTGCTGTCGCAGACCGCGATGGCGGTGCCGATGTACCTGCTGTACGAGGGCGGCATCCTGCTGGCCGCGCTGATGACCCGTAGCAGCGCGGCCGCGGAAGATGCGGCACAGGGATCGGCGTGACCGGGACCGGCGGGGCGACTAGCGTGACCGGCAGTGGCCCCACCTTCCTCGGCCACCCGCTGGGACTGGTGACGGTGTTCTTCACTGAGATGTGGGAACGCCTGAGCTTCTACGGCATGCGGGCGCTGCTGATCCTGTTCCTGGTGGACCAGGTGGCGCATGGGGGCCTGGGACTCGATGACCGCACGGCAGCGGCGATCTACGGCCTGTATGTCGGCGGCACCTATCTTGCCTGCCTGCCCGGCGGCTGGATCGGCGACCGGCTGCTCGGCAGCCAGCGCGCGGTGCTGATCGGCGGCATCGTGATCACCATCGGCCACCTGCTGCTGGGCTTCGCGCCATCGACCCAGGTGTTCTTCTTCGGACTGCTGGTGATCGTGATCGGGACCGGACTGCTCAAGCCCAATAGCGCCGCCATTGTCGCGCAGCTGTACCCCGAGGGCGGCGCGCGCCGCGACGCCGGGTTCACGATCTACTACGTCGGCATCAACGTCGGCGCGACCCTCGGTCCGCTGATCGCGGGGCTGCTGGCGGTGCGCTACGGATGGCCGGCCGGGTTCATGACCGCCGCGGTCGGCATGGCGGCCGGGGTGGTGCAGTTCGTCTGGGGACGGCGGCTGCTGGGTAATGCCGGACGGGCGCCGATGTCCGCGAGCGGCGATGCGGGGGCCGATGCGGCAGGGAGCAGCGCTGCCGCGCTCGCTGGCGCGCCGCTGCCGCGCGCCGCGCTGGGCTGGCTCGCTCTGGCGGCCGTAGCGCTCGTGGTACTGGTGGTGCTGTTGTGGAACGGCACGCTGCATGCGGCGCCGGTGGCGTTGCAGGCGCTGACCACCCAGGCAGTGATCGCCATCGCGATCCTGTATTTCGGCTACCTGATGTTTGGCGCCGGCCTGACGCGCCGCGAGCGCCTGCGGGTAGTGGCGGTGGTGGTGCTGTTCACCGCCTCGGTGCTGTTCTGGGCCGGCTACGAGCAGACCGGTTCGTCGCTGAACCTGTTTGCCGAGCGCTACACCGACCGGCATCTGCTCGGCTGGCAGATTCCGGCGACCTACTTCCAGGCACTCAACCCGATCTTCATCGTGGTGTTCGGGCCGGTGTTCGCCGCGCTCTGGGTACTGCTGGCGCGCCGCGGGCTGGATCCCTCGACACCGCTGAAATTCGTGCTGGCGCTGCTCGGCATGGGCGCCGGCTTCGTAGTGATGGCAGCCGCGTCGCGCCTGGTGGTCGCCGGTCACCTGGCCGGCATGGGCTGGCTCACGCTCACCTACCTGCTGCATACCGGGGCGGAGCTGTGCCTGAGTCCGGTCGGACAGAGCGTGGTCACCAAGCTGGTGCCTGACAGATTCTGCAGCCAGAGCCTGGGCGTATGGCTGGTCAGCCTGTCGCTTGGTAACCTGCTGGCGGGCCGCATCGCGGGTAATTTCGATCCGACCAACCTGGCGGCGATGCCGGGCCAATTCATGTTCATCTTCTGGTTCGCTGCAATCAGTGCGGCGCTGCTGGCGCTGTTGATGCCGCTGATGCGCCGCTGGATGTCCGGGATACATTAGCGTGCACGCGGTTTAGCGGAGGTTGACGGTGGCGGTGAGCATGCAGGCGACGTCGATCCCGGTGGTGAAGGCCGCGCCGCAGATGACGCTGCGCGCGATCGTGCTGGCGGTGATCCTGGCGGTGCTGATGGGCGCGGCCAACACCTACCTCGGGCTGTTCGCCGGCATGACCATCGCCTCGGCGATTCCGTCGGCCGTGGTGTCGATGGCGGTGCTGCGGG
>Ga0302157_10001316_pt1 | contig 30856 bp, 28 predicted proteins | sample I_Bog_N3_3_FD_193502 | JGI IMG/M metagenome (GOLD analysis project Ga0302157, IMG submission 193502) | Peat permafrost microbial communities from Stordalen Mire near Abisko, Sweden - I_Bog_N3_3 | ecosystem: Environmental > Terrestrial > Soil > Wetlands > Peat | place: Sweden: Abisko, Stordalen...
CAGCGTGCGCGGAATCGGCGTCGCGCTCAGCGTCAAGACGTGAACTTCGGCGCGCAGCTCCTTCATGCGTTCCTTGTGGCCGACGCCGAAATGCTGCTCCTCGTCGATCACGACGAGACCCAGATCCTTGAACTGCACCGTCTTGCCGAGCACGGCGTGCGTGCCGATGACGATGTCGACCTGCCCCTCGGCCAGGCCCTTCTTCACGTCGCGCTGCTCGACGGCGCCGACCATGCGCGAAAGCTGGCCGATGCGGATCGGCAGTCCTGAAAAGCGCTGGGTGAAATTCTTGTGGTGCTGCCGGGCGAGCAGGGTCGTGGGCACCACCACCGCCGTCTGCTTGCCGTTGATCGCCGCCGCGAAAGCGGCGCGCAGCGCGACCTCCGTCTTGCCGAAGCCGACGTCGCCGCAAATCAGGCGATCCATCGGCCGGCCGGCCGCCAGATCTTCCAGCGTCGCTTCGATCGCCTGGGCCTGATCCTGCGTTTCGTCATAGGCGAAGCGGGCGCAGAATTCTTCGTAGAGGCCGTCGGGCGCGGTCAGGCGCGGCGCGGGCCGCGTCAGCCGTTGCGCGGCGATTCGCACCAGTTCCGCCGCCATTTCGCGCACGCGCTTCTTCAGCCGCGCCTTGCGTGTCTGCCAGCCCGTCGAGCCGAGCCTGTCGAGTTCGCCCGTCTCGGAGCCGTAGCGCGAAAGCAATTCGAGGTTTTCGACCGGCAGAAACAGCCGGTCGCCGCCGGCGTAATGGAGCTCCAGGCAGTCGTGCGGCGCGCCGGCGGCCTCGATCGTCTTCAGGCCGATGAAACGGCCGACGCCGTGGTCGATGTGAACGACGAGATCGCCGGCGCTCAGCGCCGAAGCTTCTTGCAATACGTCCTGGGCGCGGCGCTTGCGCTTGCCCTGCCGCACGAGGCGGTCGCCCAGAATGTCCTGCTCGCCGAGCACGGCGAGTTCGGGCGACTCGAAGCCGTGCTCCATGGCGATTACCGCCAGCGGCAGCGCGCCCGGGCGGGCGGATCTGGCCTGGACGAGCGAGGAGACGAGTTCGAAGGATTTCAGCCCGTGCTCGGCGAGTACGTGGCTGAGACGTTCGCGCGACCCGTCGCTCCACCCGGCGACGATGACGGCGACGCCCTTTTCGCGTAAAATCTTGATGTGAGCGACGGCGGCTTCGAAAACGTTGACGTTCTCGTTCTGCCGCTCGGGGGCGAAATCGCGGCCGACTCGACCGCCGGCGTCGATCACGTCGCGCGCCTCCGGCGCCGCCTCGAAAGGCGACAGCCTCGCCAGCGCCGTCGCGGAAAGCCGCTCGCGCCATTCCGGCGCGGTCAGATAGAGGGCGTTGGGCTTCAGCGGCTTGTAATCGGCGTTGGCGGCGTCGGCTTCGTCGCCGGATTTGCGGGCGGCGAAATAGTCGGCGATCTGCGCCAGCCGGCTTTCGACGACTTCTTCCGCGCGGGCGTCGAGAACGAGCGGCGCGCCCAGGACATAATCGAACAAACTGTCGAGGCTGGCGTAAAACAGCGGCAGCCAATGCTCCAGGCCGATCGCCCGCCGACCCTCGCTCAGGGTCTCGTAGAGCGCGTCGCCGCGGCGCGGCGCCCCGAATTCCAGCGCGTAGCCCTGGCGAAAGCGCTTGATGGTTTCCGTGCTGAGCGGCGCCTCGCTCATCGGCGCGAGATCGAGGGCGCGCAATTGGCCGACGCTGCGCTGCGTTTCGGGGTCGAATGTGCGGATCGATTCCAGCGCGTCGCCGAAGAAGTCGAGCCGGATCGGCGCCGCCGCTCCCGGCGGATAGAGATCGAGAATGCCGCCGCGCTGCGCATAATCGCCGACGTCGGTGACGACGCTGGAGCGCGAGAAGCCGTTGGACTCCAGCCAGCGCACGAGGCCGTCCATTTCGAGCACGTTGCCCGGCGCGGCGGAAATGGCGGAGGCGGCGACGAAAGCTTTCGGCGGCAGGCGTTGCAGGATGGCGTTGACGCTGGTGACCAGCACCCGGGGCCGCTCGCGGGCGCCGCGCGTCGAGGCGAGGCGCGCCAGCGTGATCATGCGCTGCGCCGAGATCGCGGCGTTGGGCGAAACCCGATCGTAGGGCTGGCAGTCCCATGCCGGCAGATACAGCGCTTCAATCTCCGGCGCAGCGAAGGCTAGGGCGTCGATGAAACTTTGGGCGCGCAAACCGTCACGGGCTACGAAAGTCAGCGCGACCGCGCGGGTTTCGGCCTCCTTGGCCAAAGCGCGAGCCAGATCCGCGACCACGAAGGCGTCGTAACCTTCCGGCGCGCGCGCGAGGGTGACCGAGCCACGCTGACTGAGCCGCAGCGCCAGAGCAAGGGCGGGCGTCACGTGATCGGGCGCTCCGCGACGATCGCCTCGCGCGGCGCAAGGATCAGGCGCTGGAACAGAGGCGTGTCATGCTCGGCCGGAACGGCAGCCTCGCCGGTGATCCAGGACAGCAGGTCGGGATCGGGCGCGTCGAGCCAGCGCTCGAACTCCGACAATTCGTCATCGCTCAGGCGTTCCAGATCGGTTTCGGCAAAATTGCCGAGCGCAATGTCCATTTCGCGAATGCCCCGCCGCCGGCAGCGAAACAAGATGCGCCGCCGGCGCGGGTCGAGCCCGGCGCTGGATAGAGTTGAGACGGACATGGCTGACCTTGAAGATCGTGTTTTACGCACTCGTGGGCGGGGCTTATAGCGACCGCGCGCGGGTCTGTCAGCCCGCGCGGCGCCGGCTGCGGACGGTCATGCGCGCGGGTGATCTTCTCCCGCGAATTTCCCGCGAATTCGGGTCGCCTCCCACCGCCTTCAACCGGGCAAGCGGGTTGCCGAGGTCTTGGGCGTGGGTCGAAACGCGAGCGTACGGTACATCAAGGCAACTCCCCGAGGTCGCGCAATTCCTGCTCGACGACGGCCAAAAGCGGCGCCATGTGTTTCTGCAAAGCGCTCCAAAGACGCTGCTCGCGCACGTCCTCATAGGCGTGACGGTAGACGCTACCTGCTCCGGCAAAATCGGCGCACAGTAATTCAGGATGCCGCCGCTTGATCTCAACGGGGAAGCGACGCGACGCCCGCGTCACAGCATAAACGGTGCGCGGATCGTCGCGGAACCGTTAGTAATCGAAGCCGTCAACAAAGGATCGCTCGAGCGCTATATTGTCGCGAATGTGAAAAAGGGTCGCCTTCTGATCGTAAGGTTTCGAAGGCATAACAGCTTCGCTTTCCGCTGGGCGGCGGATGTGGGCCCTGAGTCCGTCACGGTCGATTGCGTCGACCGGCCCGTCAAAAAGCCCGGCGATGTAACGTTTTAGCCCGACATACTCATAGACAGACATATCGGCCTGCGGGTCGATCTCAACCATGATGTCGGTATCGCTGTCGGGGCGATTATCGCCCCGCGCCCGCGAACCGAACAGGGCGGCATGGGTTACCCCGCGCTCCCACAAGGCGCTTTCGTTTTCCCGTAGCCGGTCGAGGATTTCCTGTCTATCCATTCCTGCCTTCATACCACAAAAGCCGTCCGGTTTCGAGGGCCAAAACTTCTTGCCAATACGAAACAGAATTTAGGAAGAAAAAGGCGTCTTTTCGTCAACGGCGTGGGTTTGGAATTACGGTGACGCTTTACTTGAGCCCCACGACGCGCGGATGCGAAGGGCAACAATGAAACGCGAACTATACCGCCAATGCAATCAGGTCGAGCCCGACGCTGGAAACGGAGTTGACGGACATGATTTCGCTTGAAGACCGCAGCTTTACGCCCGCACGGGCGCGACTATAGGTGCCGTGTGCCGCCCTGTCAGCCCACTAAGCAGTTCACCAATGACGATGCCTGAGGAACCCTACCCTTCCAGCGTCGCCGCATGGCGTCCGCTCGCCCGATTGGCGGCGACCGAACGGCGCGTCGCGCTTTGGGCGGCGGAAAAGCCGGGGCGGTTGATCGTTTACGAATTCCTGCGCTTTGGCCTCAAACAGGCGTGGGCGTGTCTGTTCGGAGCCATCATGCTGGCGCTGCTGTTCGGGACGCGGCTCTATTATCCGCGAGCCGCGCCCCTCGCGCGCTACGACTTTCTCGTTCTCGCGGCGTTCGCCGTCCAGGCGCTGATGCTCTGGGGCCGACTTGAGACCTGGGAGGAGGCCAAGGTCATCTTCCTGTTCCATATCGTTGGCACGGCCATGGAGGCGTTCAAGGTTTCGACGGGGTCCTGGGCCTATCCGGAAGCGAGCCTGCTGCGGATCGCCGGCGTGCCGTTGTTCACAGGTTTCATGTATGCGTCGGTCGGCAGCTTCATCGCCCGGACATCACGCCTTTTCGACTTGCGCTATTCCCGGCATCCGCCGATTTGGCAGGTCCACGCGCTCGCCGCAGCCATCTATGCGAATTTCTTCCTCGATCACTACGGCCACGATATCAGACTCTTGCTGTTCGCGGCGGCCTGCGCAATCTTTTGGCCGACGTGGATTTCGTTTCGGGTTTGGCGGCGGCGCCGGCGGATGCCCTTGCTGCTGGCGAATTTCCTAACCGCCGCGTTTCTCTGGATCGCCGAAAATGTCGGAACTTTCGCCCACGCCTGGGTCTACCCCGCGCAAGTCGCGGGCTGGCGTCCCGTGGGCTTCGGCAAGCTGAGTTCGTGGTATCTGCTGCTCATCATTTCCTACGCGCTGGTGGCGATCGTCAGTCCGCCGAGACCGCCGGATCGGAATCCGGACCGAGCCCCGTCTTCCCCCGCACGCATTCTTCAGCGCAAACTGCCGCGCCGAATCTCACAGGGAAACGCCCCGTTGAAACGCCTCGCGCTTGCTCTCGTCGCCCTCGTCCTCATCGCCGCCGTCGCGGCATGGGTCGTCTCGGCGCCTCGCGATGTGGGCTGGGAAACAGCCGAGGCCGTGTCCGCGCCGGGGGACGCCGCCGCCGGGCGCATCGTTTTCTTCGAGTCCGGCTGCGAATCGTGTCACCAGAGCCCCGGCCAGGACGATCCGCTGAAACTGGGCGGCGGCGCGCCAATCGTCACGGCCTTCGGGAGCTTTTATCCCTCCAACATTTCGCCTGACCTTACGGACGGCATCGGCGCCTGGAGCGCGGTCGATTTCGCCAATGCGATCCTCGCGGGCGTCTCGCCCAAGGGCCAGCACCTCTATCCGGCGTTGCCCTACCCTTCCTATCGCTTGATGAAGCCAAAGGACGTCAGCGATCTGTTCGCCTTCCTGAAGACTCTTCCGCCCGTGCAAGGCGCTGCGCCGAAAACCAAGCTGGCGTTCCCGTTCAGCCTCCGCCGCGGGGTGGGATTCTGGAAGCTGCTCTATCTCGGCGCCCCGCCGCCGCCGCGGGAGGGAATGAGCCCATCGTGGCTATTGGGGCGCTATCTCGTCGAGGGTCCCGGCCATTGCGCCGAATGCCATTCGCCGCGCGACGCTTTCGGCGGCGTCGCGTGGAGCCAGCGTCTCGAGGGCGGATTGCTGCCCGACGGCAAGGGCAAGACGCCCGCGCTGACCCCGGAAGGGCTGAAGGACTGGTCGCGAGAGGACATCGCCGAGGCTTTGTCGAGCGGCTTCACGCCCTCGGGCGATACACTGGGCGGACCAATGGCGGCCGTCGTGCGCAACACCGCGCAATTGCCGGCGTCGTATCGCGCGGCGATCGCGGATTATTTGAAGACCGGACGCGGCCTTTAGCCGCGGGCGCCCCCGTCAGGCGACCAGCGCCCGCGCTTCGGCGCGGATGCGCTCGATCATCGAGCGCACGCCGTTAGATCGCTGCGGCGTCAAATGTTGTTCGAGGCCAAGCTCGCGAAACGTCGCCCGCGCGTCCTCGGCGAGGATCGCCGCGGGCTCGCGATCGGAATAGAGCGCCAGTGCGATCGCGACCAACCCACGCACGAGATGCGAATCGCTGTCGCCGCGGAAATGCAGCACGGAGCGCCCTTCCGCATCGGTGCGGGGCTCGCACTCGATCCACACCTGGCTGACGCAACCCTGCACCTTGTTGACGTCGTTGTGCGACGATTCCGGCAGCGGTTCCAGCGCGCGGCCTAGTTCCAGGATGAATCGATAACGATCTTCCCAATCCTCGAGAAAGGCGAAGTCGTCGCGAATGGCGGCGATCGTGGTCAGCACGGAACCTCATGGGTTGAACCCCGCCCCCAATATAGTCCGCGACGCAGCGCTGCCTAGCCCGATTTCCGCCTGACGGGTGGCATAGGCGGTCCCAGCCACGGCGGCTTTCGGTCGTCCGCGCTCAAACTCTGCCGCGAGACGAGGGAAGAAGGGGACGCGGCGGCTGCGAGCGGAGCCGGAGCGGAGGCCGCCAGGGACGCGCAGCCCAGCGCCGCCAGGGCGCGATAAGGATCGGCGCTCGACCCGACACGCGTGGAAATGGCCGCGCTGGCGGTGGCGCAAGCGGAGGCTTGCTCGGCGGGAGAAAGCAACGCCCGCCCTGTCTCTCCCAGCGGCATCGCAGAGAATACGAGGCCCAGCCAAAACGTCGACTTCAGGATAAAACCCATTTCGCGGCTCCAAGGCGCCGTCCGCTGGCGTGGCGCCAGCCCGTCGACCTTAGCGCCCTGGCCTGAAAGCCGCGTCTCGAATTTCCACCGAATCCCGGGGTTCCCGTTTACCGAATCTTAGGCCTTCGCCGGCGGATTTTAAGTCGCGGTAAACCATTGGCGGCGCGAACGAAGCGGATCGTCCGCCGATGCCGTTTTGGGCGGCGCCTGGAACGATTGTCTTAGCTCGGAGTTAAGCTGAGGCTAGGATGGTGCCTTCAGCCCGATCGCGTCTGGGATGGGAGATTGAACAGCTTGGACCTCGCCCGAATGCTCAGGGGGTACTGGACCCGGATGGCCTCCGGCGACGCCGACCTCGCCCGTGAGGCCGCGTTCGCTCGTACGGCGACGGCCGCGCTCGCGGGCCTGTTCGGACCGCCCATGCTCGCGCTGCCGAGTAACGGACTCAAGTGGCAGATCTGGGGCTGCCTCGCGCTCGTGATGCCCTTGATTGCGCTGACCCGGGTCGCCTCGAGACGGCCCGCGCTGTTTCTCACGGTTCTCGCCCTGCTCGGCGCCGGCGTCGGCGCCGTTTGCGCGGGCTGGCCCAGCTTCAAGGTTCTCGCCTGCTGGACGATCCTGGTTCCCGTCGAAACGGCGATCATTCTCGCCGCGGCGCGCTCGCATTTTGGCGGCCTGTTCGCCATCGCCTTTTCGATCGCACTTGCGGTCGCGGAGCGTGTCGGCCTCGCGGCCGCGCAACCCGAGTTGATCGTCGCCGCGATCTTCGCGGCCTCGGCCTCGGTTCCCGGGGCCTTGCTGACGAGACGCGCCCATGCGGCGGCGCGCGCGCGACGACAACGAGAGTGGCTCATCAACCAGCGCAAAGCCACGCTTTCGGCGAGCGGAGAATTGTTCATCTGGCTGGACGCGAGCGGCAAGGCGCTCGAAATCGGCCCGGAATTCGCGCAAGCCATGAACCTCGACGCGGAGGATCTCATCGGCGAGGGGCTGTTCCACCGCATCCACGTCGCCGATCGCCCGCAGTTCCTGCATAGTTTCAACCGGGCGCAGCACGCCGACGAAACGGCGGTCGCCGTGGTGCGCCTGCGCTCGGGCGTCAGCGCGCGTTCGAGCGAAAATGGCGAAGGGCCGCGTTTCCTGTGGTTTGAAGCCCGGATGCGTCGCCTCGCCGCGACCGGCCGGTCCGATCGCGCCGTGGTCGTCGTCGCGCTTCGCGACACCAGCGAAATCAGGGAAATCGAACAGCGTATGGAGAGCGTGCGCAGCGAAGCGGCCGCGGCCATCTCGTTGAAGGATCGTCTGCTCGCCAACGTCAGCCATGAACTGCGCACGCCGTTGAATGCGATCCTGGGTTTCTCGGAGATCCTCGGCGACGCCAGGCTTTCGCCGGCGGCGACGGAGCGGCGGCTCGAATACGCGCAAATCATTCACGCGTCCGCCCAGCATTTGCTGTCGGTGGTCAATCTTCTGCTCGATATGTCCAAGCTTCAGGCGGGACGCTACGAGATCGATCCGGAAGCGTTCGAGGTCGGACCTTTGATTCGCGGTTGCGTGGACATGCTGAGGCTGAAGGCCGACGAGGGCGGCGTCGAAATCCTGGAGACGCCGGCGCCCGCGGATTTCGAACTCGTCGCGGACAAGCGGGCTTGCCGGCAGATCGTCCTGAATCTGTTGTCCAACGCGGTGAAATTCACGCCCGGGGGGGGACAGGTCGCGGTGGACGTGGAGATCGTCGCCGAAATGGTTGAGATATCCGTGGTGGATACCGGCATTGGCATTGCTCAGGAGCACCTGCCGCGCATCGGCGACCCGTTCTTCCAGGCGCGCTCCGGTTTTGACCGCATCGCCGACGGCGCGGGGCTGGGCCTTGCGCTGGTGCGCGGCCTCGTCGGACTTCACGGCGGCGCATTGGCGATCGAGAGCGCGCCGGGCGTCGGCACGCGCGTGACCGTCCGCTTGCCGATCCAAGGCTGCGAATCGGCGCAAGGCGGATCGGCCTCGGTGCATTTCGAAACTTTCTCCCGGGCGAACTTGGCCTCGAAACTCGGCAAACGTCACGCCGGCGCGGAGCGAAAAATTGCCTGAAGCCCTGGCGCGCATACGCCGTGAACCGACGCTGGGAGCGCCGGCCCGCGAAGCCACGCGCCCGACGACGCGGGCCGCCAAGGCCGCCCCGGCGAAAGCGTCGCCGCGCGTAAAATGGCGCATCTGGGCGCCGAGGACCGTCGGCGGCTATGCCGCCATCTTCATGGTTCTCGCCCTGTTGGGAATCGTCATCAACGCCGTGGGTCTGCAACGCGAGCGCCACCCCGCGCCCTTGTTTGCGCCCGATCCTGCGCCCGCGAGTTCAGCTCCGGCGCCGGTTTCTCCCGCTCCCGCGCCTCCGCCCGCCGACGCCGCGCAGAAAACGGAAGCCGCGCCGCCCGCGGTCGTGAAGCCCATGGTCGCCGTCCCGCCCGCTCCTGTTGTGCGTAAAACCGACCCCATCGGGGACTTCGTCCGCTCGGGAACGGCTTCCGAGACGGCCAGGACCGTGCTTTCCGTCCAGCGCGCGCTGGTAAAGCTCGGCTATGATTTGCAGGCCGACGGTCTCATGGGCGCAACGACGGTGGAAGCGCTGCACGAATTCGAGAAAACCCACGGCCTGCCGGTGACGAGCGAATTGTCGCCGCGTCTGGTCGCCAAGCTCAACGGAGCCGGGCGCTGATCCGATGGCTCTACGCGCCGATATCTGGGTCGCGGCCTATCTGAGGCGCGTGGGCGTCGAGGGCGCTTTCGCGACGTTGCGTAGGCGAGGCGCTCAGGAAGCCGGGGCGATTTTCGTCGTCGTAGACCGGCTCGACCGGCGGATCGCGCTCTACGAGCCCGCCCCGTCGGTGGACGGCGAGCGGCGCTGGATTCGCGCCCACGCCGCCGAATGGATCGACCCGGCGGAATCGGAGGCGCGACTGCAGCGACAATTGCGCTTCGATCCCGACATCTGGATCGTCGACGTCGATTCCCGCGACGGCGCGCATTGGCTGGACTTGGCTTGAGCGCGTGGGCTCAGCCGCCCATCAGCGCCCCGACATGCGCCGCGACGGAACGCGCCAAACCGTCGAGATCGTAGCCGCCTTCGAGAAGCGAAACCACGCGGCCCTGACAGCGGCGCTGCGCGATCGCCATAAGCTTGCGGGTGATCCAGGCGAAATCTTCCTCGCGCAGCCGCAGGTTTCCCAGGGGATCGCGGAAATGGGCGTCGAAGCCCGCGGAAATCACGATCAGATCGGGACCGAAAGCTTCGATGCGCGGCAGCAGGGAGACTTCGTAAGCCTCGCGAAACGCCTCGCCGGCGTCGCCGGCGCGCAGCGGCGCATTGACGATGTTGTCGTGTTCGCCGCGTTCGCCCAGGGCGCCGGTGCCCGGATAGGCCGGCATTTCGTGCGACGAGGCATAGAGCACGCTCTTGTCGTTCCAGAAAATGTCCTGCGTGCCGTTGCCGTGATGGACGTCGAAATCGACGATCGCGATACGCTCGGCGCCATGGACGGCTTGCGCTTGGCGCGCGGCGACGGCGGCGTTGTTGAAGAAGCAGAAGCCCATGGGCGTCGAGACTTCGGCGTGATGCCCCGGCGGTCGCGTCGCGACGAACGCGTTGGCGACCTTGCCCGCCATGACCTCGTCGACGGCGAACACCGCGCCGCCGGCCGAGCGCAACGCGGCCTCCCAAGTGCCCGGCGACATCGAAGTGTCCTGATCGATTCGCACACGTCCGTCGGCGGGAGAGGCCTGCTCGATCGCCGCGACATATTCGGCGGGATGGACGCGCCTCAGCGCTTCGATCGTCGCCCGCGGCGCCTGATCGCGCGCAAGCATCTGAAACGTCTCGGCTTCGAGCGCTTGATCGATCGCCCGCATGCGCTCGGGTCGTTCGGGATGGCCTTCGCCCATTTCGTGCCGGGAGCACGACGAATGGCTCACGAGAAGCGTGGACACCTCGGGAGACCTCCTCAATTTGCATTCGCGAGACGACAACATCGCGCGATTGACGGGCATTGTCCATGGCCGCGCAAGCGAAGCGCTCCGCCCGCCCTCATTTTGGCGGGGTTTCAGCGATGCAGGCCAGCGTCTTGGCCTCCTCCTCGGCGGCGTCATAGAGGCTGGGCAATTCGCTGAACACCCGGCGAAACGCGTAACCGTCGACCGTGGGCGAAACGATCCGCAAGTCCTGCGACGGATTGTCCTCGTCATCGGCGGCGACCAGCGCCCGCAATTGGGCCGTGGTCACGATGACGGCTTCGAGGACGCCGCGCGTGGCGGCGCGGTCCGTCAGCGCATAAAACACCGCACCGCGACGCGTATGCAACGAAATCGAGGTCAAGCCGGCGCGTCCGAGCGGCGCGCGGACGCGAACGGGGCCGTTGCTGAGATCGTAGCGGCAAAACGCGGTCGCGACAGCGGGATCGAGAAACGGGAAACGGCGAACGCCGGGTGTCGCGCGCGGCAGCGCGACGGTCTGCCCCGGCGTGGCGAGATCGGAAAGCGAGCTATAGGCGTCGCGCGTCGCGACGAGCGGAATCGCCAGCACGACGACGAAATGCACCAACGCGGACAACACGGCGACGGCGATCCCATAGAAGACCCATTCGCCCAGGGCGCGAAAGATCTTCACGCGCAGGCCTCCCTAGCGATCTTCGGTGCGCTGGTCCTTTCGATACCGCCCGAAGTCGCAGAGATCGGCGAATCATAGAGCTTGAGCGTCAGCGCGAACGCCCGCGCGGCGCCGATCGGCAGCCAATTGCCCGAATGCGCCGCGGCCGAGACCCAAATCGTGAAGGATCCGTCCGCCTCGCGCAGAATTTCACTCGAGCGAAAGACATTGCGCTGAGCAGGATTGTCCACGGGAAAGCCGTCGGGATCGACGAGTTCGAGCGTCCAATAGCGCGCGCTGGGCGCCCGGGGACCGATGCTGTAGCTGCAACGGGGGTCGAGAGTCCGTCCTTGATCGTCGTCGCGCGCGATCAGTTGCAAGCCCTCGCCCAAGGCCAGCGGGATCTCGCCGCTGCGCTCCAGGCTCGCCCTTGTGTAGGGGTCGGCGTCCGCGGCGCCGGCGCGCGTGGCGATGTTCCAGGGGCCGATTTTGACGACGTCGAACGGGCCGCCGTCTCTCAGCAGTCTTTCCGTGACGCCCAGGCCGATCGCGAGGCTGGCGACCGCCGCGAGGAACGCCTTGATGAGGACCTTCATCGCAGCGTTCCGGCTCGTCCTTCGATCTCCGCCGTCCGGCCGCCAACGACGCCGGCGAAATCGCCGATCTCGCGCAGGGCGTCCGCCGATCGGGGGGCAAGACCCAATTCCCGCGGCGCGGCGTCGGGCTCGGCGAGCGCCGCCTTGGCCGCCGCGGCGCCCGGCTGCGGATTCACCCCGTAGGGCGGCCTCGCGTCCAGGCCCTGATGGGCATAGACCATGATTTGCCGCCAGGACTCGGCCGGCAGCGTGCCGCCAGTCATGCCTTCGGTCGGAGAATTGTCGTCGTTGCCGAACCAGACGCTGCCGACGAGATTGCCGGTGAAGGCGTTGAACCACGCGTTCGTCGAATTGTTGGTCGTTCCCGTCTTACCGGAAATCGTCAGGCCCGGAATCAGCGCCGCCCGCCCCGTGCCCTCGGTAACGACGTGAGTCATAATGTTGTTCATTTCGGCGACCTTGTCGGCCGGCAGCACTTGGGTCGGCGGCGTCCCGTCAGCGTCGTGGGTGTAGATAACCGCGCCGCTGGAATTGCGGATCTCGATCGCCGCATAGGGGGTCGCGCGTTTGCCGCCGTTGGCGAGCATCGCATTGGCGCCGACCATGTCGATCATCTTGACTTCGTCGGCGCCCACGGGGAGGGAAACTGTATCCACGAGCGGCGTCGTCAGGCCCATCAAGCGCGCCACCTCGACGATTTTGGAACGGCCGAGCGTGGCGATCTTGGCCAGGTGGTAGGGCTGCTTGGCCGGCCAATAGGCCTCGCCGATCTTCACCGAAAGCCATAGCGCCGCAGTATTGTAGGATTGGGCGAGCGCCGTCGTCATCGGCATCATGCCGCCGCTCTCGCCATGATAATTATGCACGCAATAGTCGCCGATGCAGATGCCGGAGGCGTCGACGGGCGTGCTGGGATGGAACTTCCCCGTCATCAGCGCCGCAAAATAGACGAAGATCTTGAAGGACGAGCCGGGCTGGCGGGCGGCCTCGGTGGCGCGATTGAATTGGTTGGCCCCGTAATCGCGGCCGCCGACGATCGCCCGGACGAGGCCGTTGGTGTCGGCGACGACCGTCGCAGCCTGATGCGCATTGAAGCTCGGCCCCTGTTCGCGCAGCATGTCCTCGAGCACGGTCTCGGATTTGTGCTGAATGCCGAGGTCGAGCCCGGTGCGCACGGTGAGCACCCGGTCGGCGCCGAGTTTGCCGGCGTCCGCAAGCGCTTTCACCTCGCCGAAGGCGAAATCGAGATACCAGTCGGGACTGTCCTGGTCGTTGCGTTCGACGGGCGTGGCGGGGTTTTTGCGCGCGGCGTAGACTTGGCCTTCGGTCATGAAGCCGGCGTCGACCAGATTGCTCAGCACGTCGTTGGCGCGCGCCCGCGCGGCGGGCAGGTTGACATTGGGCGAGAATTTGGTCGGCGCCTTGAACAGGCCGGCGAGCATCGCGGCTTCCGCCAGGGTGATGTCTCGCGCCGACTTGCCGAAGTAATATTGCGCGGCGGCCTGGACGCCGAACGCGCCGCCGCCCATGTAGGCGCGATCGAGATAGAGGCCGAGGATCTGTTGCTTGGTGAGATGATGCTCGAGCCAGAGCGCGAGATAGGCTTCCTTGATCTTTCGCGAAATCGAGCGTTCGTTGGAGAGGAACAGGTTCTTGGCGAGTTGCTGAGTGATGGAGGATCCGCCCTGGCGCACGCCGCCCTGGCTCGCATTCACCGTCAGAGCGCGCACGGTGCCGATCACGTCGATGCCGAAATGGGTGAAGAAGCGCCGGTCCTCGGTCGCCAACACGGCCTTGATGAAGTGATCGGGCAATTCGTCGAACGGGATCGCGTCGTCGTGTTTGATGCCGCGCCGGCCGACTTCCACGCCATGGCGATCGAGGAAGTTCACCGCGAGGTCCTCGCGCTTCAGCCAGTCCTCGTCCGTGGTCTCGCGGTAAGAGGGCAGTGCGAAAGCCAGCAACACGATCAGCCCGACCAGCCCGAGGTTCAAGCCCTCGCAGGTCAAATCGAGGACGGCCTTGCCCAGGCCGACGAGGCGCAGACTCTCGGAAAAAGCCGAGATCGACTGCCAAATGCGCAGCGCCCGCCGTTGCGCGTTGAACATCGAAGAATCGATGAGCGCATCGAAGCTCAGCAGCGCGCGGGCCACCGCCTTGCCAAGGCGCAATCGTTTCCGCTCACCGGGCGCCATGAATTCGCACCGTCCGTCTCCGTCCACTCTCCAGGCCGGTTCATTAGCACAACTTTGTCGCCACGCCGACTTGGGGCTATGAGGAAGCCCTGACTTTCACAGCGGAGCGTAAAATTGGCCCAAGACACGGAGCTCCCGTTCTGGAAGCGCAAGACCCTGGAGGAGATGAGCGACCCGGAATGGGAGAGTCTCTGCGACGGGTGCGGGCGCTGCTGCCTGGTGAAGCTCGAGGAGGAAGATACCGGCAAGATCCACTTCACCGACCTGGGTTGCGCCCTGCTCGACGCCAAGGCCTGCCGCTGCTCCGACTATTCCCATCGCCAGGAGCGCGTTCACGATTGCGTCAAGCTGACGCCGCGCGGCGTGCGAACGCTTTCGTGGCTACCGGTGACCTGCGCCTACCGGGTTTTGGGAGAAGGCGGAGATCTGGCGCCCTGGCACCCGCTGGTCTCCGGTACGCCCGACAGCGTCCACGAAGCCGGCGTTTCGGTGCGCGGAAGAGTGTTCGCCAGCGAGAACGACCTGCCGCAGGAGCTGTGGCCGGAGCGGGTTGTAAAGTGGCCGAACCGGCGGCCGCGCAAGCCCGCCCGAAAACCGGGAACGCCCTAGGCGCAAAAAAAACCCGGGCTCGCGCCCGGGGTTCTTTTTCGATTCGCTTGCGAATTCTGACCGCGAGGATCAGAAACTGATGCGCACGCCGCCGGTCAAGGCGGTGTTGTTGGTCTTGATGTAGCCGTTCGCCAAGCCGCCAGAGACTTCGGAGTAGATGACGCCCAGGTAGGTATCAACCCGCTTGAAGGGTCGGTAGTCGATCAGGAAACTCACCGCGGGCTCGTTGCCCGAGCAATTGCCGACGGCGGAAGGGCTGACCGCGGCGCTGGTCTTCGTCGCGGGAGTTCCAGCGTTGTTCTTAGCCGTATTCGTGCCCTGCGAGGGGGTGCCCGCCGGCGCGCCCGAAATCGCTACCGTGTTGGCCACGCACGAAGAACCGGAATAGTTGTTCTGCCACACATCGTAGAACGCGCCGGTCAGGTCGAGTTGCGGGTTCACGCTGTATTTCACGCCGGTCCAGGCGGTCTGAAGGATTTTGTCGTGGGTGTACGAGGTTGTCGACAGACCCGAAGGGAGGACCGCGTAGTTGGGGATGCCGATCGTGCCGCTTATGCCGCCGGGGAATTTATCCGAGGGGTTCGACAGGGTCGAGTTCTGGTAGGCCCCGAAGAACGTCCACTGGGTCCACTGATACTTACCCAACAGAGTGAAAGCCGAGACGTTGGCGAGCGTCGCCTTCAAATCGGAAGGGGCGACGCCGGCGGGCAAACCATACTTGCCCGAGCTGCCGCCGTAGGCGGCGAGCTGAACCGCGTCCTTGTCGTACGCGTAGAGGCCATCGAGTGAGAACCCGGCGTAAGTGCCGCCGATGTCGATTTGGTAAGCCTCCTGCGCGCCGTTGCCCTGATCGTATCCGCCGAGCTGAACAATGCCGCCGATATGGGCGATTTTCTGATAATTGTAAATGTATTGGATGGATTGGTTGTAACGGGCCGTCTCCGTGTCGCCATCGCCAGAGGTCAGTGTGCTGCTATAGCCGACCAGGCCGAACGCGTAGGCGCCGCCCATGGGATCGTATGCGGTCTCGAGGTTGTTCATCAGCGAGTTCTGGCGACCGTAGGTCAGCGTGCCGTAGGTCGGGCTGCTGAATCCGGCGTAGCCGCGGCTATTGTCGAGGCCGCCCGAACGGCTCGAGTCGCCGTTGGCGCTTTGGAAATACTGAGGAACCCGATTGTTGTTGTACAGCGATTCCGGACCGTTGGAGAACTGCAGGGAATAGGGATCGAAACCGAAGTTGACGTCGCCGACAAGCGAAACATCGGCGAACAGCGGTTGCTTCAGCTTGATGCCGACGTTCGACTGGGTAAGGCCGCTCGGAACGCCCTGCCAGGCGCTGCCGTGGCTCTGCTTGCTGATGACCGATGCCACGCCATTCGGATAGTAGGGATTAAACTTGGCGGCGTTGGTCGCGTAACCGCCGCCGACGTCGATGGCGCCGTACAACGTGAGCGGGCCGACGCTCAGCGGGCAGTCCGCCGGGGTCGAGTCGAGCCAGGTCAGGAACGTGGCGAAACAATTGGCAGCCGGCGCGGCCGGGGGAGCCTTCTTGGTCGGCAGGTCCGCAGCATGCGCCGCGGCGCCCATGAGGACGGCTGCGCCGCCGGCCAGCAGGATGGACTTCAAAACGTTCATTACGACCCCCTCGAGCGCGGCAACTCGCGTGAGCGAGAACAGCGTAAAAATCGGCGCCTCACTTAGAGGCAAAGCGCTTGCGCGGGACTGTTCCAGACAAGCGTTTTTTGCGCCGCACACAAGAACTTGATCGAACCTTAACCGCGCCCACCGAGGATGGCTGTAGCGAAAATGCAACAACCCGGCGTCATAATACTGTCACCGCTGATAATATCAATCATATCAATGGGTTAATTACATTTTGTCGCGCCCCGGATTCGGCGTTTTTGTGGCGCCGCCGCTGAATTCCGCTAGGTCAGCCGCCGCTTTTCGCCGCAATTCCGGCGTCTAGCCGCCTCATCGCCGCGCCAATCCAATCGGCGACGGGCGCGACGAGCACCCCTTGGGTCAGGCTTCCGCACTTCGCCTTGGCCCTGCCTTCGGTCCAGGCCACGATCGCGACGACGGTGTTTTCATCGTCGGCGAAAATCGGTCCGCCCGAATCCCCCGCACATGCGCCCGAATCGCCTTCCGCGGGGGCGACCCACAACAACACGCGCGAGCGGGGCTCCCGGACGCGAAGTTTCGCGGCGGCAAGTCGACCGCCGCTTTTCCATTCGCCCTCGCGCGAGACCCCGAACCCCGCGACCACCACGGCCGCTCCGGGCTCCGGCGGGTCTCCTTCGGCCAGCGTCGCCGGGCGGAAGGCGTCGGGCAGCGACTGATTGGTTTCAATCAGTCCAATATCGATCGAACGCGTGCGCCGCGCCGCCGCGTCGGCGTGGAAATCCGGATGGGCGAGCGTCGCCGCCACTTCGATGAGGACCGGCTGGCCCGAGGCGTCGCGGAAATGGATTCGCATTTCGGCGGGGGCGCGCAGGCAATGGGCCGCGGTCAGCACGATTCGCGGCGTCAACACGATTCCGGTGCACAGCCCGGACCCTTCGGGCCCGCGGGTCAGCACCATGACGACCCGGTCCGCGAAGGCCGAGGCTTCCACGGACGGACCGACGACGCCCGCCGCGGGCGACGCCACGAAAAACGCCGCCAGCGATAGCGACAAAGGGAGGGAAGCCGCGAATTTTCTCACGCGCAGGGCTCTCAGGCGGGCTATCTTCCGACGCATGTCGCTCGTGTACGAATATGCGGATCTACAGGCATTCATTCCCTATTCACACGTGAAACGGCAAGCTTTTGGCATGTGGCGCAAGTCCCTGATCTCACTGGCCTCGATCTTCGCCGTTGGCGCCGCGGCGCACGCGGGAGAGCCGGACCCGCGCGCGCCCGTCAAGCCGACCTGCCTGACCGCGAACGAAACGCGCGAGGAAATCAAGGCGCACCATCTGATGGAACCTTTCGCGGCCCTGAAATCGGCGCAAGCGCAGTTTAAGGCCGAGGCGTTGTCGGCGAAACTGTGTCGTCTCGGCGAGGATTATCTGTACGAGATCGCACTGCTGCATCGCGACGGACGTTATGTCCATATCGAGATGGACGCGGCCACCGGCAAATCGCTCGAGGCTCGCCGTCTGCGCGAACTCGCGCCCAAACCCTGAGGCAATCGGGAACCCCTCCATGCGTCTGCTTGTTGTCGAAGACGACCGCGATCTCAACCGCCAAATGGTCGGCGCCCTGGAGGCCGCCGGCTATGCCGTCGATCGCGCCTTCGACGGCGAGGAGGCGTGGTTTCTCGGCGACACCGAACCCTATGACGCGATCGTCCTCGACATTGGCCTGCCCAAGCGCGACGGCGTTTCGGTCCTGGAGGCCTGGCGCGCGGCGGGACGGACGATGCCGGTGCTCATCCTCACCGCGCGCGACCGTTGGAGCGACAAGGTGCAGGGCTTCGACGCCGGCGCCGACGATTACGTGACGAAACCGTTTCACATCGAGGAGGTGCTGGCGCGCCTCAGGGCCCTGTTGCGCCGCGCCGCCGGGCACGCCACCAGCGAACTGGTCGCCGGACCGGTGCGGCTCGACGCCCGCGCCGGACGCGTCACCGTGAATGGTCAATCGGTGAAGCTCACCAGTCACGAATATCGTTTGCTCTCCTATCTGATGCACCATGCGGGCCGCATCGTTTCGCGCGGCGAAATCGTCGAGCACCTCTACGATCAGGACTTCGACCGCGACTCGAATACGATCGAGGTGTTCGTCGGGCGGCTGCGCAAGAAACTTGGCGTCGACGTCATCCAGACCGCACGAGGCCTGGGATATATCATCGACAGCGCCGTCGAGGCGGTCACGCCGGCGCCAACCCGCAAGACGGCGCGCTGAACGCGCCGCCGCCGATGCGACGTATCTGGCACACGCTGAACGCCCAGTCCGTAGCGTCGCGGCTTTTCCTGTCGGCGGCGTTCTGGAGCGCGACGATCCTGATCGTCGCCGGGCTCGGCTTGTCCGCGCTCAACGCGCGTTCAGCCGAGTCGAGCTTCGACGGCGAGCTCAATGTCTATGTGAAGGCCCTGGTGGCCAATGTCGCTATCTCCGAGGAGACGCGCGCCAACGCCCAGCCCGTGATTGCCCCGCAATTCGAACTCGCGTTCTCCGGCTGGTATTGGCAGATCACCCGCCTCGACGCCGAGCCGCCGGAAATTCGCACCTCGCGCTCGCTGTTCGGTTCGCAATTGGCGAAGTTCGAGGGGCTGAAGAGCGATCACGGCGTGACGAGCGGCTATATCGTCGGCCCCGGCGAAAAACCTCTGCGCATGCTGCAACGGGAGATCGACGCCGGCGAAGAGGGGCGCTTCCTCATCCAGGTCGCCGCCAACGCCGAGGTCATCCAGGGCCAGATCGAAAATTTCGAATATGCGCTCGCCGCGACATTTCTGTTGCTCGCGGTGGCGCTGATCGGCTCGACGGCGCTGGCGGTCCGCTACGGCCTGCGCCCGTTGCGTCAACTGCGCCGGGGCGTCGCCTCGATCCGGCGCGGCGAAGCCGAGCGGATCGCCGGCGAGTTTCCCGAGGACGTCGCGCCGCTCGCCGAGGAGATCAATCTGCTGCTCGACTCCAATCGCGAAGTCGTGGAGCGCGCCCGCACCCAGGTCGGCAACCTCGCGCACGCGCTGAAAACGCCACTGAGTGTCATCGTCAACGAAGCGGAATCCGGCCATCCGAAATTCGCCGAAAAGGTGCGCGAACAGGCCGGCGTGATGACGCGGCAGGTGAGCTTCTATCTCGACCGGGCGCGCGCCGCCGCCCGCGCAAGTTCGGCGAGCGCTTCGACGGAGTTCCGCCCGGTCGTCGACGGGCTCGTGCGGACTTTCGAGAAGGTCTACCGCGACCGCGAACTTGCCTTCGAGATCGATCTGATCGACTCGGTCCGCTTCCGGGGCGAATCGCAGGACCTCAACGACCTCGTCGGCAATCTGCTCGACAACGCGGGAAAATGGGCGAAAGCGCAGGTGCGCATTGCCGCCGAACGCGAGCCTGACTCCGGCGCCCGCGCCTTTTTCATCGCCCGCATCGACGACGACGGCCCGGGACTGGACCCGGCGGCGCGCGACGCGGCGCTGGAACGGGGCCGCCGCCTTGACGAGTCGCGGCCCGGCTCCGGCCTTGGCCTGTCGATCGTCGTCGACCTCGCCGCGGCCTATGGCGGTTCGCTGACGCTGGAAGACAGTCCGCTCGGCGGATTGAGGGCGAGCCTGCGGCTGCCTTGCTTCTGAGCGGGGGGCATGGCCGAGGTCGATTTTACACCACGAACCTGAGGCGCCGCGCGGCGGCCTCGAAGGATGGGCAGCAGCAAGGCTGACCTTGTCGATTTGTTGGAGGGCGCGTTGTTGATAGCGTAATTTCACGGACTATTTCTAGTAAAAACCCCCTCAACCTCGGCGTCGGTTGCGAACTCGCCGCGTTGCATCTCGGCTTGCGCCTCCATCGGGTCCGCCTCTTCCTCGGGCGTCAGCGCAAGGACAGGTTCTTCACCGCCAGCATAGGCCAGCAAGATGCGAGCGGCCTGATCCTGCATTTCAAGCGGAAGGGCTTGCACCTTCTCAACGGCCTGTTCGAGCAATATATTCATGTAAAAACAACAGGCCTTTCGCCGGGAAAACGGAAGCCAGAATTGCCCGCTATTCCGCACCCATATTCCGCACCGGAAAAGCCCTTTTCCATCAAGGGGCAGAGGCGTGGTGCAGATTTTATGATTTCCGCCCCACGCGCCGCCGGCCGGGAGCGGCTCCGAGTCCGCGGGCGAAACGACGAACATGGCCATGACTGTCCGGCTCGTCCGTCGCGGTCCGCCGCGGCTTGGGCGGGCGGCGCTTTCCCCGGTCGCCAATTCGCCAAAGTTTTTCCCCAGAAAAGCCGCCCTGCCGACATTACCGAAAAGCGAAAGTCATGATATTCTGAAAGGATGAATTTCGGCATTCCGTACTTACGGCTCCGGAGGGCGGGCCAAAAAATTTGGAAAAGATGAAAATGGGCTTGACGGACTTGCAAGCTGTTGAAATGGCTCAAAACCGCCAAGGAAATGTTTGGAAAGGCTTGACAAAAAAACGGCTGGATTTGGAAAAATCTGACAAAAAAAAAGCAAAAAAGCTTGGCGATGGCGTGGCCTGCCTCTCAGCGTCCGGCTTATCGTGGCGCCTAGGGTCCAACGACCTCGGCCCCGGGAATTTGCCCTCCGTTCGGACCTAAGCGTCCGTTAGAAAATTAGCGCTCCCTCCGTTATTGCGAGCGGAGCGAAACAAGAGGAGCGTCGGCCTCCAGGCCGACTTGAAGCCGCGGCGAGGGCGGCCTGGAGGCCGCCGCTCCTCGGGATGTCGAACCCCGTTTCATCCCTCAGGGTCGGCCGAAGGTCGGTGCGCAACTCGCAATGACGGCGTGCGCGCATGAAACCCGCTAACTGATTCTTTTATTTGCTGACGTCTCCTAAGGTCGCAACGCGCCGTTGACGCCGCTCAAATGGACGTCCCCGGCGCTTTACGATAACAAAGGCGCAATTTTCCGTTCCAGTCCATCGACACGATGGGGCCGGCGCGGACGCGGGTCGAGAGGCCGAGGAGAGCCCGGACAGATGTTTTGGTTGGTGCTGGCTGGGATGACCGGCCTCGCGGCGCTTGCCGCGCTTTGGCCGTTGGGCGTTCGCCGAGCCGCTTCCGTTCGGCGCGAGGGCGAATCGGCGTTCTACCGGGCGCAACTTCGTGAAATCGAACGCGATGTCGAACGCGGGCAACTCCCCGCCGACGAGGCCGCCTCGGCGCGAACCGAGGCCGCGCGCCGGTTGATCGCCGCCGACGCGGCCGAGACGGCCGAGGCGATGGCGCCGGGGTCGCTGTGGCGGCGACGGTTGGCGGCCGTGGCCATCCTCGCCCTCGTGCCGGCCATATCGCTGGGCGTCTATCTGTCGCTCGGGCAACCCGAGACGGCGGACGCGCCGCTGGCGCAGAGAAAAGCCGATCCGAACTCGCCGGAGGCGATTCAGTTCGCGATCGCCAAGATCGAGGCGCGGCTCGCCGCCAATCCCGACGACCAGCGCGGCTGGGAAGTGTTGGCGCCGGTCTACATGCGGTTCGGCCGGTTCGACGACGCCGTCGGCGCTTACAAGCAGTTGCTGCGGCTGAAGGGGGAGACCAATCCCAACCTGTTGTCCGCCTATGGCGAGGCCCTGCTCGCCGCGGCGAACGGAATCGTTACGTCGGAGGCGCACGCAGTGTTCGACGCCGCGCTGAAGATCGATCCGCAAACGCCGATGGCCCAATTCTATTCCGCCCTCGCCTTCGAGCAGGACGGCGACGCCGCCAGGGCGCGCGCGATTTACGAGCAACTGGAGCCCAAAGCGAAAGGCGAAGCGCCTTGGATGATCGGCCTTCGGGCGCGCCTGGAGGCCCTGCGCAGCGGCAAGCCGTTGCAGGCGCTCGCCGCGCCGGCGCCGGCGCCGGCGGCGGCTCCGTCGCAATTTGCGCCCGAGCAGTTGACGATGATCCGCGGCATGGTCTCGGGGCTGGCGCAGCGGCTTGCGGAAAAGGGCGGATCGGGGGAGGAATGGGCAAGGCTGGTGCGCGCGTATACGGTGCTGCAAGAGCCCGACAAGGCGAAGACCGCGCTCGCCGACGCGCGCAAGGCGCTGGCGAGCGATGCGACGGCGCTCGCCAATCTCGACGCGCTCGCGCATGAACTGGGACTGGGGAGCTGATGGCCATGACGCGCAAAGGCCGGCGCTTGGCGCTCATCAGCGCGGCGCTGGCGGTGATCGGAGCGGCCGCGGGGCTCGTACTCTATGCGTTGAGCGACAACATCGTGTTCTTCTACAGCCCCAGCGACCTCGTCGAGAAACACGTCGCACCCGGCGCGCGTCTGCGCATCGGCGGCCTCGTAGAGCCGGGCAGCGTGGTGAAGTCCGCCGACGAACGGATCGAATTCGCGATCACCGACGGCGCCAGGGACGTGAAAGTCGCCTACCAGGGCCAGCCGCCGGACCTGTTCCGCGAAGGTCAGGGGGTGGTCGCGGAGGGCGTGCTGGCGGCGCCGGGCCTGATCCGCGCCGACACTATTCTCGCCAAGCACGACGAGCGCTACATGCCCCGCGAAGTCGTGGAAAGTCTGAAGAAGCAGGGGCGCTGGCAAGAAGGCGCGACAGGGAAGCCCTAGAGATGATCGTCGAAGCCGGACATTTCGCGCTCGCGCTCGCGCTGGCGCTCTCCTTGGTGCAAACCATCGCCCCGTTCTGGGGGGCGCGGAACAACGACAGTCGGTTGATGAGCGTCGGATTGACCACGGCGCTCGGCCAGTTCGCCTTCGTCGCTTTCGCCTTCGCGGCGCTGGCGGCGGCGCATCTGCGTTCGGATTTTTCGGTGCTCAATGTCGCTGAGAATTCGCACAGCGCCATGCCGGCGATCTACAAATTCTCCGGCGTCTGGGGTAATCACGAGGGATCGATGCTGCTGTGGTCGCTGATCCTGGCGGCGTTCGGCGCGCTGGTCGCCGTGTTCGGCGGCGGACTGCCAGAGCGCCTGCGCGCGGACGCGCTCAGCGTGCAGGGCCTGATCGGCGCGGCGTTTCTGGCCTTCATCCTCTTCACTTCCGATCCGTTCGAGCGGCTCAGCCCTGTCCCCTTCGAGGGACGCGACCTCAATCCCATCCTCCAGGACCCGGGCCTGGCGATCCATCCGCCGCTGCTCTATCTCGGCTATGTCGGCTTCTCGATCGTGTTCTCCTTCGCCGCCGCCGCCCTGATCGAGGGCCGCATCGACGCCGCCTGGGCGCGCTTCGTCCGCCCGTTCGCGCTGGTCGCCTGGTCGTTCCTGACGCTCGGCATCGCGATGGGCTCTTACTGGGCCTATTACACCCTGGGCTGGGGCGGCTTCTGGTTCTGGGACCCGGTCGAAAACGCCTCGCTGATGCCGTGGCTCGCCGGCACGGCGTTCCTGCATTCCGTCGGCGTGATGGAAAAGCGCGACGCGCTGAAAGTCTGGACGATTTTCCTGGCGATTCTCGCCTTCTCGTTCTCGCTGCTCGGCACGTTCCTGGTGCGCTCGGGCGTGCTGACCTCTGTCCACGCTTTCGCCAGCGACCCGCGACGCGGCGTCGTTATACTCGCCATTCTGGTGTTCTTCATCGCCGGTTCGCTTGCTTTGTTCGTCTGGCGCGCCAGCGAACTCAAACCCGGCGGATTGTTCGCGCCGATCTCGCGCGAAGGCTCACTCGTGCTCAACAATCTGCTGTTGGCGACCGCCTGCGCCAGCGTGTTCTTCGGCACCATCTATCCGCTGGCGCTCGAGCAAGTGACGGGCGAAAAGATCACGGTCGGCGCGCCGTTCTTCAACATGACCGCCGGCGTATTGCTGCTGACGCTGGTGTTCCTCACGCCGTTCGGCTTCGGGCTAGCCTGGAAGCGCGGCGATCTGTTGGCCGTCGCGCAGAGGCTCGTCTTCGCGCTCGCCGCCGGGATCGTGACACTGGTCGTCCTGCTCGGCGTCTATAAAGGCGGCCCGGTGCTGGCGCCGATCGCCGCGTCGCTGGCGATCTTCGTCATCCTGGGCTCGCTCATCGAGATTTTTGCCCGGGTGCGCCGTGGCGGGGCGACGCTTCGGGTGGCGTTCGCCCGGGCGCGGGGCTTCCCGTTGTCGTTCTGGGGCGGCGCGCTGGCGCATCTGGGCGCGGGCATAGTGCTGCTGGGCTTGTCCGCGACCGGGTTCGGCTCCGAAGTGATCGCCTCCTTGCGCGTCGGCCAACCGATCAATGTCGGGCCCTATCAGGTCGTGGTCGATTCGGTCGGCATCCGCGCCGGCCCGAACTATCAGGAAACCGTCGCGCCGATGACGATCCGCTCCGGCGGCGTGATCGTGGCGAAGATCGAGCCCGCGCGCCGGCGGTTTGCGACGCGGCAAATGGAGACGACCGAGGCCGGCATCGTGACCCTGAACTTCGGTCAGATCTATATATCGATCACCGACCCCGCCGACGACGGGACGATTCCGGCCCGCCTTTATTGGAAGCCGCTGGTCACGTTCATCTGGCTCGGCGCCGTCCTGATGGCTTTCGCTGGCGTTCTTTCGCTCGCCGACCGTCGCCTGCGCATCGGCGCGCCGGCGCGCGCCCGGTCGGGCGCCGGCGCCGTGGCGGCCGCGGAGTGAGGCCGGCGGAAAACGCGATAGGCGCCGCCCTCTGTCCGGCAAGGGCGGTTGGGAAACCGATTCGGGCGCTGTTACTGATAGTACCCTTCGCCGCCCTGCTCCTTTCCAGCGTCGCCTTCGCCGTTCAGCCCGATGAAATGCTGAGCGATCCGAAGCTCGAGGCGCGGGCGCGCGACTTGTCGACGCAACTGCGCTGCCTGGTTTGCCAGAACGAATCGATCGACGAATCCGACGCCTCCCTCGCCAAGGACATTCGCCTGTTGATCCGCGAACGGATCACCAAGGGCGAAAGCAACGACCAGGTCCGCGACTTCCTGGTCTCACGCTATGGCGATTTCATCCTGCTGAAGCCGCCGTTGAAGCCGGAGACGATTCTGCTCTGGATCAGCGCGCCGTTGACCCTCGGGCTCGGCGCGCTGGCGATCACGTTAGCCTCGCGCCGCCCAAAACCGCTTCCGCCCGCGCTCACGGCGGAAGAGGAAGCGCGCCTCGCCGAACTCGCCAAGAGCGACTAGCCGCGACGCCAATTAGCGAAATATCGGCGTTGCGAAGCCGCTCGGCGCGGGCTCGGCTTCGTGGCGATAGATCGGCCAGTCGAGGTAGCGCGTCACCGCCTCGTTGATCACCTCGGCGTGATGGCCGCGCACCATCGCGACATGATGCTCGAAACCATTGCGGGCGATGAAGCCGAGCAACGGACGCAGGCGCTGGACCTTGGTCACGGCAATGCCGCCGTCCATCGCGAACGGATCGTCGGTGAACTCACCCTGGCCAACATAGGCCTTGATCACGCCGCGTTTGTCGTCCGTGGAGGCGCGGAAGAAGGTCATCGGCCCGGGCTGGACCTTGCCCTTCACGGCGCCGAAGCATTTCTCCTTGCCGACGACGGAGCCGATCACGGCGAGTTCGGAAATCTCCGGCGTCTCGCCTATGAAGCTCTTGGGATAATTGCCGCAATGGGTGCAGACGCATTTGTCGATCTCGCGTCCGTAATTGTTGTTCCAATCGAGAATCGCCGAGGGCGTTCCGGCCGCAAGCGCCAAGGCGTACATCGACAGCGAGCCCATAACGTCGACTTCGCAGGCGCTGGGCGCCAGCCGCTCGCCCATCATGCTCATGGTGAGGCAGGTCGCGCAGCCGAAATTGTCCTGGAGGCTGCGCCAGCATTGGATGGCGCTGGCGTCGCAGTCGTTCTCGTCGACCCAGCGATTGACTGCGATCGTCCATTTCGCCTGTTTCACGATGTTCTCGCGCCTTATGTACGCCGGGATGCGGCCATAGGCCGCGATCTCGTCGAGCATCGAGCGCACTTCCGGCGCCTCGTCCTTCAACTCGCCGGCGGCGAAAATGATCTCGGAGAGATCGACGGTGACGACCGTCAGGCCCGATGCCTGCAACAATTTCTCACTGAAGCGCATCGTGTGGAACGCACCAGTGCGCGCGCCGATCGCGCCGATCCGCCCGTTCTTCAACCCGCGCACCACGCGGCACGTGCGCGCGAAACGGTCGAGGTCACCGGCGAATTCTTCGCCATCGACGTCGCTGGTGTGGTTCGTCGTGTCGGTGAACGGGATGCCGTACTGATAGAAGTTGTTGGCGACCGAGAACTTGCCGCAGAACGCGTCGCGGCGGCCCGCCATGTCGACCTTGTCAATCTCGTCGTTGCTCGCCTGAAGCAGGATCGGCACGCCGAGACGGGCCTCGTGGACGAGTTCGGCGATCGCGATTTCGTCGCCGAAATTCGGCAGGCAGATCACCAGCCCGTCGATCTCATCGCGTAGCGCGCGGAAATGGGCCGCATATTTGCGCGCATCGTCGCGCGATTGGACGGCGCCGTTCTTGGTCGCCTCGATCGGCAGGATCGAATAGTCCACGCCGAGCTTGCCGAGTTGGGCGATGACCTGCTCGCGCGTCGCCAGACAGGGCGCGGCGTTGAAGAATTCGCGACTGCCTACGACCAACCCCAGCTTGATCGGCCTGTGGTTACGCTTGCTCATTGGCTTAACGCCCTCCCTGCGACGAACCCTTGTCCATGGGTTTCGCCTTGGCCTGCTATAACACGCGCGCTCCCGGCGTCATGGGCGCGTTTGCGCTTCCTCGGGCGTCAGCGTCGTCAGCGCCAGGGCGTGAACGCCGCCGGCGATCTCCGTTTTCAGCGCGTCATAGACCATGCGATGGCGCTGGACGCTGCGTTTGCCGACGAAGCCCTCACTGACGACGCGAACGCGAAAATGCGTCTCGCCGCCCTCGCGCGCCCCGGAGTGGCCCGCGTGGAGTTCGGATTCGTCGATCACTTCGAGCTTTACAGGTTGCAGAGCCTCGGCAAGGCTGTGCTCGATTCGTTCCCTGGCGTTCATTCGGCTCGTCCTTTTTCCGCGCGGCGGCGCGATGGAAGCCCCTCATTAACCTATCCGCGCGCTCCGCGCCCGTCCTGTCGCGAAGATTACGAAGTCGTATAGCTAGAGCCATCCTGGCGCCAAGAGCGGTCCATATATTCTTCGCAACGAACTTTTCGAACGCCTCCGAACTCGGCCGCCCGGCGCGCCGTGTCGGGACCACCCAATCTAGCGACGTACTGTCGCGGCCTGAGTTCGAATCCAAGGAAATCTCATGGGAAGACGAGCGAAGATTCTGTCGCTGAGTTTTGGCGCGCTGCTGTCGATGGGCGGCCTGCTGTGGGCGGCTTCCCCCTTGAGGCCGATCATGCGCGGATGGAAATCCGACCTGGTCGAACTCGACCGCATGATCACTTACAATCAATCTTTCAACGCGCAGGATGCGCAGCGGCTCCTTGCCGGCTTCGCCACGGACTCCCAGTCCCTGAGCAAGCGCATCAACGGCGCCGCCGCCTCGGCGAAGGACTTGCGGGCCCGTTTCGACGCCTTCGCCAAGCAATCTTCCGCCATGGCGGCGCTGACAGGACGGGACGCGCTCGAAGCGCGCTACGTCAATCTGCGGGGCGCGTGCAAGGAATGTCACGACGTCTACGCCAATTGAGGAATTGCACGGCCTATTCTCAGACCAGAGGACTTTTCGCCCGATGAGCAACCGCCCCCGTTCGCATCTCACACGCCTGTTCCACGTTCTCTCGCTCGTCATCGTCATCCACCAGATCGTCAACAGCACGTTCATGGAGCGGCCATTGCCCGGCGACGATCCGGAATGGCCCTATCTGATCCACGTTTGGACCGGAACGGCGGGGCTGCAAATTCTCCTGTGTTTCTGGATCTGGGTCCTTGTCAGGGATGCGCGCGAGACGCGATTCACCGAATTCTTTCCCTGGTTTTCGCCGCATCGCCTGCGCGCTATTTTCCTTGAGATCGATGGGACCCTCCGGGCGCTGCTCAAAGCCCGCATCCCGTCGTTCGAGCTTCCCGCGGTCGCCGCCAGCGTTCACGGCGCCGGCCTGATGTTGGCGACGGGGCTCGCGGCGACTGGCGCCGCGTGGTATTTCGTGTTCGACGGCACGCCTTACGGTCGAATGGTGCTGATGTCGCACAAGCTTGCCGGCAACCTGATGTGGGTCTATCTCGTCGGCCATGTGACGATGGGCGCGCTGCATCAACTCCTGGGCGATCCGGTGATATCGCGGATGTTCTGGCTAAAGCTTCGGCGCGCGCGAAACCGGGTCGAGGTCGCCGCGGAATGAAGGTTTTGGTTGTCGAAGACGACGACGATACGGCAAAATTCGTCGTCGAAGGCCTGAAAGATCAAGGCTATTCGGTCGAATGGACCGCCGATGGCGAGGAAGGCCTCTCCCGCTGCCTCACCGGCGGCTTCGACGTGATCGCCCTCGACAGGATGTTGCCGGGCAAGGACGGTCTCGAGATCGTGGCGACGATGCGCGCCTGCGACGTCGCTACCCCGGTGCTGTTCCTCACCAATCTTTCAGGGCTGGAGGATCGTGTCGAAGGTCTGCAAGCCGGCGGCGACGATTATTTGGTCAAGCCCTTCGCGCTCGCTGAGTTGGTCGCTCGACTTGTCGCCCTGGCGCGCAGGCCGACGCTCGGCGTTTCCCCGACCATTTTGCGCGCTGGCGATCTGGAAATGGATTTGGTCAATCACAGTGTGAAGCGCACGGGTGAGCCGATCGACCTACCGCCGCGCGAGTTCGAACTTCTCGAAGTCCTGCTGCGCATGGAGGGCCGCATCGCCACGCGCAAAATGCTGCTGGAGCGGGTTTGGAAATTTCATTTCGACCCGCAGACCAACATCGTCGAAACCCACGTCAGCCGGCTGCGCGCCAACATCGATCGCGGTCCGGGTCCCAGCCTGATCCGCACCGTGCGGGGCGTCGGCTATTGCATGCGCGGATGACGTGAGGCTATTCCGGACCACGCGTTTTCGCCTGACTGCAATCTATGCGCTCGCCTTCCTGCTCTCTACGGCGACGCTGGGCGTTTCGCTTTACTTCGCCGTCGGCCGGGAAATTTCGCGGGAATTCGACGAACGGATTGCGGAAGAGAGCGGCGCGCTCCGGCGACAATTCGCGATCTCGGGAACGGAGAAACTGAAGAGGATCATCGACGCCCGCGCAGCGGAAATCGGCTCGATGGAATTCGGCGTGTTCGACTTGAAGGGAAAGCGCCTCGCGGGCGTCGGCGTCCTTCGCGCGGACGCGGAGGGGAGGCCAATCGTGGGTTGGACTCAGTCGCCCGAGGTGGACACGGACGAACCACTGGAAGGCGAGAAGGAAGATGTCCGTGCGCTCGTCGTCAAACTTCCCGACGGTTCCCTGTTGCTGGTGGGTGACGAAAGACGACTTCCCGACAAAGCAATGGCGGCGATATTGTTCGCTTTTGGTTGGGCCAGCGCCGCCGCGCTGGCGCTGGCGCTGATCGGCGGCGTATGGTCGAGCGCGCAATTCCTGAAAAGCATCGCCAAAATGCGCGCCGCCGCGCGCGATATCATGCGCGGCGACTGGAGCCGGCGGATCGACCTCTCCGGTTTCGACGACGACCTCGCCACGCTCGGGCGCAGCTTCAACAGATTGTTTGAGCGCATCGAGAAACTGCTGCTCGCCAACAAACATGTGAGCATGGACATCGCTCACGATTTGAGGAAGCCGCTGGCGCGGACGTTGCGTCGATTGGAATCGGCGCTGCAAGACGACGTCGGGTCCGCAAAAACCGAGGCTGCGGTGTCCGGCGCCATGACCGATATCGAAGGCGTCCTCGATCTTTTCGATGCGCTCTTGCGCATCGGACGCATCGAAGCCGGAGCGCGACGCTCCGCGTTTCGACCGCTCAATCTCGCCGAAATCGCGCGAGAGACGGTCGATGCGTTTCAACCCTCTGTGGAGGCGAGCGGGCGCAAACTCCTGGCGCGACTGCAGGTGCCGTTGGCGCTGACGGGAGACCGGGACCTGTTGGTGCAGATGATCGCCAATCTTCTCGACAACGCGCTCCGCCATACGCCCGTGGGCACGACGATCGAAGTGACGACCATTGGCGAAACCCTCGTCGTCGCCGACGATGGCCCGGGCGTCCCGGAAAAGGAGTTGGCGGCGATCTTCCATCGCTTCCATCGCGGTCCGACTTCGACTCCAGGCAGCGGCTTGGGCCTCAGCCTCGTCGCCGCGATTGCGGAAATGCACGATCTCGAATATGGCGCCTTCAACAATCGCCCCGGCCTCAGGATCGTCATTCGCAAGACGAGGGAGCGGGACTCGCCGTAACTAGCGAGCCCGATCGCGCTAAAGGCGCGATTGGCTGATTTTGACGCCCCTTCATAAAGATGCATCCGATAGCGTTCAACAATATCAACAGACGGCTCTGCAATTTTCTTCAAGGTGGCGCGCGGCCGGCGCGGGGTATCTCCGCGGCAAGCGGGCGATGGGTTGCCACTAACCTAGCGCGTTCAAAATTGGTTGCATCCGGCGCTTCGCGCCATCGCGAGTTGGGACCGACCTTAGGTCGACCCTGGGGGATGAAACGGGGTTTGCGGCTGGGGCCGGCGGTGCTAATCTACGGCGGTCGGCAGAGGTCGGCTTCTCACTGATGCTTTTAGCCCGCATTATTCACGGCAGGTTGATTTCCGTAGCTTAAATAATTGATTTCGTGTACAGTTTCGTCGTCGAAGCCGATTCACGCGATTTTTGCCGAGCCGCACCCGCCATGAACGCTCCCCTG
>Ga0302157_10001317_pt1 | contig 30847 bp, 24 predicted proteins | sample I_Bog_N3_3_FD_193502 | JGI IMG/M metagenome (GOLD analysis project Ga0302157, IMG submission 193502) | Peat permafrost microbial communities from Stordalen Mire near Abisko, Sweden - I_Bog_N3_3 | ecosystem: Environmental > Terrestrial > Soil > Wetlands > Peat | place: Sweden: Abisko, Stordalen...
GGCAGCCGCGATCGCGGCAGAGGACCCTTCCTGGCGAACGGGCACCCTCCGGCGACGAGGCGACTGAGGACCGTTCGTGGTCGCCCGCCGGGCAGGAATCAGTTCTGCTCAGTGTTTAGGAACGGTATCCCTCGCGGTGACATCGGTTACGGTCGCAGCATGAACGATTCTGCTCCGGCTGGTCGCAGCGTCGTGCAGGCCGCTGGGGGAATCGTCCTCCGCGCCGGAGAGTCAGGCGGGTGGGAGGTCGCGGTCGTGCACCGCCCCGAGCATCTCGATTGGACGCTGCCCAAGGGCAAGCTCGAGGTCGATGAGAGCCCGACCGAATGCGCGCTGCGCGAGGTACTAGAAGAGACGGGCTACAACTGCCATCTCGGCAGGTTCGCCGGTCAGGTCGAGTACCTCGACCGCCGGGGACGCCCGAAAGTTGTCTCGTACTGGCTGATGCAACCCGTCGACGGCAGCTTCGAGCCGACTACCGAAGTGGACCAGCTTGTTTGGCCGTCGCTTACCGACGCCGTCGGACTGCTCAGCTACTCACACGACCGCGACCTGCTCGAATCGATCGGGAGTCGCCATCCGGGCGCGTTCTAGCAACTCGGCGCCACTTACGCGAACGCGTGCAGCAGGCCTATGCCGACGCCTCCGAGCACGAGCCAGGTCGCGTTGACGCGCCACCGCAGGAGCAAGCCGAGACTCAAGACGGCCGTGAGGACGGTCAGCCAGTCGACCAGGCTCGTCCGGCCCAGCTGCACGGTGACACCGGCCATTAGAGCGATGGCGGCGACATTGACCCCGTCGAGAGCCGAAGCGCTCAACTTGAAGCGTCTCGCGCGACCGAGAACAGGCATGAGCGCGGCCACGAACAAGAAGGACGGCACGAAGATGGCAACAGTGGCCAGAAGCGCGCCCGGTAGCCCACCGAGCACGTAACCGATCGAGGTCGCCGTGGTAAAGACCGGTCCCGGAGTCAGTTGGCCTATCGCCACCGTCGCGAGCAGTTGGGACTGGGTCAGCCAGTGGTTTCCGAGTACGAGATCGCTGTGGAGATAGGTGACAAGGACATAGCCGGACCCGAAGACGATCGAGCCGAGCTTCAAGAACTCCAGGAACAAAGCCCCCAATGAAGCCCGCGCGAAACGCGACGAGGACAGGCTCGCACGATGCGCGAGGTGCAGCTTGGCCGCGAGCATCGGGACGGCCACGGGCGCGGGCACGGGCACGGCGCGTGCCAGCCGGCGCCCGTTGTCGACGGCTGTGACGATGAGCGCCGCTGCGAGAAGGATCAGAAGCGGGCTCACTCCCAGGAAATAGGCCACAAGGCTGGCGCCGGCGACCACGGCGAGGATGAGGCGCTTGACGGCAGTCCTCGCCAGTCCCACCGCCGCGCTCGCGATGATCGCAACGACGACAGGCTTGATGCCGAAGAGCACTCCGGTGCCGGCATCTGTTGCCCCGTAACGCACATATGCCCACGACAGCCCGAGCACGAGCAGCACAGACGGCAGGATGAAACAGGCGCCGCCGACGGCGAGTCCCGCCCAGCCCCTGCGACGACGTGCCAACATCAGTGCAACCTCGGTCGAGGTCGGCCCTGGCAGCAGGCTCGCCCCGCCGATGAAGTCGAGCAGTTCCTGCTCGCTCACCCAGCCCCTGCGCATGACAAGCTCGGCGCGCATCATCGCGAGGTGTGAAGCGGGACCGCCAAAAGCAGTCGAGCCGATTCGCAGATACGAACTGGCCACCTCGCCGAGCGTCGCTCGCGGCTCGGGCACCGGTCCGCGGTCGTGCGCGCCAGCAGACGGCGCGCTCATGACAGACGCCCTCGGAGGTCCCACAGGCCCGTCGCGGCGCGGCGCACGACGTCAACCTAATGGGACCCGGCTGGCCGGCCGTGAGAAGATCGGATCATGGCCGACTCCCTCCAGGTGCCGCAAGGCTTTCTGGCTGCAGTGAGCGATGCCGTCGGGCCCGACCATTGCCTCAGCGACCCGGATCTCAAGGCCTCCTACGAGCTCGACTGGACCAGGCGCTTCGGTGGGCCCGCCATTGTCGTCGCGCGGCCCGCGGACACCTTCGAGGTCGCGAAGGTGCTCGCTGCATGCAGCCGGTTCCGGGTCGGCGTGGTTCCCCAGGGTGGCAACACGGGTCTAGTGGGCGGCTCGGTGCCGAGGCATGGCGAGGCAGTGCTCAGCCTCAGCCGTCTCAACCGTGTCCTCAGCTGCGACCCCGAGGAGGGGCTCATCGTGGCCGAGGCCGGTACGACACTCGCGGCTGCGCAGGTTGCGGCGGCGAGCGTGAGATCTGAGCTGGGCATCGACATCGCGGCTCGCGACTCGGCGACGCTCGGCGGCATGGTCGCCACCAACGCCGGCGGCGTCCACGTCATCCGGTACGGCCCGATGCGCGCGCGCCTCGGCGGAGTCGAAGTCGTACTCGCGGACGGCTCGGTGGCCAGCCGTCTGTCGGGGCTTGTGAAGGACAACGTCGGATACGACCTGGCCCAGATCATGGCTGGCAGCGAAGGGACCCTCGGCGTTGTGACAAAGGTCGCACTCCACCTCGTCGCCGTCCCACTCTTTCGCGTGACCGCCCTCGTCGCTCTGCGCGGCACCGAGCACTCGTCAGCAAACCCCGCTGCCGGCGTCGCTTCTGTGTCGAAAGTGGCGGTTTCTCTTGCACTTAGTCTTCGCCGACACGTGGACGGGATCGACGCGCTGGAGCTCGTCTACGCGGACGGGATGGCGCTGGTTCGCGAGGCGTTGGCTCTTCCCGCTCCTTCGGACCCCGGAGCCGATGCGTGGCTTCTCGTCGAGGCCTCGGGCGGCCAGGACCCGAGCGACATGCTCGCGCGTGCCATCGAGGACGCGACGGGTGTCACCGAAATCGCCGTCGCCGACGACGCGGCCGGCCGCGCCCGCCTGTGGGCTTACCGTGAGCGCCACACCGAGGCGATCGCGACGCTCGGAGTGCCTCACAAACTTGACGTGACACTGCCAATGAAGAACTTCGCCGAGTTCGCCGGCGCGGTCAGTGCAGAAGTCTCGGCCGCCTTGGGCGGATCCGACACACGAGTCATCCTGTTCGGGCACGTCGGTGACGGGAATCTGCACGTCAATCTGATCGGCCCCGAGCCTGAGGACTACCGCGGTGACGACGCAGTGTTCGAGATGGTGATTCGGCGCGGAGGCTCGATCAGCGCCGAGCACGGTGTTGGAGTCGCAAAGCTCGGCTTCGTCTCGTCGGCGCGCTCGGCCGGCGACCTCACGGTCATGCGGAGAGTGAAGAACGCGCTCGACCCCGGGGGCATCCTCAACCCAGGTGTGCTGCTCCCGCCGGTCGCCTAGCCAGATTCGGCGCGTCGTGGCCTAGGCACTACCGTCCTTGCTGTGTCAAGGCGCGCATGGCTGCTCTTCGGCGCGCTCAGCGTCATCTGGGGCGTCCCATACCTGCTGATACGCATCTCGGTACGGGAAGTGGCGCCGTCGACGCTCATCTTCCTCCGCACGGCGCCCGTCGCGCTGGTCCTGCTGCCGATAATCGCCTACCGAAACCAACTCCCGGGTCTCGTACGCCGTTGGCGGCCGTTGCTCGCCTACACCGCGGCAGAGATCCTGCTGCCGTGGCTGATGCTCTTCAAGTCCGAAGAGCGGCTCACGAGCTCTCTTGCGGGCCTGCTGCTCGCGGCTGTACCGCTGGTGGGGGCGCTGATCGCGAGACTGAGCGGCGACGAGGACCGTTTCGACCGGACACAGATCGGGGGCCTCCTCCTCGGGCTCGCGGGCGTCGCTCTGCTGGTCGGCATCGACGTCCGCGGCGCAACAGCCTGGCCAATCGCGGCGATGTCGGTGCCCATCGTCGGCTACGCCGTTGGTCCGAGGATCTTCAACCGCTATCTGGCCGACCTGCCGAATCTCTCGGTGGTGGCCGGCTCATTGGCCATCGCTGCGATCTGCTACGCCCCATTTGCGTTCTCCAACCTGCCGGCGCATCTGTCCACCGAGGTGACCTGGTCGGTGGTCGGCCTCGCAGTAGGGCCCACACTGGTCGGATTCATCGTGTTCTTCGCTCTGATCGGCGAGATCGGCCCGGTCCGCACGACCGTGGTCACCTACGTGAACCCGGCGGTAGCCCTCGTCCTCGGCGTCGTGCTGCTCGGCGAGCCGTTCACTATCGGGCTCGGCCTCGGGTTCCCGCTGGTCATTGCCGGCTCTGTGCTCGCGTCCCGCCGCCGACGGCCCACGATCCCCCGATCGCCCGCCGCGGTCGAGATTGCGGGGACCGACCCTACGATGTAACGCACGCGGGGGGATCGCGGACGGTACGGGGTAGCAGTTCCGATGGCAAGTGGGGGTGTCCTATGGCCGATGAGCTTGATGAGACGTCGGGTGGTCGCTATCCAGGAACCAAACCGGTCCACATGGGCCGACGAACCGTGCTCGGGATCCTCGGACTGACAGGTATCGGCATCGCGGTCGGAACCAAGATCGACAACGCTCTCGGGAACGTCTCCAGCGCGGTCAGCAATGCCATCGGCGTCCCGTTGCCCGGAGACGACGAGTTCCGCTACTACACCATCACCGGCTCCTACCCGGTCATTCCTGCCGACACCTACGAGCTCACCGTTGACGGCATGGTCCGCGAACCGCTGCGCCTCCGTCTCGCCGACCTCCGGTCCATGAAACGGACCAAACTGGTCCATCAGTTCCAGTGCGTAACGGGCTGGATCGTGCCCGACGTGCACTGGGAAGGCGTGCTCCTGCGCGACGTGCTCGATCGAGCCGGCGTGACGAGCCGGGCGACGGCGCTGAGGCTCTTCTCGGCCGACGGGGCCTACACCGAGAGCCTCTCGCTCACCCAGGCCCATCGTCCCGACATCCTCGTCGCCGACAAGATGCTCGGCGCCAACGTCACCGCCGACCACGGCGGTCCGGTCCGGCTGTATGTCGCGCCCATGTACGGCTACAAGTCGATCAAGTGGCTCAACCGCATCGAGGTGAGCAACGAAGTGGTCCCCGGCTACTGGGAGGACAACGGCTATCCGGTGGACGCCTGGATCGGCGGCTCAGCGCCGGTAGCCGGCAGGCCTTGAGTCCTCCGGGCTTACGCGACATGTCGTCACTCGCGGAGGTTTCACGCTTCGACCTTGTCGAGCGGCTCGTGCATTGGAGCACCGCGATCATGATGATGACCCTGATCGTCACCGGCGCGATCCTGTACCTCCCGTCTCTGGCCCTTCGGGTCGGCCATCGTGGCCTTGTCGAGAACATTCACGTCATCACGGGTCTGTGCCTGCTCGGGCCCCTTTTGCTCGGCGTCGCCGGGCCGTGGCGCAAACAGCTGATCAAGGACCTGCGCCGCTTCGACCGCTGGGGAGCTTCCGACTTCGACTGGTTCAGGGGCCCGACCCGCCGGTCGGGACTCGAGAGGGACAAGTTCAACGGAGGCCAGAAGATCGAGGCCGCCTTCCTCGGCGCAGCCATGGTCGGCGCACTCTTGACGGGCGTCATAATGCGCTTCGCCCCGTCGTCGTGGATCACCTGGGCGACAGGAGCCACGCTCGTGCACGACGCTCTGTTCTTCGCGATCGTGGCGGCCGTGGTCACGCACGTCGCGTTCGCGCTCTCAAAGCCCGACCAGCTTGTATCGATGTTCAACGGTCGCATACCGCGTTCGTGGGCAAAATCGCACGCCGGCGCCTGGTGGTCCGAGCTCGAGGTGTCCAAAGGCGATGTCTCCGAAGCCGGCTCGGCTGAACCGCGTGGTGGCTCTTCACCATAAGATGCACCGGTGCGACCACGCCGCGGGAACCCACGAGTGCTGGCAGTGGCGCGCGGGGACGAACCGGCAGATCTCCTCCTCAAAGGCGGCAACGTCTTCGTGCCCGGCACGCGAGAATGGGTGGCGACCGACCTCGCTATCGCCGACGGGACCATCGCCGGTTGGGGACCTCGCGAGGCACACGAGACCGTAGATGTGAGCGGCGCGGCGCTCACCGCGGCTTTCGTGGACGTCCACATGCACCTCGAGTCCACCAAGCTGTGGGTCGACGAGTTCGTCCGCGCCGTGTTGCCCCACGGGACGACCGCAGTAGCGGCAGACCCGCACGAGATCGCGAATGTCTTCGGTGTTCCCGGCATCGTCGCCCTGGCCGAGGCTTCGGCCAAGCTCCCGTTCACCTTCGGTATCACGGCCCCGAGTTGTGTGCCAGCCTCCCAGTTCGAGAGCCCGGCGGTCGCGTTCTCGAGTACCGAGTTGGCCGAGCTCCTGGACGAGCACGGAGCGATAGGGATTGCCGAAGTGATGAACTTCCCCGGCGTCGTGAACGGCGACCCGGAGGTCCTCGCCAAGATCGCGACCGCCGGCAACAGGCGCGTCGACGGCCATGCGCCCGGTCTGACCGGCTGCCAGCTCGACGCCTACCTCGCCGCTGGCGTCGAGTCCGACCACGAGTGCACCGAGGTCGAAGAGGCTGAGGAGAAGCGCCGCAAAGGCATGTGGGTCTTCATCCGGGAAGGCTCCGCATCCCGCGACCTGGCCGGTGTCATCGGGACTGTGCTCCGGCACGGGACCGACCGGGTCGCGCTGTGCACCGACGACCGGGAACCGGACACCTTGCTGCACTCCGGCCACGTCAACGACTGCGCCCGCCTGGCAGTCGCTGCAGGCGTACGCGCCGAGGACGCCCTCGTGATGGTGACCAGCAACCCTGCCGACTACTACCGGTTCGAGCACCTCGGCTGGCTCGCGCCCGGCTACCAGGCCGACGTGCTGTGCTTCGACGACCTGTCGGGCTTCGAGCCCGCGCGGGTATGGCAGGCCGGCAAGTTGGTGGCGGTGAGCGGTTCGGTCCTGCCCGGAGCAGTCCCGAAGGTGGGCGCGCCTGACTGGATGCGCGCGTCGGTCCACCTGGAGCACCCGCCCGGACCGAACGCCTTCGACCGTCCTCCGCCGCCAGGAGGTCGCGCCCGGGTGATCGGAGTCGAGTCGCGTTCGCTCACGACACGAGATCTCATCCTCGATGTGACCGATCCATCGGCGCAGGTGGCGCGCATCGCAGTGGTCGAGCGGCACAACCGCACGGGCCGAATCGGCCTCGGATACGTGCGCGGCTTCGGCCTCACCCACGGTGCCATCGCTTCGACGGTCGCGCATGACGCCCACAACTGCATGGTCGTTGGCGCCATCGACGAATCGGGCCCGTCCGAGATGGCCGTTGCTATCGCGAGGCTGGCCGAGATCGGCGGCGGACAGGTCGCGGTACGCGACGGACGAGTGCTTGCGGAGGTTCGCCTCCCCATCGGAGGGCTCATGAGCGATCAGAGCATGGAGGAAGTGGCGGGCGAGGTGGGACTGCTCGCTGACGCCGCGTGCAACGGCCTCGGAGTGACAATCGACTCGCCGTTCATGCAGCTGAGCTTCCTCGGCCTGTCGGTGCTGCCTGAGCTCAGGATCACCGACAGGGGTCTCGTCGACGTGACGAAGTTCGCCCTCGTCGACGTCGCCGCGCCCTGAGCGACCCGACTGGCACATGAAGCGCCGGCCGCGTCCCTGCCGGCACACGGTCGCCGGAAGCGATCAGCGACTATAGGCTGTATTTATGCTGGTATTTCTGCCGGTCTCCCTGGAAGAGGCCTTCGACGCGTTCGAGCAGTGCCCGGACGCCCACTTCCTGGCCGGCGGGACCGACTTCATGGTCGAGGTCAATTTCGCCCTCAGGCGGCCTCCTGCAGTTGTGTGCCTGCGAAGGGTCGAGGAGCTCCAGGGCTGGCGCGTTGAAGGTTCCGAGGTCGTGCTCGGTGCCGGCATCACCTACACCGAGCTCTTGGCACCACGACTCGGCGAGCTCTTGCCCGGTCTAGCGCAGGCGTCGCGAACCGTCGGCTCCCCGCAGATCCGCAACGCGGGCACGGTGGGAGGCAACCTCGGCACGGCGTCGCCCGCGGGCGACTCGCTGCCGGTGCTCGCCGCACTGGACGCCAAGATCGTCGTGGCATCCAAGCACGGGCGCCGGAGCCTGGAGCTCGCGGATCTCATCGTCGGACCGAAACGAACCACCCTCGCACCAGGCGAGGTGATCGTCGAAGTCCGCGTTCCTGCCGCGCTCGGGTCCCAACAGTTCCTCAAGGTCGGAACACGCAACGCGATGGTCATCGCCGTCGCCAACGTGGCGCTCGTCGCCGACTGGGCCGGACGTAGTGTCCGGTGCGCCCTCGGCTCGGTGGGGCCTGTGGTGATCCGGGCGCGCGAGGCAGAGGAGTTCATCTCGGCCAGGATCGACTGGGAGGGACGAACGCCGCCCAGCGACGGGGACCTCGCGGAATTCACCGCTCTGGTGCGCTCAGCGGCGCGGCCGATTGACGACCACCGGTCCACGGCGGACTATCGTCGCCACTCTGTCGGAGTGTGTGCCGAAAGGGCACTGGGACGTGTGTTCAGCGGCGACAACCGAGAAGCATCGGAGCGCACGTCGTGGGCGAGTTGATCGACTACCAGCTTCGCGTCAACGGTCGCGAGCGCGACGTCGCCGAAGCCTGGCTCGGAGAGAGCCTCCTCTACGTGCTGCGCGAGCGTCTCGGCCTCCCGGGCTCAAAGAATGCCTGCGAGCAGGGTGAGTGCGGGTCCTGCTCGGTACTAATGGACGGCAAGCTCGTCTGCTCCTGCATGGTGCTTGCAGCCAGTGCCGTCGGCTCCGACATCGTGACCGTCGAGGGACTGGGCGATGGTGACGACGGGCTGTCTGACATTCAGGCCGCGTTTGTGGCCGAAGGCGGCGTGCAGTGCGGCTTTTGCACCCCGGGCTTTGTGGTCAGCGTTCACGACCTGCTCGAACACAATCCTGACCCCACTGAGCTCGAGGTCCGCGAGGCCGTCTCGGGCAACCTGTGCCGGTGCACCGGCTACGGCCGGATCCTTGCAGCGGTGAAGGCCGCACAGGAGACACGACGAGGGTGAGCACAGTCCTGGACAAGCTGCGCGGTCGGCTGGGTCAGAGCGCGCCTCGGCCCGATGGAGTGCCCAAGGTTCGCGGCCAGTTCGCCTTCTCCTCGGACATGTTCGCCGAGGGCATGCTCTGGGGTCACATGCTGCGCTCACCGCATCCCGCGGCGGCGATCCGCAGCATCGACGTGTCTCAGGCCTTGTTGATCCCCGGGGTGCGTGCGGTCATCACCTCCGACGATGTTCCCGGGCGCAAGACCTACGGGCTCGATTACCCCGACCAACCGGTCTTCGCGTGGGATGTCGTGCGGTTCATGGGAGAACCGGTGGCTGCCGTGGCCGCCGACCACCCCGATACGGCGAGGCGGGCGGCCGCAGCGATCGTCGTCGACTACGCGCCGACCGAACCGATGACCGATCCGGCGGCTGCGGTCGATGCGGCGCCGATCCATCCGCTGGGCAACGTCCTGCATCGTCAGTGGGTCCGCTGTGGCGACCCTGAGGCCGTCGGAGCGGTCGTGGTCGAAGGTCGCTACGAGACGGCGATGCAGGACCAGGCGCAGATGGGCCCCGAGTCCGGGCTCGCGATCCCGGGTGAAGACGGCGGCGTCGACCTCTACATCGCCACGCAGTGGCTGCACATCGACCAAGAACAGATGGCGGCATGCCTGGCACTCCCGCTCGAGAAGGTCAGGCTTCACCTGGCCGGTGTCGGCGGGGCGTTCGGGGCCCGCGAGGACCTCAGCATGCAGGTGCAGATATGCATGCTGGCACTGCGCACCGGGCGCCCGGTGAAGATGGTCTACTCACGCGAGGAGTCGTTCCTCGGCCATGTCCACCGCCATCCTGCGGTCATGTGGTATCGCCACCACGCCGACCGTGACGGCCGGCTGGTGAAGGTCGAGGCACGCATCATCCTCGATGGCGGCGCGTACCTCTCGACATCCACGGCCGTGACGATGAACGCCTCCTGCATGGCGCCGGGACCGTACCTAGTCCATAACGCTGTCGTCGAGGCGGTCGCGGTCCGGACCAACAACCCACCGTGTGGGGCGATGAGGGGTTTCGGGTCGGTTCAGGCCTGTTTCGCACACGAAGCCCAGATGGACAAGCTGGCAGCGGCGCTCGGTATGGACCCGGTCGAGCTGAGGCTGCGCAACGTGCTGAAGCAGGGCGACTCCCTGATCACCGGCCAGGTGCTGCGGGGCACCGCGCCAGTCGCCGATGTCATCCGGACCTGTGCCGCCGCTCCCCTGCCCACCGGGGGCCCACAGACCGCGGCGGAGCTCGAGCTGCCCGGCGGCGCGGGCCGGACCGCCGAGCGCACGCGCGTGCGGCGCGGCGTCGGCTTCGCCGTGAGCGTCAAGAACCTCATGTACGGCGGCGGATTCGACGACTACTCGTCTGCGCGTTGCCGGCTCGAGGACGGGGTGGCAACCATCACATGCGCGGCGGTCGAAGTTGGGCAAGGTTTCGTCACCCTCGCGCAGCAGATCGCCCGTGAGGTGCTCGGGGTCGCCGACGTGATCCTCGCGCCCCCTGGCACGGCCGACATCGGCTCCGCGGGCTCGACCTCGGCAAGCCGCCAGACCTGGATGTCCGGCGGCGCTGTTCAAAAAGCCTGCTTCGCGGTCCGCGAGCGGCTGTTCAGCTGCACCGCGACCAAGTATGGCGTCTCGGCGGAGACCCTCGCGATCCTCGACGGACGGGTCGTCTCGCTCGACGGCCAGATCGACATCCCTGTCTTTGAGGCCGCCGGGGGCGAGGTGCTGGAAGAGACCGTGGAGTTCCATCACGAACCGACCGCGGAGCTCGACCAGAACGGACAAGGTGACGCCTTCGTCTCGTTTGCCTTCGCCGCCCACCGAGCAGTCGTCGACGTCGACCTTGATCTCGGCCTAGTGCGTGTCGTCGATATCACCACTTCCCAGGACGTGGGCCGCGTGCTCAACCCGGTCCAGCTGGTCGGCCAGCTGGAAGGTGGCATCGCACAGGGAGTCGGTCTTGCCGTGATGGAGGAGATCGTCCTCGACCACGGCCGGGTACGGAATCCCTCCTTCACCGACTATGTGATCCCAACTGCGCTCGACATGCCTCCGGTGCACATCGCAGCGCTTATAGAAGAACCCGAGCCCGGGTCCCCGATGGGTGCCAAAGGGGCAGGCGAGCCGCCGATGATCTCTTCGGTGGCTGCCGTGGTGGCCGCGATCCGCAACGCCACGGGACTGGAGCTCCCGAGGGCGCCCGTCCGTCCTCAGGACATCGCGCTCGCTGGGGCGAGTCGCGGTCCGACGCTGGCATCAAGTCCGAACAATGTGGAGGTATCGCAGTGAGCACACCAGTTGCCGTCTATCTGCAGGACGCACACGCGGTCCGAGAAGGAATGGCGATCGCGCAGTACGCAGAGTCAAAGGGGTTCCACGCGATCTGGCAGGCCGAGAGCCGACTCGTGCGTGAGGCGACCGTTCCGATGGCGGCCTTCCTTGCAGTCACCGAGCGGATCAAGGTGGGCTCGGGAGTCGTGAACAACTGGACGCGGAACCCGGCGCTGCTCGCATCAACCTTCTCGACCCTGGACGACCTCGCTCCGGGCCGCGTGATCCTCGGGATCGGCGCCTGGTGGGAGCCTCTCGCCAGCAAGGTCGGCGTGAAGCGGACCAAGCCGCTGGTGGCAATGCGCGAGACGATCGAAGCCGTCCGCGCCCTGCTAGCCGACCAGCACGTCACATACGAAGGCGAGTTCGTCCATCTCGACGGCGTCGAGCTCGACTACGTCCACCAGGAGCGCCGGCCCAAGGACGTGCCGATCTACCTCGGAGCAACCGGCATGCAGATGATGGAGCTCGCGGGCGAGATCGCCGACGGGGTCGTCCTCAATTATCTCGTCTCGCCGATCTACAACGACATGGCGATGGATCATCTCGAGCGTGGCGCTCACCGGGCCGGCCGCTCGGCGACCGACCTCGACCGACCGCAACTCGTGGTCTGCTCGCTCGACGAGGACCGAGACGCCGCTCTCGACGCTGCACGTCTGCTGGTCACCCAGTATCTCGGTCAGCAACCGCACATCATGAAGGCATCCGGCGTCCCCGAGTCCCTGCTTGAGGACATCAGCAAGGTCCTGACATGGCCTGCGACCGCCGACGAGGTGGAGGCGGCTTCCAAGTTCGTCCCAGACGAGGTCGTCCAGATGATCACTGCGTCGGGGACGGCCGAGGAATGCAAGGCAAAGGTCGCCGAGTACGTGCACCGCGGCTGCACCTGTCCGGTGCTCTACCCGCTCGGCTCGGACGTGCACGCCATGATCGACGCGTTCGCGGACTGGACCGCCTGAGAGGCCATTCGAGGCGCGTCAGGCATCAGCGCTGGTCCTGACCGCAGAGCGCGCGCCGAACCAGGAGCGGCTATAAGCGGGCCCAGAGCCTCTCTGCCTGCTCACGTGCACGCGCGCGTACCTCGAGGGGGTCGACGCGTGTCGGGCGTCCGTCGCGCAAGACGACCTCACCGCCTACGACGACCTCGATAGGCTGCACTCCGGGCGTGAAGGCGAGATGCCACGGGTCGATCGGCTCGTAGCTCCAACGGACTCGGTCCGCGGCGGCCTCGGGGAAAAGGGCGCTGCCGCTCTCGAGCCAGGACCATGCGGCATCGGGAGTCGCCGTCACGTCGTCCTCTCGATGGCGGACGTAGGCGATGCGGAATTCCTCCAGCATGTCCCCGCCGATCCCGTCGGTTCCGAGCACGACCCTGTTGGCAAGACGCGCAGGGCGGGCGTAGCCGACGGCGTTGTTCATGTTCGAGCGGGGGTTGTGGGCCACCGTTCCTCGAAGCGGACGATCCAGGTGCACGCAGTGCGCGAGCAGCCAGTCGTCGGTCGTCATGGCCTCGAGCCGCTCGCCGGCGGCCGAGTCCATGCGATCCTCGGCGACGTGGATGTGCACCCCCCGGCCGAGGTCGGATGCCAGCCCTGCCACTGCCTCGAGCGTGGCCTCGCAAAGCGTGAAACAGGCATGGGCGCCGACAAGCCCGCGCCCACCCGAACGAAGGAAGTGCTCGTTCTCGGCGAGCCCGGCCCGCATGCCGTCGGGACCGTTGCGGTCGGTAACCTCATAACAGCAAGAGACCCGCACGCCGACCTCCGCACACGCGTCCGCGATGACGCTGAGAGAGCCCTCGATGGCATTCGGGGACGCATGATGGTCGACAATCGCCGTCGTCCCCCGCTCGAGTGCCTCGAGCGCCCCCAGCATCGCTGACCACCTGATCATCTCGAGGTCGAGTGCACAGTCGAGCCGCCACCAGACGAGCTCGAGGATCTCTTGAAAGTCATGCGGCGTGCGCGGAGGCGCCGGCATCCCACGAGCCAGCGCCGAGTAGAGGTGATGGTGACCACAGACCATTGCTCGGGTCACGCCCGGTTCAAGTGCCGGACCGGCCAGCCCGGGCGCGGCGGTGCTCATTGGTCAACCGCGCCGACTGCCGCGCCGACCGGCACGCGCATCGGCAAGGTCGCGCGCCACAGGCCGTCCAGGTCGTGCAGCGCGGCGGCAACAGCTCCAGCTGTCGGTACCAGGCCGATCTCGCCGACACCTTTGATCCCATAGGGGGATCTGGGCTGGGGTGCCTCGACGAGGATGACCTCGATAACCGGCACGTCCTTCGCGCGGATTATGCCAAGGCTCCTGAGGGTCATGTTCTGTGGCCGCCCCTGATCATCACAAGGGAATTCCTCCGACAGAGCGTAGCCGAGGCCCATGTGCACGGCCCCTTGGATCTGGCCCTCGCACAGGAGCGGATTGACCGCGCGTCCCACGTCGTGGACCGCCACGACCCTGTCGATCTTGCCGGTGTCGCGATCGATGACCACCAGTTGTGCGGCGAATGAGAAGACCGCGTGAATCACCGGGTTCTCGAGACCCTCTTCCAGCGAGTTGGTCCAGTCGACGCGGTACTCACCCTCGTAGTCGACGTCCGGGCGACACCCGTCGGCGAGCGCACGCCGGCACGCGTCCGAGACTGCACCTACTCCCATCACCGTTCCACGAGAGCCGGTCGTCTGGCCTGCTCCAAGCTCGCGCGTCGTATCGACCACGACCCGCACCCGTCCTGGCGCGATGCCGAGCTCCTCGACGGCGACCTGTTGGGCGACGGTGTGGACGCCCTGACCCATCTCGGTCCAGCAGTGGCGAACCTCCACGTCACCATCCTCGGAGAACCGGACGACGGCTTTCACAATCTCGAGGAAGCCGTTCCCGAGCCCGGAGTTCTTGAGGCCGAAGCCAAGGCCTACAGCCTTGCCATCCTTGACCGCCTGGTCGTAGGCGGGCTTCACGGCCTCAAGGCAGGCCCTCGCTCCGATCGAGCCCTCGTCCATCACCTGTCCTGGCCCCCAGACGACACCGGGCACCACCGCGTTGCGGTACCGCATCTCCCATGCGCTGATGCCGACTTCGGCCGCCAAACGGTCGATGACTCCCTCCATGGCGAACTGCGCCTGGTTGGCGCCAAAGCCCCGAAAGGCTCCGCAGACAGGATTGTTAGTACGTACGGCAACCGACTCGACGTCGATCACCGGAACTCTGTAGGGCCCCGACGCATGACCGGAGGCGCGTTCGAGGACTTCTACACCTACCGACGCGTATGGCCCCGAGTCCGAGAGCAAGCGGGCTTTCAATGCCGTCAGCTTGCCATCGCGGTCGCACCCGGCCCAGTACTCGATACGGAACGGGTGACGCTTTGGGTGCAGCAGCAACGACTCCTCGCGTGACAGAGTGCACTTCACCGGTTGCTGGAGCACCCAGGCGGCAAGCGCCGTCTGGGCCTGGTTGGACATGTCCTCCTTGCCGCCGAAGGCTCCTCCATTGGACACCTGTTCGACGACGACCTGTTCGGTGGAGATCCCGAGCACCGAAGTGATCTGGTTACGGTCGTCCCAGACACCTTGACCGCCTGAGAACACCTTCAAAGTGCCGTCCGGGCCGGGCACGGCGAGCGTCGACTCGGGTTCGAGGAAGGCGTGTTCGACGCGCTGGGTCTGGAAGAGCTCATGGACCGTGTGAGCCGAGGCGGCGAGCGCTCCATCCACGTCGCCGCCGCGCCGGTAGGCCCTGCGGGCAAGCACGTTGCCGTCGAGCTCCCAGACGGCGTCCTCAGGATCGTCGACGGCCGCCACCGGATCGGTCAACGGGCGCAGTGGCCTGTAAGAGACCTCGACGAGCTTGGCCGCCTCCCGGGCGGTCTCCTTCGAGTCGGCGACGACGAACGCAAGGACATCGCCCAGATACGACGTTCGCCCTCCCTCGGGTATGAACACCGGCCAGTCGGCATGGATGATCCCGACCCGAAGCTCACCTGGGACGTCGGCAGCGGTGAACACTGCCCTGACACCGGCCAGGGCGAGCGCGGCGGTCGTGTCGATCTTGAGCACGTCGGCCCTGGCATATTCGCTTAGCCGGAGCGCTCCGTGAAGCATGCCCGCGACCCTGATGTCGTCCACGTAGTCACGGTCGCCGAGCGCGAGCTCGACGCCCTCGTACCGGGCGCCCCGGGAGCCGAGGCCCCCTAGGGGGACGGTCTGAGATCTTTCACCACTTGCCAGCACCTCCACCGCGTCGAGGATCTTGCTGTAGCCGGTACACCGGCACAAATGCGCTCCGAGGTAGCGGGCGGCCTCGTCGCGGGTGAGGCCAGAGCCCTTCTTGTCGATGAGTGCCTTGACCCGGACGAGGATCCCAGGCGTGCAGAATCCGCACTGGAGGGCCCCGGCAGCAGCGAACGCCTCAGCAAAGCGCTCCCTCTCGCCTACCTCGAAGCCCTCCAGGGTCGTGATCGACTTGCCGGCCACCTTCTCGAGCGAGATCTGGCAGCTCACCGACGCTTTGCCGTCGATCAGCACCGTGCAGCACCCGCACTGGCCCGACGGCGAGCAGCCATCCTTGGGCGAGGTGACGTGGAGCTCCTCACGCAAGGCAGCGAGAAGGTGCGGGTGCTCGCCCACCTCTACCGGTGTTCCGTTCAGAGTGAACTGAGTCATCGCCTCCGCGTCCCCTTGTTGCCTAGGCGGCCCGGCACCCTACAGAGCGAGGTATTGTCCAAGGCTCTCAGAGTACCGGCTCCGCCCTGTGGCTCAGCCTCCGAACACGGCGAGGCGAAAAGCCCGTTCAAAATGGCCGGCCGTCTACGGTCAATCCAATGTGAACAGGGTCCCGGTCTCTCCGTGCAGGGCTCGGGCGACGTTCTCAGGATTGGTCACGATCGCCGTTGTCCCGCCGTTGGAGAGATAGTTGATGACCGCCTGGATCTTCGGGCCCATGCTGCCAGCCGCGAAGTGCACACCTTCGGCCAGATACGCCTTGGCCTCGGCGAGGGTGAGGTGGTCGACCGTTGTCTGTTCAGGAGTGCCGAAGTTCAGCGCCACCTTCTCGACCGCGGTCGAGATGATGAGAAGGTCGGCCCCCAGGTTGTTGGCGAGCAACGCTGACGCGAGGTCCTTGTCTATGACCGCGGCGACACCGTGGAGATTGCCGTCTGCATCTGCAACCACCGGGATCCCGCCCCCACCGGCGGTGACCACGACTACGCCGGCCGCGATCAAGGCTCGGATGGCGGGAAGCTCGACAATGCGAAGGGGTTGGGGCGACGCAACGACCCGCCTGTAACCCCGGTTCGCGTCGTTGACTATGTCCCATCCCTCCTTGCGGCGCCGCTCGGCCTGCTCCTCGTCCATGAAACCGCCGATTGGCTTGGTCGGGTTTTTGAACGCCGGGTCGTCGGCAGCCACCTCTGTCTGGCAGATGACTGTCGCAGCCTCCCGGGACACGCCGAGACGTCGAAACTCGTTGCAGAGGTTCTGCTGCAACGCGTAGCCGATCGCGCCCTGGCTGTCCGCACCGCAGACGTCCAGCGGGACCTCGTGCATCTCGTGGGCCGCAAGCTCGGAGCGTCGCAAGATGAAGCCCACCTGCGGGCCGTTGCCATGGCTGATGGCGACATTCCAGCCTTCTTGAATCATGGCGACGATGTGCCGGCAAGTCTCTTGGGCCGCAATGTACTGGTCGAGCACGCTCTGGTGCTGCTTGTCCTTGATGAGCGAGTTGCCACCGATCGCGACTACGGCTGTTCCCGGAGTACTGAACATGGTTTCCATGGGCACTCTTCCGTCAGCTCATCGTCAGCGCCATCACGGCCTTTTGGGCGTGAAGGCGGTTCTCGGCCTGGTCGTAGACGATCGACTTGGGGCCGTCGATCACGGCGTCGGCGACTTCCACGTTGCGGTCCGCTGGCAGCGGGTGCATGTAGATCGCGTCGTCGTTGGTGAGCGCCATGCGCTTTTCGTCGGTGATCCAGGTGTCGTACTTGTCGATGAGGCGCTTGTCCTCTTCCGGGTCCTGGGTCGTGAGCAGCGCGCCCCAGCTCTTGGCGTACATGACGTCGGTGTCTTTGAAGCCCTCGTCGAAATCGTCCAGGATCTCGAAGCTCGCATGGGCCTTGCGGGCGTTCTCGCGCCCCTGCTCGACGATCTCGGGCATGAGCTTGAACTCGGGCGGATGCACGAGACGCAAGTTCATACCGAAGCGGGGAAGGAGAAGAACGAGGCTCTGGGCGACGCTGACAGGCTTGGAGTAGCTCGACGCACGCGCCCAGCTGACCGTCGCCGTCTTGCCGCGCGGATCGCCGAAGTGCTCGATGATCGTCATAATGTCGGCAAGCGCCTGGTGCGGGTGGTAGACGTCGCACTGCATGTTCAGCACGGGCACTCGACTGGCCTCAGCCACGTCGCGCATGTACTTGTTTCCCGTCCCCCAGTCGCATTGGCGGATGGCGATCCCGTCGTTGTAACGACCCAGGATCTCGCCGATCTCCTTGGCCGTGTCGCCGTGTGCAATCTGGGTCGTCTTGGACTCGATGAACTGGGCGTGTCCGCCGAGCTGTGCCATGCCCGCCTCGAAGGAGGTACGGGTGCGGGTACTCGAGAAGAAGAAGAGCATCGCGAGGACCTTGTCCCGCAGGTAGGCATGGGGTTCGCCGAGCGCGCGGGCGCGTTTCAGAGCGAAGGCGACGTCTAGGAACGTGTCGAGCTCGTCCTTGGTGAAATCCTGGAGAGTGATGACGTCCCTGCCACGAAGATGAGTCTGCATGACCGTCTACTCGATCGCGCCGAGGACGAGCGAGAGCAGCGCCATACGCATGACGACGCCGTTGAAGGCCTCAACCCAGTAGCGCGCGTGACGCGTGCTGTCGACGTCGGCCGGCAGCTCGTCCATCCGGGGCAGCGAGTGCAGGATGATGGCGTCGCTCTTGGCCTTGGACTTGAGAAGCTCCCGAGTGACGCGATAGGCGGGAGGCGTGAGGCCCTTGTCCTTGCTCCCCTCATCGCGCGACACCGTGTAGTCGGCCTGGACGACCGGTTCCATGTAGATGACGTCGGCGTCCGCAATGCAGCTCTCGACGTCCTCTTTCTCCTGGTACTGGACGCTGAGCAGGTCCAGTTCGGTCTTGAACTCGTCGAGCAGTGACATGTCCGGGGGGCCGACCACGAAGGCTTCGACGTCGAACTGGGAGAACGCGTAGAGGATCGAGTGCATCGTCCGCATTCGCATGTCGCCGACGCAGAGAACCTTCAGGCCGTCAAGATGACCCTTCTGCTGCCAGATCGTGTACAGGTCTGTCAGCACCTGGGTCGGGTGCTCGCCCCATCCGTCGCCACAGTTGATGACCGGGACCGAGGACCACTTTGCCGCCTCGTGCGGCGCACCCTGCTGGAAGTGGCGCATCGCGATGACGTCGCCGTAGTACTCGAGCATGTGGACGGTGTCCTTGATGGTCTCCTGGTAGAAGTCGCCGGCACGCGTCATCTTGGCGTCCGAGAAGCCCAGTACGTGGCCGCCGAGGCGGTGCATGGCGGCCTCGGTCGCTAGGCGCGTGCGGGTGCTCGGCTGATAGAACGCCGTCAAGAGCGTCTTGTGCTTGAGCAGGTCCCCGTTCCGCCTCTCGGCGGCGAACGGCTTCAACCTGTCGGCTACCGAGAAGATCTGGAAGTACTCCTCTCGCTCCATGTCCTTCAAGGACAAAATGTCCCGACCGAGGAAACTCCTCATGTCGTTGTTCCCCTTTCACTTGCTGATGACGGCCCCTCACGCCCTTCAAGGCGCGACACATAGCTCGCACCGGCGGCGTGCCAGCGGAAGCTTGTTGACCTAGCTTCGTTTCGCCTCATCGTACAAGCGCTCCGCTGCCGCGTGAGGCCGACGGTGAAACCCGGCACGAGACCAGACCCTGCGTCGTTACCACGCGGGCGACGCCGCACGAGTGACCGAGAGGGCTCGGCCAGGAGTCCTCCTTGCCTTGAACAGGCTCTAGCTGGCACCACGCCGGGCGACCTCGCATGGCTCATGCCCACAACAAGCGCGCGCGGCGAGCAAGCTCGCGATGGGCGGCGCGTAGGTCCACATTCACGAGCGAGCCGTCGGTGACGACCGCGTCACCTCCCACGAGGAGGTGGCTGACCTGGCGGGACGGCCCGAGCACGAGCCCGGCGATCGGGTCGGCGATGTCGGCGATGTCGTCCGCCGGCCAGACCGCTATGTCGGCTGGTGCTCCCACCTCGAGACGGCCGAGATCTGGACGGCCGAGGCAACGGGCACCGCCCGAGGTGGCGAGCTCGAATGCCTGGCTCGGCGTCAGGGCGTCGGGCCGGCCGGACCGCAGGCGCGCGAAAAAAAGCGCCTGCTTGACTTCGGGCAGCAGGTCGCCCCCCTCGTTCGAGGCGACACCGTCGACCCCGAGCCCGACCGGGGCGCCGGCGTCGATGAGGTCGCGCACCGGGCACAGCCCCGACGCGAGCCGGGCGTTCGAGCTCGGGCAGTGCGCCACCCCGGCGCCTGCTGAAGCGACCCGCGAAACCTCCGACGCGTCGAGATGGACAGCGTGGGCGTACCAGACGTCCCCGGCGAGCCATCCCAGCTCGTCAACTACATCGAGCGGGCGCTTTCCGAAACGCGCCAGGCAGTCGCGTTCCTCGGCGATCGTCTCGGCGAGGTGCGTGTGCAACCGCAGACCGAGCCGGCGGGCGAGCGCGGCCGACTCTCTCATCAGCTCCGCGCTGACAGAGAACGGGCTGCACGGCGCCACCACGACGGTGACACGGTCACCGTCGTGCAACCTCGCCACAACCGACTCTGTTGACGCGAGGATCGCGTCGGTGCGCTCGACGACGTCGTCGGGAGGCAATCCCCCGGCGCTCTGGCCGAGATCCATCGAGCCGCGGGAGAGGTGGAGCCGTACGCCGACTTTGCGTCCCGTCGACGCGATGGCGTCGAATACCGAGTCATCGCCGCGCGGCACGATGTAATGGTGGTCGGCGACCGTCGTCGCACCGCTCAGGGCCAACTCGGCCAAGCCGACGGTGGCCGCAACGGCGACGTCCTCGACCGAAATGCGGGCCCAGACCGGATAGAGCTCCTGAAGCCAGGTGAACAGGTCGCAGCTTGTGGCGCGGCCGCGAGTTAGCCACTGGTACAGGTGATGGTGGGTGTTGACCAGGCCCGCAGTGATGATGGCGCCGTCACAGACGATCACCTCGTCACCGGAGATTGGCTCGACAGCGCCGATCTCGGTGATCACGCCGCCTTCGACAGCCACCTCGCCAGGCCAGCGCGCCCCTCGCAGAACCTTCCGTGCGGTCACGCCATGTAGTACCGTGCGCCGCGACGAGCTGTCAACCCACAGACAAAGCTCTGAATTGGATGTGCCACCTCGGCCACTTCGGGCTGTGCCGTGACGAGAGCTGCTTGCCCCAATCGTCCCGAGCGGGAAGAATCGTTCGGTGAATATCTACGGACTCGATTCAGAAGTCGTCGACCCAGCCGCTGTCGAGCGAACGGCGCAGCGCTTCCGCGAACAGCGGATCTCACTGCCGACCTTCGGTCAGCTCACCGACCCGCGTACCGCGCCGAGCGCGCTCAGCGGGCAATTGGGCGGCGTCGACCGCAATGCTGCCTCGCCCGCCAACCTGTGGCGTATCCACTGGTACAACAAGCTCGACGGAAGCCTGGCAGAGGTCCCTGAGCACGTCGTTCTGACCAAAGAGCTCACCGGTGTCGACGCATCCATCGTCGTCGCGTTCGGCGACCGCTTCCCGATGATCGGTGCCCACAAGGTGCTCGCTGCCTACGGCTGCCTCGCCCCGAGACTGGCGACCGGCACCTTCGATCCCACGCGCCACCGGGCGATCTGGCCCTCGACCGGCAATTACTGCCGCGGCGGCGTCGCTGTCTCGCGGGTGATGGGCTGCCGCGGGGTAGCCGTGCTCCCGGAGGGAATGAGCCGCGAGCGTTTCGACTGGCTCGAGCAGTGGGTCGTGGACGAGAGCGACATCATCAAGACCCCGGGCACCGAGAGCAACGTCAAGGAGATCTACGACCGTTGCCACGAGCTTTCCCTGGACCAGGACAACGTGATCTTGAACCAGTTCTGTGAGTTCGGCAACCACATCGTCCACCGGCTCGCGACCGGTACGGCGCTCGAGCGTGTCGTCGAGCACCTGTGCTCGGAGCGGCCCGAGCTCAAGGCACGGGCGTTCGTCTCGGCGACAGGATCGGCCGGCACGATCGGCGCCGGGGACCACCTCAAGGACAGGTTCGGGTCGCTCACCGTCGCAGTCGAGGCGCTGGAGTGCCCGACGCTTCTCTACAACGGGTTCGGCGAGCACAACATCCAAGGGATCGGCGACAAGCACGTGCCCCTCATCCACAACGTGATGGGGACCGATGTCGTGATCGCGATATCCGACCGTGCCACCGACTCGCTCAACGTGCTCGCCAATACCGACGCAGGCCGGGCCTATCTGGCCAGTCGCGGCGTGTCACGCGAGATGATCACGGCTCTTGGTTCGTTCGGCCTTTCGAGCTGGTGCAACGTGCTGGCCGCCATCAAGCTCGCCAAGCGGCTACACCTCGGTGAAGACGATCTCGTCCTCACAGTCGCCACCGACGGCGCGGCCATGTACCCGAGCGAGCTCGCCGGAGCGCTCAAGCGCGACTGGACCGACGGGTTCACGGAGGTCTCAGCAGCCCAGGTCCACGGAGAGCACGTTCTCGGCGCGGGCGAAGACCATGTCCTGGTCTGCTCCGACCTCGACCGGAACCGGATCTTCAACCTTGGCTACTACACCTGGGTCGAACAGCAGGGCGTGTCGCTCGAGGAGTTCGAGGTCCGCCGCGATCAGAGTTTCTGGCGCGGACTGCTCGATCTTGTCCCTGTCTGGGACGATCTCATCACCGAGCTGAATGGCCGATCGGGCGCGCTGGCGACCGCCTGAAGCTTTCAGCGCCGGCAGCGAGGCCCCCTGACCGAGGACAACCCCTCGGGTTGTCCTCGGTCACGGGCATCCCCCATCTCCCGCCCGGTCTCCGGTACGTTCGCAAGAGTGAACAAAGTCCTCAGCGACCCCCCAAAGAGTGAGCAATGAATCAGCGAAACGCTCGGCACCGCCGAGGCAACAAACGAGGGGGCACAAGCTCCGGATTTGGAAGATGGGTCACAGGCCTGGGACGCGGAAAGCGCATCGGCCTGCTCGTCGGCGCGGTCGTGATCGTCGTAGTCGTCGCGGTAGTGCTCGCGGCAGTCCTTACCGGCGGGACCACGAAGGGGGCTTCCGGGTCGTCCTCCACGACGACCTCCAGCCCCGGTTCCTCGACCACACAGACCACGACGACGACGCGGCCGCCCACCGCGAACTCGTTCAAGATCTGTCCCCTCACAGGCCGGGCGGCACCAGGCGACAAAGTGCCGCAACGCGCGGCACTGGCCGTGAAGATCGGCAACGACCCGTACTCTCGCCCGCAAAGCGGCCTCGCCGAGGCGGACATCGTCTACGAGGAACAGGCGGAGGGCGGGATCACCCGGTACATGGCCATCTACCAGTGCCAGAGCGCGCCTTTGATCGGCCCGATCCGATCAGTGCGCTGGGACGACTGGCATATCCTTCAGCAGTACGGGCACGCCATCCTGGCCTACAGCGGTGGGATCACGCCGTGGACGCTCGACGCCGCCTCGCTCCCGTGGATCTATAACGCCAACGGCAGCGCCTATCCGACGGCCAACGCCTTCTACCGCTACAACTCCGGCACACTGCCCGCGAGCCAGGGCGCGCCGTACAACTACTACAGCTCGACGTCGGCGCTTTGGAAGCTGTTTCCCGACAGCACGACACCCCCGCCGACAATGTTCCAATTCTCCACCAAGGTCCCTGTCGGCGCAGTGCACATCGTGTCCGCGTCCGTCCCGTTCTCGAGCGCCTCGCCGGTCGTGTGGCAGTGGAGCCCAACAGACAGGCAGTGGCTGCGCTTCTACAACACCCAACCCGACGACGATCCCTCCGGCCAGCAGTTGCACGCCACCAACGTCGTCATCCAGATGGTGCAGACCCAGAAGGGGCCCTACAACGAGAGCGGCCCGGACAGCCAGGACGTCGAGAGCCTCACGGACGGAACCGGCACCGCCTATGTCTTGCGCCACGGTGACCTTTTGAAGGGGACCTGGAGTCGGCCGACAGGCTTGAACATCACCAGGTTCGCGCTCCCGAACGGAAAGCCGATCACCCTCGAGCCCGGTACGACTTGGGTCGAGGTCGTTCCCGACACGGTTCCGGTCAGCTTCACCAAGTGAGCAGCACGCCGTCGCCTTAGCTCGGCGGTCCGCCTGCAGTCCGCTCAGAGTGAACGGACTGCTTTCTCGAGCACCGAGAGCCCCTCGTTCAAGAGACCGTCCGAGATCACGAGCGGCGGGAGGATGCGCACGACATTGTCGTAGGTTCCCGCCTTCAACAAGATGACCCCCTCGGAATGGCACGCGGCCAGAACCCTGGAAGTCGAAGCGGCATCGGGCTCCTTCGTCTGCGGGTCAGTGACGAACTCGAGGGCCCCCATGGCGCCGATGACGCGGACTTCGCCTACGGCCGGCACCTCCTCGGCAAGATTGCCCAGCCGAGCCTTGAATATCTCGCCGATCTCCTGCGCGCGCCCCACAAGACCGCGGGATTCGATCTCCGACAACGCGCCGAGCCCCGCGGCACACGAGACCGGGTTACCGCCGAAAGTCGAGCCGAGCCCCCCGGGATGAATGGCGTCCATGATGTCGGCTCTCCCGGTGACCGCACCGATCGGCAGACCACCGCCAAGTCCCTTGGCCGTGGTGATGAGATCAGGAACGAGCCCGAAGTGCTCACACGAGAACATCTTGCCGGTCCTGGCAATGCCGGCCTGCACTTCGTCCGCGACAAAGACGATCCCGTGCTCCTTGCAGTACTCGGCGAGCCGCGGCAGGAATCCGCTTCCCGGGATAATCACACCACCTTCACCCTGCACGGGTTCGACGAGCAGACACGCGATCCGGTTTCCGCCGATCTGCTTGTCCATCGAGGCGATAGCCAGATCCGCACACGCGTCTCCGCACCGCTCAGGCGGTTGTCCGCAGCTGCAGCGGTAGGGGTAGCTGAATGGCTCACGGTAGATCTCCGGCGCAAATGGCCCGAAGCCCGACTTGTAAGGCATCGCCTTGGCGGTGAGCGACATGGTGAGCAGAGTCCTGCCGTGGAAGGCGTGGTCGAACACGACGACCGCTTGACGGCCGGTGAAGGATCGGGCGATCTTCACGGCGTTCTCGATTGCCTCCGCACCCGAGTTGACAAACAGGCTGCGCCTGTCGGTGTCACCGGGCATGAGTGCGTTGAGGCGCTCCGCGAGCTCGATATACCCTTCGAACCCGGTCACCTGGAAACAAGTGTGGGTGAAACGCCGAACTTGCTCGGTGACGGCTGCTACGACCATCGGAGCGCTCGACCCGACGTTCAGCACCGCGATCCCGGCGCCGAGGTCGATAAAGGAGTTCCCGTCGACGTCGACCACGATTCCGCCGTAGGCACGCTCGGCGAAAATGGGCATCGTGGCTCCCACACCGGCTGGGACGGATGCCTTCCTTCGCTCGGCAAGCTCCAGGGACCGGGGGCCGGGGATCGCGGTCCGGATCTCGCGCACCTGGGGGACCTCAGCGGATTCCAACACCATCACCACCTGGATTCGGGCGAGCACGCCGCGTGACGCGCAGCCTCGCTCGCGTGGACTCGATTGCCTTGGAGCATAGCCAAGGCCCCGCTGAGATTCTGAGTGGGCGATCGCGTCCGGTCGCCGTGGAACTGTTGACCTGAAGACCACGCCGGCGCGAACCGCCGTCGTGCCAGACGGTGATCTCGGGCCGGTCCCTTCCGCGGACCCGGCGCTCGAGTTCGACCACCGGACGCGATGTCCGGTCGATCGACCGGCATGTGCGGTGATGATGAGCTCTGTGGCCTTGGCAAGCGGGGCCGGCCCATCGTGTGCCACCGACCCGGACTGGGTGGCGAGATTGGCCCACTCTCTGTTTCCCTGCTCGTTTCCTCGCCGACTGGGCCGAGACCGCTCGAGCGCCACGAACCTGTGACTCCGCGTCGTCCCGCGACCATGTGACCACCCGTGTCGTTCCGGTCCCCGGTATGATCCGGCGGTGCTAATCACGGGTGCTCATCAATTCGCGCACATAGTGCTGGTCGCACGATCGAGCGGTCTCGGTCATGCGGCTCAACAGAGCAAGATCACCTTCTTCCAGGCAGTGGTGCTCGGAGTCCTTCAGGGAGTCAGCGAGCTGTTTCCCGTGTCGAGCCTCGGCCACGCCGTCGTCTTCCCGGCCCTGTTCAACTGGCACAACGTGGTCGCCTCCGAGAGCAAGCCCGAGTCGTTCTGGCTCGCCTTCGTCGTTGCGCTTCACGTGGGCACGGCCCTCGCTCTCGTCGTGTTCTTCTGGAAGGACTGGAAGGCGATCGTCGGAGGTCTGTTCCATTCCGCGCGGGCCCGGACGATCACGACTCCCACCGAACGGCTCGGCTGGCTCCTCGTAGTCGCGACCATCCCCGCCGGCATCACCGGTCTCGCTCTCGAGCACGAGCTGCGCGTGCTGTTCTCAAAGCCGCTCGCAGCCTCGATTTTTCTCATTGTCAACGGGTTCATCCTCTTTGGCGGCGAGGCCGCCAGACGCCACGCCGAGGTCCGGGAGCGACGTGGCCATTTGCCGCCCCGGGAGTTGAAGACGCTCGAGTTCAAGGAAGCCGGCGTGATCGGAACGGCTCAAGTTCTTGCTTTGCTCGCAGGCATCAGCCGCTCGGGCGTGACGATGGTGGCCGGGCTGATTCGGGGCTTGGATTACAAGGATTCGGCAAGGTTCTCCTTCCTGCTCGCGACGCCGGTGATCCTGCTCGCCGGGCTCTACAAGATCCCTGATCTCATGGGGACGCTTGGAAACGGCGTCCGTGGTCAGGCACTTGTCGGCGCCGCGTGCGCCTTCGCCGGCGCCCTGGTCTCCGTCGCGTTTTTGACCCGGTACTTCAGGACTCGAACACTTTGGCCTTTCGGCCTGTACTGCCTCGCGATGGGCACATTCTGCGTCGTCCGCTTCGCCTGAGCGCGGCCGTAGTCTGGCGAGGTGGCCATCTACGACATCCCCATCGATTCCCTTCAAGGCGAGCGGCTCGACCTGCACGCCTTCGAAGACAAAGTACTTCTCATAGTCAACGTTGCGTCGCGCTGCGGGCTCACGCCCCAGTACTCAGGTCTGGAGAAACTGCAGCAGCAGTACGGCGAACGGGGTTTCGCCGTGCTCGGAGTCCCTTGCAACCAGTTCGGGGAACAGGAGCCCGGCTCGGCCGAGGAGATCGCGACTTTCTGCACGACGACATACGGCGTGAGCTTCCCGATGACCGAGAAGCTCGAAGTGAACGGACCCGGTCGTCATCGGCTCTACGCCGCGCTGACCGACGTCGCCGACGCCGAGGGGAATGCCGGTGACATCCAGTGGAACTTCGAAAAGTTCGTCGTCGCGCCCGGCGCTCAGTCCATCGTGCGCTTCCGGCCTCCGATCGAGCCGAGCTCACCTGAGGTGGCGGCGGCAATCGAGGCCGCGCTCGCGCGCTGAGTGCCCCGCAGCGACCAACAAACCATCCCATGTGCACGAGGAGCCTGACCAATGGCTGAGGTGACCGGCGACCTCGTCGTGACGCGGTGGCTGACTATTCCTGCCAACGAGCTCCGCTGGCGCTTCTCGGGCAGCGGCGGACCTGGCGGGCAACACGCGAACACCTCGAACACAAAGGTGATGTTGACCTGGAACATCGAGACGTCCGAGACGCTCTCCGACTCCCAGCGGACGCGACTTGTCTCAGAGTTCGGGCCCGTAGTGCGCGTCGTTGCCGTTGACGAACGCTCGCAGACGCGCAACCGGGACATCGCGCTCGAACGCCTCCGCGACCGGGTGCGGGCCGGGCTGGCAGTGCGTGCATACCGGCGGCCGACTTCGCCGACCAGATCCTCCATTGCTCGCAGACTCACGGCAAAACACAGGCGATCCGAACGCAAGACCGAGCGGCGCACCGACCAAGAGGCCGAGGACTAGGCCCTCTGAACAAGAACGAGCGGAGTGCCCGAAACACCTCACCGCAGGCGGAAACGCAGCGATGGGTGAGCGGCACCCGAGCTGCAAAATCTCGTCGAAAGCCGGTCGCCGGGAAAGATAACCTGGAGTCGCTGCTCGGGACATCCGGGGGCTTGGTCGCGTAGCGGATCCAACGATCCCGAGCACGTCGATCACACTTGGTCCGACAGAGGGCGCTGGCGCAACAAGGATCATGGCAGTGGACACCGCCGATACGGTGACAGCCGGCGCTCCGGCGCGTGCCGAGGGTCTCGCAGTCGATGCCTTGAGAACAAGCGCGCTGCAAGCCGATCCGCCTGTCGATGTCGGCGACGAATCGCTTCACCAGTTCGGCGCTGCCGCTGGCGTGGCGGCGACACTTCTTTGCCTCTTGGTCATCTGGATGGCGTCGCACGCAGGTGCGCACCGATCCACAGCCGAAATCGACGCCGTCGTCAAGCTCGTCGTCGCGACGCTCGCGACAGCCAGCTGCGTCGTGTTCGGCCGCAGGGCAACCCCTCAGGTGCGCCTCGCCTGGATGTGGATCGGGACCTTCGCCGCCGTCTGGGCCGTCGGGGCAGCCGTCCTCACTTGGTACGAATTCGCCAGGAACGGTGTCGTGCCGTTCCCCTCGCCAGCCGACGCCGGATTTCTCGCGGCTCTGCCGATAGCTGCAATCGGCGTCATGCTGTTCTCCTCGGCTCCTGTCTCGCTCGCACGTATGCTGCTCGACGGCGCCATCGTGGCTGGATCGCTGCTCATCGTGAGCTGGAGCACCGCCCTCGGCACCGTTTACCACTCCGGGTCGGGCAGCGTCTTCTCCCAGGCGATAGGGCTTGCCTATCCAATCAGCGATGTGATCGTCGCCACTGTCGGCGTCAGCGTCCTTGCCCAAGGTCGTAGTCGCCAACGTGTCGCACCCGTGCTGGTCGTCGCCGGGTTGCTCTGCCTGACGGTCGCCGACAGCAGCCTCACCTATGTCAGCCAGCTCGCATCGTTCCGCTACGACATGCTCGTCGACGCCGGTCGCGTGGCGGGCTTCATCCTCATCGCTCTCGCTCCCCTTTGGCCACCAAAGGGAACGACGACGCGCGACGAGGTCGACGGGCCCTCGCCGTGGCAGGTCGCGCTCCCCTATTTGTTCCTGGCCATCGCGATTTTCGCGGCCGCGCTCAAGGACACCCAGTCCGGCCACCTCGACCTTTTCGACGCGATCGCAGGGCTGTGCGTCATCGCTGCGGTGCTCACGCGCCTCGTTCTCACCCTCGTCGAGAACCTGCGCCTCACCAGCCAGATGCGCTACGCCGTCACGACTCTTAGGGCGAACCAGGTCGAGCTCGTCCACTACGCCCTCCACGACTCCCTCACCGGCCTCCCGAACCGGGTGCTGTTCGGCGATCGCATCGAGCACGCACTCGCACGCCGCTCGTCGCCGACCAGCCGCGTCGCTGTGATGCTCTGCGATCTCGACAGCTTCAAGGACGTGAACGACACGCTCGGCCACCCGAGCGGTGACGAGGTGCTGATCGCAGCCGCTGATCGCCTGAGCTCGTGCGTACGTCCCGCCGATACCGTCGCACGAATCGGAGGCGACGAGTTCGCCATCCTCATCGACGACGCGTCAGGAATCGACGAGGTTGCATCGGTCGCCGGACGCGTGTGCTCGGCGATGCGCACACCGTTCACCGTCGCCGGACGCGATTTCATCGTTCAAGTGAGCGTCGGCATCGCGATGGCCAATCAGTACGACACCCGCAGCGAGAAGCTCCTGCAGGATGCCGACGTCGCCCTGTACGCGACCAAGGACGCCGGCGGCAACGACTACACGTTCTTCGAGCCACGCCTCGGCAAGGCCTACGTGGACCGGCTCGGGTTGCAAGCCGAGCTTTCCATGGCCCTTGACAACGGTGAGCTATTCATCGAGTACCAGCCTGTCGTCGAGCTTGAGTCAGGGCGTACCGTCGGCGTCGAGGCTTTGTTGCGGTGGCGTCATCCCCGTCGCGGAGTACTCGAACCCGTGGACTTTCTCCAAGTCTCCGACAACTCCGCCATCGCGGTCGAGATCGGTGCCTGGGTCTTGGGCGAGGCCATGCAGCAGCTTCGTGGATGGAGGGAACGGATCCCGGCGGCGGCTCACCTGTGGACAGCGGTCAATGTCTCGACGAGGCAGCTCGCCAGCGGCGATCTCGTCAGCGCCGTTTCCAAAGCCATCGACGCGAGCGGCCTCGAACCAGAGTCGTTGCACATCGAGCTGACGGAAAGCGCGGTGACCGACCTCGTCGAATGGTCCATGCTCGTCCTGACAGAGCTGAAGAAGCTGGGGGCAAAGCTCGAGATCAACGACTTCGGCACGGGCTACTCGTCGCTCGCATACTTGAAGCAGCTGCCGATCGACGGGGTGAAGATGGACCGTGCCTTCGTGGAAGGCCTCGGCTCAGACGGTCGTGATGCCGTCATCATCGAGGCGGTTGTCGCGCTGGCGCACGCCCTGCGGCTGAAGGTCGCCGCCGTGGGTGTCGAGAACAGTCGGCAGCTCGAGTGGCTCCGGACGCTTGGATGCGATTACGGACAGGGCTACCAGTGGAGCGTCCCGCTGCCGCCCGCCGAGCTCGAGCGGTGGCTCATCAAGACGTAACTGAGAAGCGGCGGTCGTTCAACACCGCCGCAGCTTGCGACACCCGGAGTGCGAAAAACCTCTCAAGCCGCAAACCCGGCACGCCGATCAAATAGCTCATGTCGCACTCCAACAACATTGATTCCCAGAGACGACCGCAAGAGCAGGATCACCGAAAGGCGCGATGGCCGCGACGATCCAAGCTCGCGGCGGCCGTAGTCGGTGCCCTGCTCGCAGGAGGAGGCGCCTACGCGGCGACGAACTGGACCGTCGGGATCGCCGGTGGCTCCAGTGGTGAGGCCAAGTCGGCGACGGTGTCCAACCTGACCGTTGCCGCGGTCGCGACCCCAGCTGCCGGCAACTTGCTGTACCCGGGCGGCAACGGCGACGTCGTGCTCACGATCTCGAACCCGAACCCGTTCCCGGTCACCGTCACGGGCGTGAACCTGCCGACCAGCTCGGTGTTCGCGGCCGGGTTCACGACAAGTGGCCTGTCGAGCGCACAGCTGGGTTGCTCGTCTGCCACGAGCGACGTCATCTGGAACTACTCCAGCGCCACGAGCGGGAGCGCTCACGCCCTCACGACCCCGGTCACCGTCGCGGCCTCCGGCCAACCGGGTAACCCTCTCACCGTGACGCTCACCAACGACGCCAGCATGACCGCGGCTTCGCCCGCGGCGTGCGAGAACACCTACTTCTCGATGCCGTCGCTCGCCGGTATCGCAGCTTCTGGTGGTGCCGCGGTTGCTACGGCGAGCCCGGCCACCGACGCCTGGACGAACTGATCGTCCGAGCAGG
>Ga0302157_10001318_pt1 | contig 30803 bp, 21 predicted proteins | sample I_Bog_N3_3_FD_193502 | JGI IMG/M metagenome (GOLD analysis project Ga0302157, IMG submission 193502) | Peat permafrost microbial communities from Stordalen Mire near Abisko, Sweden - I_Bog_N3_3 | ecosystem: Environmental > Terrestrial > Soil > Wetlands > Peat | place: Sweden: Abisko, Stordalen...
AAAAAGTCACGTAACGCGGATCGCCGCTCCCGAGCACCGTCAACCCGCAGTCCCGCGCCGCCAGCGACTCGGGCAGCGCATCGAACAGCAGATCGAAGCCCTTCTGGTCGGTGAGGCGGCTCACGATCGACAGGAGCGGGCTCGCTTCGTCGAGGACGAGGCCGCTCTCGGTCAGCAGTCGCCGCTTATTGAGCCGCTTACCCGTCAAGTCGTGCGGGTCGAAATGCGCACTCAGATGCGGATCGTGGCGCGGGTCCCAGGCCGCATAGTCGACGCCGTTCAAGATTCCCGTGACGCCGTCGGCTCTGGCGCGCAGCGCCGCCTCCATCCCCATGCCGAGCGGCACGGTGCAGATCTCGCGTGCATAGGTGGGACTCACGGTCGTGACCTTGTCGGCGAACCGGATCCCGGTCTTCAGCGAATTGATGACGCCGTTGCGCAGGTCGTCCTGATCGAGCAGCGCATAGCCCGAACCCAAGCCAAGATCCGCGGCGGCGCTCGCCGGCATGAGGCCCTGATAGCCGATGTTGTGGATCGTGAGCACCGATCGGACCCGCGCGAGCGCCGGATCGGCCGAATACAGCGTTTTCAGGAGCAGCGGCAGGAACGCCGTGTGCCAGTCGTTGCAGTGGAACACGTCCGGCACGAATCCCATGAGACGGCAGGATTCGATCGCCGCCCGCGTGAAGAACAGGAACCTAAGATGCTCGTCGGGGTCCGTGGTGTAGAGGCTAGCGCGATCGAACAGCTTCGGGCAGTCGATGAAAAAGACCGGCCGCTTCGCGCCTGGAAATGGCGACCCGAAGAGCGAGAACTCGATGCGTTCGGCCCCGATGACAATGGTCACTGCTTGGACTTCTTCGATGGGCGTGAAGCTCCGCCCGCCGGCGCGGATGCTCGCATACAGGGGCATGAACGCGTGTATGTCGTGGCCCAGGCCGGCGAGTTCGCCGAACAGGGCGCCGGCGACATCGGCGAGGCCCCCTGTCTTCGCATACGGCAGCATTTCCGAGGACAACATACAGATCTTGAGTGGTTCCATGGCCGGGAGTCTAGCAAACGTGGCGCATGGGGTGCCCCGCAAAACCTGATGCGATTCACGGTCGAGTGTGGCAGTCTCTGACCGGGTTCTGGCTGAAATCTCCGAAAGCGCCTCTCTGAATTCCAAGGATGACACCATGATAGAACGGCGGCACGCAGCTCGTAACAACACCGGTCGCTATGTCAGCCGTCTGACCAGCGGCACCCTCGCCGTGGTCATGGCGGGCGGCCGCGGCGAGCGGCTCAAGGCCCTGACCCTGAATCGCTGCAAACCCGCCACACCGTTCGGCGGCAAGTTCCGCATCATCGATTTCGTGCTGTCGAATTGCGTGAACTCCGGCATCCGCCAGATCGCGGTGCTGACGCAGTACAAGGCGCAGTCCCTGATCCAGCACATCCAGCGGGGCTGGAGCTATTTGCGCGGCGAAATGGGCGAATTCGTCGAACTCATTCCGGCGCAGCAGCAAATCGGCGAGCACTGGTACCGGGGTACGGCGGATTCGGTGTTCCAGAATCTGGAATTCATCCGTTCGCACAATCCGACCCACGTATTGATCCTCGCGGGCGATCACATCTACAAAATGGACTATGGCCCGATGATCGCCTACCACGAGCAGAACGAGGCCGACATCACCGTGGGCGTCGTCGATGTGCCGATCGAGCGGGCGCGCGAATTCGGCATCATGACCACGGACGCATCGAACCGCGTCGTGAAATTTGCGGAAAAGCCCGACAAGCCCGATCCGATCGTCGGCAACGAAAACCTCGCCCGCGCGTCGATGGGCATCTACGTGATCGCGATGGACCGTCTCGACAAGCTGCTGACGGACGACGCCGACAACAAGTCGAGCGCCCATGACTTCGGCAAGAACATCATCCCGCCGTCGATCGATCGGCTGCGGGTCTACGCCTACCCGTTCCAGGACGTCGAAACCCGGGCGCAGAGCTATTGGCGCGATGTCGGCAACCTCGATGCCTTCTACGAGGCGAACATGGAGCTCGTGGCGCTCAATCCCGAGCTCAACATCTACGACCGCCAATGGCCGATCTGGACCTACCAGGCCCAGCAGCCGCCCGCGAAGTTCGTGCTCGACGAGGAAGGACGGCGGGGCATGGCGGTGAACTCGATGGTCACGGGCGGGTGCATCATCTCGGGTGCCTACGTGACCCAGTCCCTGCTCGCGACCGACGTGCGCATCGAGGAGGCGAGCCGCGTCGAGAGCTCCGTGCTGTTGCCGTCGGTGACCGTGGGCCGGCGCTGCGTGCTTCGCCGCTGTATCGTCGACGAGAACTGCGTCATTCCCGACGGCGTCCAAATCGGCGTCGATCACGCGCGGGATGCCGAACGTTTTTATGTGACCGAAGGGGGCGTGGTCCTCGTGACGTCCGACATGGTGAAGGCGCTGAGCTGATCGTCCCGCCCGGGCGGATCTCGTAAGGCGAGAAGGTCCCACGCAGCAATCACCTCGGCGGCCGTGATGCCCTGCATGCTGGGCTCCCCGCCCTGTGTTCCCGTCAACACGAGCACGGGCGCACCCGCGCTGCCCCACGGCCGGTAGAGCGACGGCAGCGCCCTGCCGAACAGCACGACCTGCGGGCACGCGACGGCTGCGGCCGCGTGCGCCGGACCGGAGTCGACCGTGAGCAGTCCGGCCGCGCGCGCGAGCAACGCGACCAGGCGCGGCACGGGCAGATCGTCGGCGACGTTGTGCAGACCGGACACGGGTGTCTGTTCGATGAGGGCTTGATTCAAGACATATTCCGGCCCCGTACCGAGCAGCAGAATCGCGTGGCGCGGGTGCCTCGCGCGCAGGTGCAGGATCGCCGTCCGCCATCGCTCCGGCGGCCAGTATTTGTGATTCGCGGCGAGGCGCCGCGTCCCGCGCCGCATCGTGCGCTTGTTCCCCATCTGCACGAGCAGCAGGGGCGCTGCGGCGATACCGCGCGCGCCCAGCCAGTCCTCGAGATCCGCGTGCTGTGCATCGCCGACCCGCAGCTCGCAGCCGAGATCCGCCGTCGGCGCGCCGGGCGGCGGCGCACCCGCCCGCGCTCGCGGCAGCATGCGGGCGAGCCTGCGCCATTGTGACGTGGCATGTTCTTCAGGCAAGCGCGGATGATCCGCGACGTCCACGATCCAGTCGGCGCCGACGCCCGCTCGGTTCAAGAGGCGGCGTGCCGCGTCATCGTCGTCGCAAAGCCAGGTCGCACTCAAGCCCCGCGCACGCAGCGCGCCGACGACGCGCCGCTGATCGGGTGCGAGCCAATAGGGAGTCTTGCGACTGCGCAGACTGTAGACGGTGCCGACGCCCGGCTGCCCGGTGAGCAGGGGCTCGCTCCAAGATCCCGATGTCAGCACATCGACGGGCACGCGATACTCGGCATGCAACTCGCGGATCAGGGCGGTCAAGAGCACCATGTCGCCGAAGGCGCCGAAGCGCACGACGAGCGGACGTTCGCAAGTCCACGGTGGCTGCACGCGGCGAAACCTCGGGGTAAGCATGTCGCGCCCTGCGCGCGCGGCGCCAGTTTACCGGCAAAATCGGCTGGCGGAGCGGCGTCGATGCTATCCTTGCGCGCTTGGAATCTTGGCTCGGGCAACGCCATCGGGGCAGTGACAACGCATGATTTTGGTCATCGACGTCGGCAATACCCGCCTCAAGTGGGCTTGGTTGACGAGTACCGGTCTCTCCGATCAACAGGCCGTGGTGCACCGGGACGCGAAGCCGGCCTTGTGGACCGCCGCCCTGTTCGATGCCGGCCAGAGACCCGATCGCGTGCTGGTGTCGAACGTCGCCGGCGAGGCGATGGCGAAGACCCTCACGAAGCTCGCGAAGCAAACCTACGGCGTGAAGGTCGAATTCGTCACGGCGACGCGCCAGTTCCTGGAGCTCACGAACGGCTATTTGGACCCGTCACTGCTCGGCGCCGACCGCTGGCTTGCGGTGATCGGCGCCTGGACGACGGCGCGATCCGCGCTCTGCGTCGTCGACGCCGGCACGGCCGTCAAGGTCGACAGCGTCGATGCCAACGGTTTGCACCTCGGCGGACTGATCGTTCCCGGCATACACATGATGCGCGACGCGCTGCTGCGGCGGACACACGACATCGCCAAGGCCGTCGAACAGAGCACCCCGTCGATGGCCGGCGTGCTCGCGAACAATACGATCGGCGCGGTCTCGCGCGGCGCCGTGTTCGCGCTCGCCGGCATGGCCGATCGCGCGGCCGAAATCATCGAGCAGAACACCGGTGTCAAGCCGCAGCTCTTCATCACGGGCGGCGATGCGGGCATGATCACGGGCACGATGCGCGCTCGCGGCGTGATCGTGCCCGATCTGGTGCTGCGCGGGCTCGCCGTGATCGCGGCCCAATCGCGCTGAAGCGCCCGGCCATGCCGTCGTCAGATTCTCGCCCCCGGCCCGGCTCGCGCAATTTGATCACCGACGTCGCCGGCCTCGCCGTGGGCCATGCGGGCGATGCGCGCGTACGGTCCGGCGTCACCACGATCGTGTTCGGGGGAGATTGGGCTGCGGCCGCCGACGTGCGCGGGGGCGGCCCCGGGCTGCGGGAGACCGAGGCGCTCGCCGCGGAGAACCTCGTGGGGCGCGCGCACGCGCTCGTCTTCGCGGGGGGCTCCGTATTCGGCTTGGGTGCCGCGGACGGCGTCGCCGCCGCGCTGTCGGCCCGCGGTATCGGCCTCAAATTGCGCGCGGACTCGCCCGCGATTCCGATCGTGCCGGCGGCCGTGCTACACGACCTCGGCAATGGCGGCGACAAGAACTGGGGCCTCGCGCCGCCCTACCGGGAGTTGGGCATCGCAGCCCTGCAAGCGGCCCATGCCGATTTCGCGCTGGGATCGGTCGGCGCCGGGATGGGCGCGATGGCCGGCTTGCGCAAGGGCGGCATCGGCTCCGTCTCACTGGAGCTGGGCAGCGGCCTCGTCGTGGGTGCGCTCGTCGCCGTGAACTGCGTGGGCTCCGCGCTGATGCCGGACGGCGCGAGCTTTTGGGCTTGGCCTTTCGAACTGGATGCCGAGTTCGGGGGCCGGGCACCGCCGCGCGGACCGTTCGCCATCAGCGACCCCGTGCCCGACGAGTCGCGCCTGCGCGATCTCGGCCGAATGCAAGGCGGCGTCAATACGACGCTCGCGCTCGCGGCGACCAACGCCGCGCTCTCGACGGTGGAATGCAAGCGCATCGCCATCATGGCCCAGGACGGCATTGCGCGCGCGATCAGGCCGGCGCACACGCCGTTCGACGGGGACACGGTGTTCGCCGTGGCGAGCGGCGACGTCGCGCTCACGCCGGACGAGCGCCGTGCGGCGCAGATCGCAGTCCTCGGCGCGGCGGCGGCCGACTGCGTCGCACGCGCCGTCGCGCGCGCCGTGTTTCACGCAAGCACCGCATCGAGCGACGGCGCCGCGGCGAGCAGCGCGGCCGTATAGGCATCCTGCGGCGAGTCGAACACACTGAGCGTCGGGCCGTGCTCGATGATGCGGCCGCGCTGCATGACGTAGACGCGGTCGGCAATCGCCCGGACCACGGCGAGATCGTGCGAGATGAAGAGGAACGAGAGTTTCGCGGCATCGGCGAGTTCGGCGAGCAGCGCGAGTATCTGGGCGCGCACCAGCACATCGAGCGCGGACAGCGCTTCGTCGAGCGCGATGACCGCGGGCGCCGTGATCATGGCGCGCGCGATCGCGATCCGCTGGCGTTGGCCGCCCGAGAATTCGTGTGGGTGGCGCCTGGCGTCGGACGCCGCGAGGCCCACGCGCTCCAGCGCCTCGGCCACCATGCGGGCCCGCTCGGCCGGCCCCGGATGCGGGTCGAGCAGGTGGCAAGGTTCGGCGACCAGCCGCTCGATCGACCACTCCGGGTCGAAACTGCCGTAAGGGTCCTGGAAAACCGCCTGGATGTCGCGCCGCATGCGCCGTTGACGGGCGCCCCGCGCGTCCGTGAAGTTCTCGCCGCGCAGACGTACCGTTCCGCCCGCCGGGGCATCGAGTGCGAGCAGCACCCGCAGCAGGCTCGACTTACCCGACCCTGATTCGCCCACGAGCCCGACGATCTCTCCGGCGCCGACCTCGAGCGAGACGTGATCGAGCGCCCGCCAAGGCGGCGGCGGCGGCCATAGCGCGCGCCGGCGCTGCGGGTAGTCGTGCACCACGTCGATGATTTCGAGGACAGGCGGCGTCGGCGCAGCTCCGGACCCGCGCGCCCGGCGCGGCCGCTCGAGGCGCGCCGCATCGACGAGAGCCTGCGTCTGCGGTTCGGCCGGTCTGCGCAGGATCGCGCGCGTCGCTCCGTGCTCGATGATGCGCCCTCGATGCATCACCGCGACGCGGGTCGTGTTCGCGGCGATCACGCTCATGTCGTGCGTCACGAGCACGATGCCCATGCCCGTCAGGCGTACGAGATCTCGCAGACACCCGAGCACCTGGGCTTGGCTGGTCATGTCGAGCGCGGTGGTCGGTTCGTCGGCGATCAGAACCGCGGGCGTGAGCACCGTGGCCATCGCGATGGCGACCCGCTGGCGCTGGCCGCCCGAGAGTTCATGCGGATAACGCTCGAGCGACTGCCGGCTGGCGTCGAGACCCACGCGCGCGAGCGCCTGCCGCGCCAGGCGCTCGGCCTCGCGGCGCCCCGCTGCCGCGTGCAGACGCGCGGTTTCCGCGACCTGCGCGCCGATCGACAGCAACGGATTGAGCGCCGTCATGGGCTCCTGGAACACCATGCCCAAGTCGAGGCCGCGTACCGCCGAGAGCTCCCGCTCGGTGAGCGGAACGAGGTCGCGCCCGTTCAGCAGAATTCGGCCCGACCGCCGCGACCGCGGGGGCAAGAGGCCGAGGATCGCGAGCGCCGTCAGCGATTTGCCGGAACCCGAGGCGCCGACGAGTCCCAGGATCTCGCCCGCGCCGAGCGTCAGTGAAACGCCGCTCAGCCGTGTCTCGCCGGCGATCGCCACCTCGAGCGACCCGACTTCGAGCAGCGCCGGCGCCGCGTTGTCGTCGCTCCGCGGATTCACCGCTCGCGCCTGGGCTTGAGGGCCGCCCCGAGCAAATTGAGTCCCAGCACGAACAAGGCGACGGCAAGGCCCGGGAATACGGCGAGCGTCGGCGCGAGTGCGGTCAAGGTCTGTGCATCGCCGAGCATGCGCCCCCAGCTCGGCGTTGGCGGCTGCACGCCGAGCCCGAGATAGGCGAGCCCCGCCTCGGCCGTGACGCCGACCGACATTTGAATCGTGACCTGCACCGCGAGCAGCACGCGCGCGTTCGGCAGGATGTGCTCCCAGGAAATCGCGAGAGCGCCCTTGCCGGCGACGCGCGCGGCCGCGCTGAAGTCGCGCACCCACAGCGCGAGGGCCGCGGCGCGCGTGACGCGTGCGAACACCGGCACGTTGAACAGGCCGATCGCGACGATCGCATCGACGGCGCCGGGGCCGAACGCCGCGGCGAGCAGGATCGCCGAGAGCAGCGCGGGGAACGCGAACAACACGTCGTTGGCGCGCATGACGATCTCGTCGAGGAACCCGGGCCGCGCAGCCGCCGCGAGCCCTGCCGGCACGCCGGCGGCGAAACCGATGAGCACCGACAGCGCGGCGACGCCGACCGACGCCTTGGCACCCGCCATGATCATCGACAGCACGTCGCGGCCGAGCTGATCGGTGCCGAACCAATGCTGCGAGCTCGGCGGCTGGAGCTTGGCGGCGATCGCAAGCGCCGTGGGATCATAGGGCGTCCATACGAGCGCGACGAGCGCCATCGCCACGAACAGGCCCGTCAGGACGGCGCCCAGGACGAAGGTCGAACCGTGCTGCCGCGAGGTCACGAGTCGCCGCGCGGCGCGAGCCGCGGATTCACGAGCGCAACCGCGAGATCGACGCAGAAGCTCACGAGCACGACCGCCCCCACGAGCACGATGACGACGCTCTGCACGACGATGAGGTCGCGCTGCAGGATCGCGAGGAACAAAAGGCGGCCCAGGCCCGGCAGAAAGAACACGTTCTCGATGAGGACCGCGCCCGCGAGCAGGAAGGAGAATTGCAGCCCGAGGATCGTGAGCACCGGCAGCAGCGCATTCGGCAGCGCGTGGCGCCAGAGCACGCGCCAGGCGTCCGCGCCTTTGGCGCGGGCCGTGCGCACGTAGTCCTCGCTGAGCGTCGCGACGAGCGCCGACCGCAGCACGCGCGCGAGTATGGCGGCTTGCGGCGCCGCCAGCGCGAATGCCGGCAACGTGAGTGCCGCGAGCGCCGCGCCGACGCCCGTCTGCCAGCCGGGAAAGCCGCCCGCGGCGACCCAGTGCAGGTCGAGCGCAAACACGATCACGAGCAGGAGCCCCAGCCAGAAATTCGGGATCGCGAGCCCCAACTGGGTAAAGACCGAGATCACCCGGTCGAGCCAGGTATCGCGGCGCGAGGCGGCGATGAGTCCGAGCGGAAAGGCGATGAGCGCCGTGAGGGAGAGCGCGTAAACCGCAAGCGGCACCGAGATCTCGAGCCGTTCGCCGATCAGCACCCGCACCGGTACCCTATAGGTGTAGCTCGTACCGAAATCCCCGCGCGCGAGACCCCAAATCCAATCGAGGTAGCGCCGCCCCGTCCCGACGTCGAGCCCGAGTTCGTGGCGCACGGCAGAAACCGCGCCTGGATCGGCCTGCAATCCCATCATGAATCTCACCGGATCGCCGGGCAAGATTTGCACGACCAGAAACACGACGGCCGTCGCGAGCACGAGCGTCGTGGCGAGGACCGCGAGCCGCGCGAGCACGTACGCGGGGCCGAACCGCCGTGCGACGGCCGCGAGTCCGGCAAGCACGGCCGCGACCACACCCCAGGGCGCCGCGTCGAGCATGGCGCGCAGCACGTTCGCGCCCGTGCCGCGCGCGGCCTGCGTGGCGCCGCTTGCATCGCGCCGTGCGGCGGCGCCGTCGAAATGCGCGGCACTCCAATCGACGACGCCCAAGACATCGTCGATCCGGAGACCCCGCAGATGCACGTTCCACACGTCGAGACGCGGATACTGGAACAAGAATCCATTGACGGCATCATCGGCGAGCTTGCGCTGGATAGCCTCCAAGGCAGCGGCGCGTTCGCCGGCATCGACGCTGTTCTCGAGCGCCGCAATCAGCGCCTTGAAGTCGCGATTGGAATAGCCGAAGTAATAATCGTCGCGTGCATAGATATCGTAGTCCATGGGCTCCGCGTGGCCGACGATGCTGAGATCGTAATCGTGGCGTGTATAGACCTGGTCCAGCCATTGGGCCCACTCGAGATTCTGGATTCGCACGCGAATGCCGATCGCGCCGAGTTCGGCGGCCACGATCTCGCCGCTGCGGCGCGCATAGGCCGGCGGCGGCAGCTCGAGGACCAGCGCGAAGCCGTTGGGATAGCCGGCCTGGGCGAGCAGCGCCCGGCCGGCGGCGGGATCGTAGGGATAGCGGCCCGTGAGATCGACGTAAGCGGGCTTGCCCGGCGGGAAATGGCTGCCGATCGGCAAGCCATAGCCGAACATGGCTCCGTTGATGATCGCGGAGCGATCGAGCGCATACGAGATCGCACGGCGCACATGGAGGTCGCTCAAGGGGGCATGGCGCTCGTTGATACCGATCAACACCTCCGTCTCGGTCGAACCGACGGAGACCGTGAAGCGCGGATCGGCCTTGAATTGCGCGAGACTCTCGGGCGCAGGATAGTTCGTGTAGACATCGATGTCGCCGGCCATGAGTGCGGCATAAGCAGACGCCGGGTCGGCGATGAACCGGAAGGTCACGGCAGCGAGCGGTGGCGCCTCACCCCGATAAACGGGGTTGCGCTCGAGCGTGACCGAGTCGCCGCGCCGCCATGCAGCGAAGCGGAATGGGCCGGTGCCGACCGGATGCTGGGCGTTGCCGGACGCCGTGTTCGGCGCGACCATCACGAAGGCCGCACCGGCGAGATATTCGAGCAGGCTGCCCGTGCGGCGCCGCAGCCTGAGCACCAGGGTCCGCGCGTCGACGACGTCGATGGCGGCGACGGCGGCGAGCCGCGCGCGTTGCGCGTTGACCGAATCGGGCGCCATGGCGCGGGCGAGCGAGAATTTCGCGACGGCGGCGTCGAATGGCGTGCCGTCGGAGAAGCGCACGCCGGCGCGCAGATGGAACACATAGGTGAGGCCATCGGCCGAGATATCCCAGGATTCGGCGAGCTTTGGCCGTGGTATGCCGTCGGGCCCGAACTCCGCGAGCCCCTCGAATAAATTGTCATAGAGCATCTCGGCGATTGCCGCCGCAGGGCTCGCGCTCGGATCGAGGATCGGCGGCTCCAGCTGCATGCCGACGACGATGCGATCGCGCACGGCGCCGCCGCTCGGTGCAAGCTGATCGCCGAAGGCCGCCGTCGCCGGGACCACGAGCGCGATCCAGAGCAACGAGGCTCGCGCCGCGCTGCGAGCGCTCGGGCGCGGCGCCCCGCTCATGCCCGGCCGGTGAGCAGGGTCCTCGCGGCCGAGGCCATGACCTTTGCGGCCGCAAGCATGTCGTCTATGCGGACGTATTCGTCGGGCTGGTGCGCGAGATCGAGCATCCCGGGTCCATAGGCGATGCAATCCTTGAGCTTGCCGATGCGGTCGATGTGCTTCTGGTCGTAGGTCCCCGGCGAGCAGACGAACGCTGGGTCGCGGCCGAGCACGCGGCGGATGCCCGCCGCCGTGGCGCGCGCGACCGGCCCGTCGCGATCGCTGAGCGTCGGCGCGACCTCGAACAAATCGCGCAAGCGATAGCGAAAGCCCGGACGCTCCGACACGAGGCCCTCGAGCAAGGCGCGCATCTCGAGCTTGACGCCCTCGAGGCTCTCTTCGGCGAGCAGACGGCGGTCGATGATCATGCGGCAGGAATCGGGCACGCAGGCGGCGGGAAAGCCCGCCTCGAGTTCGGCGTGTCCGCCGTGGATCGAATTGATGTTGAGCGTCGAGCGCCGCGCGGCCGGCGGCACGACCGGCATGCCGGTGCGCCGCGACTCGAGGCGCGGATACAGTTCGCGCTCGAATCGCTCGATCAGCGCATGCATGTGGCGGATGGCGCAGTCACCCTGAAACGGCATCGAGCCGTGCGCGATGCGGCCGAGCGTTTCGATTTCCGCCCACCAGACGCCGCGATGTCCGATGCAGACGCGGTCGACGTCGAGCGGCTCGGGAATGATCACGTGATCGACCCGCGGCGCCGAGAACCAGCCGCGTTCCGCCAGATAGTGCACGCCGCCGAAGCCGCCCGACTCCTCGTCAACGGTTGCGGAGATTTCGAGCGTGCCGGGCAGTTCCACGCCGCCTTCGACGAGCGCCTCGACGGCGATGATCGAGGCGGCGAGTCCGCCCTTCATGTCGCAGGCGCCGCGACCATAGACCTTGCCGTCTCGAACGGTGCCCGCGAAGGGATCGACCGTCCAGCCGGAACCTGTCTGCACGACGTCGATGTGACTGTTGAAATGCACGCAGGGACCGGGTTGACTGCCTTCCCGGCGCGCGATCATGTTGACGCGGGGATGGCGGTCGTTGTCGCCGGGAGTGCCGACGGCTCGGACGTAGTCGATCCGAAAACCGCGCGACGCGAGACGCCGCCCGATGAACTCTGCGCAGGCCTGATAGTCGGCACCGGGCGGATTGACGGTTGGAAAGCGGATCAGGTCCTGGGTGAGGGCCACGAGGTCATCGGTGCGCGCATCGATCGCCGCGAACACGGCGTCGAAATCCGCGGCGGGATCGCCGGACGGCGGAGGCGCTCGTTCATGCATGGCGGCGCCTAATGGGCGTGCCGCCCGCGCGCGGCCTGTGCGCGTGACCGTGCGGCTTCGGCGAGTTCCGGAAGTCCGAGTTGCGCGTAGACCGCGGCAAGCGCCGTGTTGAGCGGCACGCCGTCCGGATCGGTCGCACGACGCAGCTCCAGCATCTGCTGCACGGCCACATGACGGCCGCTGTGGGATGCCGCATCGATGAGGATCTGCTGGAACAGATCCCGTTGCGCGTGGCTGCCGCCCAACTCCACGTGGCGCGGCAAGGACGCCCCGAGCGACACCCAGGCGGTCTCGTAATCACCGCGCGCGTGGGCATAGAGTCCGATGCAGGCCGGCAGCGCGACCTCGCGCCAGGCGCTCTGCAGGAACACGGGAGCGGTCCTCGCGCGCGTTCGAACGGCTTCGAGCAAGCCTTCGGCCTCGGGGCGCCCGGCGCGTGCCAGCCCGTAGAGATACTGCAGCGTCAGGAAGGGTTGCACGGTGTCGGCGCCGCGCGCCGCCAGGTGTTCGCCGAGATCCCGCCAGCGCGATCCGACGTCCATGCCGGCGAGCTCGCAGCGCGCCAGCAGGGACACGGCGCCGATCTGATCCTGCGAATAGCTCTTCGCGATCCCCCAGCAATGCCGATCGTAGAGATCGAGGACTTGAGCGGCACGTCCCTGGCTCAGATAGAAAACCGCCAAGTGCCACCACAGATGGGTCGACATGAACGAATTCAGGTCCGTCCAGGTCGCCTCGGCGGACTCGAGCAGCCGCGCGCCGGCAGCGATGCGTCCCTGGGTCAGGCGCACGTGCGCGAGCGCATGCTGCGCCCACGGCTCCTTTGCCTGGAGGGCGAGCGCCGTGTCGGCGGAGCGCTCCGCCTGTTCGAGCAGATGGCATTGCTCGTAGGCGAAGGCCGCCATGCCGTGCATGTGCGGCACATCGCCGTTGTGTTTCGCGACCTTCAGGGCGACGCGCAGCATCGCCGGCGAATTGCCGCGATTGAACTCGAGATATTGATGCAGCTTGACGATCGCGAGATCGCGCGGGAATTCGTCCGAGATCCGCTCGCACAGCGCCAGGGCGCCGGGCAGGTCATCGTCGCGCCAGGCGCGCAGCACGCCGAGATTCAAACGTTCACGCGTGGTCGCGGCGCCGGCCGCAAGCTCCGCCGTCGCGAGATATTGCGCGGCGCGCTCCTGCCCATCGGCGTGCTCGAGCATCATCCAGAGGAACCCCGCGTAGACGTTCACGAGGCAGCAGCCCGGGTCCGCATCGGCCGCGACGAGCGCCGTCTCCGCGCGGGTTTCATAGGCGAGAAACCCGCCGACGAACGCGTCGACGCCCGCAAGCGCCGCCGCGCTGCCCGCGCTCACGACGTTACCGAGATAATCCTGGCGCAGCATATCCCGATGATACCGGACCCGGCAGCGCGGCTTGCAAGAACGCCGCCACGTCGGCGGCCGACCGAGCCGGAATCTCGATTTGCGGCAGATGCCCGGTTTGCGGATAGACGATGAGGCGGGCGCCGGGGATCGCCGCGGCGAACTTCTGCGCATTCTCCGCCGGCACGAGGATGTCGTCGGCGCCATTGATGACGAGCGTCGGAACACGGAGGGTCCCGAGGTCCGCGGCGTTCGCCGCAGCCTGCGCGTCGAGGCGCAAGTCCATGAGAATCGCTCGGTGGCCGGGGGCACGCTGGAATTCCGCCCATCGGTCGACGAGAGCCGGCGTGATCAGGGTCTTGTCGAAGACGTCGACGCGCAGACCCTCCCTGATCAAGGGTCGATTGTCGATATTGCGCAGGAATGCGCGTCCCAGGGGATATTGGAGGATACGGAACGCGAGCGGAGTCTTGCCCCGCGGTGGGGCCGCAGGCCACCCGGCCGAATCGACGAGTATCAGCGCATCGATGCGCTCGGGATGGCGCAGCGCCAGCTGCCAGGCCGCGCCGCCGCCCATCGAGTTGCCGGCGACGGCGAACGCCGGAAGTTTGAGCGCGAACGCGAACTCGGCGATGAAATCCGCGAGCCCGGCTCCGGTCAATTGATAACCCGCCGGCGCCTGCGTGAGCCCGTGGCCCGGAAAATCGGGGCGCAAGATGTGGAACCGGTCCTTCAGCGCTGCGGTCCAGCCGTCCCAGGTCGTATACGAATCGCCGAAACCGTGCAGCAGCACGAGCAGCGGCGCCCCCGGCGCTCCGTCGTCCTGATAGTGCACCCTGAATCCGTTCGGCAGATCGACGAAGCGCGACGGCGGCCCACTTCACGAGGGTGCTCGATGCAGGCGATTCGCGGCGCCTCGGGTCATGCGGTCCGCCGGCGGCATGGGGTCAATAGCGGTAATTGACGCGAATCCCGAAGGTCGCCGGTTCCCCGGCCTGGGCGATCTCGGTCCCCGGCAGGAAGAAGTTACGCGTCACGTCGTAGGACTTGTTGAGGATGTTGCGACCCCACAGCGTCACGGTCCAAGACTTCGCCGCCGGACTCAAGGAGAGGTTCGCGTTGGCGAGCCAGTACCTCGGCACCGTGAAATCCGCGCTGCCGAGCAGGTAGAACTAGGTGTAGGTGTCGTGAAAGCTATGGTTCGACTCGGCCGTGAGCTCGTAGTCGCCGAGCGGCCACGCATACGCAAGGTCGCCGCCGTAGGTCCATTTCGGGAAACTCTCCGGCCGGCCGTCGTAATCGTTGCCGCCGCTGTCGAGCAGCGCGCGGGTGTAGTAGCCCTCTGCGTAGCCGACGTACTGACTGACCGTGACGCCCGCGAGCGGTCGCCACTCGAGCTCCGCCTCGGCGCCGCTGATGCGTGAATCGGCGTTCACGAAACGGCCGATATAGGAACCGGAGATCGGGTCCAACACCTTGCCGAGAATCTGCTGATCCTTGTAACGGTAATAGAACGTCGCGGCGTCGAAGCGCAGCGTGCGCCCGATGTCGGCCTTGACGCCGATTTCGAAAGCCGTGAGTTTCTCGGGTTCGAAGGGATCGGCGGCCGCGGCGTTCGTGGTGTTGTGCGCCGTGAATCCGCCGGACTTCACGCCCCGGCTGAGGCTGGCGTAGTACAAGGCGCCGTGCGCCGGCTGCCAATCGAATTCGAGCTTGCCCGACGGCAGGTTCGACGTGGTCGACGGCGGATTGACCGGACCGCCGGTGAAGGAGGGGTAGGCGGGCAGCAAGAATCCCGTGTTGAGCCCCGTGAGCTCGCGCGTCTCGTGATCTTCGCGAACTCCGAGCGTCGCGCCAAAATCGTCGGCGAACTCGAGGTGCGCCTGCCCGAAGACGCCCACCGAGTTGGCGACCTGTTCGTAGCTCGTGAGCGCGATGCCGCCGATGCCGGCCGCGTCCGTGAAGTCGGAGTAGAAATGCTCCTTGAGGTCTTGATCCGAATAGAACACGCCGCCCACCCCGTTGAGCGGACCGGTGCCGGTCGATGCGATGCGCGCCTCTTCGGAGAACACGGTCACGTCGCTGTTCAGGAACTCGTCCGAGTCATAGTACTGCGTCGCATCCCAATCGGCGAGCTCGCGTCGGATCAGCTTGTTGTAGGCCGTGATGCTCGTGAGCTTCGCAGCGCCGAAGTCGATGTCGGCGGTCAGATCGACGCCGTCGTTGCTGTCGTCGAGCCCCGGTTCCCCGCCCGGCGAGCGGCCGATGAACTTCGCGAAATTCGGATTGAGGCTCCACCCGGTCGCATAGGGTGAGGTATCCGCCCGGATCGTCGGACCGCCGGCGCCCGCATCGTACGGCTGGTAGGGCTTGATCAATTGCAACCCCGTCTCGTCGGATTTATCGATGCCGCCATGCGCCTCCAGGCGCAGCGACACGCTGTCGGCGGGATTCCACTGCAACTGGGCGCGCAGCGAAACCTTATCCTTGTCACCCAGCCGTCGACCGGTGTCCCGGTTGGTCTGCCAGGCACCGCCCTGTTCGGTCGCGACGGACAGACGACCGAGCCAGCCATCCGTCAAGCTGCCGGAAACGAAACCCTCGCCCTCGACCTCGTCGTGCGAACCATAGGAGATCGTGAAGCCCGCATGGGTATCCGCCGTAGGCCGATTGGTGATGAAATTGATTTCGCCGCCCGTGGTGTTGCGGCCGTACAGAGTACCTTGCGGTCCGCGCAGCACCTCGATGCGATCGATGTCGAACAGCTGCCCGGAGGTCTGGATCGGCAGGGCCAGGGCCACGTCGTCGATGCTCACGCCGACCGGCGAGGCGTTGTTCGACGTATAGTCGAGGAAGCCGACGCCGCGCAGTCGAAATTGAGGCTGGGTGCTGCCGAACGCGGGTTCGACCTGCAGGTTGGGCACCGCGTTTTGCAGGTCGTTCACCACGGTGATCGACTTGTCGGCGAGGCTTTCGCCCGACAGCACCGAGATCGCGATCCCCACGGACTGCACCGACTCCTCGCGCCGTTGCGCCGTCACGACGACGGGTTCGAGCCCGGCGTCCTCGGCCCAAGCTGCGCCCGCCCAGCCCACGGCGATCAGGGGCGCGATCAGGGCGGCAGGGATCCTAACTCCACGTACGAACATCGACTACTCCGAGCAAGATGGTCCCGCATGATCGTTGCGGCGCAATGCACTGTGAACTGCTATTTTTGTGAGGCGCGATGCGCTTTCGTTATGTGCCCGCGCCGCTGCCGAAGTGCGCGGCTGCCGAAGTGCGCGGCTGCCGGGGTGCGCGGCTGCCGGGGTGCGTGGCTGCCGGGGTGCGTGGCTGCGCGGGGATGCGGCGACGGGTTGGCAATCTGGCCGCCCGGCTAAACTATTTCGATCTGTGCTTGTCGGAGTTGCCATGAACGAATCAATTCACATCGTCTGCGGCCATTGCGGTTCGGTCGTGGGGCTGCCACGGGCGCGCCTCGGTGATGCGCCGCGCTGTCCGAGCTGTCATTTCGCTCTATTCGAGGGTGCGCCGCTGGTGCTGACCGCCGCCACCTTCGACAAACATCTGACCCGCGACGATCTGCCGCTCGTCGTCGATTTCTGGGCGCCCTGGTGCGGTCCCTGCAAGGCGATGGCGCCGTTCTTTGCGGAGGCTGCGCGCCGACTCGAGCCGCACGTTCGCCTGGCAAAGCTGAACACCGACGACGAGCACGAGCCCGCAGAACGCTTCGGCATCCGCAGCATTCCGACGCTGATTGCTTTCGCCGGAGGCCGCGAGATCGCGCGCACTTCGGGCGCGATGCCGGCGGCCGCCCTGATTCAGTGGATCAACTCGGCGATCGCCCCGCTGTCGAAGGGCCGCGGCGGCGCGGAGGCGCGAACGGCCTGATCGCGCCGCCGATGTGAACCGCCGCCCGCATCGGCGTCGTCAGTGGTGATGGCTGCCTCCGCCTCCGCCTCCACCGCCGCGGGCGCCGCCCGGAATCGAGGGTGCACCGCCCCCGTGTCCGCCGCCACCGGGGCCGTGGCCAGGACCGCCGCCGTGGTCCGATCCCGGGCCGCCGTGACCGCCATCTTCGTGACCGCCATCTCCGTGACCGCCGTCGCCGCGACGTTCGCCGCCGCGCGGGGGACCGACATGATATCCAGGGCCCCAACCGCCGTAGTCGTACCCATAGGGCTCGTAGAACCCGCCGTAATAGCCCACGCCGACGTCACCGTCATAACCGACGGGCCCGACGGCGCAGGCACCGAGCAGCAGCGCCGCGCTCACGGCAGCAATCGTAGGCGCCTTCATTTCGGTTCGACCTGGCTGTCGGCGGCTGTCCACTCCAAGATTCCAAATGGCGCGCCGGCGGGGTCCGCGAGCAGCGCCACCTTGCCGCCATGCCGGTCGACATGCGGTTCGACGAGTACCCGTCCGCCGAGGGCGACGGCCTTGTGCACGGTCGCAACGGTGTCCTCGACCCGGACGAAGTTGAGCCAGTGGGAACGGCGGTGCATCTTATCCGCGGGCAGGGCGTTGACGCCGGCCCGCGCATAATCCTCGTTGGAAAGTACGACGTGCACGAGGCCGTCCGTGCTCGGCAGGTCGAAGACATCGTAGCCGAAGATGTTCCGATAGAACTTCGCCGCCGCGTCCGGATTCTTCGCGAGCACCGAACTCCAGATCCACTCGCCGGGTTCGGCGAGAAAATCCGCGGGATCGCCGCCGCTCGAGTCGAGCACCGCGAACACCGCTCCGTCCGGATCGCTGAATACCGCCTGCGTGCCGCGGCCGCCATAGGTCGTCGGTTGCGACAGCACCTTGCCCCCGCTTTTCCGGATCGCGACGCTCGCAGCATCGACGTTCTTCACCGACAGGAACGTGAGCCAACTCGACTGCTTGTGTTCGCCCGGCTTGATCGGCCTCTGCACGATGCCGCCGATCCTCCGGCCGTTCGCGGCGGCAACCGCGTAGTCGCTCAAGCCCGCGTGGGTATCCTCGAACGTCCATCCGAACAGGCCGCCGTAAAAGGACTCTGCGGTCGCAAGTCCCGGCGTGATCAGTTCGACCCAGATCACCTTTCCGACGTGGTGTTCGCCGCTCACTCCCGATTGCAGCGCAGGCAACTCCAAGGGTGCGGCTGTCACGGCTCCCGCCGCGGCCATCGACAGCAGCATCGCGAGACGTTGCCACAGGCCGCTCCTCGACCGATCGCGACGGATCGTGGTCATGTTCACTCACTCCGGTTCTTGGGTTCATCTCGGCGTAGGATCGGACAGGCGCCATTCGAGGTCTGTGCGCCGGCGTACCTTGAGCCGGGCCGGAATGCGGTATGCTCCGCCGGGCGGTTCAGGCGTCGCAACTCGGGCGCCGCGCGATTGCACCTGATCGCGGCCGCCGATCTCTTGACTGACGGCCGCAGAGATTTTATTGGAGAGGCATGATGGCCCGCAAGGCCAAGGATTTCAGGGTTCCCAAAGGAGCGAAGGTCGATCTGGCGAAGTGGCCGACGATCGTCGACCCCGTCTACCGATCCGACGCCGACTACGCGCGGATCCTGAAGGACCGTGTCGAGCGCCTGAGCGATCATCAGGAGCGGCTCTATGCATCGAACACCTATGCGCTCCTGTTGATATTCCAGGCGATGGACGCGGCAGGAAAGGACGGGGCGATCGAACATGTGATGTCCGGTGTGAACCCCCAGGGCTGCCAGGTCTTCAGCTTCAAGCACCCCAGCAACAACGAGCTGCAGCACGATTTCCTCTGGCGCACCACGCGCGATCTGCCGGAGCGCGGCAAGATCGGGATCTTCAATCGATCCTACTACGAAGAGGTCCTGATCGTTCGCGTGCATCCCAAGATCCTGCACGACGAGCGTCTGCCGAAGGAACTGCTGGCCCGGCCGGGCTTCTGGAAGGAACGCTACCGGTCGATCGTGGATCTCGAGCGGCATTTGACCCGTAACGGGACCTGCATCGTGAAATTCTTTCTGCATCTCTCCAAGGAAGAGCAGAGGAAGCGCTTCATCGAGCGGATCGATCAGGCGGACAAGAACTGGAAGTTCTCGACCGACGACGTCAAAGAACGCCAGTACTGGTCGCAATACGCGGTTGCCTACGAGAAGTGTCTCGGCGCCACGAGCACGAATCACGCGCCGTGGTACGTCGTGCCCGCGGACGACAAGCGCAACGCACGCTTGATCGTCTCGCAGATCGTGCTCGAAACGATCGAGGCGCTGGGGCTGAAATATCCCAGATCAGGCCCCGAGCACCGCGCGGAACTGCTGAAGCTGCGCAAGAAGCTCTCTCGCTAGCCTCGTCAGTCACGCGCGGCCCGGCAGCCTGTGCTCAAGCCACTCGGCGGCTCCCGCGCTCGTGCCAATACGCGCCGCGGCCATAGTGCGCATACATGCGCGTCTCGTCACCGCGCTCCACGGGCACTGCCGGATCGTAGGGCGGCGAATCCTTGACGGCCTGACGCGTGAGGTCGACGGTGAGCTTCGAGGCGGACCAGCTGACGTCCACCGCCCAGTCGGGCGAAATCAACACCTTGTGTCCGAGCCACCAGTTGCTCGTGTCGACGACGATGTAGCGGATCGCCCAGCTCCGTTCGTCGATCAGGAACTCCTGCACATGGCCGATGTCTCCGTCCGTCGCATGCACGTCGTATTGGACGACGGCACCGCAGCTGCGCAGATGGGGGTCGTAGTTCTCGCGTTCCGCCTGGGCTTCGAGTTGCCGCTCGTTTTCAGCCTCGAGGCGCCGGTACTCCTCGTCCGCACCGCCATAACCGACGCCGGTCAGCGTCGAGGCCGGATCCGGACCCTCGCCCCAGAGGCCGGGCCCCCGCCAGTAATACGGATAACCGTAGTATCCCAGGTAGCGTATTTCATGCTGGCGGGACACGGGCTTGTGCAAGTCGATGTTCGGACTGTTCTTGACGCGCTCCTTGTCGAACGACACCGGCAAAATCCTGCCTTCCCGATCCGGTTCACCGACCGCGAACGGGGAGATCAGCACTTTGCGGCTCGACAGCCATGCGCCGGTCTCGACGACGATGTAGCGGACGACCCAAAACTCATCGTCGAAGTAGAAATCCTTGACCTTGCCGATCGGACCATCGGTGGCGCCGATGGTAAATTTCTCGAGATTGCTGGTACGTTGCAACATGCGGAATCCCTCATTGGCAACATGCGGAAATTGGGAAGCGTACGGGAACTGCGGGAACCGGCACAAAGCGTGCGCGCCGCGGCGCGTCGCAGTCTGTTCGCTGCCTCACATGGGGTGATCCGTGGCCGGGGGCGTCATCGACTCCGCGTTTCGTTTCAAGAGATCCTCGGGGTCGAGGGCCGGCGCGGGCAGCGGCGGCGGATTGGCGATGCCCGGTCGAGCTTCTCCGGCCGTCGCCTGCGCGCCGTCGCTGGAACCGGGCGACCCCGCCGCCGCGCGGCTCATGGCGCTCCAATCGCTCGCGGTCCAGCCGCCGCCCAAGTTGTTGATGAGGTTGACGCTCGCCGTTTGCTGTGCGAGTTGCACCTGGAGTTCGGATTCGCGGCTCGACAGGAAGGTATTCTGAGCGGTGACCACGTTGACGTAGCTGTCGACCCCATTGCGGTAGCGAACCACCGAAGCTTCGACCGTGTGCTGGGCCGCAACCGTCGCCTGGTGCCGCTGTTCGAGTTCCTCCGACAGGAGCCTCAGGCTCGCGAGATTGTCCTCGACGGCCTGAAACGCCGCGAGCACGGTCTGTCGATAGTTGGCGACCGCCTGATCGTTCTGGGCATGCGCCTGCGCAACGACCGCGCGCCGGGACCCGCCGTCGAAGAGCGTCTGCGCGATCGCGGGGCCCACCGACCAAAACCGGTTCGGCCAATCGAGCAGGTGACTCAAGCCGAGCGCCTCATAGCCCCCCGAGGCGGAGAGCGTGAGACTCGGAAAGAAAGCCGCTCGGGCCGTGCCGATGGCGGCATTGCTGGCGGCCACGTTGCGCTCCGCCGCCGCGATGTCGGCGCGCCGCTCGAGCAAGGTCGATGGCAGTCCGAGAGGTACGATCGGCAGGACAGGCTTATAAGGCGCGACTGCCAGCGAGAATCGCGCGGGAGGCACACCGATCAGAACCGCGATCGCATGCTCGTATTGGGCACGCGCAATGCCGAGATCCGTAGCCTGGGCCTCGGCCGTATAGAGCTGATTTTCCGCTCCCGAGAGGTCTTCGTCCGAATCGATTCCCGTCTTCCTGAGCGTCTGCACGAGTCGTAGGCTCGATTGATAGTCGGCAAGCGTCGCGTCGAGGATGCGCCGCTGCTCGTCGACGGCGCGCAGTTGAAAATAATCCTGCGCAAGCTGGCTCTGCGTGCTGAGCAGCGCCGTGACCACCTGGGCTGCGCTTGCCTCGGCGGAGTAGCGGTTCTGCGCAACGGCGTTTCGAACGCTCCCCCACAGATCGAGTTGGTAAGACGCCTCGACGGGAAGGGTATAGATCGTGTGCGGCGTGATGCCCGAGTTCGTCACGACCGTGCCCGTCGTGCCGGTCCCGGTGCCGGTCGTGCCGGTGCCGGTCGTGCCGCCGGTCGTCGTGCCGCCGGTCGTCGTCCCCCCGGTCGTCGTCCCCGAGACCCCGCCGACGCCCGCGAGCGCCGCACTCGAGCGCGACCGCGTCACGGTTGGAGCGAGGCTCAGCGTCGGAAAGAAAGCGGCCTGCGCTTCGGCGACGAGCGCGCGCGCGGCACGATAATTGGCTTCGGCTGCGGCCACGGTCTGATTCGAGACCGCAACGCGGTTCTCGAGTTCGTCGAGCACGGGATCATCGAACAATTGCCACCAATTCGCCGGAATCTGCGCGTCCTTAGGGTCCGCGAGTTTCCACCCCGGGCCCGAACCGGCGGCATTCGGCCCGGCCGCGTCATTCGCGACCGCCTCTTTGAAGGCCGGAACGGCCTCGGTGCGGGGCGCGTCATAGTGGGGCGCGAGATTGCAGGCGCCGAGCGCCGCGAGTCCCGCGAGGCTCGCGATCCTCCCCCAGCGGGCTGTGTATCGTCTGGTCATGGCGTGTCCGGCGCGGGCGCCGCTCCCTCCGAGTCCTGGTGCCCCCCAAACCCGAATTGCGAAATCCAGGAGTTGAGGCGGTCCATGTAAAGATAGATGACGGGTGTCGTGTAGAGGGTCAGCGCCTGGCTCACGATGAGGCCGCCGACGATTGCGATGCCGAGCGGACGACGCAGTTCCGATCCCATGCCGGTGCCGAGCGCGAGCGGCAGTCCGCCGAACAGTGCGGCCATCGTCGTCATCATGATGGGCCGGAAGCGCAGCAGGCAGGCCTCGAACACCGCGTCCCTCGCGCTCTTGTGGCCGCCCCTCTCCACCTCGATCGCGAAGTCGATCATCATGATGGCGTTCTTCTTGACGATCCCTATGAGCAGGATCATGCCGATGAGCGCGATGACGCTGAGTTCCGTGTGGGTGACCAGCAGAGCGAGCAGCGCGCCGACGCCGGCGGACGGCAAGGTCGAGATGATCGTGATCGGATGGATGTAACTCTCGTAGAGGATGCCGAGTACCACGTAGACGGCCGCGATCGCGGCCGCGATCAACATCGGTTCGTTCGCGAGCGAGGCGCTGAAGGCCTGCGCCGTGCCGCTGAAGGAGCCCGTGATCGTCGTGGGCATGCCCGCATTGCGCTGCGCCGCCGCGATCGCGTTCACGGCATCGCCCAAAGCCACGCCGGGCGCCAGATTGAACGACAAGGTCACCGACGGGAACACCCCCGTGTGATTGACGGCCAGGGGCGCGGTCGACTCGCCGCTGCGGGTGAACGCCGAGAGCGGCACGACGCCGCCCGCGGTCGACGACAAGTAGACGTTGTCGAGCGCGTGCGGCGTTTGCCAGAACTCGGGCGCGACTTCCATGATCACGAAGTATTGATTGAGCTGGGTATACGTGGTCGCGATCTCGCGTTCGCCGAAGGCGTCGTAGAGCGCGGCATCGATCGCCTGCGGCGTCACTCCGAGGCGCGCCGCGGTCGCGCGGTCGATGACGAGATTTGCCGCGAGTCCGCGGTTCTGCGAATCGCTGTTGACGTCCGTCAGCGAGTGCATCGCCCTCATGGCCTTGAGCAGAATGGGCGACCAGTGGTTGAGTTCGGCGAGATTGTCGCTCTGAATCGTGTATTGATATTGCGCCGCGCTCTGGCGGCCGCCGATTCTCACGTCCTGGACGGCCTGCAGATACAGCGTCGCGCCGGACACGGCGGCGAGCTTCGGGCGCAGGCGGCCGATGATCTGGTCGGCCGACACGCGGCGTTCGGCGAGCGGCTTGAGCGCGATGAAGACGCGACCCGTGTTGGTGGTCGTCCCGCCGCCGCCGCCGGTGAACGCGAGCACGTTCGCGACGCCGGGATCCTGCATCGTGATTGCCACGAGGCGTTTGATCTTGGCCTGCATGGCCTGGAAGGAAATGTCCTGGTCGGCGAGGATGCTGCCGTTGAGCCGCCCCGTATCTTGCTGGGGAAAAAATCCCTTCGGGACGACGACATACAGGTACACGCTGAGTCCGACCATCGCGACGGCGACGAGCAGCACGGCGAGGGAATGATCGAGCACCTTGCGCAGGCTCCGCTCGTAGGCGCCGAGGATGCGATTGAAGGCCCGTTCGCTGGCCTCGTAGAAGCGGCCGTGCGCGCGAGTGTCCCCGAGCAGCAGCGAGCACATCATCGGCGTCGTCGTCAGCGAGACGGCGAGCGAAACGAGGATCGTGACCGACAGCGTGACCGCGAATTCCCGGAACAGGCGGCCGATGATGCCCCCCATGAGCAGGATCGGAATGAATACGGCGACGAGCGATATGCTCATCGACAGCACCGTGAAGCCGATTTCCGCCGCGCCCCGTCGCGCGGCGTCCATGGCGCCCAGGCCCTGCTCCCGGTACCGGGTGACGTTCTCGAGCACGACGATCGCGTCATCGACGACGAAGCCCGTGGAGATCGTGAGCGCCATGAGCGAGAGATTGTCGATGCTGTAACCGAGGAGATACATCACCGCGAGCGTGCCCAGGATGGACACGGGGACAGCCACCAGCGGGATCAGCGTAGAGCGCCAGTCGCGCAGGAACACGAACACGACGAGCACGACGAGCACGATCGAGATGAGCAGCGTTCTCTCGATGTCCGAGACCGACGCGCGTATCGTCTGGGTTTGGTCGAGTGCAATCGTCAGGTCGATCGCGGGGTTGATGCTCGCGTGCAGCTGCGGCAACGCGGCCTTGATCCCGTCGACGGTCGAGATGATGTTGGCGCCGGGCTGGCGGAATATGATGATCAACGCCGCGAGCTTCGCGTTCGAAAGGCCCAGCGAGCGCAGCGTCTGCACGGAGTCTTCGACGCGTGCGACGTCCGTGAGCCGCACCGCCGCCGCACTCTTGTAGCTCACGATCAGGGGACGGTAATCGGCCGCCTTCATGAGCTGATCGTTCGCGGCGATGTTCGAGTGCACGGCGCCCGAAGCAAAGCTGCCTTTGGCCTCGTTGTCGGTCTGCGCCGCAACCGCCTGGCGCACATCCTCGAGTTGCAGGCCATAGGCGTGCAGCTGGGTCGGATTCAGATCGATGCGCACGGCCGGGGCCGAGCTGCCGCCGACCTGGACCTGACCGACGCCTGCGATCTGCGAGAGTTTTTGCTGCAGCACCGTCGAGGCGGCATCGTAGAGAGCGGACGGGGCGAGTTCGTCGGACGTCAGTGCGATGATCATGATCGGCGCGTCGGCCGGGTTGACCTTGCGATAGGTGGGGTTGCTCGGCAGATTCGCCGGCAGGTAGCTCCTTGCCGCATTGATCGCCGATTCGACGTCGCGCGTCGCCGCCTCGATGTTGCGCGACAGATCGAACTGCAGCGTGATGCTGGTCTGCCCGAGCGAACTCTGCGCGGTCATTTCCGTGACGGAGGCAATGCGGCCGAATTCGCGTTCGAGCGGCGTCGAGACGGAGGACGCCATGATCTCGGGGCTTGCGCCGGGCAGCGAGGCAGACACCGAGATCGTCGGAAAATCCACCTGCGGCAGCGGCGAGACCGGCAGAACTCCATAGGCGGCCAAGCCCGCGAGCGCAACCGCGGCCGTGAGCAGCGTGGTCGCGATCGGGCGCGCGATGAACGGGGCCGAGAGGCTCATGCAGAACTCGGGGCTTCCGGTGTCCCGGGTGGCGCGCCCGATTTATGGCCGCGCCAGGCGGCGAACCGGCTCGCCACGCCGTCGAAGAACAGATAGACGACCGGCGTGGTGTACAGGGTGAGGAGCTGGCTGAAGATGAGGCCGCCGACGATCGTGATTCCGAGCGGCCGGCGCAGTTCCGAACCCACGCCGTGGCCGAAGGCGAGCGGCATCGCGCCGAGCATCGCAGCCATCGTCGTCATGAGAATCGGCCGGAATCGCAGCAGGCAGGCCTCGCGTATCGCGTCGAACGGGCTCTTGTGCTCCTTGCGTTCCGCCTCGAGGGCGAAGTCGATCATCATGATCGCGTTCTTCTGGACGATGCCGATCAGCAGGACGATGCCGATGATGGCGACGACCGTGAGTTCATTGCCGAAGATGAGCAGGGCGAGCAGCGCGCCGACGGCCGCCGACGGCAGCGTCGAGAGAATCGTGATCGGGTGAATGTAGCTCTCGTAGAGGACGCCGAGCACGATGTACACCGTGAGCAGCGCGGAGAGCACGAGGATCGCCTCATTCGACAGGGAGCCGACGAAGGCCTGTGCCGTGCCCTGAAAAGAACCCTGCAGCGCGGGCGGCGCCGGCAATTGGCCGCGCACGCGCTCGATCGCGTCGACCGCCGCGCCGAGCGACGCCCCCGGCGCGAGATTGAACGACACGGTCGTCGCCGGAAACTGGCCCATGTGGCTGATCAGCAGGGGTGCCGCGGTCTCGGTGATCTGACCGATCGCCGTCAGCGGCACGACCGCGCCGGCCGAGGATTTGAGGTAGACATTGCTCAAGTCGCGGGGACCGCTCTGGAAGTCGGGATCGACCTCGAGAATCACGTGATACTGATTGAGCTGCGTGAACAGCGTCGATATCTGCCGCTGGCCGAAGCTGTCGTAGAGCGCGTCGTCGATGTTCTGCGTCGTGATGCCGAGCCTCGAGGCGGTCGTGCGATCGTAGGCGAGGACGGTTTGATGCCCATCCTGCTGCTGATCGCTCGCGACGTCGGCGAGTTCGGGCAGCTCTTTGAGGCGCGCGAGGAACTGCGCGACATAGGCGGCGAGTTCGGTGGCGCTCGGATCCTGCAGGCTGTACTGGTATTCGGTCCGGCTGACGATGTCCTCGACGGAGATGTCCTGGATCGGCTGCATGTAGAGGCTCACGCCGGAGATGTCCTTGACGCGCGCCTGGATGTCGCGGATCACCTCGCTCGCGCTCTTGCGCATCGCGAGCGGTTTCAAGTTGATCTGGATGCGGCCGCTGTTGGGCGTGGTGTTGGTGCCGTCGACACCGATGAACGAGGACAGGCTCTCGACGGCCGGATCTCCGAGAATGGCGGCCGCGAGACGCTGCTGAAGCTCGGCCATGCGCACGAAGGAGACGCCCTGGCCCGCCTCGGAGACCCCTTGTATCTCGCCCGTGTCCTGGACCGGGAAGAAGCCCTTCGGGACCACTACGAACAGCCCCATCGTGACGAGCAGCGTCGCGACGGCGACGGCCAGGGTCAGGCCGCGGCGGCCGAGCACCCAGTCGAGCGTGCGTTCGTAGAAGGCGACGATGCTGTCGAAGACCCGTTCCGACAGGACGTAGAAGCGGCCGTGCTGCGCCGACTCCTGCGGGCGCAACAGGCGCGAACAGAGCATCGGGGTGAGGGTCAGCGACACGAACGCCGAGATCAGGATCGTCGCGGCGAGCGTCACGGCGAATTCCCGGAACAGACGCCCCGTGATGTCGCCCATGAAGAGCAGCGGGATCAGCACGGCGATCAGCGAGACCGTCAGGGACATGATCGTGAATCCGATCTGTTCGGCGCCCTTCAGGGCCGCGGCGAGCGGCTTCTCGCCCCGCTCGACGTAACGGGTGATGTTCTCGATCATGACGATCGCGTCGTCGACGACGAAGCCCGTGGAGATCGTGAGCGCCATGAGCGTGAGGTTGTTGAGGCTGTAGCCGAGCGCGTACATTGCGCCGAAGGTTCCCACCAGGGAGAGCGGCACGGCGATGCCGGGGATGATCGTCGCGGCGAGCGTGCGCAGGAACACGAAAATCACGGCGACGACCAGCGCGATGCAGAGCAGCAGCTCGAATTCGACGTCGGCGACCGAGGCTCGCACGGTCGTCGTGCGATCGGTGAGCGCGGTGATCTTGATGACGGCCGGAATCGTTGCCCGGAGCTTCGGCAGGAGCGCCTTGATGCGGTCGACGACGTCGATGATGTTCGCGCCCGGCTGCCGCTGTATGTTCACGATGACGGCGGGGACCTTGTTCATCCAGGCCGATTGGCCGGCGTTCTCGACCCCATCGACGACCTTCGCGACATCCTTGAGCATGATCGGATTGCCGCCCACGTACCCGAGCAGCAGCCCCCGGTAGTCCGCGCTCGTCGTGAGTTGATCATTGGCGCCGATTTGGAAGCTCTGAGACGGCCCATCGAAGCTGCCCTTGGCCGTGTCGAGGCTCGCTGCGGTAAGCGCCGCGCGTACGTCCTCCATCTGCAAACCGTAGGAAGCCAGCTGCGTCGGGTTGATCTGGATGCGCACGGCCGGCTTCTGGCCGCCGCTGATCGTCACGGCGCCGACCCCCGGCAGCTGGGAAATCTTTTGCGCGAGCCGCGTGTCCGCGTAATCCTCGACCTGCGAGAGCGGCATCGATTCCGACGTCAGGGCGAGCGTGAGGATCGGCGCGTCGGCCGGATTGACCTTGTTGTAGACCGGCGGCATCGGCAGCTGGGTCGGCAGGTAGTTCTGTGCCGCGTTGATGGCGGCCTGGACGTCTTGTTCGGCGACGTCGATGTTGAGGCTCAGATTGAACTGCAGCGTGATCACGGACGCGCCGTCGGAACTCGACGAGAGCATCTGATTGAGTCCGGGCACCTGGCCGAGCTGACGCTCGAGCGGTGCGGTGACGGCGGACGAGACCACGTCGGCGCTCGCGCCGGGGTAGAAGGTGAGCACCTGCATCGTCGGGTAGTCGACTTCCGGCAATGCCGCGATCGGCAGCTGCCGGAAGCCGATGATGCCGATCAGCAGAATTGCGGCCATCAACAGCGAGGTCGCTATCGGCCGCTGAATGAACGGACGCGACGGGTTCATCCGGACTAGTTCACCGTGTTGGGCGCCGGCACCGCCCGTGCGCCGGCGCCGCCTTGCGCAGCGCCCTTGGCCTTGTCGGCGGCCGCCGGGGCTTGCGGCGTGACATGCGTGCCGTTTTGCAATTTGTCGAAGCCGTCGGTCACGACCTGGTCGCCCGGCTCCACGCCCGTGACCGCCGTGACGCCGGCATCGCTCGCGAGCACCTTGACGTCGTGCGACTGCACGGTACCGTCGCCGCCGATGACGTAAACGAAGGCCACGTCGCCGTTGCGCTGCAATGCGGCATCGGGAATGACGATCGCCTGGTCCAAGGTCTTGACGAGCAGGCGGGCGTTCACGAATTCATTCGGGAAGAGTTCATAGTGCGTGTTCGCGAAGCTCGCGCGCGCACGCACGGTGCCGGTCGCGACGTTGATCTGATTGTCGAGCGTGAGCAACATGCCCGACGAGAGCAGGTGTTTCTGCGTGCGGTCGAGGGCATCGACACCGAGTTTGCGGCCACCCGCCATCTGCTGGACGACCGCATCGATATTGTCCTCGGCGATCGTGAAGATCACGGTGATCGGCTGCAGCTGCGTGATCGTGGCGATCCCGGTCGTGCCGTTCGCGGGCACGATGTTGCCGGGGTCCACGCTGCGCAGGCCGACGCGGCCGTCGAGCGGCGAGACGATGCGGGTATAGTCGAGATTGACCTGAGCGGCATCCAAGTTACCCTGATCGAGTCGCACCGTGCCCTCATCGGCATCGACCGTGGCCTGTTGCGTCGCGAGCTGCTGTTCCGGAATCGCGTGCTCGGCATAGGAATTCTGATAGCGCACGAGGTCGATGCGCGCGTTCTTGAGCATCGCCTGATCGCGCGCAAGCTGGCCCTGCGCCTGAACCACGAGCGCTTTGTACGGGCGCGGATCGACGACCGCCAGCAGTTCGTTCTTTTTGACGAGCTGACCCTCCTTGTAGCGGACTTCGAGCAGTTCTCCGGCGACCCGGCTCGCGACCGTGACCGTGTAGACCGGGGTGACCGTGCCGAGTTCGTCGAGGTAGACGTGCACGTCCGCGCGCGCCACGCGCGCCGCGCCGACATTCACCTTGGGCGGAGGCGCCGGCTTTGGCGCGGGTGTCGCAAGCCATTTGATCACGATCCCCAGCAGGACGAGCGCGGCGATTATCGCGAGGACCCAGAAAACGCGGCGGGACTTGCGGCGCCTCGAACGGGAGGCGGGCGTGCCGGTCGCCGGGGCGGCCGTGCGATCGAGGGCGGCGGGTTCCGTCATGAGTTCGCTGTCATCCACGATGAGCTACGCCTGACGGCGCATGGAATCGGCAAGCTATCACACGAAGTCACGATCGCGTATGGGAAAACCCCGCTGCGGCTGATGGGTGCACGCGCCCTCCATACGACGCGTTGTCAGTGCAACTTTTACACCGGAATCACGACGTTTCTTCACGAGGACTCGACGCAAATTGACACTGGCCCCCGCGCGCGGGGCGCACGGGGCGGCGCGCGGCGCGCGTGGCGTCACGCGGCGGCCCGAGGTGCCGGGCATGCTAGTTGCACGGCGTTCGAGCATGAGCAAGAAACTCGACGAGATCTGCATCGATACGCTGCGCTTTCTCGCGCTCGACATGGTTCAGAAGGCGGACAGCGGCCATCCGGGCCTGCCGCTAGGCGCGGCGCCGATGGCCTATGCGCTGTGGAACCGCTGGCTCAAGCACAATCCGGCCAACCCCCTGTGGTTCGACCGCGACCGTTTCGTGCTGTCGGCGGGCCATGGTTCGGCCTTGCTTTACGCGCTCCTGCACGTCACCGGCTATGGACTCGAGCTCGATGACCTGCGCCGCTTTCGCCAGTGGGACAGCAGAACGCCGGGTCATCCCGAGCGGGGTCTCACACCCGGCGTCGAGGTGACGACGGGCCCGCTCGGACAGGGCATGGCGAACGCGATCGGCATGGCGATTGCCGAAACCCAGCTCGGCGCCCATTACAATCGCAGCCCGCATGCGGTCATCGATCATCGAACCTATGCGCTCGTGAGCGACGGCGACCTCATGGAAGGCGTCGCGTCCGAAGCGGCATCGCTGGCCGGGCACCTGCAACTCGGCAAGCTGACCTGTCTGTACGACGACAATGCGATCACTCTCTCCGGCGGCACGAACATCGCGTTCACGGAAGACCGCTCCCGCCGCTTCGATGCCTATGGGTGGCACACCGTCGCGGTCGAAGACGGCAACGACGTGGCGGCGATCGAGGCGGCTCTCGCGGCCGCGCACGCTGAGACGGTGCGTCCGTCCCTGATCCTCGTACATACCCATATCGGGTACGGGTCGCCGGAGCAGGATAGCTTCAAGGCGCACGGCTCGCCGCTCGGCGCCGCG